>OCTW011595943.1_pt1 | contig 29251 bp, 21 predicted proteins | sample 1539671 | NCBI WGS metagenome assembly OCTW01 (sample SAMN02144230, study PRJEB22623) | gut metagenome | biome: sheep rumen | host: Ovis aries | place: New Zealand | reverse complement strand
TAGATTACCTGTCTGCGGTACTTTGGCGTAATCACGATGTGATATTGACACCGCCATTTCGTGTGTGTTAGACTTTCGTAGTCATTCTTCTTGATGACTCCCTCCTTTGTTAGTTGACTCGACTGTCAGGTCTCCTCATTCTAACATTGCGAGGGCTTTTTTCATAGCTTAAGCCTTATCTTCCACCGGCTGAGCCGGTGGTTTCCTTTTCCATTAAAATCGCCTCCTCGTATTTACGAGGAGGCGAAAACTTTTTACGATAATTTTACTTATTACTTGATGCGGGGGCTCTTAAAGGAGTAGGCGCTCTTCAGACCAGGCAGCTTGGAAGCGCGGCCCTGAGAACGATCACCAAACCACTTGCTCGCATACTTTCCGCTGCCAGAAGTGAGTTTCTTCGTTCCATTGACGCGGTATTCACCACCAACGACGCTGTCATCTTCATCGTAAGAAATACGATAGACAACATTCTCACTGGTCGCATAGTCGATCGTGTAAGCATCAAGGGAGTTCGTCTTATCGTTACGACGGACAGATTCAATCCTAGTAATATAGTTGCCTTCCGGATAGGTAGTAACTACTTTGGAGACGTACCAAACCAGTTCATCAGAATACTGATCCCACATCACATAGTTATAATTCCCGATGTTGCAGTCAGCATCAATCAAACCGGCAATAACATCCTCTACATCCGCCCAGTAGCACGGATTGTTCAGAAAAACAGGAGTCCAAGTAATAGTAGTTACAGCACCTTCCATACCGGTCTGATAGAAATCCTCTTCAACCTTCAAAGAAACATAAGTGATTTCAACACCGTTATTTTTATAACCAACTTCTACATCGCCCTTGCCGGCTGTGTAACAAGTAACGCCCTTATCACCGGTACCATGCAACCAATGGGGCGCTTCTTCGCCTTTTTTGCAAACCAATGTATAAGCATTGCCATCTTTATCGGTCGCTTCGGTATAAATCTTCCAGTTATCATCCCGATAAAGATCACGGGTAGCAATATAACTATTGCCATCCTTACAAGTGATATAGTTGTTATAAACGTACTTACCAGGAGTAGTCGGATGGCCTTCTCTGTCCAGTTCAGCATAACCGCTGTCATCAATAACCAAATTTTCCCATGCCCAGTCCGGGCTGCCCCAGTTAACGCCGGCCCAGTCAGGCTTTTCGCTGAACTGAAGCTTAATGATTTCATCATTGGACTTTGTCTTCAGCGTGAAGTACTCAGGCATGTCCGGGAAACCGGCTTTTGTGCCCTTCTTAGGAATGTAGACGGATGTTGCATCTGCCAGCGAAATAGCTGACATAGACAGCACCATCGCTGCTACCAGAGCGACGCTCAGGATACGAATGATTTTCTTCATACTGCTTTACCTCTCTCTTTTCTTTCACCAACTCTGTTGGTTTGAATTTATTATAAATCTGGTTTTTAATTTTGTCAATAGGTTTTTAGAAAAAATATGAGCAAATTATGAACATAATTGGACTTTCTGTGAACATACTGAAGACTTATACAATTTCCTTCTTTAGTGATCACCTGCTAGACCCCTTGGCCCCTATAAGCGTCTGATACCAAAGAGCACTCCTGTTCACACTCTGAATGACCTGACAATCGCGCCTGTTTCATTGTATTGCGCTCCTCTGCATGTACAAATTACCCTTTGAGCCAAATATATCAGTTCCCTATTTGTACTTTAGATTTGCAAACCGGTCAAGTATCATCAGCGCTCTTTTTCCCTTCAGTATCCCCATAAATCTCTGTACCGACATCTTTGCCGGTATCGCTATCGCCATATGGATATGGTCTCGACACACATTTGCTTCTATGATTTCTACCTCATACCGCTTACTTATCGTACTGATGACTTTCCCTATTTCCGTTTTATACTTTCCATAGATCACCTGTCTGCGGTTCTTTGGCGTGATCACGATGTGATATAGACACCGCCATTTCGTATGTGTTAGACTTTCGTAGTCATTCTTCTTGATGACTCCCTCCTTTGTTAGTTGATTCGACTGTCTGGTCTTCTCATTCTAACTTTACGAGGGATTATTTCATAGCTTAAGCCTTTTCTTCCACCGGCTGAGCCCATGGATTTCCTTTTTCTAAAAAAGCTCGTTGCGGCAGTCTTGCCGCAACGAGCTATAAGCTTTTTCTATTCCTGTTACTGAACGCGAGGACTCTTGAAAGCCGTAACCGGCTTAAGGCCACGCTTGTATACCTCGACCACCTTACCGCTCCAGTATTCCCAGCGATACCACTTCTGGAAGTTTTTACCGCTGCCGGATTTAAGTGTTATCTCCCAATCAGCATCATACCAGCCTTCCAAGATCTGGTCCTGATAGTAGCGATGGAGAAACTGGTTATCTTTCAGCTTGGCAGAAGTCGGCTTGCCATCCCACTTGGAGAAAGTGATCTTCTTGGTAATCTTACCGCCGGTGGGCGTCGTCTCATATTCATGCGTCTCCAAGATGGTAGCATTGGCTGCCGCGTACCGAACAGTATACTTCTCTGTGTCGCTGGTCTGGTAGGTGATCAGATAATCCACCAGGGACCGGGCGGCGTCATTGCGGAAGTTCGCTTCAATCTTGCGAATGTAGTTTCCCTTAGGATAGGTGGTGCGGACGCGGGGGATATACAGGGTATCGTATTCCGCATACTCTTTGATCTTTTCGCCGTCCACGATCACATATTTGTGGCCGGGCACCCGGACCTGCTCCCAGTACACTGTGGTTTCTCCGCCTTCTATGCCGGTGCGGAAGGGATCTCCGTCATAAGTGTATTCATCATAGCGGGCGTTTTCATAGCCGGGCAGATCCAGCTTGACCACCCGGTTGGGAATATAGACAGTCAAATCCTCCGCCAGTGCCGCCGCAGAAAGAGACAGCAGACTGACAGCAATCAGTGCCAAAGCCAAAATTCGAGCCGACTTTTTCATAGTACATTCCTCTCTTTCATGGATTCTTATCCATTGGTTTCTTTAACATTATATCTCAGTTTCTCCAATTTCTCAAGATGTTTTTGCTCCGCTTTCCGCCCTTCAAAAAAATAATTTAGATTTCTGAAAGAAAACTGTCATCTCCGCTTTGCACTTCGTTCTCATTTCTTTTGTACATAAGAAAGACGCGCCGGCCAAGGCGCGTCTTTCTTATGCTTGTCAGCCGCTCAGTTGCTCGCTTTGCTTTTTGTATATACATTCTTTGAAATATAACCATATACATTGCCAACTTTGACGTAAGACCAGTTACTTCCCTGATGAAGCAGAGTGATCTTGCTATTGACATTCACCGTCGCCAAGACCTTGCCAGTACCCGTAGAACCAGCATAAACTTTATAATTCCCGTTGCTGGTCTTTTTCACGGTAACTGTCTGAGCCTTAGTATTGTTCAATACAACAGAGTTTGCAGGAACGTAGCCAGACACTTTGCTGGTCGTGATATAGACATAATTGTTTTTGCGGCTCAGAACAGAAACCGTGGTTCGCGTTTTAAGCGTAGCCACTATCTTGGCCGCTGTACTTGCAGCAGACCGGATGTTCGTCTGTTTTGTCACCGTAGCGCGAACCGTGTCATTGTTCCGAACGACTGGAGCATTCATTTTCGCTACGATCTCGGCGGCCTTTTGCTTGCTGTCTTTGGTGTTTGTCGTTTTATCCGTCGTAGTGGTTTTGCTCGTGTTCTCCTTATTATTGGACGAACTGCTGACGTCCTTTAGATACTGACCCCAGATATAGCCGCTCTGACCGTTGTAGCTGACATGATACCATCCGCCGTTATAGATCTGATTGCTGAGCTTCGTAACCACAGTGCCCTTGCGCAGGCAGGCCAGGATCTTTCCGCCGCCGGCATAGGAAGCGCGGAAATTGACAAAATCCCCGGTGACGGTCATCTTGCTTTCCGCTATGGAAGCAAGCGGAACCAGCGTCAGCAGCATGGCGACGATCGCCAGTACGGCCAGCTTACGGATGTTGTTTCTCATAAGTTTAACCCCCTTACTCCATGAACGGTGCGCTCTTAAACACCGGAATTCCCGGTCGTGGCGCACGAAATTCGCATAATTCTGCACATAAATAATATACACGAAATTTTCTCATTTTTCAATGCTTCCCGCGGCTGAGATTGTTCCAGCTCCGTTAAAATAAAAGGTCTTTTTTGTTAAATTTTTGTTTCGTGAACTTAACAAATTGTAAACAGTTTGTTTCTTTTGAAAACCGGCCGCGGGAAGTTTCTCGCGGCCGGTACTGCCTTTTATGTCATTTTTTCTTGTCAGTCGACGACGCGGGGGCTGATGAAGGAGGTGCAGGGCTTCAGGCCGCTTTTCTTGACCTGCTTGCCGAGGTTGTTCTTCTTGGTGCCATCTTTCAGCGTTGTAACCCCATTAAATTTGTACCACTTTTTTAGGTTTTTACCGCTGCCAGAGCAAAGAACGGTTTTACCGCTGGTGTACAATCCACACAAAGGCTCATCTTCTGTGTAGTGATGGAAATACACACCTTCCAAAATCTTTTTTCCATCCCTGCCAATTTCTGGTTTGGCAACAATTGTTGATGGGGTATTTTTAGACCAAGTAGAAAACTCTTCGTAATTGGAATATTGCTTGTCGTAGTTTTCTTCAAGCATTTCTTGCATACGGAAGCTCTTGTCTTCCAGCACAGTCGTTGTCGTCGGAGAATAGGTGATCTTGTACAGTTCGCCCTGCTTGGGTTCATAGGTAATCTTGTAACTGGCGAGGGTCTTCTTTTCGTCATTGCGCCAGTCTGCTTCGACCTCGACAATCCTATTACCAGAGGGATAAGTGGCGGTCACGGTGGATATGTACCAGACGGTCAGCGGGGTCACATCTTTACGGACGCAGACCGGGATCTGCACATACTGCGGATAGTTCGAGGGATAATTCGGATTCACTACGATATTCTGCGGCTTGTCGCAGCAGCACACATCTTCGGGCAGGATCATCAGCACGTTGCCCTGAGCATCGTAGATGCGGTTAGTCGCCTTGTCATAGACGGCGGTGCCGTCTGCCGGAATGAAGGAGGTCTTGCCGTTCTGGTAGCAGCAGATGTTGCCGTCGGTGTCGTAGGCGAGGTTGCCCCACTGGTTGGTGACGAAAGAATCCGTCCTCCCGGAGTCAACCAGGGTAGGATCTTCCAGGCCGTCATCCGGTACATAGGTGATGGGATCGTAGTTTTCCCAGACGATGTAAGAGCAGCGCTCCTCCATTGCTTCCTTGTAGCAGTCAGTAGCGATCTGGACTGGCTCCCAGCGGATGACGGTGGAAGCGCCGCTCATGCCGGTCTTAAAGAAGTCTTCCTGGACGGTGTATTCCACATAGTTGACCGAACCGCTGCGGCCGTACTGCACGGCCACGTTGCCCTTGCCGGCCAGATAGGCATAGTCACCGCCATCAAGCTCTTTATAAACTTTGCCTGTGATCGGATCACAGTAGCTCTTGACGATGTTGATGCCAGGCTGCATGTTGTGGCCCACCATGGAGGTTTCGGCCATACCGGAATCGTCCACAGTCAGCGTCTCATAACCGGTCGCCCAGATCACGCCGGCCCAGTCTGGCTTCTCGGAGAACTGCAGAGTGATATCCGCGCCCTCCGTGGTGCCGTAGACAGGGATGGGATTGCCGTTATAGTCGTATTTGATGGTCGTGACTTTTTTACCATAGTCATCATACCAGGTTTCGGTCTGGTATACGACCTGACCGCGTTTGTTTTTCATAATTTCGCGGTCCGTCTTGGTCTTCAGGGTGATGTAGTCGGGCATGTCGGGCAGGCCCAGCTTTTTAATGATGTGCGGAATGTACACTGTCGTATCGTCGGCGGCAAACGAGACGCCCGCGGCGGACAACAACAGGATGGCGGCGAGCGATACGCTCAACAACCGGATGAAGCGCTTCATTCTGCATAACCTCTTTTCTTGGATTATCTACCAATTCCTTTGGCGCAAACACATGGTACAACGGCGTTTTCGCCCTGTCAACGGGCCTGGGCGAAGCTTGAGGGAATTGTAAGTCTTGCGTATAAAAGCCGTATTATCTGTCTTATTTTTCTGAACGGATATTACGTCTTTTCCGGTTTTTGAAACAAAGCCGTTGCGCTTTGAAGACGATTTTGCGCAGCAAAAAACCGCAGCGAAACGCTTCCGTTCCGCCGCGGTTCCTACATATTATATTATAATCTTCTTCCGCGCCCCCGGCGCGGATTACGCATTACGCATTAACCCTCACGCCTTGGTCATCAGTTCCAAACTGAGCTCCCGGTTCATCTTTTCGCACATGGCCAGGAAGGCGTCTACCGGGACGCCGTGGAGCTGTTCCTTGACGCCGCGGATGGTGACGGAGACGGTGCCCGTCTCGGCTTCCTTGTTGCCCAGAACGAGGATGTAGGGATCCTTGTACTTCTTGTAGGCCTTGATCTTCTCGTTCATGTTCTTGTCGGCGTAGTCGGCTTCCACGCGGATGCCGGCGCGGATCAGCTTCTCGGCCACCTCGCGGGCGTAGCCGTTGTTCTCCACGCGGATGGGGACGACGGCCACCTGATAGGGGTTCATCCAGAACGGGAAGGAGCCCTTGAAGTGCTCGATCGCAATGCCGATGAAGCGCTCGAAGGAGCCCAGGATCGCCCGGTGGATCATCACGGGCCGCTTCTGGGTGCCGTCGCTGGCGGCGTACTTCATATCGAAGTTCAGAGGTAGCTGGAAGTCCAGCTGGATGGTGCCCATCTGCCACTCGCGGCCCAGGGCGTCCTTCATCTTCAGGTCGATCTTCGGGCCGTAGAAAGCACCGTCACCCTCGTTGATTTCAAAGTTGCCCTCGCCATAGACCTCGAGGAGGATGTTCTTGAGGTCCTGCTCGGCCCGGTTCCACACCTCGATATCGCCCATGTAGTCATCCGGACGGGTGGAGAGCTCCGCCGCGTAGGTCAGGCCGAAGGTGTTGTAGATTTCCGTGGCGATGGACATGATGTCCTTGATCTCATCGGCGATCTGCTCCTCGGTGACGAGGATGTGCGCGTCGTCTTGATGGAACTCCTGCACGCGGAACAGGCCGTTCAGCTCGCCGCTCTTTTCCTTGCGGTGGATGACGTCCACCTGGTTGATGCGGAAGGGCAGGTCACGGTAGGAGCGGCCCTTATTCATAAACACCTTGATGGCGTTGGGGCAGTTCATGGGCTTTAAAGCCATGGTGTCTGGGCTGTCGAGGGTCTCGCCGGGCAGGATGAACATCCCGTCCATATAATGATCCCAGTGGCCGGAGGTCACCCACAGCTCCTTCTTGGAGAGCACCGGGCCGGAAATTTCCTGGTACCCGTGCTCTTCGTGGATACCGCGCCAGAAGGAAAGCAGGGCGTTGTACATCTTCCAGCCGCGGGGCAGCCAATAGGGCATACCGGGAGCGGTGGGATCCATCATAAACAGGTCCAGCTGGGGGCCGAGCTTCTTGTGGTCGCGCTCCAGCGCTTCCTGGATGAGGGCCTTGTGCGCCTTGAGCTCGTCCCGGGTGGGGAAGGCCCAAACGTAAATGCGCTGCAGCATATCCTTGTGCTCGTCGCCGCGCCAGTACGCGCCGGACAGGGCGTGGATTTCATAGGCCACGCTCATCAGCTCCTGGCTGTTTTCCACGTGGGGGCCGCGGCACAGGTCGACAAAGTCGTCGCCGGTCCAGTAGATCGTGATGGTCTCGTCCTCCGGCAGCTCTTCGATCAGCTCCGTCTTATACTTCTGGCCCTTGAAAATCTCCAGCGCTTCGGCGCGGGTGACCTCCTTGCGGGTCCAGGCTTCGCGGCGCTTGATGATTTCCTTCATCTTTTCTTCGATCTTCGGGAAATCCTCCTGGGTGACGGAAGCGGGCAGCAGAAAATCGTAGTACAGCCCGTCCGCGATCTGCGGACCAATGGCGTACTGCACTTCCTTGCCGTACATCTCGATCACGGCCTTGGCCAGGATGTGCGCCAGCGAATGCCGGTACACGCTGAGAAACTGTTCCTTATCCATACATAAAACCTCCTTGACGGGACTTGCTGCCCCGCTTTTACGCGGCTACCGGCCGCATAATATTCCGGCGGCCGCCGGGCCAACCCGCCCGGCGCCCTGCCGTATAAAAAGCATTATAGAGCCGGAAAGGAAGGTTTGTCAAACCCTCCGATACGGAAACAAGCATTGTTTCTGTTATTTCATATTTTTCTGTGCTGTTCTCTCTGCCCAACCAGGACCGCTGCCGCCGCAGTCTGTCATTTTTTGCCGGAAACGCTGCATTTCAACTGACGAACAACGGTCACCATCAAATCTGCGAACAAAACGGGAATGCCTATGATCATGGGGTAGGCATACCTGTAATAACCGTTCACCGGGGACAGGAGACAGCCGATAAAGATCATCATCAGCGGCGCAATGCAGAGCATATACCGTCCCTGCTTAAAAATGATCATCAGAAGAATACAGACACCCAGCAGGATCGAAAACAGTCCGATTTTGACAAACAGGTGAATAACCGGCGTTTCCAGCCATCCGTTGAAGTAATCCCTAAGCGTAGAACGGTTCGGGTTATTGTTGCTCAGGCCCAAAGCACCCTGGTTCGCTATTTCATATCCAATCCATACATGCAGTTTGACAGTACAGTATTCCGCCGGACTCACGTATATGTATGTGCTCTTGTAAAAGCCTTCGGCCATTGTTTCAGGATGTCTGAGCAGCTTCTGAAACCAGAGCCTGATAAACGGACCTGTGGTCTCCCCACTGAAGTTCGCTATATTTTTAATGGGGTCCGCTATCCTCGGATCATAACTTTTTATCATACTCTCATAGGGAAGCACCTGGCTGATCACGGCCTTGTCTTCCTCAGACATATCTTCAGGATGGGTTTTCGCGTAATATGCCATCGTCTGCAGCGGAATTGACATCCCTTCTTTTGATTCCGTAGGCGGAATTCTGAGGGCCGAAGGAAGGAAGACCGAAAAGAAGGCGACCAGCAAAAGAACCGCTGTGGATTTGATGATCATGTTTTTTTGTTTCAGAACAAAAACTGAATAGAGTACAAAAACGATCGCCGGCACCCATCCCGAATGATTCCTTGTTAATGTCATCAGAAGGATGCTGAGCGAAAACATCAGCGTATTCCGGTCATTCTGCCAGAAATCCTGTTCCCTGAAAGATTGAAGCGCAAGTACCATATACAGCAGGACAGCAGCGGCAAGGCAGGAATCCTTTGACATGCTCATCGAATAGATGGAGTACACAGGAACCAGTCCGTAAAAAATCAGCAGGAAATACCCGGCGAATTGGTTGATTCTTCCCATCGCACAGATACCGTTCGCAAGCAGGAAAATCGTGATTCCGCTTTGCACCAAACAATATATCATAACCGCTTTATTCGCGTTTCCCAGCAGCTGACCGATGTAAACTACGCTTCCGAACAGAAAATTAAGAAAATAAGGATTGTTGGGCGTCACATAATCCACTTTCAGGAATTGCGAGATCCCAGATCCGGTATCCCACATCATATTTCCCGGCAGACAGCACATGATGATCGGAATCCAGAAAACAAAAAGCAGGACGCAGGCGGTCTTTGGCGTGATAAATTTTTTCTCTTGTGCGGCCGTCTGGAGAACGGACGGAGAGGGAATCTTTTTGACTTGTATGCCGGCCTTTTTTGTAATCTTTTCCTTCTTCATACTCCATCCATCAATCTCGTACTGGATTGTAAATATGGGAGAGCGTTTCTGGGCGTTTTCCATCTCTCCCATCTCACTGCACCCAAGTATAGCATAAACGTGCGGCCGCCGCTACCGAAAACATAGCGTAACTCTACAAATTTCGTCAAAATCCCTGTTGCGGTGATGTGGAAAATAGTGTATAATGTGAACAGAACGTGAACAGAAAGGGGATGATCTCCGTGACTCAGCTGAACGGTACCACCAAATTCACCCGGTATACCGAGGGGCAGGAGACCGCTTCGGCCATTCTGGCCCACGTCTACAGCGCGCTGGAAGCGAAGGGGTACGACCCCATCACCCAGCTGACGGGCTTCATCCTGACCGGGGATCCGACCTACATCACCAGCTACAACAACGCCCGGAGCCTCATCTGCCGCCTGGAGCGGGACGAGATTCTGGAGGAGCTGGTGCGCTACTACGTAGAGGGGAACTTTTCCCGCTGATGGGCCGCGTACTGGGCCTGGATGTGGGGGATAAACGCATCGGCGTCGCCCTGAGCGACGAAACGCGGCTGATCGCCTCGCCCTACTGCGTGATCCAGAGCGTGGGTTGGGGGCCGGACAGCCGGAAGATCGCGGACATCATGCGTGAGACCGGGGCGGAGCTGATCGTCAGCGGCCTGCCCTACAACATGGACGGCAGCCTGGGCTTCCAGGCGAAAAAAGTACAGGATTTTCTGAAGGTCGTGGAGGGCCTCGGCTTCCGGGTGGAATGGATTGACGAGAGGCTCACCACCGTCTCCGCGCAGAACGCCCTGATCGAGGGCGGCATGCGCCGGGAGGACCGTCGCAACCATGTGGATAAAGTAGCCGCCGCCGTCATTCTGCAGACGTGGCTGGACAAAGAACGGGAAAAAAAGGAGCAACCTATGGCTGACAATGAAAAGAACCTCCGCATGGAGGAAGGCGGGGAGAACGACAATGAGCTGCCCGAAATCATCGAACTGACCGACGATGACGGCAACGTCACCCGGTTTGAGTACATGACCACCATCGACTACCAGGGAGAGCTGTACGTCGCCCTCATGCTGGCCGATGAGGACGAGGAAAACGAAGAGGAAGAGGGCAACGTCGTCATCCTGAAAATCGAGCAGGACGAAAACGGGGAAGACATCTACGTCTCCATCGAGGACGAGGCCCTGGCGGACGCCGTGTTCCAGAAGTTCCTGGACATGGTGGACGAGGCGGACTTGGAATAATCCTTCCATTGGCGAGACTCAACTATATTATTTTGCCCCTCGCGCCGTTTCCCGCTCCGCGCAGGAAACGGTTTTTGATTGAGTTTAAAGGAGTTTTTTATGAAACCCGATTACATCATCAGCTGCTGTTCCACCGCCGACCTTTCCAAGGAGCACTTTGAAAAGCGGGACATTCATTATGTCTGCTTCCACTACCAGCTGAACGGAAAGGACCTGCCGGACGACCTGGGGCAGACCATGCCCTTTGATCAGTTTTATCAGGCGATGGCGGACGGGGCGGAGACCCGCACCAGCCAGGTGAACGCGGAAGAATATCTGGCCTTTTTCGAGCCCTTCCTGAAGGATGGGAAGGACATCCTGCACGTCACCCTGTCCAGCGGCATTTCCGGCACCATCAATTCCGCCATGGCCGCCGCGGACCAGCTGCGGGCCAAGTACCCGGAGAGGAAGATCTACGTCGTCGACTCCCTGGGCGCGTCCTCCGGCTACGGCCTGCTGATGGACGCCCTGGCTGACCGCCGGGACGAGGGCTACGACATCGACCGGCTCAAGGTCTGGGCCATTGAAAACCGGCTGCACGTCCATCACTGGTTCTTCTCCACCGATCTGACCTTCTACGTCCGGGGCGGACGCATCAGCAAAGCCTCCGGCTTCGTGGGCACCCTGCTGCGAATCTGCCCCCTGCTCAATATGGATAACCTGGGCCGCCTGATCCCCCGGGAGAAGATCCGCACCAAGAAAAAGGTCATCGCCCAGATCGTGGACAAAATGGCCGAGCACGCGAACAAGGGCCTGGACTACGACGGAAAGTGCTTTATCAGCATGTCCGCCTGCCTGGAGGACGCCCGAGCGGTGGCCGACCTGGTGGAACAGCGCTTCCCTCACCTGAACGGCAAGGTGCTGATCAACTCCATCGGCACCACCATCGGCAGCCACACGGGCCCCGGGACGGTCGCGCTGTTCTTCTTTGGGGATGAAAGGGTAAACTAAACCTCGCAAGGGGGACTTTGTCCCCCTTACGGAAACCCCCTCGGATTTGCCTCTCGCCCTTTCTCCAGGGCCTACCGGCCCGCTGTTCGGTGAGATTGTGCCACTGGCACAATCTCCGGGCCCTCACAGCCCCAGGCGGAAAATCCGTAAGGAATGAATTTTTGCTCCCGGATGGCAAGCTAACCTCCGCAAAAATTCTCCTCGCACCGGCAAAGCCGGTACTGCGGATTTACCATGGAGGGGCTGCGGCCCCTCCAAACCACCCCCGGGTCTTACCCTTGATAATCTGTTTTATCACGTCATACGGTATTTTGTTCCGCTTTGCCCGTAACCATTGCGTAAAAATTGTTCATAATTTGTACACAAAACCCCGTTCCGCGATTGACAGCCATTCCGGACGGGGTTATAATATAGGAGGAAAAAGAGGTTTTGGGCAGACCGGTTCCCGCGCGCACGGACGCCCGGGGAATGGTCTCCTTCCGTTTTCCTGCGGACAAGCTGTCCGCTGACGCCCCCTATGAGAGAGGTTGAAAAAGATGAAGAAACAGTACCGCTTCCTGAGCGTTCTGCTGATCGCCGCCCTGCTGGCGGCTGTCCCTGCGGCCGTCCAGGCGGAATATGACGCAGGGGTCAGTGTCTATATCCCGAATAAAATCGAACGGCTGCACCTGCCGGACATGCCGGAGTACATCGCCCTTTTCACCCGCACACAGAGCATCGCCACCTACGGGAATCCGAAGGATCCGACCGATCCTTGCCCGATCCTGCCGGTCAGCGAGCCGGACATCGAGCTGTTCTTCTCCGAACAGCCGGAATGGGCGGCCGTCCTCTGGTCCGAAGGCATCGAATACATCAATGTCAACGAAGCCGGCTACGCCAGGGTTTCTTCCGCGGGGCACAAGCTGCAGCCCGGCATCGTTTCCGGCACCATGGTGGTCAAGGATGAGAACGGCAAAGAGAAACGGGTGTGGGCCGCCACCACCGCGGATCATACGGCCGGCGATCCCGTCCCGCAGGAAATGCTGGACGGCGCCTACATGGCCAGCAAAGACGGCGTGACTGTCCTGTACAGCCGCAACGGGACCCCGGTGTGGGTGGAATACTCCATCCCCGACGATTTCTACAAGACCGGAATCGACGGCGCAGTCACGACCGTCCGCTACGAGCGTGTGGTAATCTCTGGCGATCGATATATATTTAAAAAAGACGAAAACGGTCAGACTGTAAAGCACAACCTCAAAGGAAACGTGGTCATTTTTACTCTGGAAAATGGAGAAACCTACTATATTGACACTTATGATTATACCAATATTACCTTTGAAGATGAAATATTTGAAGGAAAGATAACATATACCGACAACAAAGTTCAAATTGAAATCTTTACCGAAGATGGTATTTCTATTGGTTATGTACAAACCGAAGAAAGGGACGCAGAAGGCCATATAATAAAAGACGAAGATGGAAAACCGGTAATGCGAGATTATTTTACCAGGGAAGAATTCGCCAATATGACAAAGGAAAACCACCTTGATCTCAGTCATTACAAAAACGCTGTCCCCGGCAAAGATTCCTACGTGCATTTTTACTACACTACCTGGTATATCTCCCAGGTCGTCACCACCTATCCGGACGACATCAACTACATCGTCCGGGTCGAGAGCGACTGGAAGAACAACTCCGGCCAGTTCCTGTGGGGCTACAAGATCACCTACGCCACCAGCGCGAAGGAACGCTACAAGATCACCTACATGCCCTATACCACCACCATCCTGGAAGACCACGGCACCAACAAGTTCTACGAGTGGGACAACCCAACCTATCCCAGCACGGATTTGGAAGCCTATTTTGAAGCCATAAAACAAAAACAAATAGAAGAAACCGGATCTTCAACTATTAATCCGGCAGATTACCACGGCATGTATCTCCATCACTACGAGGAAGACACCCCCATCTACGGGGAATACACCGACGGGACGCTGGAACTGGTATCCGGCAGCGGCGATTTCCTGAACTACTGGTACGAGAAAGGCCACGGCGCCCGGGTGTATAAGTACCTGTATCCCTGCACCTATTTCAGCACTCCGAGATACAGATAATTTAAAACCCATCACTGACAGACAAGCAAGCGGCGGAAGATCGTTTTCCGGCGCTTGCTTTTTTCATTTGAGGATCGTATCTATTCAGACTTCTGAAATCAAAGGCAAATCAAACGCTTAACAGAGGGGGTGATCAGGGGGATTCTTCCCCCTGATGATAATCCGCAGCAGCGACATGCGCGGTGCGAGGAGTATTTTTGCGGAGCAGAATATACCCTGGGTAGTGAAGACTTCCCCCCCACTTCTGCGGAGCAAAAATACATACCTTGCGGATTTGCCGCCCGGGAGTTCCGAAGGAACGAGAGGCAAATCCGTAGGGGAAAGCGTGGGAAGGGGAAGAATTCCCCGTCCCAGACAGTGATCAGTCTTTGACTGATCACTGTCTGAAAATGCACTCAAAAAACATCCTTCCTATTGATTCTTGAGGTCTCCTGTCATAAAATATCCGCTGTATACAAAGCTTCTGTCTGCAAAGGAGCAAACGGAAAGGAGATTTTCTCTATGAACGCATATGTACAGCGTGTATTTGACGGCCTGAAGGCCCGCAACCCGCAGGAGAAGGAATTCCTGCAGGCGGCCACCGAGGTGCTGGAGGCCCTTTCGCCCGTCTTTGGCAAACATCCCGAATATGAAAAAATCGGTCTGCTGGACCGTTTTGTGGAGCCGGACCGCATCATCATGTTCCGCGTTCCGTGGGTGGACGACAAGGGCCAGGTGCAGGTCAACCGCGGCTACCGCGTCCAGTTCAACAACGCTATCGGCCCGTACAAGGGCGGCCTGCGTCTTCATCCCAGCGTCAACCTGTCCGTCATCAAGTTCCTGGGCTTTGAGCAGGTGCTCAAGAACAGCCTGACCGGCCTGCCCATCGGCGGCGGCAAGGGCGGCAGCGACTTTGACCCCAAGGGCAAGTCCGACAACGAGGTCATGCGCTTCTGCCAGAGCTTCATGACGGAGCTGTATAAATACGTCGGCAAGGACGAGGACGTCCCCGCCGGCGACATCGGCGTCGGCGCCCGCGAGATCGGTTATCTCTACGGCCAGTACAAGCGGATCACCGGCCTGTATGAGGGCGTGCTGACCGGCAAGGGACTGACCTGGGGCGGCTCTCTGGCCCGCAAGGAAGCCACCGGCTTCGGCCTGTGCTACATGACCAACGCCATGCTGCGCAAGCACGGCCTGTCCTTTGAGGGCAAGCGCGTGGTGGTGTCCGGCAGCGGCAACGTGGCCATCTATGCCGCGCAGAAGGCCACCGAGCTGGGCGGCCAGGTCATCGCCATGAGCGACTCCAACGGCTATGTCGTCGACGAAAACGGCATCAACCTGGACGTCGTCAAGCAGATCAAAGAAGTCGAGCGCGGCCGCATCAAGGAATACGCCGCCCGCGTCCCCGGCGCGACCTATACCGAAGGCTTCCGCGGCATCTGGACCGTCAAGTGCGACATCGCCCTGCCCTGCGCGACTCAGAACGAGCTGGATCTGGACGGCGCCAAGGCTCTCGTGGCCAACAAGTGCCTCGCCGTCTGCGAAGGCGCGAATATGCCCACCACCCTGGAAGCGACCCAGTACCTCCAGCAGAACAAGGTCTACTTCGTGCCCGGCAAGGCGGCCAACGCCGGCGGCGTCGCCGTCAGCGCCCTGGAAATGAGCCAGAACTCCCTGCGCCTGAGCTGGACCTTCGACGAGGTCGACGCCCGTCTGCACGGCATCATGGAAAACATCTTCAAGGCCATCGACTCCGCCGCCACCGAATACGGCCAGGAGGACAACTACGTCACCGGCGCCAACATCGCCGGCTTCCTGAAGGTGGCCGACGCCATGGTCGCCCATGGGTGCGTGTAAGCTGCTCCGGCAGATTTAATTCAAAATCCAATCGTTACACATTTTCCCGCCGCGGATAACCGCGGCGGATTTTTTGTAAAAATCGTAAAATCATTGCGATCACACGCCTGTACGTTGAAAAATTCACACATTTTGTTTATACTGAACCAAAGCATCGCTTTTGTACACCGGAAATCGAACAAAGGAGCCCGAATGATGAAAACCCTGTCTGCCGTTTTCCTGACCTGTCTGCTGCTGATGGGCGCGGTGTTTTCACATGCCGAGACCCTTTCCCTGGCTGGGGAAAGCTGGGAAAGCGTAGAGGTCTCTTCCGAGCTGGACAGCAGCGCCGCCCTGAAAGGGTATATCGACCGCGCCTTTGGGCTGAGAACGGAAATCACGAAACGGGACGCCCGGCTTTCCGGGCTGAACCTCAAAATCTACAACCTGCTCAAGCCTCTGGTTCAGCAGGTCGCCGCCGGGGAGCTGGGGTCGACGGTGTTTGAGATCGACGTCGGCAGCGACGCGGAGAGCCTGAATTACTCCCTTGAAGATCTTCAGAACGTGGATGATTCACTCACCACTCTGAAAGAAGGAAAAAACGCTGCCCCTGGTGTCATGGACGCATATTTCATATTGGCTGGTTTTAATATCAAAACTGTCCTCGCCGCTTTGCTGGCTAACCTTTCATACGATTTATACTGGTTTGATAAAACTCCGGGAACCGCTTTACACTACACTACTTATTTTCTCACGGTAAAGGATACCGGCAAACAATACATTTCTGTCTTTAACAACGGAATTATGAAAATTTCCATGTCTGTGTCCGAGGAATATTCCACCGATGGAGCCCAGAGATCAACCTCTTTCAATACAAATATTGCCGCTTCCATCTCCACCGCCGCGGAAACCGCGCGCGGTATCGCCGCTCAGCACGCGGAAGAAGGGGATGCTCAGAAGCTCCGCTCCTTCAAGGACGCCATCTGCGAACTGACATCCTACAATTACGACGCCATCCATCAGGGAACCCCCTACGGCAACCCCTGGCAGCTGGTCTGGGTGTTCGACGGGGACCCGGAGACGAAGGTGGTCTGCGAGGGCTACGCCAAGGCGTTCAAATACCTGTGCGAGCTGTCTACCTTTCAGGCGTCTATCTCCGTTTCCCTGGTGACCGGCACCCTGGGGTCCAGCAACCATATGTGGAACCTTGTGTCCGTGGACGGCGGATTCAGCTATCTGGTGGACGTCACCAACTGTGACGAGGGCATGGCCGGGTATCCGGATTACCTATTCATGGCAGGCTACAGCGAACACTATCAAAGCGGCGGAAACACCGGATATATATTCAACTTTAAAGATAATACACGTTCTCTGACCTATATATACGACAGCACAACGGTCAATCTCTATTCCGCGGATCAGATTGCCGTGTCTGATAGAAATTACTCTGACGAAAATGTGCCTGCCGTCGAAAATACCGGGACTTGCGGCAGCCAGCTTACCTGGACCCTGTATAAAGACGGACTTTTGATTATTAGCGGGACAGGCGCGATGGACGACCTGACAAAAGAAACGGATGCCTGGCATCCTCATCTGAAAGATATTTGTAAGGTATTGGTGCATGACGGTGTGACCAGCATCGGGCAGTACGCTTTTAGCCACTGTGAAAACCTTTCTGAGGTCTATCTGCCGAACAGCCTCTCACTGCTAGACTCCTTCGCTTTTGAAGCCTGCGAAAATCTCAGGAATTTCCGCATCCCATCCGGCGTAACCTCATTGGGTATCGGTGTATTTTCAGAATGCACTTTCCTTACTAATCTTCAGCTATCAGATGGCAACACAACGTTTTTTCTCTCCACGGATGGGGTATTGTTTAGCAGAAACCGAAAAAAGCTAGTCTGTTATCCTCCGGGAAAAACGGAAACATTCTATCAGATTCCCTTTGCTACAGAGGAAATCATTGACGGCGCGTTTTATAATTGCACCCGACTGTCGGACATCTGGATTCCGGACAGCGTGACTGTGATGGGGGATGGCGTTTTTATGTACTGTGCCAACCTTTCGTCTGTGACACTGCCAAATCATTTGAGTCACTTGGGCTCGCTAACCTTCATGGACTGTAAAGGACTTTCCAATATCTCCATACCGCTGAAGCTGACACATATCGGAGACTATGCCTTTTACGGCTGCACAAGCCTAACGGACATCCATTACGCCGGGACCGCCGAGCAGTGGAACGCTGTTCAGAAGGAGGAGGGAAACGACCCGCTTCTGACGGCGGAAAAGCATTATCTGCCGGTCTGTGTGAACTTCGTTCTCCCTACCTCCCTGACGGTCATTGGCGAAGAAGCCTTTGCCGGCCTGCCCGCCGGGACGGTGGTTCAGATGCCGGAGAACGTCGCCTCCATCGGCGACGGCGCCTTCGGGGACGGGGTCCTGCTCGTCACGGACGCCGGGAGCTATGCGGCCGGGTGGGCGAACAAAAACGGCGTCCGGTGGGTGGAACCGCCGGATCAATAATCTTCTAATCAGCACGGCCTTGAAAGGAGTATCCGAAATGAAAAAAAGCTTCCTGTTCCTGCTTTCGATGATCCTGCTGCTCTGTCCGCTTTCCGCCGCCCCAGCGGAAACGGCCTCACCGGCTCAAACCGGGGAGACGGACAGCGCAGCGCTTCTCCAAACGCTTCAGCAGGCGGCGGACCTTGGGGACGCGGACGCCATGTACAGGCTCGGCATGATGTACTACCATGCCACTGACGGGGCTCCCCGGGACGACGACAAGGCCTACGCCCTCTTCCTGCGGGCGGCGGAACTTGGTAATCCGGACGCCCTGTACAAGCTCGGAGATATTCATTCCTTCGGCCGGGGTGTAATGGTGGACGGCGTCAGAACCTATGACGCGGATTATGGCGAAAGCTGGTATCAAAAAGCACTTTCCCTGTATGAACAGGCGGCCCTGGCCGGCGACACGGATGCCATGCGCAAAACCGGAGACATGTATTTATATGGATTAGGAACTGAAAGAAACAGAGAAAAAGCGAAGGAATGGTTCCTGAAGGCGGCGGAGCTGGGCAGCGCGAAAGCGATGACCCGCCTCGGAGATTCATACAAAGATCATATCAAATGGAACGAAGACATGGAAGAGGCGTACCGTCTGGCCCTGGAATGGTACCGGAAAGCCACCGACGCCGGCGACCCGGAGGCCCTGTATCAAATCGGAACAATGTACGAAAACGGATATGGTGTGGAAGAAGACTTTGATCAGGCTCACCTGTACTATTATAAGGCGGCTCAGGCCGGCTGTGCGAAAGCGTGCAATTACCTGGGAAATTTATACGAAGGAGATGGGTTCCTGACAAAAAACATGCGTCAGGCGGAAAAATGGATGCTGAAAGCGGCGCAGGCTGGCCTTTCCTCCGCCATGTACCGTCTGGGCTGCTATTATTACAGTATCATAGACTTTGGTCTCCCGCGGGATCCTGAAAAGGCGGTCAACTGGCTGCAGATGGCGGTTGACCGGGAAGAAAATTTTGACTGCGAATCAGACTATGACTGGGACCTTGAATATGCCCGTCTGTACCTGCTGGGCACCAAATATGAAACCGGGGATGGGGTCGAACAGGACATCGATCTGGCGGTTTCGTATTACACCCGGGCTGCGGAAGATTATCACAATGAAGACGCCATGTTCAGGCTCGGATGCCTGTATGAAGAGGGAAGAGGGGTGCCCGCAGATATAAGCAAGGCGGCGGAATTGTTTGAAGAAGCCGCGGAAAGGGGCCAGAAAAACGCGATGTCCCGCATGGGCGACCTTTATATGTCCGGCCGGGGCGTCCCTCAGGATGACAAAAAAGCGGAGGAATGGTATCTGAAACTCCTGGAAGAAGACGGCGGCGATAAACACGAGGATTACATTGCGGACGCCATGTTCAGCCTCGGGTGCCTGTATGAAGCAGGAAGAGGGATCCCCGCCGATGATCAAAAGGCCGCGAAATGGTTTCAAAAAGCCGCAGATCAGGGCCACAGGAACGCCATGTCCCGCATGGGCGACTTTTATATGTTCGGCCAGGGCGTCCCACAAAATTTCAAAAAAGCGGAAGAATGGTACCTGAAAATCCTGGAGACCGAACCTGACAACGCAACCATCATGAACAATCTGGGGATCCTGTACATGATCCGCACCGATATTCAGGACGCCGATCAGATGATTTCCTGGTTCACCAGGGCCGCCAACGCGGACAAAACATCCTCCATGTACACCCTCGGATACGCGTATCATTACGGCAAAGTGGTTCCGCAGGACAGTGAAAAAGCCGCTGAATACTATCTGGCAGCCGCTGAAAAAGGCAACACGGATTCGATGTACATGCTGGGCCGGCTGTATAAAGACCTGCAGGATGTTGAACATGCCGTCGAATGGTATGGGAAGGCCGCAGAAAACGGAAATTATGACGCATCGCTTCTGCTGGCGAAAACGTACCGGGACGGCGACGGTGTACAGCAGGATCAGGAAGCCGCGTCCAAATGGTTTGCAAAATCGGCTGAACTGCTTGAGAAAGCGGCTCATGACGGAGATACGGACGCCATGTACGAGCTGGGCCTGCTGTATCAAAGGGGCGACGGCGTCCCCAAGGACCTTGAAAGAGCCGGCTCCCTGCTGGCGACGGCCGCCTATTACGGAAATGAAGACGCACGGGTCGCCCTGAATGAACTCATTCAGCCGGACGAAGGGTCTCAGGACGCTATTTCCGATCCGGCTCCTTCTGAATCGCTGGCCCCGACCCCGGCCGACTGATGTGGGCAATATCGTTGAACAGCTCCAGACGGGGATGGACGTATTCTCCCGGGCGGTTGGGGAATTCCAGGATGATGATGGACGTAAAATCATACGGCAGCACCGTGCACACATAGGGGAAGGGCAGGGCCAGCAGATGGGACAGGACGCAGGCCCCGGACCCGCCGTGGCTGAACAGGGCGACGGTCCGGTCCGTGTTTTCCCCGCAGAGGAAGCGGACGCCCTCGTGGCGGTAGCCTAAATTTTCCAGGAGCCCGTCGATCTTTTCCGCAATCATGTCCAGATACTGTACCGCCGCGTTTCCCTTGAAATACGGATGCTCCCGCCAGGCTTCCATCCAGAAGTTGTAACTTTCCTCCGAAATCATCCGATCGCTGAGGGTCCAGGGATGGCCGTGCTCCGGAATGTCCGGCCCGCCCCAGGAAATCTCGTGCATATAATCGAGCACCTGGACCGGCAGATGAAGCCGTTCCGCCGTAAAGGACGCCGTTTCCCGCGCCCTGCCCATGGGGGAGGAATACACCGCCGTGATCCCCTCCCTGGCAAGACGCTCGGCCGCCGCCGCCGCCTGCTGCCTGCCCGTTTCGGTCAGGCAGTCTTTTTCATAATTGGGCTCTCCGTGACGCACCATGATCAGCCGCATGAGGAATCTCCTTTCGTTTCTCCGTTTCGCTGCCCCTTTTCTGCCATGTTTTTGATGGATCCATGACAGGTTCGAAATTGCTTTTTTGCACAGAAAAGACTAAAATATACGGTAGCGGCGCTTTACCCGCCGCGGACAAACAGATTTTCAGCCCCACGGAATCAATAGCGGATCTGACGTTTGCAAGAAGGGGTGATCAGGGGGATTCTTCCCCCTGATTCCAATCCGCAGCGGCGGCATGTACGCCGCGAGGAGTATTTTTGCGCAGCAGAATGATACTTGGAAAAACGAAGCCCACTTCACTTCTGCGGAGCAAAAATACATTCCTTGCGGATTTGCCGCCCGGGAGCGTCGCAGACGCGAGAGGCAAATCCGTTGGGGGGTTCCGCAGGGGGGTCGCAAGACCCCCTTGCGAAAATACAGATGGAAGGTGAATGATTTGAATATGAACAAGCCTGACAAGAGATGGAAGCCGGTCGTCATCTATCTGGTCTCGGTGACGGTCATCCTGTTTCTGTCCAACGCGTTTTTGTTCCCGAGACTGTGGAACCTGCCGGTCCAGGAAATCTCCTACACCAAGCTTCTGGAAATGCTGGAGAAACCTTCGGCCACGGAGAAGATGACGACCATTTCCCTGAGCGAGGACAACCGGACCCTTCAGTTCATGACCGAAAACAGCGAAACGAAGGAGAAAAAGCTGTACGAGGCCAATATCTGGCCGAACGACGAGGCCCTGCTTTCCAAGCTCCGGGAGTCCGGCGCGGAAATCTCCGTGCAGATCCCGACCCAGACCAGCCCCCTCCTGGCCTTCCTGCTGAGCTGGTTTTTGCCGATCCTCCTCTTCCTGCTGCTGGGGCAGATCCTCCTGCCCAAGATGATGAACGGGGCGGGCGGACAGAACGTCCTATCCCTGGGCAAAGCCAACGCGAAGATCTACATTGAGTCCGAAACCGGGAAGACCTTTGCCGACGTGGCCGGCCAGGACGAAGCCAAGGACGCCCTGATGGAGATCGTCTCCTTCCTGCACGACACGGGCAAATACAAGGCCATCGGCGCGAAGCTCCCCAAGGGCGCCCTGCTGGTGGGCCCTCCCGGCACCGGCAAAACCCTGCTGGCCAAGGCCGTCGCTGGAGAAGCGAAGGTGCCCTTCTTCTCCATCAGCGGCTCTGAGTTTGTGGAAATGTTCGTCGGCATGGGCGCGGCCAAGGTCCGCGACCTGTTCAAGCAGGCGACGGAAAAGGCCCCCTGCATCGTGTTCATCGACGAGATCGACACCATCGGCAAACGCCGCGATACAGGCGCTGGGATCTCCGGCGGCAACGACGAAAGGGAGCAGACCCTGAACCAGCTCCTGGCCGAAATGGACGGCTTTGACGGCACCAAGGGCGTCGTCATCCTGGCCGCCACCAACCGGCCCGAGATCCTGGACCCGGCCCTGCTGCGGCCCGGCCGCTTCGACCGGCGCATCCCGGTGGAGCTGCCTGACCTGCGCGGCCGCGAGGCCATTTTGAACGTGCACGCCCGGGACGTCCGCCTCGCCGACAAGATCGACATGAACGCCATCGCCCGGGCGACCTCCGGGGCCTCCGGCGCGGACCTGGCCAACATCATCAACGAGGCCGCCCTGCGGGCCGTCCGGGAAGGCAGGGACACCGTCCGTCAGGAGGACCTGATGGAGAGCGTAGAAACCGTCATCGCCGGCACCCAGAGAAAGAACGCCGTCATTTCCGAAAAGGAAAAGAAGATCATCGCCTATCACGAGATCGGCCACGCCCTGGTGGCGGCCCGGCAGAAGAACGCCGCCCCGGTGACGAAGATCACCATCATTCCCCGTACCTCCGGCGCCCTGGGCTATACCATGCAGGTGGACGAGGATGAAAAGGTCCTCCTCTCCCGGGAGGAAGCGATGATTCAGCTGACCACCCTGACCGGCGGCCGGTCCGCCGAAGAGATTGTTTTCGGCTCCGTCACCTCCGGCGCGTCCAATGACATCGAGAAGGCCACCCGCCTGGCCCGGGCCATGATCACCCGCTACGGCATGTCCAGGCACTTTGACATGGTGGCCCTGGAAACGGTGAACGGCCAGTACCTGGGCGGGGATACCTCCCTGGCCTGCAGCCCGGACACCTCCGCCCTGATCGACCAGGAGGTCAACCAGACCATCCGCGAGGCCCACGAAAAGGCCCTGTCCATCCTGCGGGACAACCGCCAGAAGCTGGACGAACTGGCCGCTTACCTCCTGGACCGCGAAACCATCACCGGCGAAGAGTTCATGAAGATCCTGAACCGCCCGGTCAGCCTGCCGGAAGCCCAGGCCATCCCGCTGGGCGCAGGGGATGAGGAAGCGGTTTCGGAAGATACTGAGAAAAATTAAAAAACCAGTCAGAAGGGACTGTCTCATCAAAGGCAGTCCCTTCTTTTTATTGATCAAAATGATTATAGCATCAACCAAAGCCCGTGTAAAGCCGGGCATTCGGACAAACAAAAAACACCTGCCGTATAAGCAAGTGTCTCTGGCACCTCCAATGGGATTCGAACCCATGTTTCCGCCTTGAGAGGGCGGCGTCCTAGGCCTCTAGACAATGGAGGCAGACTGGCTGGGGAAATAGGATTTGAACCTATACTAAATGAGTCAGAGTCATCCGTGCTGCCGTTACACCATTCCCCAATACATGCAGTTCGTAAACTGCATGAGCTATTATACAAGCATTCAGGTCATTTGTCAAGGGTCAATCAAACATTTTCAGCGTCAAATCAGGATTTGCTTCCGCGGCGTCGGAAAAGACCTGGAGGAGCTTGTCTCCGTAGGCGTCCAGGTTCCGCCGGATCATGGCGCAGGAAAACAGGTCGATCTCCGTCGGTCCCATCTCCGTCAGGCAGTCGTAGAGGGCGTCCAGGTTGCCGCCGTAGTAGGAAGGAAGGGAGAGCTCCTTTTTGATCAGCTCGTGGGCGGTCTTTTTGTCCAGAAAGGCGGCCCCGTCCAGGATGGCCCAGTGATTTTCGTACATGTTCCGTTTCCTCATGTGTCCGGACGGGTCATTCCCGCTCGGTGATGTCCTCAAAGGTGTTATAGTGGTCCTCGGTATAGTAGATCAGCCCGTCGCTGGAATACAGGATCCGCTTTTCGTTGCGGTAGCCGCCGTCAAAATCAATGTCGCACTCGTACCAGGTGCGGCCCTTCTTGGAAGGAAGAGAGCCCTCGTAATTCCCGAAGCGGTCGCCGCCGATGCTCTTGCCCGGCGCTACCTTCCACAGGTTGCCCCGGCTGGCGACCCAACCCAGGTTCTGCGCCTCTCTCTTGGTGATGTAGTTGTCCGGCAGACGGCGGAACTGGCGGAGGTATTCGGCCACATGGTCCTTGTCGGTATACTGGCCGTCCTCGGTCACGGAAATCTGAGGGACGGGCGCCGGGGAAGGAGAGGGGGTTTCCAGGATTCTGGAAACCTCGCCGTCGCTCAGCTGATCCCGGCTGACAAAGCCGATTTCTTCTTCGTACTCGATCAGGCACCAGGTAAGGCCCTGCTCGTCCTGCTCCTGATCGACGATCACGACCTTTTCCCCGTAAGGGATCGGAAGCAGTTTCTCTGCGTCCTGGGACATATCGTCCAGCAGGAACACGTCGTCCGCATTGGACCAGGCGTCCTGCGGAAAAGCGGAGACCGTCGGGGACGGGGTCGGCGTCTTCTTTTTCTTTTTGCTCCTGGCCGCCGCTCCTCCCGCGACGCTCAGCAGCATCACCAGGATCAGCAGGACGGCCGAAATTTTCCGAAAGCTTTTTTTCATTCAAATACCTCGCTGCTTTTGATCAGTCGAACGTGCGGATCGGCAGCACCAGGTAGCTGAACTGGTTTCCTTCCTCCGGCAGCACCAGGCAGGGGGAGATATTGGTCTTGAAGCACATCCGCATCCGGTCGCCTTCCACGTTGCGGATGACGTCCATCAGGTAATTCGCGTTGAAGGAGATGCGCAGGGGGCTGCCCTGGGTCAGCACGGGAAGCTCCTCCCGAACGTCCCCGCGTTCCGCGCGGGAGCTCATGTAGAGGACGTTTTCCTGAATATCCAGGGTGATCAGGTTGTTTTTCCCCTCCCGGGCCATCAGGCTGCAGCGCTCCAGCGCTTCCAGCAGCGGCGTCTTTTCCACCGTGACCACCGTGCTGCTTTCCGACGGGAGGACGTGGCGGTAATCGATGAATTCCCCAGTCAGAAGGGAGGTATACACCTTGACGTTCTCAAAGGAAATCATGATGTGGGTCTGGTTGAAGGTCAGCGTGACCTTCTTTTCGTCGTCGTCCGGCAGCATTTTGGAAAGCTCGTTCATGATCCGGCCGGGGACGATGGCCTTGATCACGTCCTGACCGTCCTGCACCTCGTTTTCCGCGGCCACGCACTGCAGGGAAAGGCGGAACCCGTCCAGGCCCACCAGCCTGGTTTCCGTCCGGCCGCACTCCACCAGCACGCCGGTCAGCACCTTGTGGCTTTCGTCGTTGGACACGGCGAACATCACGTGGGAGATGGCGGTCTTGAGCTGTCCGCAGGTCAGGATGATCACGTTCCCGCCGGTGACGTCCGAGATCACGGGAAAATCCTCCGTGGACATACCGATCATGTTGGTCTTGCTGCCGCTGGCCCGAATGACGGCCCGGCCGCTGTCGTCGATATCGATTTCGGCCTCCCCGCCGGACTGCCTGCGCATCAGCTCATTGAGCAGGCGGGCGGGCAGGAGGATTTCGCCGTCTTCGGCAATTTCCGAGGCGATCTGGGTTTTGACGGTGATTTCCCCGTCCGTGCAGGTCAGAAGCAGGCCGTTTGGATTGCTTTCCATCATGACGCATTCATAGGCCTGCTTGACAGGACGGACAGCGATGGCGCGGGTGACCATGCCCAGGCCGTAGTTGATTTCGCTGATGTTGACGTGAAACTTCATTTGATTCATCCTTTCGTTGGGCGGGAAAACGAGACGGGGCTTCCCGGACCCTGACAGTGGTTATGGTATTATATATAACGTAGTAGCAGTAGACCCTGGGCAAGTTGTGCACAAAAGGTGAAAACGTACAGGTTTCCGCGTTTTACAGGAAAACGCGGAGGGAAAAAACTGTGGAAAATTGATAATTTATCCACAACATATTATGACATAAAACCAGATGAAATTCAAGAAAAAGCTGATATTTGTTGATTGTGGTTTGTTATCGGACCATCCGTTTTCGTTTATTCAATTCTGAAACGGGAAAACGGATGATCAGACCGGACGAGCCGATGCGAAAATCCCCGTTATCCACAGAATCCCCAGCCGGTGTTTTCCCGGCCTGGGGAAAAGGTCCCTGAGGCCGAAACCCCTTTTCTTCGGGGGATTGCCGGAGAAAAGGAAGAAAGCGGCCCGCGGCGGCGGACGGCTTTATCCGCACTTCCCTGTGGAAAACCCCCTCAGTTGACCCAGCGGAGGGAGGAAGCGAAAGCCACCAGGTTGGACAGATCTGTCCGGTCGGTATAGACGGCGTAGGCGGCGGAGTCATCCGAAAAACAGAAGCAGTGCCTGTTTTCGCCCTTCAGATAGATGGAGGGCATTGAAAGGATCGAAAAGCCGTCGCGGTCGTCGATGCGGACGGAGGCCGGGGTGAGCCCGGGGGAAAGCAGCAGGGGGGAAGCCAGGGCGGGCTGGACGCAGGACACCGTGAAAGCGGGATATTCCATTGTGACCAGCAGGGCGGTGTTCCCCTCATAGGGAACGGAACGAATCTCTCCTTCGAAGGCCTGCCCTGGGGCGGCCGGAAGCGGCAGGGAAAAAAGCTGGGACAGGGCCCGGGCGTTCCCGGTGGACAGGGAAGGAACCGGGTCCGGGAATTCCGCCTGAACGGCGGAGGCTGCGGAGGCGGGGGAGGTTTTCGCGCCGGGCTTTACGATCAACAGGGCGATCAGGGAAAAGAGCAGGGCGCAGACCGCGAAGATCAGGAGGGAGCCGATCCATTTTCCCCATTTTCTGAACGTCATGAATTTTCTCCGGATTCTTTAAAGAGCGCCATCTGAATGACGTCATGGTAAGCGCCTTCCCGGTAGATTTCCTTTTTGAGGACGCCTTCCCGGACAAAGCCGCATTTTTCGTAGGCGCGCAGGGCGGACAGGTTAAAATCCATCACGGAAACCTTCAGCTTGCGCAGGTTGAGCTCGGAAAAGCCGAAATGGGTCAGCACCTGCAGGGCGTCCGTCCCGTATCCTTTTCCTCTGAAGGATTTTTCCCCGATCAGGATGGCCAGCTCGCCCAGGCGATTTTTCCAGTCGATCTTGATAAAGCCGCAGCGGCCGATCAGGATGCCGGAGCCGAGGGTCTCGATGGCGAACTGGTATTCCCCGTTGGTGAAGCTGCTCTGGCCGGCGGCCCAGCGGGCCTCGTCCTCCCGGGAGGAAGGATAGAGCATCCCGCTCATCGCGCCGCGCATGGTCTCATAATCGTTGACGAAGCGCTGCGTGTCGTTCAGATCGCTCTGCTCCAGCGCGCGGAGATTGACAAGCTTTCCCTGGTACATCGGATCACTGCGCCTCCTCTGTCAGGATCAGGGCGTTCCCGACCCTGGTTTCCGAACGGTTGCCGCCGGAATTGTCCGAACGGGTAAAGGGCTGGCCGCTCAGCTGGGACGGGGTGACCATGGTGGCGGAAGGCCCTCCGTCCAGGTTGACGGCGTCCTGCGCGCCCAGGTCCAGAAGGACCGTCTGCGCCCAGTCCAGCTGCATGCCGTAGCTGCCGGCGCGGTAGCCCTCGATCACGAGAAAAAACCAGCTGCCGTCCGCCCGGCGGGCGGCGATGTTGCGGGCGTGGTGGGAGTAAAAATATTCCTTCCGCTCGTCCAGCTCCTGCACCTGGGCGATGTCGGTCTTCTTGCCGTCCAGGAGGAGGAGGGGGCCGTAGTCCGGCCTTCCGCCGCCGCTGATCACGACGGCGTCGTCAAACACGGGATCCGCATGGCAGGTGATGTAGACCCGGTCGCCGGGCTGCAGGAAGGAAAGCTTGTCCGCCGCCGCGCCCAGGGCCGAGAGGACCATGGTGCCCTTTTCCAGGGGCAGGCCCTTGCGGTTGGCGTTTTCCTGGAGACCGGCAGTCCCCCAGGCCTCCCGGATCACGCCGGTGACGGTCTGGTGGGTGCGGATGGTCCCGGCTGTATCAATCAGAAAATCCGTTCCCCCGTGGGTGTAGGTGCTGGCCTCGTAGCGCGGGGTATAGAGGACCAGCTCGTTGTCCTTCCGCTCCTCGACCACGTTCATGGGGATGCTCTTTTCCGCCCGATCCAGACGGGGGGCGTTCAGGGCGCTGATGGGGAAATTGTCCAGGATCAGCCGGGCGCCGCGCTGGACGGAAAGGGTCAGCGTCGGGTTCGGGCGGCCGACGATCATCCGCGCATCCCGGGTAAAGCCAATGGCCCAGCCGTTTTCAAACTCGCCCAGGGTCAGCCATTCGCCGTCCGCCATGTTGCAGCCGACGGGCCCGCCGTTGCCCTCGTCAAAGAAATCGCCGTTGACCGCCCCTAAAAAGGAGCCGGGCAGGCTGTCCAGGCTGCTTTTGACCATGGTCGAGGTCATCGTCAGGTTATCCCGGATTTTGCCGCGGCCCAGGATATTGCTCACATGAAGGCGGGGATTGACGTTCGGGTTCACGTCCAGCAGATGGACCCGCTGGGACATCCCGACGGAGCGGCTGGTGGGCGTCAGGTCGATCTGCTGATAGATGACCCCCTCCGCCAGCGGCAGCTCCAGGCGTACCCGCGGGGTAAACTCCGTAAAAGAAAGGCCGAAGGCCGTCACGGGCAGAAAGATCAGGATCAGCAGAAACCCTGCCAGGCGTTTCATGGCGGAAGCCTCCTTTTATTTTGATCGCGAGGGGGAATTAACCAGGGTCTATCGGCCCGTTCTTCGGTGAAAACTGTCCACCGGACAGTTTTCCGGGCCCTCAGAACCCCCTCGCGGACACCCCCTCGGATTTGTATCTCGTGTCTGCGA
>OCTW011600390.1_pt1 | contig 29295 bp, 29 predicted proteins | sample 1539671 | NCBI WGS metagenome assembly OCTW01 (sample SAMN02144230, study PRJEB22623) | gut metagenome | biome: sheep rumen | host: Ovis aries | place: New Zealand | reverse complement strand
ACTCGTCTATTTTTATTGATAGAAAATCAACATTTTTTAATCAACAATCACAAATATTATCTGATTGAATACACATACACAGTTATAGAGTAATAATCTTTTTTTAGAGATATTAGATTAATATTTTAGAAGGTGTTATTATGAGTAAAAAAATGAACATTGTTGGAATTGGTCCTGGAGCTAAGGAATATTTAACTTTAAAAGCAGTAGATATCATAGAACATTCTGATGTATTGGTGGGAAGTAAAAGATCATTAGAATTATTTGATTACGTATCAGCAGAATTTGTAGTACTTCAACCAAGAGATATTCCTCAAACAGTAAAAACTGCAGTAGATTATTTAAATGATGGTTTGGATGTAACAATATTGTCTACAGGAGACCCTGGATTTTCAGGAATGTTAAAGACTGTTCAAAAATTATCTCCTCAAACACCATTAAATGTGGTTCCGGGTATAAGTTCTGTACAATTAACTTCTGCAAAAGTACAGATACCATGGGATACAGCTAATTTAATGACAATTCATGGTGGAAAAGCACCATCTGATGATGTAGTTGATATGATAGATAAAACAAGAGACAACATTATTTTACCTAATCGTCATATAAGTGAATTAGCTGAATATTTAATAGATCATGGTTTTGATCCAAAACACAGTATAACAATTTGTGAAAAATTAAGTTATCCTGATGAAAGAATAGTAAAAACTACATTAGAAGAAGCAAAGGATATGGACTTTGGTTATATGTGTGTAGTGGTACTTTAATACCTTAACTTTTTTTTCCATACTTTAATTAAAGTAAAAGAAGATATATTTATAAGGATGACTTTTTTATTATTTTTTAAATATTAAATTCATTATTTCTAATTATTATTATTTAACAAAAATATAGGAGATTTGATATGTTACAAATAGCAGTAACCGGCAAACCAAATGTGGGAAAATCCTCATTTTTCAGTGCAGCAACTTTATCTGAAGCTGAAATAGCTAATTATCCATTCACAACCATTGATGCAAATAAAGCTATAGCTTATATTACAGCCAACTGTCCATGTAAAGAACTTAATGTGACATGTAATCCAAGAACAAGTAAATGTGAAGATGGAATAAGGTACATACCTGTTGAATTAATTGATGTTGCAGGATTAGTTCCTGGAGCTTATGAAGGAAAAGGTTTAGGTAACCAATTTTTAGATGATTTAGGTCAGGCAAGAGCATTATTGCATGTTATTGATGCATCAGGTTCTACAGATGAGGAAGGTAATCCTGGAGACCCTGGCTCACATGATCCATTGGAAGATGTCGATTTTTTAAAACATGAAGTAACCATGTGGGTATACTCAATACTTGAAAGAAACTGGCCAAGACTCATTAGAAAAGTAATGTCTGAACATTTAAATTTTGCAAAAGTAATATCAGAACAATTAAGTGGAACAGGAGTTATGATTGATGATGTATTAGAGGCAGAACGTAGATATCCTAATCAGGAGTATGACAAATGGGAACAGGAAGATATTTTGGATTTCTTGGAAATATTACTTTCAATAGCTAAACCAATCATAATTGTTGCAAATAAAATAGACACACCTCAAGCTGAAGAAAATATTAAACGTTTAAAAGAAAAATATGAAAGGGTAATTCCAACAAGTGCTCAATCAGAACTGGCACTTGTAAATGCAGCAAAAGCAGGTTTAATAAAATATCAATCTGGTGATGATCATTTTGAAATTCTTGATGAAGATAAATTATCAGGTAAACAAAAAATGGCTTTGGATTATATTGATAAAGAAGTTCTAAAAAAATATGGGTCTACAGGAGTTCAGGAAACATTAAATATGGCAGTTTATGATGTATTAAATCAAATAGTAGTATATCCTGTAGAGGATGAACATAAATATTCTGATCAAAAGGGTAATATTTTACCTGATGCCTTATTAATACCAAAAGGATCTAATCCAAGAGATTTAGCTTATTGTATTCATACAGATATTGGTGAAGGATTTACTCATGCAATAGATGCAAGAAGGAATATGAGAATTGCAAGTGATCATGAACTTGAACAATCAGATATCATTAGTATAATATCAAATAAATAGGTGTTATTTATGAAAACAGTCATATATCCTGATAAGGATACGGATTTGTCAAAATATGAACATATAAATTCTGAAATAATTGTATATGATAAAACAGGTAGTATTAACACTACTTTCAAAAAAACTGATTCTGATGACGTGTTTTCCAGTGTTGAATGTGTTATTTTAACACAAAACTGTATAAAAGATGGTTCGTATGATATCAAACCATTAGAAGAAGTATGCACTAAACTTTCTGATAAAATAAGGGGTGATGCTCTTATAGTTTTTGATACATTAGTTCCACCAAGAACTGTTTTTAAAATGTCAAAAGTAATAGATGAATATGGTTTGATGCCTGAATTAAACATTGCTTATACCTGTCTTATCAAAGAAAATACTCGTGTAATTGCAGGTATAAATGAAACCAGTTTAGATAAAATACGACAGTTGTATGAAAATCAGGATGAGGATATTAGGGAAGTAAAACATATACAAACAGCTGAAATTATTCCATTATTACAAAATGCTTATAAAGATACATTGATAGCATTATCTAATCAAATAGCAATTCTATCAGAAGCGTTAACTGTTGATTTAATTGAAGCTATAGATTTAGCTAATTTAAAAGATGATGTTAATTTATTAAATCCACAGCCTGTATTAAATCAGGAAATAATAAGGGATTCAAATGAAATAGTAAATTTGGCTAATGAATATGGTGAAGCTTCACAATTATCTGAAACAACACGCAGTACTAATAACTATGTGGCTTATCATATGGCTTACATGGCTGAAAAAGAATTATATCTAAAAGAACATTTAGCAATGTTTGAAACAACTGTAGCCATACTTGGAGTAACAAATGATAATGAGCTCATGACACAATCAGATAACGCATCTTTAATATTAATTGATGATTTTGTACAAAGGGATGTTGAAGTATGGGTTCATGATGACAAAATAAGTAAAGAAATCATTGAAAGTCATGGAGCAAAAAAAATAACAATGGAAGAAGCATATGATGCTGACTGTATTATAGTAATGACAGATACGGAGGAATATCGTAATATAAATCCTGAAAAAGTGCAAAAAGTCATAGTAACAGCTCTTCCAATTTTAGACCCAGAAAAATTTAAAGATGTAGAATTTAGTAGTGTAGGACAATATAGACTAAAAGAAGGTGAAATGTTATGATACATCCAAGACCTAGCCCAATAGCTGCAGCATTATATACTTTAAGAGATATGGAAGTTGATGTTATAGTAATGCATGGACCTGCAGGTTGCTGTTTTAGAACAGGAAGATTATTAGAAGATGAAGGTGTACGTGTAATCACAACAGCTATGGGTGAAAATGATTATATATTTGGAGCATCTGAAAAGTTAACTGATGCAATTGTAGAGGCAGATGAAACATTCCATCCTAAAACCATAGGTGTTGTAGGAACATGTGCTAGTATGATAATTGGTGAAAACATGCATGATGCTGCACGCGATGCTGGTGTTGAAGCAAATATAATAGTTGTAGAATCTCATGCAGGATATGCTGATGGGGATAATACTGCTGGGGCAATACTTGCATTAAATGCTGCTTGTGAAGCTGGTATAATAGATGAAGATGAAGTCAAACGCCAAACATTAATGTTGGAAAAAGCAACTGAACTGGAAAAATCAAGAGGTATGGCTAAAGGAGGATATATTCAACCAGATTATGGGGATAATAAAGTTAAAATTGCTAAAATAATTCTTGATGCACTAGAAGATGGTAAAAATGTTTCAATAGTATTAAATGCTAAAAAAGAAACCAGTTATTTATTTGCAGATATTATGAAAATACCTTGGAGTAAATATTATCCTGAAAATATTCCAACATTCATTGGAAACCTTGATGAAAATATAGGTTTACCTTATATAAAAGATCATGCTAAAGTAGTTAATGAAAATGTAGATAAAAAAATGGATTATATAACCGGTGGACTGGATGAGTATCCTATTACAGGAGATAAAGCACTAGAAATCTTAAAGAATTTGGAATCTGATCTGGTTATAGTTCTCGGTGTACCTCATGCTGTTGATGTAAGTCAACTAAATACAACAACAATAGCTCTTACTGATGGTCCAAGACTAGTAAAACCATTAAGAGATATGGGTTTCACATATGTAGTAACAGAATTAGATGCACACTCAAAGACTTTGGGTGCAAAAGGGATAGTTACTTCCGAATTTGCAGAAACAATAAGAGGTTTGTTGGATCCATAAAAAAATTATAATCTAAAATTATTTTAAATTTATTTTTTCTGATAATTTTTCAATAAAATCAATAATAACTAAATAATGTAAAAAACATATATAATAATTAATAAATTGAATTTATATTTAATTGGGTGAAATAAGTGAATATAGTAGTTATAGGTGCAGGAGCAGCTGGAATGACTGCAGCTTCTAACATTAGAAAATTCGATGAACAATCACAAATAATAGTATTTACACAACAGAAAAATGTCGCATATTCTCCATGTGCAATTCCTTATGTAATTGGTGGACACATAGAAAGTTTTGATGATATAATCATGCATAAACCACAGGACTATTTACGTAAAAACATAAGAGTCATAACTGAAACAACTGTAACAAAAATAGATAATGATCTTACAGAAGTAGAATACGAAGATAAAAACGGTAATAAACAAGTCATAAAATATGATAAATTAGTCATAGCAACTGGTGGAAAACCATTAATACCACCAATACCTGGAAAAGATCTTCAAGGAGTATTCAAAGTCAGAACAGTAGAAGATGGTGAAGAAATCTTAGCTTATGCTGAAAAATCTAAAAATGTAGTTCTTGTAGGTGGAGGAGCTATTGGTTTAGAACTTGGTTCAGAATTATCAAATAAAGGCCTTAATGTTACAATAGCAGAAATGATGCCACAATTATTCCCAAGGTCATTTGATCAAGAAATGTCTGATAAATTCCAAGAACATCTTGAATCTAATGGAATAACTGTATTAACAAGTTCTGCTGTAGAATCAATTAATGGTGATACAAAAGTAGAATCAGTTACAATTGATGGTGAAGAACGAGATGCAGACCTGGTTATATTATCTACAGGTGTAAGATCACAAATAGAATTAGCAGAAAGTATTGGCTGTGAATTAGGTCAATTTGCAATTAAAGTAAATGATCACATGGAAACTACTGTAGATAATGTGTATGCTGCAGGGGATTGTGTAGAAGTAGTTGATGCAATTACTGGTAATATTACACTTTCACCATTAGGTACAACTGCTGTAAGACAGGGTATTGTCATTGCTAAAAATATAACAGGACATGATGTTTCATTTAAACCTGTATTAAATTCAACAGTATCTCAAATAGGAGATATGGAAATGGGGGCAGTTGGTCTAACACAACAAGCTGCAGAACAACAAGGACTTGAAATAGTTACTGCAAGCATAGAAGCTTCCTCTAGAGCAAGGTATTATCCTGGAAGCAAACCAGTATACTTAAAACTAGTTGCTAAATTAGATGGTACAATTATTGGATGTCAAATATTTGGAAAAGAAGCAGTAGCTGAAAGAGTAGATACTTTAACTGCAATTATTTCACAAGGACTCAATGTTGATGAAGTAGTAAGTATGGAATTCTCATATGCTCCACCAGTTTCTAGTGTAATTGATCCTATAGCAATTGCTGCTGAACTTTGTCTTGAGAAATTATATGAAATAAATCCTGATTTATATATAACAACAGAAGATGATTCTGAAGATCCATCTGAAGAATCTGATGCTTCTGTAGATGATGATGCTGAAGAAGCTGCTGCTGAAGAAGTTCCTAAAGAAGAAACTTCTGAAGATGAAGCTCCTGTAGAGGAAGCTCCTAAAGAAGAAGTTGCTGAAGATACAGCATCAGAAGAATCAGAAAATGTTGAAGAAACTCCTGCTGAAGAAGCTCCTAAAGAAGAAGATCTTAAAGAAGAAGTTACTAAGGAAGAAACTTCTGAAGATGAAGCTCCTGTAGAGGAAGTTCCTAAAGAAGAAGAAGTTGCTGAAGATACAGCATCAGAAGAATCAGAAAATGTTGAAGAAGCTCCTGCTGAAGAACCTGCTGAAGATAAATCTGATGAATCTCAAGAAGCTGCACCTCAAGAAGATGTTGCTGAAGATAAAGATTCTGAAGAAGTTCAAGAAGATAAAGAATCTGCAGAAAAATCTGGTGAAGGTTCTGATGGAGGATCATTCACAAGTTATTTAAGAGATGAAGGAATTATTAAATAGATTTATTAATCTACTTTTTTTTTAACTTTTTTTTAACTATATTTTTTCAAATCAATTATTAAATTATATTAACTAAGTGGTATTCATGTTGGATGATTTAAATATAGATGATTATGATTACATTGATTTTGGATGTTCTAATGGGAATAGTATCCGTTTTGGTGTGGATAAATTTAATGGGACAAGAGGAATTGGTGTAGACATAGATCCAAAAAAGATTGCTAATGCCAATGAACGATTAAAAGATATAGAAGCACATCGTGGGGAACATATTGCTATTAATTATGATGTGTTAAATTTAGATGATGATCGGTTTTATAAAAAATTTAGATTCACTACTTGTATTCACTTTCTGGAACATTTATTTGGTTTTGTAGATGCAAAAAAAGCTATTGAAACAGCGATAAAATTCAGTAAAGAATTTGTTTTTATCACACAACCTTTTGCAGATAAGGATGTGGAGTTATTTAATCAAAATTTAAAAACTTATTATAGTGACTGGACAGGTCATACTAATCTTATGACATCCTATGATTTTTATAGGATATTAAGAGATTTTCAAAATAATGGTCTTATTAAAGAGTTTATAATTTTTGCTAATACTCCTATTTTAGATAGTTCTTCTCCATTTATTCATCCATTATCAGCTCCATATAATAAACATGAATATAATGAAGAATTACCTCCGAAAGATACTTCTATTAAATTTGAGGGATTATACAAGGATATTGGTGCATTTTTAATAATTGATGAGGATATTCCTATTGATAAATATTATAAAAATGTATATGGTGATAAAAAAATCATTTATGATTCTAGAAAACCAGTATCTTATGATTATCTTGACTTTGGTTCTGGTAAAGGTGCTAGTGTAAGATATGGTTCTGATAAGTTTGGTGGACATCAGGGTTTAGGTATTGAAATTAATCCTAAACTGGTAGATATTGCTAATAAGTCATTACGGGAAAAATTTGGTAAAAAGTATGCTGTAAGAAAAGGAGATGTTTTTAATTTAGATAATTCTAAATTTAATAAATCTTATCGTTTTACAACTGCCATTCACTTTTTAGAAGTTTTAAATGATGAATTACAGGTTAAATTAGCAATTAATTATGCTATTAATTTCAGTAAAGATTTTGTTTATCTTGCTCAGCATAATATTGATCAGAATTCTGAACTTAATGATATGGGTTTAAAATATTTCTATGCTGATGGAGATTATAATCTAAAAACTTCTGAAGAATTTAATAATATGTTTGAGAATTTCAGAGAAAATAATATTATTAAGGATTATGTAATTTTTAATTCTAATTTAATCCAGGACAGTTCATCTATACTTGTAATTCCATCTACAGCTACTCTTGCTAAACCATATGATGAGGAACATTTTCCTCCTAAAGATATGAATATTAGCTTTGATGGAATCTATGAAAATCTGGGAATATTCCTAATTCTTAAGGATAATGTTTCTGTGGATAAGTACATTAATAATGTTAAAGGCGAAAAGAAAATAATTTATGATTCTAGAAAAAATTAGTTTTTTTTTATGAAAAAAAGGGGTGTTTAAGAGAATAATTTCAATTATTCTTTTTTCCATACTTTGGAGTATTCTGCTCCTTGTATGTCATGGTATTTTACCATACCAATCATTTCTGTTTGATCCATGTCTTTGTCTTCAAATGATACTTCTTTTTGGTTGTATATAGCATTTGGTGATTCTCTTGTTATAATTTTCATGGAACCTTTATGTAATTTGACTTCCACTATACCGTTTACTCTTTCTTGCATGTGGTCGTTTACTGCATCTAAATCTTCTCTTAATGGTTCATTCCAGTAACCGTCATATACTAATTCTGCATATTTCTGACTTAAATTTTCAGCAAATACTATTTCTTTTCTACTGAATATTAGTTTTTCTAATGCTTGGTGTGCAGTTATTAATAAGATTGCTCCAGGGTTTTCATAGTTTTCTCTTGATTTAAGACCAATAATTCTGTCTTCAATCATGTCTATTCTACCTACTCCATGTTCACCAGCAATTGCATTTGCTTTTCTAATTAATTTTACAGGGTCTAATGCTTCATCATTAATTTTTATAGGTTCTCCTTTTTCAAATTCAATTTTTACAATTTCTGGTTCATCTGGTGCATCTTCAGTTGATTTTGTCCATTCAAAAATGTCTTCAGGAGCTGGAGTTTTAGGATCTTCTAATATTCCACCTTCAATTGATCTTCCCCAAATGTTTTCATCAATACTGTATATTTTTTCTGATGGGAGTGGTATGCCATTTTCTCTTGCATATGCTTGTTCTTCTGTTCTTGTAAGGTTGTAATCTCTTATAGGAGCTACAATTTCTACGTCTGATTCGGATCTTATTGTTGCTTCAAATCTGAATTGGTCGTTTCCTTTTCCTGTACATCCATGTGCTATTGCTGTTGCATTTTCTTTTTCTGCAATTTCAACTATTTTTTTACCAATAAGTGGTCTTGCAAATGCTGTACTTAAAGGATATCCTTCATATAATGCATTAGTTTTAATACATCTGAAACAGTAGTCTTTTGCAAATTCATCTTTTGCATCAATTGTATAATGTTTTGTTACTCCAATTTCGTCTGCTTTTTCTGCAGGTTTGTTAATTTCATCTTCTGGTTGGCCAACGTCTACACATGCTGTGATAACTTCATAGTTATATTTTTCTTCTAATAATTTGATACATACGGATGTGTCTAGTCCACCACTAAAAGCTAATACTACTTTTTCCATGTTTTCACCTTTTTATTTGATTAAGAAAATTAATATGAATTAATTTATTTAAAATTTTTTACAGTATATATTATTTATTGCTTTAATTTTTTATTAACTTTATGCTTTAATTCTATTATTTTAATTTATTTTTACTTTCATTGTTAACGTATATATTTAAAAGTTAAATACTCTTAATTACATAAATTATTTTAAATTAAGGCGATAGTATGGTTAACGATTTCCAATTAACTCTAATCAATTCAGATACTAAAGGTAAAATTTTTGCTAATCATAATTTGAATAGATATTTAATTAATCAGGGTATACGTAAAAATCAAATTGTTCATGATTTCATCAATAAATCTAATGAGGGTTCTGTTGTTTTTTCTGTTGGTGAAGGTGAAGATTTACTTTTGGTTGGCGGAGTTCATGGGGATGAATTACCTCCTCAGGCTGCATTACTTAGGTTGTTGGTTAATATTTTAGAAGGAAATTTAAGTCTTAATAATCGTTTACATATTATTCCATTTTTAATTCCTAAATCAACTATGGAAAATACAAGATATTTTAATAATAAAGATATGAACAGATTTGCAAATAGGGATGGTATCACTAAATCAATTATTGATTATGCTTTGGATGTTAATGTGCTTGCATTATGTGATTGTCATTCCACTGATCCTAGTAGGAATCCTGGGATTAAAAGCGTTTTTTGTTCACTTAAACCTCAGATAGAAAGTATCAGAATAGCTAAATTTATTAGTCAAAAAACTAATTCTAAGATTTTACCTACAAGTTTAGCAGGTTCCACTATACATGGTGCAGTTGAGGATGAGTCTAATTTAAGGGGTATTCCTGCAGTAACATGTGAATGTGTTTCTCCTGTGCAATTAATTGAAAAAAATTCTGTGGATGAATCTTATGAGCAAATATTAAGTTTTTTAAATTATTTCAATGCAATAGATTAATATATTGGTGATTACTATGTCTTCATATAAGAATCATGCTATTTTTGGAATTTTATTGGCATTGCCTTTAATACCTGACCCACTTTATTTATTCTTTGCTCTTTTAGGAGCTTCTATCCCTGATTTGGATCATGAAAATAATACAAATAAAGTTTTGGACATGTTTATGGTGGGTGTTGTTTTATCTGTGTTGTTGTTCTTTTTAAATGGTGCATATGTTGGAGGTATGTTACTTGTATTGCTTGCTCTTATCTTTTATGTTTCTAAGCATAGAAGTTTTACACATACGCTGATAGGCATATTCATGTTATCTTCAATTTTTACGTTGATGATAATTGGTTTTTTACCTACTATAACCTATTTTGGTGTTTTTATGGGCTTGTCTCTTCCTAGCAATATGATTTTATTTATAACTTTGGCTATTGTCGGTTATTTTGTTGTTAGTAGGAAAGTTCTTTTAATGTATTTGATACTGGTGGGTGTGTATCTTATAATATTTCCTGTTGATTATCTCATGCTTAATTGGTATTTTGTATTTATTATGTTTATTATTGGCTCTTTAAGTCATTTGATTTTGGATTTATGGACTCCGCATGGTCTTAAATTGTGTTTACCGATAAGTGAGAAAACGTATCATAAAAAAGTAGCATTATTATTACTTTCTTTATGGCTTGTATTTTGTTTATATCTTGTCCATATAAATGGTTCATTGTTCAGTAATCTAATCCTTAATTTTACGTACACCTAAACTTTTTTTCATAAATCTTATATATTTCGGTCTTTAAATATATAAATCATACTATATACTTGAATTTTGAGTTTTTTTCTTTTTTGAGTATGGAGTTTTTATAGCTAATTAATTTAAATTTTATAATAAAAACGGAGTTTAATTTATGTTTTTAACTAGAATAATTTACGGAATTGAATATTTCGTAATGTTAGTAGTCGAAATAATTAAAGCAGTACTTTCTACAAGTGCTTGCTGTCTTAAAGGGGATGTTGATCCTATAGTTGTTAAGATCAAACCAGACCTTGAAAGACCTGTTTCTTTGGCTGTTCTAGCTAATAGTATCACATTAACACCGGGTACTATTACGATAGAAATGAACCAAGATGAAGGTTATTTAATTGTATCTGCTTTGACACCTCGTTCAACTGAAGATATCATTCCTTTTGAGCCATATATTAAAAAAATGTTAGAATGAACATAGGGTGATGAGATGGATTTTATAACAATATCTGAATTATTCCTGATGTTATGTCTAATAATCTATATGTTGGCTAGTGTGAAAATCGCAGCTAGGCGAACAGTAGCATCAGCTCTAGCAGGAGTAAGTGGATTTACAATTGCTTTAGCAGTTGTTTTAACATTTATGAGTGTTATTGCTGGAATTGATTTTTGTAGAGATATAGCATTTGCAATAATTATATTAAGTCCTGTAGGAACTATAGCATTAGCAAATGTACTTGGAAGGGGGCAATAAATATGGCTTCATTTTCTGTAGGTTTTTCAGCAGATTTGGTAGGATTAATATTAGGGATAATTTTCATAATTTGTGGTATTCTTGTACTATCTGCAGCTTATGGATTATTATCTAATACTGATGATAATATCAAAAATATCCTATTTGGACGATTACAAATATTAGGTATAGTTGATATGGTAAGTGTTCTTGTTCTTGTATTGATTGGTCAACCAGCATTAGGACTTGCATACTTTGTATTAGCACCTTTTGTAACTCATTCAATTGCAAATGGACATTTCCATGGAGAACAAGGAGAGCATTAATATGGTAGATATAACTTTATTCGTTCAAAACGCAATACCTTGGATTTTATTTATATTTGCAATATTAGGAGCAATAGTTTGTTTAATACAGAAAGATTTATTAAAAATGGCTGTATTAACAAGTATAACCGGTTTTGTAATAGCAGCAATTTATCAAATATTGTTAGCTCCGGATGTAGCTTTAACACAAGCTGTAGTGGGAGCAGCTATTATACCAGCATTTGTAGCTCTTGCAATATTAAAAACAAGGGAACCTGTAGTAAAAGATGATGAAGGTGGTTCATAATGGTATTTAGCGCAATTCAATGTGGATCATTAGTAACCTCAGCACTTTTAATGATTATAGGTTTAGTAGCATTAGTTTACTTTGATAATGTTATTAAGAAGATTATTGGGGCAGCATTTATTGGAGATGGTGTAAACCTTTTATTAATTTCATTAGGTTACAAAGCTAACGGAATTCCTTATATTTTCTTACAAAATATGGAAGTTAACAATTTCTTAGGCCAAGCATCATACCCATTACCATTTGCATTAGTACTTACTAGTATTGTAATTGGAGCAAGTACACTTGCTGTAATGCTCGCAATATCTATAGTATTATATAAAAGGCATGGAACACTTAGTTCATCCGCTCTTTTAAACGATAAAAGATTAGGAGAGGATAATAATGAATAATTCTATAGCTACAATAAGTGGAGGTAGATTATAATGGATGGATCTATATTTCTGCCGTTAATGGTAATTATACCAATTATCTGTGCAATCTTAGTAAACTTAATTCACGGTTCAGAAAAAACAACAAAGGTAATAGCAGTAATAGCTGCAATATGTTTACCTATCGTACCATTAATTACAACTTATGGTTATCACTTCTTCGGTGGATATCAACCTTTAATTAATGGTGGTTTAACTGCACAAGTACCTTCAGCACTACAAGGTGCAATATATGGATCTTTAGTCAAATTGTTCCATCCTGCAATTACATATGCATTTGGACCTGGACAACAAGTCATATTATTCGTATTAGGTTTAGTTGCAATGTGTGCAGTATTCATATCAATTGCAGAAACTAAGAAAACATCTGGTGTATATTTATACATGTTATTCATGCTCACAGCAGCTTTAATGGCATTTATATTAACTGATGATATCTTCAATTTATATGTATTCTTTGAAATTGCAGCACTTGTACAAGTAGGTTTAATACTTGTATCAAGAGTAAAAGGAAATTATGAAACTGGTTTAAAATACATGTTACTCGGTGAAATAGGCGGTTCCTTCTTACTTTTAGGTATCGGTTTATTACTCGGTTTAACAGGTAACGTAAACATAACAGATATAGTATTAGCAATACACTCTGGTGCAGTAGATCCTACTAATCCTGTATTATTATTTGCTGCTGGTATGTTAATTTATGGTTGGTTATACGCAACTGGATTACCACCATTCAACGCAATAAAATCAGAAATTTATAGTAAAGGATTACCAAGTGGATCTATGATATTACAATCATTCTCTGTAATCGGTTGTATAGCAGTAGGTTTAACAATTATAAGAGTGTTCGGATACTTACCACTTACACAAATGGCTATGTTAGCAGTATCTGTAATAGCTATGATATTAGGTATATCCATGGCAATGGTTCAAGATGATTACAAACGTATTATCGCATATCTTGCTGTTGGAGAATTAGGTTATATTGGTGTAGGTCTTGGTTTAGGTACAGCTTACAGTATAACTGCAGGTTTATTCCAAGCAGTAAATGAATTAGTTGTTACTTCATTCATGTTTATAGGATTTGGATTAGTATTATACAAAACCAGAACCAGTAAACTCAGTAATCTTGGTGGATTATTAGAAAGTATGCCTATTCCAGCATTACTCACAATTTTAGCCGGATTTGCTATGGCTGGAGTACCTCCATTCAATGTATTCCAAAGTAAATACATGTTATGTCAAGCAGCTCTAGATGCAGGTATTCCTGAACTTGCTGTAATTATGATTATATTAAGTGTAGTTACATTCTTAGCATTCTTAAAAATTACATACGCAATATTCCTTAAACCTAAACCAGATGATTTAGAAATAGTATCTGAAACAGTTCCTGCTACAACAGTTGCTGTAATGTTATTATTCTTCGTTATTTGTTTAGTAGTAGGTCTATATCCTGATATTGTAGTTGGTAATCTTGGAATGTATGCTTTATCAGTATTAATGGTGTAAGGTGATTTATATGAATTTATACGAAAAATTTGTAGAAACATTAAAAAGTGCATTTGGTGCAGATCCTGAAAAAACATTAGTTACTGGAGCAAATGTTTCATCAGTTTTATCAGCTGAAATAGTATTAATAGCATCTATATTAATTGCAGCTATAACTATAAGACTTGTTAGCCCTGCATTAATGATATTCACAGTAATTGCATTAATATTATTATATGCTTACGCAGGACCTATAATGCCTAGATTATATAAAGAACACAATGATAGTTTAAGTAATATGATGTTTTATGCTGTCATAGCATTAGCAATCATAGCATTTGTATTTTACTGGGGTGTATTTTAAATGGATTTAATAAAAAGAGTAGTATTAGCTGTTTCATTAATAATGTTTTCAGCAATCTTCTTAAGTACAATATTAGAATTCAGTCACTTAATATATCCTGGTATAAACTATGTATATCAGGGACTTGGGGTATCAATTGCACCAAACTTAGTAACTAATATAGTATTTGATTTCAGAGGATTCGATACATTAGGTGAAGCATTAATTTTAGTTAGTGCAGTTGTAACAACAATGCTTGTATTCGGAAGAGGTAAAGTAAACCTTGGAGGCGACGACGATGAGTGATCTTCTTAAATTAATAGGATATCCAGTATCATTCATATTGATAGGTTATGGAGCAATGACCATACTTGGTGGACACATTACACCTGGAGGAGGTTTCCAGGGTGGAGCTATCATGGCTTCAGGAGCAATTCTTTGTGTCATTATTTATGGTTTAAAAGATAATCCATTTAATCTTTCACACGAAAGAATGTCTGTAATTGAAAGTCTTGGTGCATTAAGCTATGTATTCTTAGGATTATGTGGTTTATTACTAGGTGGATCTTTCCTTTATAATAGTGGAACTGATTTATACAGTAAATTACCAGCAGGTATTTCAACATTGTTCAATTATCCTGATGCATTACATGCTGGAATTATTCCATATTTGAACATTGTTGTAGGTTTAAAAGTATTCATTGGGTTAACAACTATAGTATTACTTTTCTATGGTGTTACTAAACTCAGTAGTGATTACATAGACGATGAGGAAATTGATTAGGAGGAGTGGTTATGGTTTTAGAAAATGCAGTACCATTTTTACAATCTGCAGCACCTAATATATTAGGTATGTTGTATAGTGGACCAACAATATGTGGTTTTATAATAGGATTTTTAGTAGGATTAATCATGCACAAAACTCCAACTAAAGGAATTAAGTTAACAACTTCCTCTTGGGCTGCAATAATAATTGCAGGTATCATTGTAGCATACTGGTTCGGAACTTTCCCATATTATCAAGGATTACCTTTAGGACCTGGATTCGTAATGGCAATAATTGGTGCTATTGTAGGAAGAGGACTATTTGGAACAAAAGCTAAAGCTTAAGTGGGGTAATAAAAAATGTTTTTATTAAATATAGTAAAAAGCTCAGATAATTGTGTAGATACTTGCCCTACTGAGACTATGGTTAAAGAAGGCAAATTCAATCACAATGTCTGTGATTATACTGGAAATATAATAAGCGTAGGGGTGCAACTATGAGCTTAGGAAAAATTTTGATCGACGGGATATATACAAACCTCAAAAGAATACTCTTTGCTAGTGACCGTGTAACTGATATGGAAATACGTAATGCAGCTTTAACTGGAACTGTAGCACCACCTATATTAACAGAAAAAGATGCATGTATTGGTTGTAGTGTATGCGCAATGACATGTCCAACAAAATGTATCACTATGGCTCCTCTTGATCCACCAGTTCAGATTACTGAAACAATGGTCAAAAAGGCTCAACCAGAAATAGATGAAACAATGTGTGTTCATTGTTACTATTGTCATGATGCATGCCCAGTATTTAAAACACACGGTGTACCAGCTCCTATTCACCCTAATAGTGTGGGTGTAAAATGTGATACAGATTTAGCTGGATTATACGGTGGAAAAAAATAAGGAGGTAAGAACATGGGAATTAAAGCAACTTCACGTAAAAAGGCCATTCATATTATGTTAGTTTACACTGGAGGATGTAATGGTTGTGATATAGAAATTGTTAATACAGTTTTATCTCCAAAATTCGATATTGAACAGTACAATGTATTCTTAACATGGAACCCTAGGGAAGCAGATATTCTTGTAGTTACTGGACCAGTAACACATTGGACCAAAGAACCTTTAAAGAAAATATACGAAGCAATACCTAATCCTAAATTAGTTGTTGCTGCAGGTGCATGTGCTCTTACTGGTGGAGTTTATAAAAATATCCATGGGGAAATTCCATCCGAAGAAATTGAAGGACCTGTTGAAAACGTAATTCCTGTAGATGCAAAATTACCTGGTTGTGCTGTAAGGCCGCAGGATGTAATTGCAGGAGTAGTTTCAGCATTACCTTTATTAGCTGAGTTAGATAAATAGATGGGAGTTATAATATGGTTACTAAAATAGATGGAGCAACAACTTGTAACGACGTAGAAAGACAAGTTTTTGAAACAGAAATTAATATGGGAACAGTACACCCAGCAGCTTTAGAACCTTACCGTGTAAGACTATTTATCGAAGACGAAATAGTTAAAGATGCTGAGATTACTGTTGGTCTTAATCACAGAGGAATTGAAAGAATTATGGAAGGTTTGCCTGTAGAAAAAGCAAATTCATTAACTGAAAAAGTTTGTGGAATTTGTTCTAATGGACATATATTTAATTCATGTCGTGCAGGTGAAGGAGCTATTGGAATAGATATACCTGAAAGAGCAGTATATTTACGTGTTATAGCAGAAGAACTCGAAAGATTACACAGTCACATGCTTTACTTAGGTCACGGATCTGAAGTAGTAGGTCATGAAACATTATGTATGAGAATCTTTTATATAAGGGAATCTGTAATGCAATTGTTATTTATGATGGGTGGTAACAGAGTTCAATATGGTATACCTATTCTTGGTGGAGTCAGACCTAGAGCTGACTTAAGTGAAATGGAAAAACAAAAAGTGCTTGAAACAATGGATTATATTGATGACAAAGTAGGCGTATTTGCTGAAAGGTTTGTTAGTGATCCAGCTGTAATGCACCGTATCACTGGTACTGGTGAATTATCACAGAAACAAGCATTAAAATTAGCAGTAACAGGACCAAGTTTAAGGGCTACTGGTTATGAATATGATTACAGAACTAAAATGCCTGAATATGACTCAATTGAGTTTGATATAATCACTCAAGATGGTGGAGATGTTAGAGCAAATATCCTTATGAGAGCTACTGAAATTTTCGAATCAACTAAAATAATCAGACAAGCTATTAGGGATATGCCTGAAGGACCTGTAGTTAACAGAGACTGGCAAATGGTTGATTCACCAGTGTACAAAAGTTACATAGAAGTACCTCGTGGTGTATGTTACCATTCATATGGTCTTGAAGATGGTAAAGTAAGACATAGTGTAATCAGAACACCTTCAATGTCTAATATTGGAGCTATGCAAGAATCATGTATTGGTCATCCAGTACAGGATGCACAACTTGCTATTGTATCTTGTGATCCATGTTTTACATGTACTGACAGAGCAATTCAAATAATTAAATTATAGGAGATTTGACAATGTACGAATTAACAGCAATTGGATCTATAATAGTTACTTTTATTATAGCTGGAATCGTCTGTTTATGGTTACCAGGTATAGAAAAGAAAGTTGAAGCTCGTGTACAACAAAGGATAGGTCCAAATCTTTCTAGTCCGGGTCTATATATGACTTTAAAGTTCTTCTTTAAAGAAGTATTATCACCTAATGCAAGAATGCCTAGGGTGTATAATGCATTACCATTTGTGATCTTATTAATTGTGAGTGTAATCCTTATAATTTTAACACCGGGAGTAATGCTTTATGTCGGAGGAGCTGCAGCAAGTTTAGTAGCATTAGTAGGTTTACTCAAAGTAGAAGAAATTGTATATCTTTTCATGAGTTCATTTTCACAATCTATAATGTCTAAAACAATGCCTTTCCCTGACCAATCAAAAGGTGGAAAACATTTAGATGCAAAACAATCTTTCATAGAACAAGTAAGTGCAAGCAGATCATTAAGACTTATATCATTTGGTAGTTTACCATTTTATATAGCATTATTTATACCTGCAATCATGGCTGGTAGTTTGGATTTCTTTGATATAATTCTTTATCAAGCATTATATGGATCAATACTTTTCACATTACCAGGTATATTAGGTACTATTGCATTCTTTGTAGGATTCTTAGTCATCATCAATGAAAATCCATTTTCATACATGATGGGTCACAGCGATGTAATTCAAGGTCCTTTATTCGAATATGTGGCAAAATACAGAGCTATCTATACAATGGCTCACGCTTTATTAATATTTGTAGGTGGATGTATTTTCTCAACATTATTCTTAGGAGTAGCACCTTATTTCGACTTAAATATACTTAGTTTAGGTTGGACAGGACTTTTAATTGCTATACTACATATTCTTGTACCTATTATATGTTCTATAGTATTAGCAGCAGCAGCATCAGTAGTAAGTGCATTCTCACCATTATTCACTAACCGTGAAATATTACCTACAATTTTAGGTACCAGTGTAGTTGGTGTACTTGCAGTTGTCGTTGCATTCATATAAATAAGGTGATTTGATGAAAATTGTATTAAGAGAACATCATATAATAAGTTTAGCAGGATATATTGTAGAACTTAATGTATCTTTCAGAAACTTAATTGTAGTGAATCATTCTGATGAACCTATAAAACTAGAAGTTCCTGTTCTTTATGAAGGATGGGTTCAAGATCATAGGGATTTAGGTTTGGAAGTCATACCTGTTTATGATGGTGATAACTATCTTGAGAAGTTCCAAGCAGCTAAACATAAATTAAATGAAGAATTAAATAATTCAGAAGAAAGTGAAGAATAATTTCACTTTCTTTATTTATTTTTAACTATTTTTATTATTCATTTTTGAAATACTATTCAAATAGCTTTTTTTAAAGGTTTAAGCTTTATTTTTTCTTATTTTTCAAAATAACTTTTTCTTACTTTGTTATAAAATGTTTATTTTTTTGTCTTATTTTTAAAAAATACTTAATAAATTTGGCAAGTATTATTTATTGTCTATTCTTTATGATTTTACGTTTACCTAACATTTATATAATAGAAATAACTAAGTATTATATAATTAGGTATGACTAAATTATGTGTATTAAATTAAACCTAATTAACAAATGTTAAATTTTTTTTTGATTAAGCAAGTTATCATAAAAATAATTTTATTATTTAGGAGGAAATTATAATGTCAAGAACAGTAGCAGATTTACAACCAGGAGAAAGTGGAATTGTTGAAAAACACAACGTAAAAGGAACTTTAGGTAAACGTTTAAGAGAAATGGGTTTTGTCAGTGGAACACCTATTACATTAGAACGTAAAGCCCCTCTTGGTTATCCTGTTGAAGTAAGAATTCAAGGTTTTTCTTTAGCTTTACGTAAAGAAGAAGCAGAATCAATTAATTTAGAGTAATCACATTATTAACTTAATATTTTTTATAATGATTTTAAATTATTTTTTTAGATGTTGCTATAATTAAAGTTTTTTTAAAAAACATTTAGGTTAAACCTATATTAACTTAATTCAGAGGATAGATATGGAGAAACTAAAATTTTTACTTGCTGGTAATCCAAACGTAGGTAAAAGTACTGTTTTCAACCATTTAACTGGTATGAAACAGCACGTGGGTAACTGGCCAGGTAAGACAGTAGAACAAAAGTCTGGAAGTTTTACTTTTGAAAACTATGAAATAGAAATGATAGATCTTCCGGGAAATTATAGTTTAAGCCCATATTCAGTAGAAGAAATAGTTTCAAGAGATGCTATCTTAGAAGAAGAAAATGATGCAGTAATTAACGTTATTGATGCAGAAAATATTCAAAGAAACTTATATTTAACATTACAAATTCTAGAAACTGGGGCTAATACAGTTATAGCATTAAACATGTTAAATTATGCTGAAGAATCCGGGTTTAAAATCGATGTTAAAAAATTAGAGGAAACTTTAGGTGTACCAGTAGTAGTTGTAGATGCACGAGAAGGTGACGGTATAGATGAGTTAATTAAGAGAACCATCGAAACTACCAAAAATCCTCAAAATGTATCTGATCGTATTTCCTATGGTACTGAATTAGATGATCATTTATCTCAGATGAAAGGTATGTTCCCAAATGTAAAAATAGGCACTGCCCCAGAATCTTGGATTAATATGAAAATATTAGAAGGTGACGATGAAGTATTAGATGTAGTCGAAAATTCTTCTGATAAACAAAAACTTAAAGATGTAACACAAACAAGAAGACACCTTGAAGGTATTCTAAATGATCAGGTAGATAATGCCTTTATTGATTCAAGATATTCATCAATTGAAGGTATTATGAAGGAAGCTGTTAAAAAACCTAAAGGAACAAAGGAAACATTCACGGATAAGGTAGATAAAATATTCCTAAACAGAATTTTAGGACTTCCTATATTCGCAATTATTGTATACTTAATATTCCAAATAACCTTCATCATAGGTACTCCTTGGCAGGATCTTATTGATGCAGGTTTCACAATGCTGATAGATTATCTAACTCCAATGTTAGGTGAAGGTCCATTAGCTTCATTTGTACTCAACGGTGTAATTGGTGGAGTAGGTTCCATACTCACATTCATTCCTATCATATTCATACTGTTCTTCTTACTAAGTTTCGTAGAAGATTGTGGATATTTAGCAAGAGCAGCATTTGTTATAGATAGGTTTATGAACAAAGTAATGGGATTATCAGGTAAATCATTTATTCCTATGATTTTAGGATTTGGATGTGACATTCCTGGAGTAATGGCTACAAGAACATTAGCAAATGAAAGTGATAGAATCGCAACAATGTTAGCAGTTCCTTTCATTTCTTGTAGTGCAAGAATTCCGATATACGCATTATTTACAGCAGTATTCTTCAAAAGCAATCAGGCAGAAGTTACAACAGCATTATATCTTTTAGGTATGATTGTAGCTATCCTTGTTGCATGGACACTCAAACACACAACTTTCAAAGATGAACCAGCACCATTTATTATGGAATTACCACCATACAGAATGCCAACACTTAAAAGTGCATTATTACACATGTGGGAAAGAGGATATCTCTTTATTAAAAAAGCAGGTACAATCATATTAGGTACTTCCATCTTAGTATGGTTATTAAGTAACTTACCACTAGGTGTAGAAGAAGGATCTGCAGGAAGTGTAATTGGAGTTATCGGTAGTGTTATAGCACCTATATTCAGTCCATTAGGTTTCGGATTCTGGCAAGCAGCAGTTGCTTTAGTATTCGGTATAATGGCAAAAGAAATTGTTGTATCAACATTCGGTACATTATTCGGTGTAGGTGAAGATGGACTCGATGCAGTATTACCAACATTATTCACACCATTATCTTCATTATCATTCATGGTATTCACATTATTATACGTACCATGTTTTGCATGTCTTGGTGCAATCAAAGAAGAATCAAATTCATGGAAATGGATGTTCGCGTGTGTAGCCATATGTTGTGTAGTTGCATATGTATGTTCATTAATTGTCTTCCAAGGTGGACTATTACTGGGATTCAAGTAGTATAATTAATTTTATACTACTTTTTTTTATTTAATTGAATAGTTTTAAGTAAAGTAATAAATAAAATATGTTTAATATCATATCATAATAGGAGGTACATATCATGATACAATGTAGATTATGTGGATGTAAATTTGATGAAACAAAGTTAGGCCCATGTACCTGTGAATGTGCATTTGGTGGTTGTGGTGGAGCTAATGTAAGATGTCCAAACTGTGGCATGGAAATCATACTTCCAAAAGACAAACGACCAAAAACAAATAACAAAAATAAATCGTTTTTTAATAAAATCAGATCTTTAATTTAACTTGTTATATTTTATTGAATTACTTTATAACATCTATTTTCGAATGATTTATTAATTATCAGGTGATAAAAAATGATGTGTAGATGTAAACTATGTGGAAAAGAATTTGACCATGAAGAAGCCGAAATAATTGATTGTAACTGTGGTTGTGGTGGAGATAATGTACTTTGTCCAAACTGTGGATATGAAGTACGTCTGCCACGTGAATATAGATTACAAAGACCAAAACTCAAAAAAGAAGATACTTTGTTTACAAAGGTCAGAAGGATTTTCCAGATGGGAAATTAATTATTTTTCACTATTCTTTTTTCTTTTTAATGATTTTTTAGTTATATTTCTTTTTTTAGAATTGTTACTCTATTTTTCAAGGATTCAATTGTATTTTATAATAATTTATTAATAATTTAATAATTAAATATTTAATTATCACATTGGTTTTTTTTAAAATTTTTTTGTGAGATGATTAAATGAAAAATATTAGAACTAAAACATTTTTAGTATTTTCATTAATTTTAATAACAATGGTGGGGATATCTGCAGTAAGCGCTACTAATGCAGATACATCTGATTCTAACCAATTAGAAGTAACTGGTGATACTACAGTATCCTCACAGGACATTGTTACTTCAGATAATGATTATACTAAAAAAGATAATAATAAATCTGTTTTAACACAGAATGAACTCAGAGGACCTTTTGATACAAATGGTTCCTTTTCTGATTTAAACACACTTATTTCAGAATCATCCGGTGATTTAACACTAGATAAAAATTATGTTAAAGGCTCAGATGAAAGTGAAATAGTGATTGATGGTAAAACGATAACAATTGATGGTAATGGTGCAATACTCGACTTAAATCAAAATTACTTTGTATTTAATATAACTGAAACATCAACTGTTACTCTCAAAAATATGATTATTCAAAATATTAATGGACCTGATGGTATTATTAATTGTGGTACATTAAATCTTGATAATGTAACTTTAAGAAATAATAATGTTCCTTATGATAATTTAAGAGGAATAATTTTTACAAATAATTCAAAAATAATCGTGAATAATTCACATGTCTATAATAATAACGCAACTTATGGTATATTTGAATTAAGTAATTCTGCTGTAGGTACATTTGAAAATTCAGATTTTGCTTATAATTCTGGAAATAATGGAGTACTTTATGCAACCAGATATTCCTATGTTAATTTAACAGTAAATAATTGTAATTTCACCAATAATACAAAATCTAATATGGGTGGAGCTATCAATTCTTATGGTGGATATGCTTATGTATATAATTCAATATTTGTAAATAACTCTGCAAATACAAGAGCAGGAGCTATTTATCTCAATGGTCGATCAGGTCTGGTTATGAACTCCTATTTTGAAGGTAATTATCTTACTTCTACTGGAAAATATTCCATGGGTGGAGCTATATGTATTAACACAGAAGTTTATTTCCATAACAATACTATGATTGACAATAGGGGTTTAAATGGTACTGATATATTTATTGAAAGCGGATCTGTAAATTATGCAGTTTTAATATTTAATAATGTTACAGGAAGTGTTGATGATGTTGTTGAAGTCAGAGGTATACTAACCGATGATAAAGGTAACACAATTTCAGGTAAAAATATAACTATCAGTATAGATTCTTTAAGTGCTCAGTTAACTCCTTATAATGGTACTGTTATATTTGAAGTTGCAGGTACTTTAGAACCTGGAAATTACACAATAACTGGAACTTATAATGGTATTACTCAAGAAACAGGTGAACTTGTAGTAAATGAGGGTAAATTAGAAATAACTCCTTCATTAGGTTTAAATTATGCAAAAGTTGAACAGTTAGTTCAGGAAGATACTACTGGTACTATAACATTAAATAATTTTATTAAAAGAGGTCTTGCTGAAAATAATATTACAATCAATAAGACAATTACAATTGATGGTGCTGGCTATACATTAGACCAGATAAATGGTTCAGCATTTATTGTAGAAAATGGTGCCACATTAACTATAAAAAATTTAATTGTAACTAATGCTAATACAAGTTATAATACCGTTTTTAATCCAAGTACTTTTGAAATAACAGTATCTGGATCTATGGGTGCATTTGTAGAAGTAAAAGATGGTAGTTTAGTACTTGATAATGTCACTGTAGTAAACAGTACTGGTGATAATTATGGTAATAACCTCAAAGCTGCCTTAGTTCTTGTTGAGGAAAACTGTTATGCATCAATAAATAATACAGTATTTGAAAACAATACTGTTGCAGCTATATATATTAAGAAAAATCTTTATGGTTCTGCTCATGCAAGTGGAATAATTAACAATACTATAATCAGAAATACCAATGCAGGTAATGATGAAAATGATCAGGGATGGATAATTAATGGTGGTAAATTAGATATTTATAATTCCATTTTTGAAAATAACATAGCACAGCAGGGTGGTATTTATGGAGGACTTCAACAAGAACCAATGATTATTCAAAATACGACATTTATAAATAATACAGTTCGTGTTGGTTCTGGTGGAGCTATTCAACAAGGAAATACTTTAACAGTAATCAATTCCACATTTATTGGAAATAAAGCAACAAAAACAGGTCTAGATGGTAGAGGTGGAGGAGCTATTTACAGTAGTGGTGATTTAACCGTAACCGGTTCATTCTTCTTCAATAATACATCTACCGGTGAAGGTACCATAATAGAAAACTATCATGGTTCACTTAATGTTACAAACTCTGTACTTGTACCTTCAGGAACAAAATCTGCAATATATAACATAGATGAATATTCAAGTAGTGTTGTTGCCAATAACAATTGGTGGGGTACTAATGAAAACCCGGCACAATATGTAAAAAGTGGAACTTACTATGATGAATATGATGAAAGAGCTACAGCTGATCCTGTTGTAGTGGATAAATGGGTATTCATGAATGCAAGTTATGAAGAAACTGATCCGGGAGTATACAGGATAATCACAACATTCAATCAAACAATTGATGCAGATGGAAATATAAATGATTTAGAAGGTAATATTCCTGATGGTTTAGAAGTAATCTATGACCCAATTGTTTACACTTACACAGAAAATCCATCATACACCGTAGACAGTGTTGCTACTACTACAGTAAATGGTCCAATTAAAAAGATTAAAGTTATTCAATCCAATCAAATTATTGATTTCCTCAATAAGGCAACTGAAGCTCAGGTACATATAATTAATGATGGTAATTATACTTACTACTTTAATGATGATGGTACAGTAAATGAGGAAATAATTGCACCGGGTTCAGAATTACAATTTGATGGAGAATTCTATGACAGAGATATTATCGTTACAATGCCGTTAAATTTAACAACATACACAACACAAGCAGTATTCCATAATACAAGCATAATAATAGATGATGTAAAAGCAAATGGTACAAACATTACAGACATTATTGTAAATAATACTAACTACAGTGATTCAATCATTGAAATAATTGGTGTTAAAGATATAACAGTTAAAAACAGTACATTCACACAATACAATGATAATGGATATACTCGTGGAGTTCAAATAGATAAATCAATAAACGTATTACTTGAGGGTAATAATATAACTACTGTTGGACCTGATATTGATGTTGACTATGATCTTTATCCAATATCTGTAGTAAATACTGCAGGTATTGAAGTAACCAATTCATCTAAGGTAGTTATCAAAAACAGCAATGTAATAACAAATAAAACTGGTAATAGTACAGAGTATGGTACAATAAATGGTATTTATGTACATGGAAACAGTCATTACAATGTAATAGACAACAATACTGTAATAACAGAATCTGAAGTATATACTTACAGTGTTCCATTAATGGAAGGTGCATTTGACAGTAATGTAACTAATAACAATATAACTACAATATCTAAAAAATATGCAAATGCCATAGAATTTGGAGGAGAAGCTAGAAGAAATATAGCTAAAAACAACAATATAAACGTAACAGCTGAAGAAATGACATATGCATTCTATGTTTCCACTAATGGTAATACTGGAGTAACAGAGAATGTAATAGCAAATAACAATGTAACAGCAACTGCCAGTTCCAACTATGTTGTTGAATTATGGAGTGTATATTCAACCACAATAGCAAACAATACATTCAATGCAGTGGGAGACTACTCTTTAGGTATTGGTTCATATAATACAAGAAGAAGTACTATAGTAAACAATACAATGAACTTAACAGGTAATGCTCAAAAAGATCCTGTTGAAAACGATAATATTCTTGTTGAAACAGCTGGTGTAAAACTTGTAGGTGAATCCAATGCTAATGATATCAAACTTAACAATATAACAATACAAACTCTTGCTCAGGAAGCATATGCAGTTAACTTAACAAGTGGTGTATACAACACAATAACTGACAATTACTTTGTCGCAAAATCAGCATCAGGAACACTTATCGGTGATAATGCTGTATTGGACATGGATGAAGATAACACAGTAGAAAATAACATACCTGTACCACCAACAGAAATCATAGTAACTGATGACAATTATTATGATTACTTTGATGAAGAAGGTAATTTCATAGCACAAACACAAGAAAATCCAATAGTCAAATTATCTGGTGAAATATACAATAAAAACTTCATATTCAAACGTCCTGTAAATGTAATAACTCATGATACACAGGGAGTACTAATAAATACTACAGTACAATTCTTAGAAGGTTCAGATAACAGTAATTTCACATCAATAGTAATAAATAATAATAATTATACAGATAATGCAATTTATGTAACAGGCGTAGAAAACATAACCATATCCAACAATAATATCACAGCATACAATGATAATAACATTCATGGAATATTCCTCAATAAAACAAGTGGAAACATCATAAAAGACAATAATTTAAACATATCCGGAATAGCTCAACCAATATTCTATCCATCAATGTTAAGCATGTTCGGAATGTCAAACACATCATCCATAATCTTATACAATTCAAGTAACAATATAATCGAAAATAACAATATTACAACCACAGCAAACGCCTCTTCTGGTAATGCAGATACAATTGTAGGTATAGAAATTGCAGGAGAAATGGATTACAATGAAATGAAATCATATAACTCTGATAATAACACAATAAATAACAATAATATTATTACTAGTGGAGTAACACACGCATACGCTATTAAAAATGATGGATTTACCAATGAAAACAAAATAACAAACAACACAATAAACAACACAGCAGATTCAGCATACGGAGTATTTGTAGATGGAGAAGCATATAACACAACAATACAAGGTAATGACATAAACTTAACCTCAGATGAATTTGCATATGGTATAGTATTACAAAACTATGAAGGACTATTCATAGGCTCACAAGTAGATTCAAATAACATAAATGCAACATCCAATGCTGTATATGGTATTGAATTATATAGGGCAAGCTATGTCAACATAAATAATAACACAATAAATGCACAAGGAAATTATTCAACAGGAATTGCAGAGTACGGCTCTGACTTCGGTAACATAACCAACAATACTATAAACACTATAGGAGATAGCAGTGCATCAGTTCCAACAAGTGCTGATTTAATAAGTCCAACAAACACAGCAATACAACTCATAACTTCAGAATACAACAATATTACAGGAAACTTTGTAAATGCTACAATAACAAATTCCAATGAAACATATGCAGTAAATGCAAATGGAACAAATAATGTAGTAACAAATAATACATTATACACACCAGATAAACTCGGAAACAAAGCAGTAAATGCAACAAATACAAGTACAGTAAAAGACAACTTACCACTACAGTTAGATGTAACATTAAATGGAACAAACATAACCGACAAAGTAAATAATCCTATAACAATAACCGTAACAGTAACTGATGAAAATGATGACAATGTAAATGAAGGAACAGTAGTATTTACAGATGCAGAAGGTAATATCATAGGACAATCTGATGTAACAGAGGGTATTGCAAGTATCAACAAAACATTTGACTCATACTATAATGACACAATAACTGCAAACTACACAGGATCAACAACATACAATACAGCATCAACCGAAATAAATGTATTAATCAACAAACTAGACACAAATATCAAAATCATGGATATTGAAACTATAAAAGTTGATGATAATGTCACTATCAGCGTAGTTTTAACAAGTGATGATAAACTAGTATCAGATGAAACCATAACCATAACAGTTAACAATAAAACATTAACAAACACAACTGAAAACGGTATAGCTCAGTTTACAATTGAATTTAATGATGCAGGAGACTATGAAATAGCTGCAAGTTATGAAGGCAGTACAGTTTATAATGGAGACGAAACAAATATAACCTTATCTGTAGAAGCATTAAACACTATAATTGAAGCAAATACAACCAGTATTGTTAAATATGGTACAAATGTAACAATCAACGGTATTATCAAAGACGAAAACGATAAGTTACTTGAAGGTATTGATGCTACTATTTATGTAAATGGTGTGGCAGTAGCTAATGTCACAACAGATGCTGATGGTGCATTTACCTATGACTACACAGCAGATACTTTAGGTCTTAATGAAGTACTCATAGAATCAGTTGCTACTAATAATTACAATGCAAATAATTACACAATGAACTTTGGTGTAGATACATTAAATGTAACTATTACTGGTGCTGATGTAACAGGTACTACTTTAAGTAATGTAACTATATCAGTTTCAGTCAATGATGAGAATGGTGATGCTGTAAATGAGGGTACTGTTGTATTTACTGATGTTAATGGTAAAGTTCTTGGCAGTGCTGAAGTTGTTGAAGGTAGTGCAAGCTTAACCACTGTGTTCACTAAAGTATATGATGATGCTGTAACTGTTTCATATGCTGAGAGTGGTATTTATTCTGCTGGTGAAGGTAGTGTGAATGTAACTATCAGTAAAATTGCTTCAACTGTAACTATTGATCCTGTTGAAGGTGTCATCGGTGATGTTACAACTATTGTAGCAAATGTACTTGATGCAAACGGTAATCCCGTAAATGGTGGAAGAGTTGTATTTAAATACAATGGTAAAACCTTAAAAGATGCTGATGGTAATGTTGTACAGGCTAATGTTGTTAATGGTGTTGCAACTGTTGACTTTGTTGTTCCTGATTCATGGAGAAAAGCTGGAAACTTATCTGCTAAAT
>OCTW011608924.1_pt1 | contig 29319 bp, 28 predicted proteins | sample 1539671 | NCBI WGS metagenome assembly OCTW01 (sample SAMN02144230, study PRJEB22623) | gut metagenome | biome: sheep rumen | host: Ovis aries | place: New Zealand | reverse complement strand
TATATGCTCTTGTGCCTGGGGAAGTATAAGAGTTTGCGCTCTTTTCAAAATTCGTGGAACTATAAGTTGTAAATTTTGTATGATTTCCAGTTTTAAATTTAAAAGTGCCATTGTTATTCTGCTTGACGAGGTAATATCCAACGCCGTTGTTCGGGACATCAAATTCAGTATCAATTTCCCCTTGCTGATCCTGAGTCTGTATCTCGTAATGATCGCCGTCTAAAGGCACTGCGTCTCCGGCAAGACCCGAAGGGAAGCCATACTCATTCAACGACGTATTGACCTTATATCCAACATAATTCTTTATTGTCAAATTGGGATCAGCAGTTTTAACAACGTTTGTAGGCGTCGTTTGGTCAAGTTGGAACCACGCCGCAGTAGCGATGCTCGTCACAAGAACACTGAAAAGAGCTAGAGCAGCGCTAATAATCACTCGACGTTTTCCACTATTTTGAATCTTTCCCATCGCTATTATTCCAATATAAGATTTTTGATTTCGAAAGCCAAATCCGCGAAGCAATTCGAATTATATTTTGATTTGTTCGCGACATCCTCGGCATCGTATTTCACAAATCGTCGGTCACCGTAGTGATGATCGCCTGATTTATATTTTTTGTGACCCTCCTCAAGAACAGGAGGCATGGCTAGATAAGATGAGCCGCTAGCGTAATCCACCTCTTTATAGATCACGTCATCGGATGTACTAAATTCGATTTTATATAACAAAATCATCGTGGTGTCGGTTGCAGTTCCTGAAAATAGCGTTATCTCGTTTCCGCTCGAAAAAGTCCAGGCCCGAGTTGTTGTGTTTTGCGAGGCGTTAGTAAAGAAAGTCGACGTTAACGAATTAGGAGCAAAATTAAAGTAATCCGTCGTGCGCACGGTTTTTCCTAAATTGGAAACGTTATAATCCGAATAGTCAGACTCTTTAATGCAATCAGTGAAAATGTTCATAGCCCAGCCTATGTTGACCGGGCGCGACGTGACCGCATCAATAAAAACATCTCGATTGTTTCTAAGGGCTTTTCCACCGCTGAAATAATCTTCGTTAGTATTGGAGATTAACTGGCTCAGCTTTAAAGTGATGCTATCATCAACTTCCAACGAACCGACTTTCAATGCGAACGTCATTGTTTCCCCGGGATACATATCATTCAGGGTTGTGAGAATTGCGTTATTTGAACTATCAACAACAGTAAAATCGTCGTCAAAGTCTCCTTCGTTGGCGGCCGAATTACCATTGTTTCTGTTTCCGTTATAGGCGTAAAAAGTATATTTGGACTCCGGCTTAGTAACAGTGATGGTTGTTGATGAATTGGTAGCCGAAATAGTAACGTTGGTCTCCGCCTGGAACCATGCAAAAGTCGAGACACCAGCCGTGCAGACGGTACAAAAAGCAACGGCCGTAGCGAAAACCAAAGAGTATTTCTTCCCCTTCTCTTTAGCGGTTGCCATGAGCTACCTCCAAATGGAAGAGAACGCTGCTACTGTGCCGCTTCTCAAAAAGAGAAAAGCCGAACACCGATTGGGTATTCGATAACCTATATATGCTCTCAAACATGATGCAGTTCATATTTTATGATGCGTTCAAGGTTTCCCTTCGTTGCCATTAATGATAAAGCACAATGTAACCGCTTTCAAGGCAGTTTTTCTCTCCTACTACGTTAAACGTAGAGCTTTATGTGTGAGTAGCATATAAGATGGCGTTTCAAAGTCATGTTTTCACGAATGAAATCAAAACCCTATTTTCGGCAGGCACATAGTATCGCTTTTGTGTTCTTTTGTGTGGTTTCTTCAAAGCGTTTTCTCAGATCGTTTTTCTGGCTTTTCTTTCACAAGATTCTTGCAAAAGTAGCAGGGAATTGCAGGTTAAATAATCCAATATCTCTGCAAAGCCCCAAGATTTTTATCAAATGATCGGCAGTGATTTTCAGCAGAATTTAATGTTCCCAAGGCCAATGTCTTTGCTTCCATTTGCAGAATGGTGTGGTCGCAGCGTTCTCTTCCATTTGGAGGTAGCTCATGCCTAAACTTCCAGAGAAGAGAAAGAAATATTCGCTTGTGTTTGCCACCATCGTGGCATTTTGCTCTGTCTGCACCGCTGGTGTCTCGACTTTCGCATGGTTTCAGGCAAACGCTCAAGTTAGCATCAGAGCTACGAATTCGAGCACGACAATCACCGTGGCTCAGCCTGATACGTTTGATTTAGGCGCCGCGACGCTTTATGCATACACGGAAAATGGTTCATATGGGTATACCGGTTCTGCGAGCGGTGATATTTCAGATGACGAAAACCTCGTGAATTTCAGAAAGCTCACAACGTCTGGAGATAAAACGGCTTATTTGTCCGTCAGCGGACTGCTCCCTGGCCACAAGATGTCCTTTGGGATCAAGATCGCTTCAGACGACGGGTCGTCGATTTCCGATGGCTCGCTTTCAATAACCGGCTACACTACTACAAACAACAACGATAGAAAAGTTCTCTCCAGCGTGACAGACGGTTCCACTGGAACGCTTGACACATACGCTGATAGCAGCCAAAAGATTATCCGCATCGAAGACGTTGTTAAATTCTATGGCGTCGTCAACGCGACAGGCGCTTTTGCCCTTGGATCCGCATCGACACTTGGAGACTATGACAAAACATATACTTCAGGAAGCGGATACCAATCCAAGTCCTATAGCAGGGTGGATTATGAAATCGCGACTGGGAGCGAATTATCTTCGAGCACGATCTATCTTTTCTACACGATTGAATTCTCAAACGCGGATACAACGTGGTATCAGGAATACACGAAGACCGACAATAACTATAACAAATGCTACAGCGTCATCGCCAACGATTCGGCGAGTGCGCGTTATTTCCACCAAGAGGGCACGGGTAACTCCTCCTGCTATGAAGGGCTCTCGTTTACCATCGATGATCTTTACGTTGAGGCGTTATAACAAACCATGAATGAAGCAAAAAATAGGAAAACATCCAAGATTCGCCTTTGGCTCTCACTAGCCCTATCGCTAGTCGGAGTCACCGTCGCTGCCATCTCATCCATGGCATGGTTTTCCATCACCTCAGCAGGCAAAGCCCTTAACGATGATGTCAGCGTCACCACGGGCGATTCCTCATTGAGCATCAGTAACATCAACGCCTATAAATCGACTTATGACCAATTGGATGCGGACACGACCGATTATTCCTCCAGTCACGTCACCGCCTACAACGTCAAAGGCAGCACCGCAATCAACAACATCAACCAGGGCGCGATCACCGGCTTTGATGTCCCAGAGCAAGGCGTCGGCTATTATTTGGTTGGCGATGAGACCTGGGCGCAGATCGCCGCGCATAAAGATGAGTCGATGGCGTGGAAATATGCCGCCTCGATCCGCATGGAAGACGATGCCTTCACCGGCGCCTCCAACAAAGCCTTAGCGAGAGCCGTCTATCTAAAAGAAGGCATGAAATTCAAGATCCGTCACCACTACTTCAGCGGATCGAATATCGCAGACGATTGGCTAAATCCTGCCCTTGATTCAAATAGTTACACCACAACCGCTTTAGACATCAGCGGAGGGAATTTCATCGTTAATGATGACATCAACGGGTATTACGATCTGTTCTTGTTGAATGATAACAACAAAATCAGCGTCTATCCTCGAGGAGATTTGGTTGCTTCGGCAAAAAAACCGGCAAAAAAAGACAAGATTGTCAAGCGCAGCGAAGCCGCATTATCGACGAGAGTATATTTTCATGCATTAGGAAGCGACATCTATGGGTCAAGCGCATGGTTTGCCGCATATTTTTGTAACGGAAGCAGCGGCGTTAATTGGCTTAAAATGACCAACTATAACAGCGCTTGGAGCGATTTGGCCAATTATTATTACGCCGATATTCCTGAAGGAAACTATGCAAACGTCCTCTTCCTTCGTTTTGATCCAAACTATACTACATATAGCGGGACAACCTGGCCAAGCGATGCCGGGAACAAATTATGGGGTCAGACTAATGACTTAGACGTCAACGGTGGCCAATGCTATACGTCAACCGGCTATAGCAACAGCAAGATGACCGGGTCCTGGAGTTCCTCTTTTACGCTTCCTAAAAACAAAGTAGAAACTGGCACGAAACTATACGTGGACCTAGGGACTACTTGGACCGTCAATGATGGAAGAGGCGACAGAATGGGCGCTTATTTTGCTATTGGCGGAGGCAGTGCTTGGGCAGCGATGTCACTTATAATGAATAGCAATGACTATCACATTTATGAGTGCACAGTTCCCCAGCTAAATAGCGCAGACGCCGAATTCGACATGGTCATCTTTGTCTTGCTTAAGTCATCAACGCTAGCTTGGGGCGATAACAATTCGAATATTTGGGGCCAATCGATAAATATTGAACCGACGGATGGCACTTACGATTGTTACACCTATACTGGCGCAACAGATGGGGAAGCAACGGGCAGTTGGAACAAAAACGCCGCCAGTGCATATACGAGCAAATTCTTTGTCATGGGCGGTTATTCCGGCCATGCATGGGAAAGTCTCGGGTATTTGACTTTCACCGGAACTCAAAATTGCTTTTCAGGAACCATTAAAATGGCTGCAACGAAATCGTTTAAAGTTTGCGATGCCAACATGCCTGTTCAAGATCAACTCGGCACCTATTATGGTTGGAACCACTACTTAAGCCAAAACACCACATACTTCCAGAAAAACGGCGAAGGTGATGGGGATCTTGATATTCTTTGTAAGGAAGGCAAGGGATGCAGTTTTACGCTGACTTATTATTCGGACACACACAACTTCCGCATCACCAGCATCGAAGATCTTCCGACCCTGTATTATAAGATCAACGTTCTCAAAAAAGCGTACGATCCGACAAATCAGGCTTATTCTTCTAGTTTAGTTGCCGGCTGGAATTACATCGTGACAGGCACCGAATACGACAAGTTCGCGGTAGACACTGCAATCGATACCAGCGAAGCAGCTTACACAAGCAACTACACATGGAACGAAGCCGCCGACACATGGTATACGGATGCTGCATGCGAGTCTGAGTACACCACCCCCGTAGCCGGCGGAAGCGATAACACGACAAACGTTAAGAACCTTTACACATACGTAGAAGAGAAAACGGTGACGTTGACGATCGAGAAGTCTTATCTCACCGAAGGCGATTCTTCAACATCCAGATATCAAGACAGTGCAGGCACGAAGACTTCTGGCGTCGTGACCGCTTTCCCAATCTCGACGTTGGCAAGCTTCAAGACGTCTGGAAGAACAGGCTACACTTTCCAAGGCTTCTATAGTGGTACCACCGCTTCATCTACCAACTATGCGGAGAATTCATCGCAATCCTTCACTTCCGCTCAAACCATTTACGCGGTCTTCCAGCCAAATAATCACACCGTAACCATCGAGTATGATTTCTTCGATGCTAGCGGCAACCCGATTGCTTCCGGCCCTTCGATTTCAGATGGCTCTGTGCAAGGGTATGAGAGTGAGGACTTCATTCCTTCGAATACCTATGGGCATAATATCTACGCTTATAAAAACCTAGATGAATCCGCTTATTACGTCTTCGATCGCGACACATCTTACTTCTATACCGATGCGGCTTGCAATGCCGAGCATCGATATACATCTGGGCCGATTAACGCGGCTACAACCCTGCACGTCAAGATGACGGCGAGGGCGATGACCAAGATTTATCTCGATATCGGAAATATCTCGAACACTTACTGGAAAACTCATCTCGTCTTATTCGCCTATAAAGACGCGGATAACTCTAGTGACACCTCGTGGACAGGGAGAATGACCTCGAACGATTCGACGCACATGCTGAATTCCGATTGCTTTGATTTATATGCGAATCGCACGAATTCAAGAGAATTCCCAGATAATGAATACGTCTATCAATTCTCTTGTCCAACCGATTACTCCGTCACCATCACCAATGGCTATTGGACATATGAGAACGATAGCGACAGCACCCACATCAACCAAACGGTAGACATCGGTCTCACAACCTCATCCACTGATAATCACAGTACCGCGAAGGGGACCTATAATCAGATTCATATCGATAATGCCCATTCAGGATCTGGAACGACAAGGAAATTCACGTTCTCTTGGGATAATTTCTATTCTCGTCCAAGCCCTAATGCAGCTGGTTATTATCTCGTCGGAAGTAATTCTCTTACCGGTGGAAGCAGCACGGAATGGACATTTGCGTCTGCTAAGAAACTCAAGACCGCCGATTTGCCAACGCTTCCAGGATTGTCCGGAAACGTCGTCGCATATTTTGATAACCTGACGTTATCTTCGGGAATGCTCTTTCAAGTTTGGCAATACACCACCACAGGCGGTAGAACGAATATCTTCAACACCTTGAACAACGATGATGAATCCAAGCAAATCGCCACCGAAAGTGGGAATAATATCTCTGTTAATTCCGTTTCGGGTTCCAAGTTTGGCATTTATCTCATGGACAATAACAAAATCGTCATTCGCGACGATGATCAGTCGTCCTACCTGATTTTCAACCGAAATCCTCAAAACGCCGGCAAAAAGATCTTCGAGATGGGTTACGGTGATCACACGAATGACCAGACCCCCGAAAATTACGCAATGTATGAACAAGGGGTTCAAATTACGCAAGCCGATATCGACGCAGGGTTATCCTTCGTCCTGCGCGACCGCCGTCATGGCACCACTTCCTGGTACGGATATGACAAACTGGCCAATGATGTCCCAAGCACCACAACCGGCGCCACAACCACTACATCCGTTTATGGCGATAGCACTTTATTTACTACCGATTCGTATATGGAAGACGGCAAATACGGCATCAAGATCACAGAACCTGGGTACTATAAGTTCTATCTGACGGGCGCGAAGAAAGTCTATGTCGCCCCAATGCCTGGAGAATACGGCGAAGGCTATTACATCGTCCCGTATAACAGTTCCGATGAAGGCTCGAATAAAACCGATTACTATACAAACGGCATCAAGATGAAGGAAATCAGCCATGGCGCGAATATCGCGGTTTACACCTGCTATTCCGTAACCGATTCCAACCGCTCTATCTTCTTCCGCAGCTATCGCAATGGCGTTGATACGACTGTCAACGCAGGAAACAATACCGTTTATTGCAACACGCTTTCCTCTGCCTCCAGTTCGCTTGCGACGATGACCGATGGCGTGCTGACCTTTACCACTGCTGGATCCTATAACATATATTTATATACGGAGAACAGCACGGTTAAATGCGCCGTAACGGAATATACGAAACAAGACTTCTTCACCCTAAATAGCATCAACAAAGGATTGGCGGACCAAGCCGCGATTAAGGACGCGAGAACCGGCATCGTGCTGGAAGTGGATTTCACCACTACAAACAGCAATTACAACGTTCAGGCCGTCGCGGAGATGGTGGCTACTGGATCCGGCTCATCCCGGTATATTGATTTCAGATATGCGGTACTCTCGCCTAACGGCAGCGGCGACTATGTCGAGGATAGTTTCAGCACTTACGACAATTGCTACGAATACATGTATGCGAGGCACTATCTAACCGGCACGTCATATTCTCCAATCAATCTATCCAGCGGGAACCATAAGATGTTTATTTTGGTCGATTACAAAGCGAGCGAGCTAAGCAATCTTCCTTCCACCGCAACAGTGAATGATTTCTATTTCGTAATGAAGATGAAGCAGGTGATTCCATCATGAAAAGGAAAACAATAAGCCTCATAGCGTCTTTCTTGCTCTTAACCGGCACGGTTGCCACATTTTCAAGCGTCACCTATGCCGTTCTTGAGCGCAATCTGAAAGTGTCTGGAACAGACGGGGCAAACATTCCTTTCATCACCAGCGGTTATCGAAACGTCAATGTCTATGTTATTCCGACGGCATGGAACAGCCTTCTTTCTGGCAATAGTAGCGTTGGGAATTGCTATATCGCCGCCTGTATGTGGCGGAACGACGATGAAACGAAATACGAGTGGCAATTTATCAAAACATGTGATGGCGAAAAAGCTGTTATTACTGAGAATCAGCGATCGATCACAATTTCCGCGACAAGTTACACCACTTATCGGTTTGAATTGGATTTAACTTACTATGACCGTTTGAGCTTTCATAGAATTGGCTACACGACGAACCTTCAAAGCTATATCGGTGATGCGCCAAGCACATATGTATCGAAAGGCACTGACCTCAATCCCGTCCCGATCGATTGGAGAAACATCGATAAAAGCGCTTCGTATGAACGATATGATGCAACGCATCGTCAGACCAAACCAACGGACTCTAACGTTTTTACTATTACCAGTACCAACTCCGGCGGCGACTATGGCTTTCTCGCTTGGGGCGAATGGTATGACGATGCCATCATCACCACCGATGCCGATGTTGAATAATCATTTTAATGATCGCCCAAATAAAGCCCCAAGGCCTTTTGATTGCTTTTATTCGGCCCAAAAAGTGCAACATGAATACACTAATTCGGCCCAAAAAGTGCAAGTTAATAGCGCTTATTCGGCCGAAAAATCGCAAGCGAAACTAATGTAACATTTTAACTGTTTGATTTTAATTGACAAAATAGCCAGGTTTTGCAACGAATTTCCGATTTTTCTACCCTTTTTTGTATTTAAAGCGCAATATCGGCAAAAGCAGGCAACAGCAGGCAATTCCTTGTTATTGCTGCTTCATAGATGATTAGCAAAAGCAGAAACCTTTATTCTTGGCAACTTTTTCACGTGCGCGGAAAAGAAAACATCATTATAATGAAGTCAGGTATGAAAAAACTGTCCGCCTACGAGGCTGCTCAAGCTTTCTACAACTTCTTTTTCAAGAAAACAGATTTTTTGTCATTGAGAGATTATCTCGATACATCTTTCTGCGATGAAATCGGCGAGATCGATTTCAACCGCGATCAATGCCAAGCGATCTATCACGTCACCAATAAATACTTCGTCTATTTCGGCGATGGCTCTTACTCGAGTATCTTCCGATTCTGCAAGGAGCGCATCATTCATCCTGACGATAGAGCGATTTATGACGATCTCATGAATCCGGAAAATATGTTGGAGAAGCTAAAAAACTCCCCTACCCCGAATTTTAGATTCGCTCATATTCGTTATCTTCTCCAAGACGGGACCTACCGTTGGGTGGAACAAGCCATCATCGCAGGCCATGAAAACGAATTGAAGCCCGGCATCGTGCGTTTCTATGTCTTTGACATTGAAAACAACAAGCGCAGGGAAGAAGGCTATGACAAACGTCAGTCGTCATCCTATTACGCCTATGAAAGAAACAAGATAACGGGATTGCTCTTAGAGAAGGATTTCTATAACGTCTCCACCAATCTCATTCAGAAATACCCAAGTCGCCCATGGTCTATCGTCTGCGTCGACATCGAGCACTTCCGCCTTCTCGACGAATGGTATGGCCGTCAAAAAGGTGATGACCTGCTCGCCCATATCGGCACGATTCTCTCCAAAGAATTAAAGGGCAACAAAGGCGTCGCCGCCTATTTCGGGCAAGATGATTTTGCAGTCCTTATCCCCTACGAAGAGAAACGCATCAAGAAGATCTACGATGAAATCCACGCGGCGATCGATGAGCTGGTGCTCTCTAGCGGATTCTTGCCTGCGTTTGGCATTTGCAAGCTCGAAGGCGGCCTATCCCCCAAAGACGGCATCGATCGCGCCTCCATCGCATTATTCAAAGCAAAGAGCAATCTAGAGAACCGCATCGTCGTCTACGATCAGAAGACCCGGGCCAAAGAGGAAGAGGATTATCGCGTCATGCTTGAATTCATGGACGCGCTCAATAACGATGAGATCACCTTCTATCTCCAACCACAGGTCCGCATCTCCAATAAGAAGCTCGTCGGAGCCGAAGCGCTTTGCCGCTGGATCAAGAAATCGGGCGAAGTCGTCCCGCCGATGCGCTTCATCCCCGTTTTGGAACGTTATGGCTTCATCACCGAGCTCGATAAGCGCGTTTGGGAGAAAGTCGCCCAATTCATCAAAGCCAAATTAAACCAAGGCATCGATATGGTGCCGATTTCCGTCAACGTATCTCGTTTGGACATCTTCTCGATGGATATCGCGCTTCATTTCCGTGCTTTGGTGAAGAAATACGGCATCCCAGCGCATACGATCAAAATCGAGATCACCGAAAGCGCTTATGCCGAAGATAGCGACGGCGTCATCCCCAAACTCATCGAGCATCTCCGCAAGAGCGGCTTCATGGTGCTCATGGATGATTTTGGCTCTGGCTATTCCTCTTTGAACACCCTTTCTTCTCTCCATGTCGATGCGATTAAGCTAGACGCCGCATTCCTGGATATCAAGAAAGACTTCAACAAAGGCATTCATATTCTTGAATCGGTCATCAATATGGCCAAGGTCATCTCGCTTCCGATCATCATGGAAGGCGTCGAGGAGAAAGAGCAAATCGATTTCCTCAATTCCGTCGGACTTCGTTATGTCCAGGGTTTCTACTACTATAAGCCGTTGCCGATTTCTGAATTCGAGAAGCTAATAGAGCAAAAGAACATCCTTGATCATTCCGGCATCACCGCGAAAGGCAACGCCCAATTCACGATGCGCGAATTCTTGGATAACAACGTTTATAGCGACGCGATGCTCAATAACATCATCGGCCCTGCCGCCTATTATGTCCTTGAGGGAACTCGCGTCGATATCGTGCGTTATAACCAGCAATTCTACGAAGCGGTCAATGTGCAGAACTTCACCGGAAGGCTGGAACATATCGAGCGTTTCATGCCCGAAGAAGAACGCCCATTGCTTGTAGAAACGATGCGAAAGGCCATGGACAACAAGTTGGTTGGCCAAGAAGGCCTCTTCCACTTCTATAAGACCGATGGGAAGCTGACGTCTTTCTATATCACTTTCTATTTCTTAGGCGCCCAAGATGGATTGCCTCGCTTCTATGGGGCCGCTAGAAACGTCACGCCTCTTGCCGAGAAAGAAGCCAAGCTTAATCTCCTTGGCCAATATTCCAACGATTCGGTCGTCTTCGTGAGCCTAGAAAACGGACAGCCTCGTTTTGAGGTTTTCACGCATGGTCTAGAGAAATATCTCGGCATGTCCAAGGAAAACCTCCAGAAAGAACTCGACGACAAGACGTTCTGGGCTCGCACCAAAGAAGGGGCGAGTGAAGAACTTAAGAACGCATTGCTTAACGCATTGAAGAAGAAGCGAGATTATGGAGGCGTCTTCGAGGTAAACAATCCAAAAGGCAAAGTCGTCAAACTTCGTTACTTTGGCCAATACGTCAAAGAAAAGGCCAGCAATATCCAATACATCGTCTACTTCAACGAAGCGAAGAACCAGAAATAGAATCGAGGCTCCATCGAAGCCTCCTTTCTTTTGTATAATGAAGATGAGGAAAGCAGCATGGAACAGACCAAACTGACGCTTGGATCAAGCAAGGTATTCTCTACAGGCGGAGACATCGCGCCGATCATGGACGCGGCGAGGGAACTCGGGGTCTATCGATTTGATACGGCGAGGCATTATAAGCAGTCTGAGCGTGTGCTCGGGGAATATGTCCGTAATCACGGGCCAAGAGACTCCTATTTCATCATCTCCAAAGGGTGCCATCCTGAACCTGATGATCGCCTTTATCCAGAGGTATTAAGGCAAGAAATCGAGACCTCTTTGAAGACGCTGGATATCGGCTATATCGATCTTTATTTCCTCCACCGCGACCAAATTGACGCGGATTTTGCAGGGTTATTGAAAGTTTTGAATGAATATGTGGCATCAGGAAAGATCAGAGAATACGGTCTATCCAATTACACTTTGCCGCGCATCAAGAAATTCAATGAAACGGCGAAAAAACTTGGTTATCCAGAAGCCAAAGCCATTTCCAATAACTATACCTTGATTCCTTGGGAGAATGATCCTTGGGGAGGAGGCATGGGCTGCGTTTCTTGGAGCGATGATAAAGAGGCACAACACTGGGCCATCGAAACCCAAATTCCTCTTTATTCTTATTCTCCATTAGGAAGAGGGTTCTTATCAGGGCGAATCAACCCCGAAGACCCCTCCACGTTTTCTATTCTCGATGAAGGTTCGGCAAAGGCTTATTTATCGGAAAGAAATCTTGCACGTTTAGATAAACTAAATCGCATTGCTGAGATCCTTCATATCAGCCTGCCTGATTTGGTTTTAGCATACATGGGTCAATCGAAAATGAATCTTTACCCGGTTGTCGCGACCACTTCTGCCCAGCGATTAGAACGTAACATCATGAGTCTTTCCATGAAGCTAGATGAAAACACCATCTGGGAGATTGAGCATATAGACGATTGATATCATCAAATAAAATGGCGCGCCAGACAAGATTCGAACTCGTGACACCCAGCTTCGAAGGCTGGTGCTCTATCCAGCTGAGCTACTGGCGCGCGCTGCTATATTATATGCAAAAACGGGTTTCTGCCCAATTAGAAAAGGTCGCCGAGGCGACCATTTCTTTGCTTTAGCTATTTTTTCATGCAGCCAGCATGCTTTTTGTATTTCTTGTGATATTCCTTAACGAGGTCCCGGCCCTGCGATTTGCCACATTCGCACGCTATGAAAGGAGTCTTCTTGACTCGGCGATAGATATAGATACCTAACGCGATTGATAAGACGACAAGTGCGAACAAGATGGCAAGAATCTCAGACCAATGCAACATGAATTAAGCTCCTTTGGCTTTCTTTTTCTTATCGTAGATGACAAGGGCAACGATGGCAGATGCAAGTAACGGCAACGAGATCGCTAAAGTCCAGACAAAGTCGATGGTGAGATACAAGAACGAAGCAACGACATAGGAAGTGACGAGCCAGAAGGCAACGGTCCCCCAGAATAGTTTCTTGTTTTGGAGCTCGCCTTTTGCAGTAGCAACCGAAGCGAAGCAAGGGATAGTAAGAATGTTGAACGCCATGAAGGAAACAAGCGCGCCGATATCCGCACCGTTTGGCATGGTGACATTGACGATTTGCTGAACGGCTTGAACGCCTTGCTCATCCCAGGTCATATCCACGCCGGAAATAACCGTGGATAACGCGCCAAAGGTAGAGATGACATTTTCTTTGGCCACCAAGCCTTGAACAGCTGCCACGGAATACACCCAGCCGCTATCACCGACTTGGACACCCCACCCAAGTGGAGTGAATAATGGCTGAATCAATTTGCCAATGCCAGCAAGGATGGAATACTGGCTCATATTGATTTCCGTTCCACCATAGGTGAAGAGAATCTGCTCTTCGGTGAGGGTTGGGATAAACTTCCAATCCCAGGTGAATTGGGTCATGAACCAAATGATGACGGTAGACACCAAGATGATCGTGAACGCTTTTTTGACGAAGTGCTTCGCTTTATCCCAAACGTGAATCATCAAGGCTTTGAATTGAGGAGCATGGTAAGAAGGGAGCTCCATGATGAAAGGAGGAACCTTCTCACGTTGCGATGTTTTGTTCATGACGATGACGGCGATGACCGCGGCGGCGAAGCCAAGAACATACATGCCTAAAATCAATAAGGTAGATAAAGTCGGATGAACACCGGTGACAGCGATAATCGCCCCGGCAATCGCGATGAGAATCGGGAGTTTTGCACCGCAGGTGAAGAATGGAATAACACGGATGGTTTTGGTTCTTTCCTTATCGGAAGCAAGGGTGCGGGTATTGATCATGGCAGGAACGCCACATCCGAAGCCCATGATCATTGGGATGAATGCGCGTCCAGAAACCCCGAATTTGCGGAAAATACGATCCAAGACGAAGGCAACACGCGCCATATAGCCGGAGTCTTCCAAAATCGAGAAGAATAAGAATAACAAGAGGATTTGCGGCAAGAAGCCAAGGACTGCGAACACACCGGAGAGAACGCCATCGCAGATGAACTCTTGAACCCATTCCACCGCACCGACGTTATTCAACAAAGCACGAATGCCTTCGGTAATCATGCCGCAAATGCCTTCGACAACGCCAGCGAGAATCACGCCAGGAGAGTGGATACCGTCGGTCGACCAGAATAAATCTTCGAAAGGACGATACAAGACCGGTTGATTGAATTCATCCACCCATCCAAAGTCGATGGCGATGAATCCTGGATAGCCGGACTCGAATCCGCTGACGAAGAAGAGGTTCTCGGCAAAGACAATGCGGAAAACCACATACATGATAAGAATCAAAATCGGGAAAGCGGCCCAGCGATTGGTAAGCACACGGTCGATCTTATCCGATTTGGTGAATTTCATTTTCTCTTGCTTTGGCTTACCAGTAACGGCTTCATCGCAAAGCGGAGTGAGGAATTGATAACGGGCATCCGCGATGGCGGATTCATAGTCAACACCGTCATTTGAGGTGGCTTCTGCAATCTTTTTGTAAATTTCAGCATGCTCTTCGAGTTCAAGTTCATCTTTTTCAAGAGCTTTCAAAGCATGGAATAAAGGCGAAGCGACTTCTTCTGAACGGTAGAGACCTGTAGCAAGATCCACCGCTTTTCCCAAATTGAGGAAGGTCTTTCCTTGACGTGGCTTAGCGGCGACTTCGCGCGCTCTCTTCATGAGTTCATCTAACCCTTTGTTGTGGAGGGCTGAGATTTCAACAACAGGTACGCCTAGAGTTTTCTCAAGAAGGGCCAAATCAATGGTTTCGCCAGCTTCTTTTACCGCATCCGCCATGTTGATGGCGATGACGACGGGAACATCCATCTCAAGAATCTGGGTCGTCATATAGAGGTTACGTTCAAGGTTCGTACCATCCAAAACATTGATAACGACATCAGGATGCTCGTTGAGAATGAAGTTTCTAGAGATTACTTCTTCCGGAGTATAAGGGGATAAGGAATAAATACCCGGGAGGTCGATGACCTGAATAGAGTCCCCTTTCCTCTTTTTATCTTTATAAACGCCGGCTCTTCTTTCGACGGTGACGCCCGGCCAGTTTCCTACGTGTGCCGTGGATCCCGTCAAAGAGTTGAATAAGGTCGTTTTACCGCAGTTTGGGTTGCCTGCTAAAGCAATGGTAATCATGCGCATTCCTCCACTTCTACAACCGATGCTTCGGATTTTCTAAGACTGAGCTCATATCCTCGAATCGTGATTTCAAGCGGATCGCCTAGAGGCGCTTTCTTGCGAAGATAGATCTCTGTGTTAGGGGTGATGCCCATATCGAAAATGCGGCGACGGATTCTTCCCTCGCCATTTATTTTCTTTACGATGCAACTATGCCCTATAGCTAGTTCATCTAACGTCATGTTTTATTCCTTTCTTAGGCAGTAAGGACTTCAATCGCCATCGACGTTGCGTGATCTAAACCGATGCGTCCATCTTTGACCATGCAAATTGCCGAACCACCCGCGGATCCTATAAGCGTGATTTCACCGCCTTTAAGGATTCCTAAAGCGGATAAGTGTTTCAATAATGCGGCTTCTCCACGGATTTTCACAATCTTGAGAGGCGTGTTTTGAGGGGCAAATAGTAATGGCATAATCTTTACTTCCGGGCATATCATAATCCTAATAAAGTTAAGTATCAATAACTTTTGTTAATTTATATAAACACTTTTTGTATAACACGGATGACTGGCCTATTTTGCTTCTTTCATATACAATGAAATTATGATGAAGTTGCAATTGCTTTTCCCTCAATCACTCGTTCGGCGCGCAGACGAGGTCGCTTCTAGCCTAAAAAAGGCTGGTTTTGTGGTCACCTTAAACCCCAAAGACTTCGATGAAAACGAACTAGGGTTAGCCTTATTCATCAAAGAAATGGATCCTGAATCTTATCTAGAGGATGTTCCTTTCATCAAACAACAACTGGATTATTCCTCGGTGAAGCACCTTCGCATTCTCCCCTTCTTTATTTATGACGGGAAAGAAGATGACCCTGAGGAACTTTTTGAAGGGCCAACGGGTGAATTCGTAGAAGAAATCTTTTCTGGCGAATTCAAGCCCTATGGCTGGGATATTAGCAGAGACGATAACATCAAAGAGCTCGTTGAAATCATCGAAGAAAACTACGCAGAATAGCAAAAAACCTCGCAAATCCCGCTTGAATTCAGTTTTCGTGGGCTGCGAGGTTTTCTAATTTTATTCAGCCAAGGCGCCTTCTAGAATCGTGTTGGCAAGCATCACAATCGCATCGGAATAGTTGAGTTTGCCGCGGGAGAGGATGTCCGTCGCATATAAGGACACCATCCCGGTTTGGAACAAGGTGACAAGGAAGGCTGGGTTGCTGTCTTTTTTGAGGGTGCCGTCTTCAACGCCGGTTTCAAGAAGCTTCAAGATCAAATCCCAATGAGAATCATAGGCTTCAAGAACGTGGTTATAGACTTCTGGCTCAAGTTCTTTCAGTTCCACCATATGGCGGAGATCGATGCGATCTTCCCAGCTGGTTTTGATGGTGGTGATACGCAAGAGTTTCTCTTTGGTGGAGAGTCCTTCTTGAGCGAAGATGGATTGCTGGGCACCAAGAATCTGCTTGGAAGCATCATTAAGAATATATTCGTAAATGGACTGCTTAGAACGGAAGAAGCGATAGATGGTCTTCTTGGACATATGGATGGAGGAAGCGACATCATCAAGATTCAATTTCGGACCGTTCTTATTGAACTCTCTGATGAACGATTCGACGATAACGGGACGCATATCTTCACGGTACATAACTACAACTCCTTCGTTAGGCAGCATTGCAAATATAGTATTCCAAAACGAACTTGGCAATTGAATTTTGTTAAAACTACCCACTTTTTTTCACTGATTGGGGTTTGTTGCGTTTCCGGTTTCACTTTTTTAATTTCGGCGTCTTAGTTTTTCAGGAATCCTTGAATCCGTTTTCCTATTACTAAAGTAACAAAACCAGAAAGGATTCCGGTCACGATCAAGAGCAAGCCCATCATCGGATAATAAAGAAAAATGGACCAAGTTCCCAAAAAGAAGACTCCCACCAATAGTTGAGCTAGTCCATGGACCAAAGAGCCAAAAATCGAGACGATGATTGGAGATGCTTTCTGGAAGATCAATCGAATCAAAAGCATGATGAGGAAAGATAACAAGGCGCCTGCAAAAGACATCGCCCCACCCATCTGCAAGAGATTGCCTCTTAATAAACCAACGAGCAGCACGCGAAGCAAGGAGACAATCAACGCTTCTTTTTTATCACCATAGCAAAGCAAGAGAAGGATGACGATGTTGGGGAAGCCGATCTTCACGCCAGGAACGATGAAGTCTGGGATTGCAGTTTCAACCATACCTAGAATCACCGATAAAGCGACAAGCACGCCCAGCCGAGCAACGCGAAGGTTCTTTCTTGGGTAGGTGATTGCATAGACGCGGATCAAAAGAAGCAAAGCCAAGAAGAACGCCGTTCCAAACACAATCGGTTGATATCTCATACCACTACCACCACATTGCTTGGGTTACCTTCTAAGGCGATATAGACATTGAAATGCGCGCAGATGATGACATCGTTGCTAGATGAGATATATCCTTGATGAACGCAGTTTTGTCCAGGACAAGAGGCCTCTTTTACAGCAATTGAGCCGCGTTTTGCATGGATTTTCAAATATTCTTCCGCGTTGATATTCAATGTGTAATACTCCCCTTCTTCTGATAAAGAGGCTAGATCAAAGGATTTCACACATGATTTATTGTGATACACATTGGCAATCAAATTCTCTTTCTTCGAGGAAAAGCGCTGGACAAGAAGCAAAGATGCGAACCCTAAAAGAAGGCCAGCGACCAAAGAAGACTCAACGATGATGCGCTTCCTCCTAGAGACCGCCATAAGAGAATACCTTCTTTCCCTTGTCTATCACAAATCCCTTGATGGAAGAATCCTTTAAGGTGATCCCAATATCCTCAACCTTCATATTCATAAACGCGGTCGAATAGATATCAAGCAGGAAAGGGTTCTCCCCTACTAAGGTCACATATTCATGCATTGGAATCGCGTTGCCGTCACTAGGATGAATGATATGGGAATAGGTGGTTCCGTCAATCGTGTAGGATTGATCGAAAACACTAGAGGTCGATAAGGAGGCGTTCTTGGCTTTGAAACGCTGATTCGGATATGGGTCTGGGATGAATTCGAAGTTGCCTTCATCCATTCCACTATCGCCGAAAAGAATCGATGAACGGCCAAGATTGAGCAAATACTTAGAGGCTTCTTCTTGTTGGATCCAGTCCATGGCCTTCCACAAAAAATAGCCTTTCGCGCATCCTCCAAAATCAAACATTCCGTTTCCGATGCGGCGAATCTTATTCCCGTTAATTTCATAAGAAGTGTTCTTCGCCTCTTCGACCAAAGAAGATAACGCGGAGGCATTCGGAGTTTGCTTTCTATCAAACGCTTCTTGATAGGCGTCTTTCACCTTGCCCATCGAGATAGAAAAGCAATCAAGCTTCTGGATGTCACAATTTTGGAGGGCTTGGAACATTCCTAATAAGATATCATCCGCTTCGACTTCATCATGCGTGTGGTTAATCGTGTATAAAGCGTTCGTGTCAGAATAACGGTCGAATACATTTGAATATCGTTCGGCTTCTTCCATCAAGCGATCTAGCAAAGGCTTCTTTTCTTCGTAGACATGAAAAGAAATCGCGGTGTTGAAGGCGATTCCGTTTCTAGCATAATGCACGGTCGAGTTCGCAGTGCAAGAAAACAGTAGACTAGACAAAAGGAAGAGGGTTCTGCGGTGTTTTCTCATAAATGAGGTACATGTTTGGTCCCATCCTCATCTGGATGTTCATTCAGATAAGCGATGATAGGATCGTAGTTTTTGTCTTTCTTGCCCGGCTTGCATTTGGACAAGGTGTTTTCTTTGCCCAAGACCAAAGCTTCCGCCATACCATGGCACCCAGGATAGCCGCAGGCCCCACAATTATAATTGGGAAGCATCTTCTCTACATCAGCAATGCGAGTATCTTCTTTGACTTTAAAAACAATCGAGGCAATGGCAAGCCCAATTCCAAGAAGAAGACCAAGTCCAGCGAGAATCGCAACGGATATAAGTATCTCCATAATCAATTCTCCTCCTGATGGTACTTCTTATAAAGCGGGCAACCCGTTAATTCGCATCCACCGCACTTCTCTTCTTGAGGATGGATATCCGGATAGCCTTTCGCGACTTTCATCTTGCGATATCCAACGTAGCTGAGGATGGTGATGGCCAATAGAACCACGATGATCCCGATGGCGAGTATTAAATAACCAGTCCTATCCATCAGATCATCCCCTGTAAACCCATGAACGCGATCGCCATGATACCAGCAACGATAAGAGCGATCGGCATTCCTTTAAACGCTTTCGGCACATTGCAGCCTTCCAAACGGACGCGGATGCAGGCGAAGATCACGATGACCATCAAGTACCCAAGAGAGGTTCCCACGGCATTGGCCATAGAGGTTGCAAAATCAAATCCATTCATCGTGTTCTCACTGACCACGCCTAATACTGCGCAGTTGGTGGTAATCAAAGGCAAATAAATGCCTAGGCTTTGATAGAGAGCAGGCATGAATTTCTTAATGATCATGCCTAATAATTGAACCAAGGATGCGATAACGAGGATGAAGACCAAGGTATCTAAATAAGGAACCTCGGCTGGAACCAAAACGAAATGATAGATCGGATAGGTGATTAAGGTCGCTAAGATGATAACGATGGTGACCGCTAGCCCCATGAAGAAAGAGCTCTTGACCTTATTGCCCACGCCGAGGAAGGAGCAAATGCCATAGAAGCGAGACAAAACAACGTTAGAGATAAGCGCGTAAGAAAGGATGGCTAAGATGAAAGACACGATGTAAGTCATTTCGCTTCTCCTCCTTTCGATGCAGCAGTCGCGGCCAGTTTAGCAAGTTTCTCATCGACTTTCTTTTTATTGGCCTTCGCGTTTTTAATCGCAGCCAAAACCGCAAGCACAAGACCAAGGACAATGAAACCGCCGGCCGGATTGACGAGTAAGAATAAGGAATAATCCCAAGATGGACCTTTTAACAATGGAATGATGATTTCGTTGCCGCCATTTAAGGCAGTCAAGAAAGTAAACGTTCTGCCGAAAACGATTTGTCCAGCGCCAAGCCCTTCACGCAAGAAAGCAATCAAAAGAATCGCCAAAGTGAAGCCGATTCCATTTCCAAGCGCATCGAAAATCGAATCGACCACCGTATTTTTACTGGCGAAGGCTTCTGCTCGTCCTAAGATGACGCAATTGACAACGAGCAAGGATAAGAAGACGCCTAATGTTGAATAGAGTTCTGGCAGGAATGTATTCGCCAGCATTTTCACCAAGGTGACAAACGTTGCGATGATAACGATATAGCAAGGAATCCTCACCGCGTCAGGAATGAGTTTTCTGAGACTAGAAATCAAGATATTGGAGCCGAGCAAAACAACGGTGAAAAGGATGCCCATGCCAAAAGCGCTTTCGATGGACTTGGTGACTGCCAAAGCTGGGCAAAGGCCAAGGAGTGAGACAAACAACGCGTTCTCAGAGGTGATGGCGTTGACCAATATGGAAGACTTTTTATTACTTGCCATGTTGCACCCCCAAATCCACTCTGTAATGCTCTTTTGAAGCATCGATCAATTGTTTGACTAATTTGGCCCCGAAGGTAGCGCCGCAAGAAACGTTGTTATAGGCGGTATCTTTATCATCGGCTAGACGAATCGGGGTCAAATAATTCTCTTGAAGGGTTGCCCCATAAGATTGGCCGTTATTCAAAACAAAGAAATTGTAGAGAGAGCAGTCGTTCTTCAATCCGATGAGCATATCGATCTCCCCATAGCCATTTCGCCCGCTGGCTTTATAGACTCTCCCTTCGCCTCCAGAATAGGATGCATCATAAAAGCGAACGAGATTTGCAGAGTTTTCAATGTTTTTGGGTTCAGCGAAGATAGCGTCGTCACCAAATACTTTCTGCAATGCATCGGCTTCTTTTTTGGCTTCGTTTCTAGCGATGATCGGGCTCGTCAGCATATTGGCTCCCGCGATCAATAACGCTCCGCTTGCGGCGATGATGGTAAGCACCAAGGCGGTTTTGATGACAGGTTTCACATGTTCTTTCATGCTCTGCCTCCTAGCCCTAGCGCAAGGCAAATGATGATCGCGGCGACAGCAACGATCGCGCCGATCCAAATGATTTTCTTAACCGTGATCTTTTGGCTGCTCCAAGCATGGTAATCAATAACTGGAGCGAGCATATTGGAAAGCAAGATCGCAAACGCCATGCCTTCAGGTAATGCGCCGAAGATACGAATCAAAACAACCAAGGCACCGCAAAGCGTTCCATACATGATGCGACCTGGGGAATTAATCGGCATGGTAACAGGATCGGTCACCATGAACACGCCGCCGAAGATGACGCCTCCAGAGAAAAGCTGGAAGACCATGAAATGAAACCAAGAGACTCCTGGAACTCTAACGGCCACGAAGATTCCAGCGATGGCCATCAAACCGATGAAGGTCACAAAGAACGAGACGATGACGCGATGATCGGCTGCCCGGCGAATCAATAGATACACCAAGCCAATCAATATCGCGAATTTGAATCCTTCGCCGATGGTTCCTGGAATTCTTCCAAGGAACAAATCGAGGAATGAATAATCGTTGGCGACGGTATAGTGGCCAAGCAAATCCGGAAGACCCGGGCTAGTGGTTGCAATCGCGTTGCTTAATGGGGTGCCTCCAGTAGACACCGCGGTCACATAATAAGTTCCATCATAGACGTAACGCGACCCAAAGCAGATTTTTGCAAACACCATGCCAACCGCGGCAGGGTTAAAGATGTTTTGCCCGGTTCCGCCGAAAACTAGTTTCCCTAAGACGATTCCAGCTAACGCGCCAACAAAGGTCGCGATATAAATCACAGGAGCAGGATCGGATTGGGCTGGCATGATCAACGCAAAGATCTCCGCCGATACAAGCGGGGCCATAATGTGATTGATATTGACCGCCGAGAAGCCTTTCTTCAATTGCTCTTTCAAGGTGTGCTTCGTTCCATCATAAGGAATTCGGTTTTTGATTAAGACCGAAACAATCTCCGCGCACACCATCGTCGCAAAGGAAATCAAAAGAATCACCACTGCTCTCCAGGTATAGGCGACGAGAGCCATCACCTGCACTGGGAAAAGAGCGATCAGCACATCCAAAAGCATGCGGAAAAGAGAGTCTTTTCGGCGAAGATGAGGTGATGTCTCTTTGATGATCGTTACGTTATTCATGGGAGTTTTGCGAGGATTTTCGCCCTCCTGACATAATCGGTAACGCGAATATGGCTGGTGCAGACGTAACTGCAGAGACCACATTCAACGCAGCGGAGTGGGTTCAGTGCTTTGATACGTGATTTATCATTGGCTTTCACCGCATCCATGATTTGCTTAGGCTCTAACCCAGCTGGACAAGATAAGACGCAGGTGCCGCAGCGGATGCAAGGCATCTCAACGTCTTTGCGGGCATTAAGCACGATGACCGAGGTCACGGTTTTGGTGATAATGCAATCATCGCTAGGAAGAGAGGCACCCATCATCGGGCCACCGAGAATGAAAATCTTCTCTTTCTCCGGCTCGGCATAGCCACCGCATTTTTCTAGCAACGATCCAATTGGAGTTCCGACTCGAACTTTGAAGTTGGATGGGAAACGCACCCCGTCACCAGTGACGGAGATGAAACGATCGACAACCGGGCGATTGAGTCGCACCGCTTGATAAATGCCATGAGCGGTAGAAACGTTGAAATCGATGATGCCGAATTCGGAGGGAAGACGTCCTGAAGGAATCTGGATTCCAGTCGCCGATTTGATGACCGCGACTTCCCAGCCTTGAGGATAGAAGTTGCCAATCGGGCAAACGGAGATGCCAGAATCTGGATAACGTTTCAATATCTCGGTATAGACCTGACGGATATCGTGATATTTCGATTTGATGCAGAGTCGGATATCTTTGCAGTTGAATGCTTTACCGATAATTTGCATCCCTTCGATGATCTCTTCAGGTTTTTCTAGCATCAAACGCTTATCAGCAGTGATATAAGGCTCGCATTCAACCCCGTTGATCAAAATGGTTTTAATGGGTTTATCGGTATTGAATTTCACATGGGTCGGGAAGGAAGAACCACCCAATCCGACAGAGGCGAAATCGCAAAGAATCTTGGTGATGTCTTCTTTGCCGAGGGCAGCGATTTCCTCATCGGTGCGCGGTTTTAAGGTTTCATCCCATTCATCAAGATGATCATTATGAATCTTGAAGAAATCAACGAGCTTCCCAGAGCGATGATAATGCTTTTCAAATCCAACGAAGGTACCAGAAACCGTGGCATGGATCGGCTGATCAAAAAAGCCGGCATGGCGCATACCGATCACTTGCCCGATTTTGACGTGGTCGCCTTCTTTGACGTAGACGTCCGCTTTGGCGCAGCGCGAATTGCTGGTGGCGATGAAAATATCATCGGGGACATCCGCAGCGATGGTCGGAAGCATACGCAAAAGGCCTTTTTGGTCTTGTATCTTGATGACCTTCGTAATCATTGTGCTTATTATACCCGTTTTTTCTTTATGAAAAACCGACAATCATCTTGATATGCAGTTTTGAAAGAATTCGTTATTTACGATGCTCTTTTTTCCACGATTTGATGGCTTCATGACGGGCTTTGAATTTGCCCTCCAAGCCTTCTTCGGTTGGTTGGTAATATTCATGTCCTTCCAGTTCATCAGGAAGGCAAGTCATCGGGGTGAGTTTTTCTTCACTGTCATGAGCGTATTGATACCCTTCCCCATACCCCAGGTCTTTCATCAAACGCGTTGGGGCGTTTCGAATGTGAAGAGGGACTTCTGCTTCTGGGGTATTCCGCGCGTCTTTGGCCGCGTTTTCATAAGCGACGTAGACGGAATTGGATTTAGGGGCTAAAGAAAGATAGGTCACGATTTGGGCTAAATGAACCGAGCATTCTGGCATGCCCAAAAAATGGCAGGCTTGATAGCAAGCGACCGCTAATTCCACTGCTTTCGGGTCCGCCATGCCAACATCTTCGCTAGCAAAACGAACGATGCGTCTTGCGACATAAAGCGGGTCTTCCCCGGATTCTAACATCCTTGCAAGCCAATATAAGGCAGCGTCAGGATCGGAATTGCGCATGGATTTATGAAGAGCGGAGATGATGTTGTAATGCTCATCACCCTTTTTATCGTAAAGGAGGCTCTTTCTTGAAGTGACCTGTTCTAAATCTTCTTCATCAATCAAGAACGTTCCGTCGGCTTTGACTTTGGCGTTGCTGATGGCCATTTCCAAAGTCGAAAGGGCGCGTCTAGCATCGCCTTGAGAAAATTCGGCAATGCGGGAAAGATTCTCATCCGAGATTTCAATCTTCATCTCCCCATAGCCTTTTGGACTTGTCAAAGCACGGCGAAGCAAGGTTAAAACATCGTCTTTGCTTAATCCTTTTAATACGAAGACTTTACAACGAGAAAGCAAAGCGGAATTGACTTCAAAAGAAGGGTTTTCGGTTGTCGCCCCGATCAAGATGATGGAACCTTTTTCGACATAAGGCAAAAAGGCATCCTGCTGAGCTTTGTTGAATCGATGGATTTCATCGACGAACAAGATGGTCTTTTGGCCAAGCCTTCTGCGTTCCTCGGCTTCTTCCATGACTTTTTTGATTTCCTTAATGCCGCTTGTGACGGCAGAAAAATCGACGAAGGCCGATTTGGTGAGATGGGCGATGATGCGGGCGAGGGTGGTTTTGCCTACTCCAGGAGGCCCCCAGAAAATCATGGAGGAGATATCATCATTAAGAATCAACGTGCGAAGCAATTTGCCTTCGCCTAAAAGATGGCTTTGGCCAACATATTCCTCTAAGGTCTCTGGGCGAAGCCTGGCTGCCAAAGGGGCGCTGTTTTTGCTTTCAAGCAATGATTCTTGCATGGGCTAATTGTACCCCACTTTGCCCATAATCAAATAGCGCGTATGATGTATTCCCGTGGAAGAGACAAAGTCTAGATCGCCGTTAATCCTATCTGGATTCACCCTGAAGCTTTTGGCGTTTCTTTTCATGACCCTCGATCATGTCGGGTATGCCTTCACCATGGCTAGGACTGGTAGCCTCCATCCAGTTGGAGACGTTTTCCGCATCATCGGGAGATTCGCTTTCCCGATGTTTATGTTCTTTTTGGCCGAGGGCATGGCGAAGTCTCATCATAAAGGCCGTTATATGCTCCGTATCTTGGGAATGTATGGGCTCATCACCCTTGGGGAGATCATCGTCATCTGCATTCCTTATTTCCGTCAGATGGGTTATACCGAGGCAAGACTTGATCCGCACCCCTTCACCGATATTCTTCTTAACGGGGCAACCTTATTTTTCCTCTATCAAAAGAAATGGAAAAAGCTTCTCGCCTTAATTCCGCTTGGCATCATCATCTTCTCCTATGTCGTTACGGTAAAAGAAGGGTATGAGGGCGTCTATCAAGCCTATTTCCCTTTCTTCTTACGTTCTGGTTATGGCTTAGTCGGACCCATATTCAGTTTAGGATTTACCTTAGGTTTGCAGGGATTTTTAAAAATCAAAGAAAAAAATGGCTACCAAATGGAGCCGTGGAAAGAGCAATTCACGATCAACGTATCTATGGTCGTCATCGGGGCGATGTTCTATATTCTTTTCGCGGTTTTATCTTCCATCTTTGTTACCAGAGGCCAATTCACCGCCTCGTTCTTTGACTGGGAGAGCTGGTGCTTATTAAGCATGATCCTGCTTCTTCTTTATTCAGGGAAGCGCGGGTATGACAAAACATGGTGGAGAGTCTTCTCCTACTTCTATTTCCTGATTCACATGGGAATCGTCTTCTTGCTGACGTTATTTATCTAAGTTATTTCTTGCGGATGCCGCGGGCATTAAGGAATTCAACCCACTCGTCCTTCTTCTGTATTGGGAACGCGTTTTGCTTCGCCATATAAACGAAGATGTAGTGTCTTGAGATGCGATAATAGAGGGCTTTTTGATAAGCGACATGATATTCCTTCGCGAGGTCTTCGCCTTTATAGACCAAGACGTGGAATTCATCCTCTTTGGCAATTGCCTCAACCGTGTTTTTTGATCTTCTTGCCTTGGCGATGCCAGAAAGCAATAAAATCGCATAGGCGGTCGCAAGCAAAAAGAGGATTCCGCCGGCAATCGCGCCGATCAATTGAATCTGCTCATGATAAACAAGATATAGCCAAAGCATCCCTACGCCCAAATCGAAACCGATATTCAAAGCGACAAAGGAAAAAATCAAATTGCCGAGATTGTATTCGAAGGCGGCACGGCCCGATACGATGACATCGCTTTTTCTTTCTTCCATAAACGAGCATTATCATAAGGAATCCCTAGGCGTTTTTCACCATAAATTGATTAATTAATCAATTTTTCCGGGTTTTGGCATTCCTTTCGCAACAACTTCTTATAACTTAGGTCCATGGCGATCGCCCCGATCGGCGCGGTAAGTAAAATCGCCACCACTGCCGCGGTCAATACAATGGTCCCACAGGCTAGTCCTTCGCTTAAAGCAATCGCGCCGATCGAAGCTTGAACGGTAGCCTTTGGCAAATAGGATAAAACGATGAATAGTTTTTCTTTGCCATTGAACTTCGTGGCAATCAGGCATAGCAAAACACCGGCGCTTCTAAACACCAATGCGATGAACACCAATCCAACGATGATTGCCCCTTCTTTGGAAAACGCATAATGAACGTCAGTCGCGATTCCTACCAAAGCGAATAAGAGGATCTCGAACCCGTTCCACAATGCGTTATAGGAATCTTGGATTTCTTTGGCTTCTTTCTTCTTGAAGATGGCCACTACCAAAGCCATCACGATGATTGCAAGGAGCGAAGAAATAGAGAAATATGGCTTAAGGAACGATTCTAACGCCAACATGCCAAAGGAGAATCCAAGCATCAAGATGACGCTTATGATGCGGTTCAATCCGATTTTATGAATCAAAAGCGTCAACAGCAAACCAACCGCAATTCCTAGTACGATTCCACTTACGATGCTGATTGGTATTTGGGCGATATCCCAAGCGTTAAACGAAGATGTAGCCACCAAATTCTTAAAGGAATAGAAGAGGACGATAACATAGATATCATCGCAAGAAGCTCCCGCCATTATGAGCTCGGGAACAGCCTTTTCCTTGCCATAACCCTCTTTCATCAATTTGATCATTCTCGGCACGACAATCGCGGGAGAAACCGCGGCCAAAACCGAGCCAAGAAGCAAAGCCTCTAAATGCGAAATCCCGAGCAACAACGGTGCGAAGATAAGAACGCCGACGATTTCAAACGTGGCAGGGATAAAGCACATCAATATCGCAGGGCGGCCGATCTTCTTTAGATTTTGGATATCCAAAGAAAGGCCACTTCGAGTCAAGATGATGACCAAAGCGATTTGTCGAAGATAAGAAGAAATCGATAGCAAGGTCTCATCGACGATATTGAGCACGGATGGGCCGATTAAAATACCTAGCAAGATATACCAAATCAGTTTCGGCAGCCTGATTTTTTCAAAGAGCAATCCCCCAAGGATCCCAGCGCCAAAAATGATAAATAACGAAAGAAAGATATTCATAACGCTCCTTCCCGTCATAGAAAAAGCTGATAACCTATGACAAGAAAATAGTCATAGACGTCATCAGCTTGTAATCGCGGTTTTCTATTTCTAGAAGGGAGACATCATTCCCTGTGGAAAATATACATCAATTAATGGCAAAAATCCATTCGTTGAATTCGGAATTGTTAACAAGATTCCTCTTTTTGGGTGAGACGCCCGTTTATGTTAATCCATCAAAAAGAATAACTTTGCTGCACAAAAAGAAAACGCCCTGACACGTAAGTATCAAGACGCATAATCCATCTGGGTTTGTCGTAGGTTTTTAATACAATTTCCGGTTGCCGTGCGCGAGTTGCAACCCCCCAGGGCATTTTTGCAACACCCCCTCAGATTTTTGCAATCCCCTTGGTCAAAAATGCAACCCCCTACCGCATTTTGATGCAACCCCCTCGTTTATCGAGGTTTTCATGTGCTTGGCATCGAAGGCGTTGCGAAGGAATGGTGTTTAGATGGGCCACCATTGAGCAGCCAGGTTCTAGTTTTTACCCGGCCCTTGCAAGGAACTTAACGTCTTCTTTGCCGCACGCTAATATTTTCGTCTCAGCAAAAAGAGGATAGCGATGAATCGAACTCAGTGGTTTCGTTTACACTTTATCGTTTATTGAGTGGCTGTTGCGATCAATCAAAGCCTTTATTTCTTCTTCCGCCTCAAGGACTTTAGCGACTACCCCAAAAACATATCGTCTGTCTTTCGTCTTCACTGTCAAATAACCGCAGTTATAGGGACCATACTTAGACCACCATCTATGTGAACTCACATCCACAATTTCATCGAATCTATAGAGCTTATCTTTTATGAAGAAACCGTCTTGAACAGCGGTTATTATGACTTTTGGGCAGCCTAAAGATTGAATAAAAGAAACAAAAAAATACAAACCAAAACACGAAAACAAAATGGCAGGAATTAAGACATAAAGCGTTTTTTCAACCACGAAATAGATATAAAACAAAAAACCGCATAAACCCCAGATCACAGCAAAAGATAATATAGAAACAAGTAATCCTTCCACTCCTCTTCGCAAAATGATCTTTTGTTCACTCATGGCCATAATTATACTTTTTCGAAACCCGATTGTCTTGTGTCCGCCATATAGGCGGTCCCAGACGAAACCACGATATCCGTATGCGAGTGAGACTTATCCGTGTGTGAGTGACGGTTATTCGTGCGCGAATGGCACGTTTCCGTATGCGAGTGAAGCCAAAACGTGTGTGAGTTGCAACCCCCCTTGACAAGAGCTTTTAATCAGCCTTTATTGGATAAGCAGTTTCCGTCATTGACTAGTAAACGTCGTTAATTAACACCCTCGCATCAAAAATGCCGCCTATATCGGAGGCAGGTTCAATCCCCAAGGACAGCAAAAGACAGGAATTACAAGGCTTTCGCTATGTCTTTTGAATATGGAAGTAGGCCGTCTATCGGCATGTTTCTTATGTTCTCCAAAACGTATTTGACGCCTATATGCGCTTCAAAAAAGTGGCCTAGGGTTGAAAAAGCCCCTGATTTCTGTATCAAGGGCAATATTTCTAATTTGGTCGGGGTGATCAGATTCGAACTGATGGTCTTCTGCTCCCAAAGCAGACGCGATAACCAAGCTTCGCTACACCCCGAATGGCGCGCCCGACAGGACTCGAACCTGTAACCCCCAGATTCGTAGTCTGG
>OCTW013381149.1_pt1 | contig 29329 bp, 18 predicted proteins | sample 1539671 | NCBI WGS metagenome assembly OCTW01 (sample SAMN02144230, study PRJEB22623) | gut metagenome | biome: sheep rumen | host: Ovis aries | place: New Zealand | reverse complement strand
CTTTGCCACTGTGGGTACCTTGATAGCCGTAGGATAGGGAGTAGGCTCCCAAAGACCGAGGAAGTCAAAACACAGATAGGGGTGCAGATTTTCTCCGGGGCGGTTCTTATCTTTCGGTCCGTAAGCCACGGCCTGCACCAGGACCCCTTCTTCATCATAGACGAAATACAAGCCATCTGTCAGGTAGGGCTCGCCGTCAATCATTTTTTCCGTCATAATCTGCTTGATCATCTGGTCGTCGGCATTGATGATAAAATGTAAACGGGAGATGACCTCACCCGTGGTGTTGTCCAGGTCGTTGAAGAGGGCATGGATAGTATTGGTCGCCTCGTCCGTATATTCCGAATAATATTTGTTTTCCGCTGATGACGGCTCTGAAGTGGTGTAATCATAAGTATACTCCAGTTTGGTTTCGCCCGTAGTAGTGTTATGCGAAAACACTTCGGCGGCTATGGCTTCGCCGTCCTCGTTGTATACGGTCCGGATGTTCCAGATGGTCTGCAGACTGCCATCGATATTCTCCTGATAGGTGATGTCTCTTTCGTCCTCGACGATGATACGTGACACCAGATTGTGGATGCCGTCCGTCACTTCGTATTCATCGATGTATTCCTCGGCTCCTGACTTGTCGTCAATAGTCTCTGTCAATGGCTTGGCATTGCCAGATGTGGAGATATAGTACTCTGTCAACTTCACATAGCTCGAATCAGGAGCAAACATGTGAGACTCGAACCCCAACGGGGAACCTCCGGTCATGGGTGCAAAGAGTTCCAACTCATCCTCCACGACACTGCGTGTCACCATGTATGTGCGTTCTAAATCAGGATAGTCCACGGAATCTTTCCGGATGATTTCCTCAACGGAAGTGCCTAAGGCAGCAAGAGCGTCCTCGTCGGAATAGGCACCAATGATCTCTACCTCCCGCTCCTTCTCACTCAGTTCAATACCGCCGTCCTCCGTAAGGTCAGACAACCGGACGCGACGCGGTATGGCTGTCCACACGGTGGGGATGTCAGGATTGGGCATGGCCTTGATGTCGGTATTGACCACCGGAAGGGGATAGGCGTCGGCCTGTGACATCATGAAGGTTGGCGAGTCGCTTTCTTCGTTGAGCATCTCCACCATATTATAAGTTGGCATCACGTCACGACTGACTAACTTGAGACCGACGTCCGCGCCATGTGTGGTGAAACAATGGCGGAAGGTGGCGGTGGGCAGTTGGTCTGCCTCACCGTCCAGGCTGTTGGTGGCAGCACCATAGCTGTTCAGGATGTGTCCGTAAGGCAAACCGCATGCCATGGGGTTCCAATGGCCTGCAGCTCTGATAGGTGATACGGACGCACAATTCTGGAAGGTGACGTGCTGGTCGGCATATCCCACGAGGCTTCCGACATAGTTCTGGCCTTCCAATACACCGAAGCTGGCACAGTTGACGATGTCGCAATAGGCCGCATAGCCCACGATACCGCCTACGCAGGCTGTACCCTTCATGGTGTTTTCGGCATCGAAGATGAGGTTGGCAATGACGGCATGTTCTCGGATTGTTCCCTTGGCCACGCCCACGAGACCTAAGCAGTCGACGCCCTGGAAGCAGTTGACGATGCCTCGAATGCGGTGGCCGTTGCCGTTAAGCACGCCCTGGAAAGGATGTTCGAAGGAGCCTAAGGGCAGCATGGTTACTTCATTGCTGAATATCAGGTCGCCCTTGATGTCAATACCGATGTTACCGGGGATTTGGCCCAACTGAACCATCTCAGCCAGCACACGCATCTCACTGGCATCATACACTTCGTACACCGAATGGTCTGCATTGCTCTTAGGCTTATGCATTCCGCATACGGTGCATTTGTCGTCTGCACCAAAAATATGAGATTTGATGCTGTCTTTGCGTTCTATTTCAGAATAGGGACAGTGCTCGCAAAAGCGCAATTTGCCCATATTGGACAGACAGCTGGTATTGGTCGTAGAACTTTCCTTCAGGCTGTGAACCGTGTATTTAGGAGGAAGATAGATCGTGCTGTCGGCGCCACAAACGGTGCATTTGGAATTGTTTTCACCTCGTTGTCCACATATCGGTTCGCGTATTAACCTCGGTTCGCTGAAATCATGGACATGAATATACATGGCGTTGATGGCCCCCACCATGATACAATTTTGTCCTTCAAGACTGACTTCCATCGTAATGGTATGCTTTCCGGAAGGAATGCGGACAATCTCTGAATTAAAACGAATCTTCTCAGTCTCTTCATGATGCTTGACGATGTCTTTATCGAGTTTTGTGTTAAAAATCAGTATATTGCCTACAGACAACGCATTCTCTTTTGTTCCTAACTTGATGAACACTTTGTATTCGAGATCAGCCACTTTCCCATTAGGAATCATGACGTCGAAAATCATCGTGGCTTTCTTTTTTTTCTCTACGACAGACAATCCTGAATTAGTCCCATTTATGAGGAAGCCGTCCAACTGAGGCTCGGAGATGACGATGCCATCTGTCGTGGTGCCGCCTTGCCAAAGAAACGGCTTCTTAATCCCGTAGCCAAAGCTATTGATGGAAAGGGAAAACAATAAAACGGTCAAAATATAAAAATACTTCCTGCCCATATCTCTTTCAAGTTTCATGTTTCAAGATTCAAGTTTCAAGTTTCAAGTTTCAATTCTTACTGCTCTGACGCCGCTTCCGGCAACGTGGCATCCGATCCGCTGCCACAGATGGCCTCGAAGACATTGCCTGTCAGTGTTCCCTTGGCGTTGGTACCACAGATACCACCGGCATAGTCGCGCACACCGCCAACCCAGACGTTGCTTTCGGTGGTACACTTGTTGATGGTGCCCTTGTTGAGTCCACAGATACCGCCGAGATTCCTGCCCATATCTATCGAGCTCATCACGGAGAATATCACGTGACAGTTGTCAATGGTACCTTCGTTGACACCCGCGATGGCTCCGATATAGTCCCAGCCGCGTATGTCGCATCCTGCCATACCTACGTTCTTCACGATGCCACCCTTGCCGATAGCACCGAAGAGTCCGCGATAGCCGCAGCCAGCCACGGGTTGTTCTGTCTGGAGCATGGTGATGACGTGGCCGCCACCGTCGAAGGTTCCTTCGAATGCCGTGCTGTCAGTAGTGCCGATAGGCTGCCAGGGCACCTTGACGAAGTTTTCGGCAATCAGGTCGTTGGCAAGACGGAAATGGGTCTTGGGACGACGGTTGTTGACATAGTCAGCTATCCAGTAGAGGTTGCCGAAGGTCTTGACGACATAGGTGCTGTCGCTACCGGAATGCTCCACAGCGGGACGCTCGTAGGGGTGCAGACACTTCTTACGGGTGCAGAAGCCGTTTTCGTCGAACTCATGGCCCATGCCAGGCTCATTAAAGTACACCATATGGTAGCACTTGCTGCAGGTATATTTCACGAGGGTGTTTTCGCAGTCTCGTCTCACCACGGAGCGACGCTCCAATGAATGGGGGAGTTTCTTGATGAATTGGCAGTCGCTGCAGTAAATCATGTGATTGTAATCATCGACTGGCAACTTCTCCTTGCCAAAGCCCTTGTGCTGCGCATTAATGACATAGTCACACACCAGACACCGCTGGTTGTGGTTTCCCCAGTCAGCAGAATAGGTAGCAAATTTATGCTTCTCCCTAACCTCTTGTCCGCAATCCTTACATTTCTTGTAGTGTACTGAGTCGGGATTGATTTTGCTGGTTTTCTTGGTGTATTGCATCCATGCATCATGGCCGTAGAGCTGCTGGAAGCGGTGGGGCTCTTTGATGCTGAGCTTGCATCCGTCAAGGCTGCAATAGTGCTCGTGCTGTTGGATGCTTCCGTTGGGCAATTTCCTGTACTGCGATTTGTGATGATGCCAGGTAAAGAGGAAGTAGCGTCCACCACCGGCATGACCGCCGCTCACAGACTGGTCGCTACGCGGTGTGGGCTTGCTACTCCTGACCTCGGCCCACTTGAGCACGCGCTGGTTGAAATCATTGTTGCCAGTATGGGATACATAGACATGGTCCTGTTTAGAGTATGCGCCACCATAAATGCTATAGTTGCGGCCGTTCAGTCCTCCAGAATAGGTCTTGTCCAGGTGTGAATGCGCCTGGTAGAAGGGAGTCGGTGTGTAAACCTTTCCCCCCTCATTGAATTCTTTGTTATAGTTATCACCCTTTTTATTCGTAACTATCACGTCGGTGATGTAATCGTTCGGGTTTGTACCGGTCTTAAAGAGGGCAAACACATAGCCACCGCCACGTCCTTTGCGGAAATCCAAATCGAAGTTACCTGCGCCATGATAGCCGTTGGCCTCGGGTGCAAGACTGTCTTTTTCCTGCACTGCCACAACTTTGATTTCCGTTACAAAGCCTTGAGCCATAGCAGCGGTAGTGGATAGTGAAAAGAGAATAGTGAATAGCGCTTGTTTCATATTTCGATTTTCATTTTTTCAGGTTTCATCTACTTATGTTCAAAATCTGACTTGCGCCAAAGCAACGCCTGGCCGATAAGATCCTGCGTCACCGGCGTGACATGGTCTTCCTTGGGGTTGAGGATGAAAATACCGTGTTGGTTGGTTTGGTCGTCCTTGATGACAAACCGCTTGTATTTGAAGAATAGCGGCGCGGCGTTCTCCTCGATTTGCGACGGACCGAATACCTGGCCGGAACGGTACATAAACTTGATGATATTGTTGAGCTTTCCCGTCGAAGCTACTTCATAGCCCACGGGGACATCTTTGAGCAGGGTGCGGATGGTATTCATGGCCGACTTGTCCTCACTGGTGCTGGCCAACACGCCCTGATGCAGATAGAAGGGACCAATCTTCATGTTGGATGTGCAAGTGTCGTTCCACATGTAGAGCTTAGCCTCAGTGATGTTGTTGTCGCCGGCAATGACGTAGTTCTGTTTCTCCTTGGGAGAGATATCAATGTCGCCATTGTTATAGTAGATGTAGTCGTCGTAGTTGAGTCGTACCAGTGGGGTAGCGTAGGCCTTGGCCTGAAGCTCCTCTCCGGGGAGATACGACCACGTGATAGTGAACAGGCTGTCGTCACTGCAGCGACGGCCGAGCCCCTCACGACACATCTTGCCGCCGAGGGTTGGGTAGAACACGGTGTATTCGATGCCTTTGACATGCTCGTCGACAATCTCGCCGATAATCTCATGGTCGATTTCAACCTTCGTCGTGGTAGAAGGGTTGGCGAGTTTGAGGGAAGAGGTTGGTATTTTGGCATATATCTGCTTCCTGACGCGCGGCATGACGTCGGTCTCGTGGACGATGTACTTGCCGACCATCAGGTTGTATAAGTTGGCCACCTGCGGATCGATGATCAGGTCGGCGATGGGGGCAACCTTGATGTCAATGAGCTCTACGTTGTTGTCGTCCTTGTTGCCGCCGGGGGTGAACTTAAGAGACTTGAACCACTGGTCGACCACCTGGCTCTTCAAGGTCATGTTACTGCTGTCGTGCATTCCTGCCAGCTGCAGGGCGAGGGCGCTATTGCCACCGAGTGCCTCGACGTGGGTTTCACGGTCTGTCTGTGTTTTGGTCACCCAGTCCTGTGTCTCCGTACCGTCTTTGCCTCCGACGCAATAGAGGAAGGTAGCACCGGCCTGCTTGTCGACCGTTTCGCGCGAGTCAGTGACATGTCGGTTCATCGTGGTGCTGAGTTTGATCTTACCGCCCAACTTGGCATGATAGATGATATGTGTGCCGTAGGTCTGGAGCATGTTCTGAATGATGCGCTGGGCATCGGTAAGCTTGTTTTCATTGATGGCCTTGGAAGCCAGCTGCTGATAGCGAAGGAAGCCCTTGGACAATGCTTCGGGATGCTGTCGGGCAATATGCAGGAGGTCATAAGGCTCCATGTGGCGCGAGGCTACGGTCAGACCGTCGTTAATGATACAGAAAGCAAACTCGTTGCTCGTCATGTCGGTCTTGTTGAAAGTTGTCGTGGCCTCAGCCTGAAACAGGATGGCATCCACCTTCACGGATGACTGGCGAGTGAGCTTCTCGCAGATGGTCATAGCATCCGTGCCGCTGAAGACATGATGGAAGGACGAGGGAGAGACGTCGTCGACCAAGGTCGTTGAGCCGTGTTCCTCATCGAACTTCTTGATAAAATCCATATCGATGATACGGTCGCGCACCTCGTCGTAGTTACTGTACTTTCCGGTACCGTTGTAGCCGTAACCGACGCCATAGCTGCGATAGAGGTCGCCGATGTAGGCTATGCGCTGTTGCTCATGTACTCTCCGCCAGTAAGCCTCCGTGTAGTCGCCATAGGCGTTAGAAGGGTCGTATTTCTCCACCGCCGTTTGAAGGTCGTCCTCACGAGAGCAGGATGTCAATAAAGTGAAGAGTGAAGAGTGAAGAGTGAAGCATGCTGCACATAACAGCCACTTCATCGACTTTCCTGTCTTTACGCTGGTCCGTCTCATATCATTGTTCGTCTTCATAGTTGTCATTTGCCAAAATTTTTGATCGTAATATAAATCGGGAAGAACTTAAAGAACTCCTGACTGGAATAGTTGAATGCACTGACATACTCTGGGTAGTCGAGCAACAAATCGGTTCCTGAAGCACTGACACGCATGATGCGCGCCTCGCCTTCATCGCTTGTAACAACGGGGAATGCACTGGCATCGTTCTGCTGCCAGGTGATGGCCATCGTCGGTTGATTGGGATCTGAAAGTACCCAGTAGCCGTTGGGCCAGTTCAATCCGAGTATGTTACGGCCATTCTCTAAGCGCTCGTAGAATATGCTCATGCGGTTACCCAGCATCTTGGTGATGCTCTGCGACTCCATGACCGAAGGCAAGTAGTCACCCAGACCGATCGCTTTGACGGAATTGCTCACGGCGTCAGCCCATCTCAGATGGCCGTCCTCGTCGCCAGTACGCTCAGCGGCACGCTTGATATGGTCGCCTCCGTCTATCAGGGCGAACCAGTAGCCTGTGCTGTTCTTATATAACAATCCGCCATTTTCTGAATATCTGTCCTTTGCGAATCTCAAAAATGCCGCGTCTTTCTCCCAATATGTGCGCATGTTGTCATTCTTCAGCCTTACCGGTTTCACCGACCAGAAGGTGCTGGCGACCTTTGCAAAATTCATCGGCTCGGCCACCATACTGGGTTGTTCGGAGACGACGACGGACTGATAATCCAACGGCTGCTCTGTCTTGGTAGGACAGGGACAGGGCTGAACGGCTCCCCAGTAGAAGTACAACTTCTTCAGCCTCTTCGTTTTCTTGTCGAAGAGGTTTCTGATGTGGGTGGTGTCGCTCTCGGCGTGGATGCTGTCGTTGGGAATGTATGTCGATGCACTGCCTTGCCAGATAACGCGTCCTGGACGGTGGCTCTCATCGCCAACGAACAGTCCGGAATACAGGTAGGGACGCATATTGCCATCTTTACCTTTAATCAGCGGATAGGCCACGATACAGGTTGAGTCGCTGCGAATGGAGGGAACATACTCCTTACAGAGGATACAGGCTTTGTCGGAACCATTATAGACGACTCTCACATCCGGACCGTAGTTGCCCTCTACCGGTATGGAACCGTAGGGAGCCTCGTAAGGCTCCTTGGTGGGGGCTTCTTGCTTCAGGTAGAGCTCAAAGACCTTGCGCATCACCTTACGGGTGGTAACGTTCTCAAAGAGCTGGTAGTACGGCAGGAAGCGGCCGCTGACGAAGGAGGCGTTGTAGCTGTTGGGCTCGATGCTGATACGATTGGCCCAGCCATAGTAGTCGCCATCACCGATTTTCTTGGCAGCAGCACTCTTATGGTCGAAGGTCCTGTGAAGCTTATCGCAGTCTTCGGGAGTGCCACCCTTGACCTGGATCTGGCCTTCGTACTGAACGGTGTTTCTGACGAGTTTCTCAACGACCTTAGAGGGAGGAGAGGTCTTGACGACATCCTTGCCGAAGAGGACCTCAGTCACCTGATTGATGGTATAACTCTTGTCGACGCAGGAGTCGCGTTCGATTTGCATCGTCAGCTCAATCATACCGCCCAAGTTGGAAGACACGACGAGGTGTGTGCCGTACTTCTCTGAGAAGGTTTTGGCATCGTTCTCGGTGATACCGTCCTCGGTCTTGGCGACGAGCTCCTTGACGGCCTGTCGGAAGTCTGCCGCGAGGATGCTGTTATTATCATCCAGCTCGTCCAGATTCAGACACTGCAGCATGCCGACGTCCATGGTCATGGTGGCCATGATGTGCTTGATGAACATGTGGGCCTTATAGCTGTTGTGCCATGTGGTAGCAGAAAGCACATTGTTCTCACGGTAATACTTACCTGTAGCGATAGCACCGGTTTCGTCGATGGTGTACTTGGTTTCCGAATGTCCCATCTCCTCCAGGGTGTTACCACTGAAGATATCCATGGTCGTATAATGGCGTCGCTCGGCGTTGATGATGAGTCCTAACGTTGCCTCGTAGCTCCTGAGACGTTGCATGTCGAGGATGGGTGAAGTGGTGAAGTACTTGTCATCCATCACGCTACCTGCTGCGTTATAGGCATAGCCTAAGCGTTGCAACTTGATCTGCTCATCGGTGTAGGCTCTACGGTTCAGCGTGGTAGGCGTGTCTGCCGTGGCACTGATGGGGTCGTCGGAACAGGAAACAAAACACAGAGATACTATGAGACATGCCATTCCAAGCAATCCCTTCATAGCCAGTTTCTTGCTATTTCCCATTCGTTGGGTCGTATGATACGTATTCATTTCAGTCATCTTCGTAGTTGCGTAATGATTTATCCATGTAGCTTTTCAGTATGTTACGTGCCTTGGCATCGTATATCACCTCGTAGATAGGTACGAGTCGGATATCGATGAGTGCTGCATCCTTCGGTGTCACCGTAGCCTGCCACTTCTTCAGTGTCAGCGAGTCTATCCTTGCTTCCTGGCCAGTGGTAAAAGCCGTCACGAGCGATACATCGCCACCACGGGCGGTGATATGACTCTCTGAATTACGGTTGCACTTCTCGGCAGCTTCCTTGTAGTCGGTACTGATATTGGTACGGATGTTGACAAATTTAATCTGAACAGACAACTCCAGGGCCACCTTCACGTCGAGCGAAGAAGACACGGAGTCCATGGAGGTCGTGTTGTAATAGTCCAGCGAGCAGCCTAACACGGAGCGTTTCACGAAACCGGAACCTATCTCCTCGATAAATTCGCGGCAGTAACCGCTGGCAGTATATGCTGACGAAGCGGAATGGACCTTGCGGACAAACTTCTGCATCACATCGGCGAAACCGGGGGCATAGACCTCTTTGAACAGGGGTACGACCTTGCCCAGAGAGTCAGCATCAATGCTGACGTAGGTGTTGGCGACCGATGAGTTGGCTACGGCGTTGGAAACCAGTGCGCGCAGGTTCAGGTAGTTGAGGTCGCGCGAGAAATAGCTCTGCTTCAGGCGCATCATCGAATAGTAGCTCTTCTGGGTAGAGAAGCTCTTCTTGTTGAAGGCTACATCCACATCGACCGAGAACATACCTGCTCCAAAACCTATGCCGATGTCGAGTGCCAGAGAGTCCTTCAAGGCCTTGACGCTGGTGCTGTAGAAGAACTGCTGGTCGGAAGCGGGATTGTAGTCATCGACCAGAAAGGAGGTCATGTACTTCTTCTCCAGATTACGCAGGTTACGCGTATTGAACACCTCCATATCGGTACCGACACTGTAGTTTGCATTATCCCTATAGGTATAGCCGGCACCACGGATGGCGCTGATGTCATCTTCAACAGCCTTGATGTCTTCAGGACTATAAGCTCTGCTCAGCCATGAAATAGGCTTTAAAGCGTCCTCGGGAATCTTGAGACCCTTCGTTGGCTCACTGGCAACGGGCGCATCATCGTCATTGCTGCATGATGCCATTGTCAACATGCCTGCTGCTATATATATATATAATAAGGTGTACTTCATACCTAATTCCTGTTTTCTTGCCTATTTCGTCCCATTGGTACGCAAAATGTAATTCACACGGTCTTGCACCTTTCCTGTAAAGAGATTAGCCATGGATGCTATCTTCACGTCGGTGAGTGCACACTGCTTCAGTTTCTCGCTTTCGGGAACGGGAGGGAAGTTGACACTTTCCATCCACTCCTTGATGCCCTGGGGGGCAGGGTGGACTCCTGACAATATCTCGGTGACAGCCTGAACATTGCCGCCGCGGACATGGATGTCCAGGTTGTAGCGGTCGCGTGATACCTTGCTGAACTGCTCGGTCTGCATGCTGGTTGATGCCTCGACACCGACGAGGATTCCAATGCTGGCATTGAGTGCCATACCGGCACTCATAGTCTCGGTGAGTGCAGACTTTTCAATCTGCAAGGTATACTCTAACACGCCTCCCATGAACGAACGGGCCACGAAGCCGCGACCCCATTTGTTCACGAAGTCCAGAACCATCTTGTTGCTGACGTCTCCCTCCTTGACGTTGTTGCCCTCCAGCAGTTTCCAGTCGGCATAGAATCCTGGTGCAAACACCATGCTGTCGCCCGTCTCCTTGTAGTACATGATGATGTTCTTGTACTGCAGGTCGCGGCTGTATGCGACGCGTTTGGTGCGCTTCATGACAAACATGGACTCGCTCTCCTTGACACTTCCCTTAGAGAAATTACCCGTCACGCTGATGTCTGCCACAATGATGTTGACACCCACGCTGGCAGACAGAGCCAACTGCTTGGACACGGCGCTGCGTGTCTCGCCGGTGATCACCTGCTCCTCGCTATACGGCGTATAATCGTCGCTGACGAAGTTCAATCCCTTGACATACTGGATGGAGTCCAGATAGTTGAGGTTGAAGATGTTGAAGGTAACTCCATCCAGATACTCGGCACCTGTGGCATAAGCATAGCCCACGCCGCGCTCAAAGCCCGGAGGTGCCAACAGGCGGGAAACATAGGTCGGCTGTGCAGCAGGAGCACGGTTCTTGTCTGCTGCATCTGACAGCCCTTCATCCTTGGTACAAGAAGCTGTTCCAAGGACTAAGGCCAGAAGGAGCATATAATATATACGGTTCATCATATGATTTTGATTATTCACGTACAGACGTCATTGCGTTCCTGTTTTTAACTGAAAGTATCCCGTCAATACTCCACGGGCATAGTCATCGGCAACGAGCACATAGATGGGTACCAGCGACATATCAACCATGGCGGCCATGGAGGGAATGCAACTGTTCTGCCAAGCCGTGACATCACTATTCTCCAGCGTACCGCCGGTGACCAGCACACATACCTGGCTCACATCACCGCCACGCACCTTGACAGTGGCTGTCGTCTTGCTCTTCAAATCGCTGGCTTCCTTGGAAACGCCAATATCGAAAGAGCCCTTACCACCTACGTCCTTATTCTTGATTTTGGTCTGGAAGCTGACTTCGAGAGCCACCTTGACATTCAGCGTGTCGCGAAGCAGCGTGCTGTCGACACTAATCTGATAGTCGAGCACGGAACCCATCGCCGACTTGCTGATGAAGCATGGACCAACAGCATCCAAGAACCTGTCGCAGATTTCGTACTGTCTGCTGGGTTTGTCTTTCGCGGCAGCAATATCCTTGGCAAACTCATCCTGAACGGAGTAGAAGCCCGGTGACAGCAGTTTGATCTTCTCTTCACGCGTGGTGGCCTTTTTCAGCAGCTCCATGACATTCATATAATAAATCTCACGGACGAACTGGATGGTCTTCTGTCGTTTGAGGGCGTACTTGTTGATAGACTTCTCCTCATGACCTTTTCCCACATCGACACCGATGCTGCCGCTGCCACTTCCGCCTCCTTTGCCCTTGCTCTTCACGGCACTATAGTCCATGCTGGCCGAGGCGTTGACGGTAAGGCCTTTTTTGAGGGCATCCTCACTGTCGGCAGTCATAAACTCCTGGATGGTCTGAGGGAATATGTCATCAGATATCAGCCTGACACCTGTGGCCTGCTGGATGCTGTCCAGTGTGACGAGGTTGAACAACTGAACCAGTGCTCCGTCACAATATTCGCCACCAGGCATGTAGCTATAGCCGGCACCCTTGTTGGCAGAGAACACTTTCGAGATGGACTCCAACTCGGGACTGCTCGTCTGAACGATAGACAACTTATACTCATTGGTGTCGCCTGCTCGTCTGGATGCACCCTCGGCGGATGCGTCCTCAGTCACGAGCGTCAGCACATTCTCGCGCATCGCTCCCCAGTTCTCACCGACCTGAAGGACGGCCGTCGTGGGACCTTCGCCGGACGACGGATAGATATTCGCCAGTCCTTTGGAAGTTGCTATAGACCATTTGCCCGGCACGTTGATGAAGGCTGTGTACTCCCCATAGGAGGCGCCTGTATTCACGACGCCTTGCCCGGAGGTTCCGAGAATGGCAAACGGAGCATTGCTGCCCGAGCCGCCAGTCCCCTCATTGCTTACCATATCCTCGCTACCGGAGCATGCTGCCGCAAGGGCGGCAACAAGCACCAGTACCGAGTAAGATATGTTCCTATTCATATTTGCAATCATTTTAACAGTCTAACCGGGTTGAAAAACGATTCCGATTCTGGGCGCTACTTTCCTAGCTTGCCAAAACCATCTTGTGCCGGAGCAAGTTTGTATTTCTCATCGATCAATTTCTTAAGATCCTTGTACGCATTCTTCTCTTCTGTAGTTGTGCCGTTAAAGAGGTAGTAAATGGGCAATACCTCAAAGCCTGTCAACACAGCCTCATCGGGTTTAGCACCGAGCAGCCATGCTGCCAGATCATTACAGTTGAGCGTGCCACCGGTGGTCAGAATGCTCACCTTTCTCACATCATTACCACGTGCATTGAGCTGTGCATAGGTAGAAGAAGCTGCGCTGAACGTAGAATCCTTCACCATCACACCGCCGTGGAATACGAAGTTCTTTCTAACACTGTCGGGGAGCAACTTTTTCAGACTATCCAGCTGAGCAGAGTCAACGCCGGCAGTGTCTTTCACCTGCTGCTTCCACTTGAAGTCAAGAGCGGCCTTCACGTCAGTGGCCTTCTTAGCCTTGGTAGCGGCAACAGCCATGCGGTAGTTGAGCTCACAGCCTAAAAAGGCTTTGACCACGAAATGTGAACCGTAAACCAGGAAGAATTCCTTGGCTACTTCCTCCTTCTCAGTATCAGTAGTGGCGGCATTGAACTTGGTGATGAAAGCTTGCTTGTAAGCCTTGAAGCCATCGGTGAAGTTGTCCTGGTTCAGCTGCATCTCAGCAAACTTAATCTCACGGCTGTAAACCGAACGGGTCAGCGACTTCTGCATGATAGTCACATCGAAACTGGTCTTACGGGTTACATTGGCGTTGTCCAGGTCCAGACTCATCTTGACTGCACCGAAGTTTCCACCGGGATGGCCATTGACAGCAACAACCTTATCCAACACCTCCTCGCTGTGAGCATAGAAATATTCTTCTTTTGCCTGTGGTGAGGTGCTGCTGACGACGTTGGGATCTGTGGCACTCATCTTGAAAATCTGCTGGCCTGTGCACAGCTCGGGAATCGTATTCTTGTTAGCATAGTAGCCATAGCCGACAAAGATGTTTGAGTTCATCAGCTTGGAAAAAGCGTCCTTGTCGATGCCCGAATCCTGAGTAACGGTCTGAGTGGTTTCGCTTGTTTCACCGGCACGGCGCATAGAGCCAGACTGGTTATCATCGATGAAATTCACCTTGTAAGACAACACACGATTCTCGGGTCCCCAGTTGTTACCAATCATGACAGGTATGCGTGCACTACCCTTACCATAGGTTTTGGTAGCCGTGAACTCCATGTTGTTACTGGGCTCGATATACCAAACACCATCTGTCTTGATGTCCAGATAATAAGTGCCAAAATTAGAAGAGACACTTGAAACCTTCTGATTGTTGGCATCGGTCAGCACGGCCGTATTCATAGCCTGCTGAGAGCCATTAAAAGCGGGCGCACCGGCCTCTACTTCGTTGAAGTTAGAATCAGAACAAGCGGTAAGGGCTGCGAAAGCCACTGCAGCTGCGAAAAGCTGTCTTGCCATTTTTTTCATAAGCATTGTTTTTTAGTTTGTATTAATTAAAATTTATTCATTCGTATCGAGAAATTTTGTGAAAAATCTGTTAACAGTTGATTTAGTTCAGTAATAAACTATAGTGCAAAGATAACATTTTTATTTAAATTAATCAAACCTTATAGTGCTGTAAAACCCCATTTTTGACGATTTTGAGACTGATTTTTACGATTTTGAGAGTCACCACCACCCTGTTAAAAATAGTGTCCGCACACAGAAAAACCGTCCGCCCAGCAGTTCCTTCACGGAAACATAGACAAGAAAACTCCCCATTCCAACGAAGGCCAACTTCATTTTCACCCCATTTCAACGGAATGTCTCGTGCGCTACAGAGCACTCATGACAGTTATGACAGATGACAGTTATGACAGATGACAGTTTTTTGAATTTGAGGGGAATAAAGGATAGTATTATATATATTTATAAATATATATAATACTACTATAAAGTTGAGCGATTTTTTTAAATTCAAATAACTGTCATCTGTCATCTGTCATCGACTGAATCGACAATTCATCAAATTCGTCTAATTCGTGCTGAAAATCGGTCGAAATCGAAGGGCAAAATTTGGAAGCGCAATGATTTTTTTGTACCTTCGCAACGTGAATGAAAATCGTAGCGACGACACCCGACGGACGCAGAGCGAGCGCGCACTCAACGAGAATAGTTCTCAAAGGCCACGAGAATACTTCTCAACAGCCGTCCGAACGGTCCACACTCAAAATGATGATTACACAAGGGAAGCAGACCTCACTGGCTTTTCATCCAGAGGCTCACCGACATTCCCGTCTGGCGCTTGAAGGCAAGCGAGAAGGTGCTGTAACTGCGGTAGCCGCTGTCGGTTGCCAGCTGCAGGGCGGTGAAATCCCGACCATCGGCAATGGCCTGACGGTAGAGATTCATGAAATGCTGAATGCGCAGATCGTTGATGTAGGCGTTGTACGTCGTGTTCTGACTGGCGAAATACTGGCTGAGATACGAGCGGTTGGTGCCAATCAGCTTGGCCAACTGTATCAGCGTCAGGTCGTGCTCCAGATAGAGATGGGTGTCGATGCATCGCTTCTGCAACAGAAGACCGACGGCATCGTAGTTGGCGGAAGTGAGCTCGCCACCCTCCAGAAGCTCGTCGACTGCCGCCTCTTCCTCAGCGGTGAAGGACTGCGACTGCTGGATGCTCAGGTCGCTCAGCGTCTCTATGCGCCACAGGAGAAAACCTACCACGATGATGTCGAACACCTGAACGACGTATTCGTACCACCTAACCCCCAGTCCGAACACATAGAAGCCGAACAGCGACAGGATGAGGGCCATGATCAGGTAGCTCTGCCACAGCTCCTTGTGCTCCAGGTCGACAAAGTTGTCGCGCAGCCAGCGGCCGTAGCGTCTGACCTCGCAGACGAGATAGACGATTAAGCCCAAGCCCAGCAGCGGGATGTACAAATACACCAATTGTATGGGAGCGGCGCTATGAACAAGGAGGCACCACACCATGCCGAAGCAAAGGGGTGACACCATCAGGACGACAGGCCATAGCGGTCGCTTGCGATCCTGCAGCATGACAAACAGGATGATGATGGCCAGGGGAAATACCGTCAAACTGTCGAGCAGCCCACCGACTAAGTAGCTCTGGATGGCGTCAAAGTTATAAACGGGCGAGGCCACCGGCAGATACCACAGGTGGCTGAGCGTCATGCCCGCAAAGAAGGCTGCCGTCCAGCGGCGCAGACGGACGGGTGGCGTCACATCTGCGGAAAAGGCGTTGCCTTGCCGGAACAGCAGATAGATGCACGCTATGAGCGACTGCATGGCGGCAGCACCGTACAGCATATAAAAGGCGAGGTCTTGAGGAATCGACTGTTGATACATGGCCTATGGTGTGTTTTAAACGATGTGTGTGCTTGTTATTAGAATGGGTTTCGTGTGCAAAGATAACACTTTTTTGCCAAGGTTGTACGAGAAGGCTGGTAATTTTTTTGTTTTTTTGTACTTTAGCCCCTCTTGATGGCTGTCAGAGACGGACAACGTTCATCCATGTGCTAAAAAAAGTTTATTGTGGGGACAATCATATCAGGGAATCGTCTAAAAGACAGAATATAGTTAACTAAACATATCGATATGAAGAAAATTTTCCTACTGGCTATTGCTGGTCTGGCCTCGCTGACGGCCAGCGCGCAATATCCCGACCTCACCGACGAGGCCAAACAACTGATTTCAAACCAAAAGAAGCAGTGGAAGGCTCATGCAGACTCCGCATGGGAGGTAGCTTTCCCCATTGTCGTTGAAGAAGCCAAGGCCGGCCGACCCTACGTACCCTGGGCTGGTATGCCCTACGATTTGCGCCAGGCTCAGATTCCGGCCTTCCCCGGAGCAGAAGGTGGCGGCATGTTCACCTTTGGTGGTCGCGGCGGCAAGGTGCTGACGGTGACCAACCTCAACGACGACGGCCCCGGCTCGTTCCGCTGGGCTTGTGAGCAGGGTGGTGCACGAATCGTGGTGTTCAACGTGTCGGGCATCATCCGCCTGAAGTCGCCCATCTACGTGCGCGCTCCTTATATTACTATTGCCGGACAGACGGCTCCCGGTGAGGGTGTCTGCATTGCAGGCGAGTCGTTCCAGGTGGACACACACGACGTTATCGTGCGCCACATGCGCTTCCGTCGCGGTGAGACGCTGGTAACCAACCGCGAGGACTCCTTCGGCGGCAACCCCGTGGGCAACATCATGATTGACCACTGCTCGTGCGAATGGGGCTGCGACGAGAACATCTCGTTCTACCGCCACATGTTCGACAAGCACAACGGCAAGCCCATGGAGAAGAAACCGACGGTGAACGTTACCATCCAGAACACCATCTCGGCCAAGGCTTTGGACACTTGGAACCACGCCTTCGGTTCAACCATCGGTGGCGAGAACACCAGTTTCATGCGCAACCTGTGGGCAGACAATACAGGTCGTAACCCCAGTGTCGGTTGGGCTGGCGTGTTCAACTTCGTCAACAACGTCACCTACAACTGGGTACACCGTGTGGCTGACGGCGGCGAGTACAAGTCGATGTTCAACTTCATCAACAACTACTACAAGCCCGGTCCTCTGACCCCGAAGGATTCTCCCGTTGGCCACCGCATCACAAAGAGCGAGAGCCGTTCGGAGGGTCTCTTCCCCTTCAAGCAGTTCGGACGCATCTATGCTGTCGGCAACGTCATGGAGGGTTATCCCGAGGTGACGAAGGACAACTGGAACGGTGGCATCCAGACGGCCGACAAAGACGGTGCCATTGACGAGACCGAGCTGGCTCTGATGCGCTCGAACGAACCCTTCGCCATGCCTCATATCAAGGTGATGGGTGCCGAACAGGCCTACGAGTGGGTGCTGGCCAATGTGGGCGCCAACATTCCCTGCCGCGACATTGTCGACCAGCGCATCTGCGAAGAGGTCCGCACCGGTCAGGCATACTACGTGAAGGATTATGAGAAGGAGATGGCCAAGCTGGAGAAGAAGACAGGCGTGAAACAGAACCCCTTCGGAAACATGTGGGGACTGCACCCCAAGTCGCAGAACGAGCAGGGCTACTTCAAGTATCGCCGTCTGGGCAACGACTCCTACAAGCAGGGCATCATCACCGACCCGCGCCAGATGGGCGGCTATCCTGAGTACAAGAGCTGGCAGCCCTACAAGGACAGCGATATGGACGGTATGCCTGACGAATGGGAGACACGCTACGGTCTGAACCCCAACGACGCCAGCGATGCTGTCAAGGACTGCAACGGCGACGGCTATACCAACATCGAGAAGTACATCAACGGTATCAATCCGCAGAGCAAGACCGACTGGCGTAACCTGAACAACAACTACGACACGCTGGCCGCCAAGGGCAAACTGATGTAAGCTATGAGAAAGGTATTGTTTGCAGCCATAGCCGGGCTGCTCACCATCACTGTCAATGCGCAGGTTGCCCTCAAGACCGAAGGCCTGGATGCCGAGTACGTGCAGAACATCACGAACCGCTCGCAGAAGATTGTCGACGGCCTGAACATCACCGATGCCCAGAAGGCTGAGAACGTGCGCAACATCATTGCCAACCGCTACTTCCTGCTGAACGAGATTCACGAGGCCTGCGCCAAGAAGAAGCAGTACGCCAAGGACTCCATTCAGGGCAAGGGCCACCGTCAGCGCATCATAGAGAGTGCCGAGCGCCGTCGCGACGCCGAGCTCTACAAGCACCACTTCGAACTGGAGGCCGACCTGTCGCTGTATGTCGATGCGGCTACCATCGAAGCCGTCAAGGACGGAATGACGTACGGCGTAGTACCCAAAACCTATCAAGCCCATCTGGACATGATTCCCTCGCTGAAAGAAGAGGAGAAAGCCCAGATTCTGGCGTGGCTGAAGGAGGCACGCGAATTTGCCATCGACGCCGAAAACTCGAACGCCAAGCACGGATGGTTCGGCAAATACAAAGGACGCATCAACAACTGGCTGTCGAAGCGTGGCTATGACCTGGTCAAAGAACGCGAAGCCTGGTACAAGCGCATAGAAGAAGCAAAGAACAAGAAATAAAAAAACGCGAACGGTATGAAAAGACAACTCATTGGCTTTTTAACCGCACTATTTGTAATTCCATCGGCAGCCCAGCAGTTGCCGATGGATTACTCATATTGTGGCTATCATCACTCAGAACAGGCCATTCCTAACGCCCACGTTGCCACCTATGTTCTGCCAACCGGTCAGGACGACAGCCAACAGCTGCAGGCGGCTATCGACTACGTCAGTCGGCAGAAGGCTGACAAGCAGACGGGTTTACGCGGTGCCGTGCTGCTGGGCGAGGGAACCTTCACGCTCAGCCAGCCGCTGTATATCCGCACCGGCGGCGTCGTGGTGAGAGGTATGGGGCGCAACAGAACCGTGCTGCGTAAGACGGGCTACGACCGCGGTGCGCTTATCTATATAATAGGTACGCATAGCATCACGGCAAAGGACACGTTAGCTGTGTCCGACGTCCAAGCTGGCGCCACAACGCTCACCATCATCGGAGCTGCGGATGACAAAGGGAACAACAAGAGGAACAATAGTGTGCAGGGCGGTTCTGCCGCTCTGTCCAAAGGTTCGCGCATCCTCATCTGGCGACCCTCAACCATCGAGTGGATAGCGTCACTGGGCTGTCAGTCGTTCGGCGGAGGCAAGCGAATGGGCTACTGGGCATGGCATCCAGGCGACATTGACCTGCAATGGCACCGTACCGTTACAGCCATCAACGGCAACAACGTCACCCTCGACGCACCGCTGACCTGTTCTATCGAACAACAGTGGGGAGGCGCCAAGGCCATCGTCTATGAGGCAAAAGGCCTCATCAGCGAGTGCGGCGTGGAGAACCTGTCGCTGGAAAGCACCTACGACAGCCGTCGCCCACTGGATGAAGACCACTGCTGGGACGGCATCTACGTGGCCGATGCAGAGAACTGCTGGGTGCGTATGGTCAACTTCCGGCACTTTGCCGGTTCGGCAGTTGTCGTACAGAAGTCAGCGCAACAAGTAACGATAGAGGACTGCCAGTCGCTGCAACCCGTTTCGGAGATTGGCGGCTTCCGCAGACGCACCTTCCTGACAATGGGTGAGAACACGCTCTTCCAGCGCTGCTATTCGGAACACGGCATCAACGACTTTGCCGTAGGACATACGGCTCCAGGACCTAACGCCTTTGTACAGTGCGAGACAAAGGAGTCCTTCGGACCCAGTGGCGCCATCTCGTCATGGGCTCCGGGTATCCTCTTCGATATTGTCAATATAGACGGCAACGACATCGTCTTCAAGAACTGGGAACTGGAGAAGTTCGGGGCCGGATGGAGCACCGTCAACAGCACCATGTGGCAGTCGACGGCCTCAGGGCTTTTCTGCTATCAGCCCGACACCCTACAGCGCAACGTCAGCTACGGCTGCTGGGGACAAGTGCAGGGCAACGGCGACTACGGTCAGATGAACGAGCACGTAAAGCCCTATTCGCTGTTTGCCGAGCAGCTGTTGAAGAGAATGTCAGCTGCATCCCATAACACCCCAGGCAACGAGGTGGCAGCTAGAATTCAGAAGCAGTGTCGCGTGCTGGAGCGCAACACCAACGCTTCGTCGTCGCCAACCATCGAAGAAGCCATCAGGATGGCTGAGGAGGCACTGAAACCGCGTATCACCATGCAGCAGTGGATTGACTCTGCCCGCTTCGACGGCGATACCTCCCCCACCCAACCGTTTGCCGCAACGGCTTCCGCCCGCAAGAACGCTGACAAGGCGCTTTTCGGCAAAAGCGAAAAGCACAGCCACTCCGTCTATGCCCTGCAGAACGGCTGGCTCTGCAAGGACGGAGCATTGCTGGTGGGAGGTAAGCATCAGACACCTTGGTGGAACGGCCGTACCACCGATGCTGCGATGGCTAAGGCCAAGTATGCACTGACGCGTTTTGTTCCCGGCTACGAAGGCACAGGAGGCACAGACCGCATAGACAGCGTCATCTGTGAGATGCAGCGCAACCATACCCTGCTGTTCAGTCAGAACTACGGCCTGTGGACAGACCGCCGCCGCGATGACCACGAGCGCATCCGCCGCAAAAACGGCGACGCCTGGGCTCCCTTCTACGAACAGCCTTTTGCCCGCATCGGCGCCAGCACAACGGCTACTGCTCACGACCCTCGTGTGCAGGGCGGTTCTGCTCAAGATGCTCGTGTGCAGGGCGGTTCTGCTCAGGATGCTCGTGTGCAGGGCGGTTCTGCCGCCCTGTCCTACTCAGATCTTGCCTGGGACGGCATGAGCAAGTACGACCTGACAACGCTCAACAAGTGGTACTTCTGGCGACTGCAACAGTTTGCGAAGAAGTCTGAAAACATCGGTCTGCTGCTGAAAAACCAGCACTACTTCCAGCACAACATCCTGGAGGCTGGCGCACACTGGGTGGACTGTCCGTGGCGAACAGCCAACAACGTGAACGGCACACCGTTCCTGGAGCCTGTCAACTTCACGGGCGACAAGCGCATCTTCACCGCTACCCTCTTCTACGACACGACGAACCCCACACTACGAGAACTGCACCGGCAGTACATCCGACAGTCGCTGGACGCATTTAAAGGACAACCAAACGTTATTCACTCCATCGGCGAGGAATTCACCGGTCCGCTGCATTTTGTGCAGTTCTGGCTCGACGTAGTCGCTGAGTGGGAGCAGGAAAACGGACAGGTACTGGTAGACTTGGCTGTCAACAAAGACGTGCAGGATGCCATCCTGAAGGATCCTGCGCGCTCGAAGGTGGTTGACATCATCGACATCGAGCAGTGGTTCTATCACAACAAGGGCGAATATGCTCCTCCCGGCGGTGTAAACATGGCACAACGGCAGTACATGAGAAAAATCCGTACCGGCGGAGCACGCTTTGAGGATGTCTACCGCGCCGTCAGCGAATACCGCAGCCAATATCCAGAGAAGGCCGTCATATACTCTGCACAGAAGTATCCCGATATGTGCTGGGCATCACTCATGGCCGGTGGTTCGTGTGCAGCCATCCCCGTCAAGGACGAAAGCATACTGCAAAGCATTGCCACCATGCGGCCTGCAGCCAGTCCCGCCAAGGATGTATATCTGCTGCAGGGCGACAAGGACCACCTGTACTATAAGCAGAGTGCAACACCGTTAAAGGTTGCTTTGGACGGCGGCAGTTATGTAGTCGACCAGCTGGACGAGAAAACAGGAAACGTCATCAAGACACTCTCCGCCAAGAAGGAAGTGACGTTGGAAGGAAAAAGTGTATTTTTGATACGCAAAAAGTAACCTTTTACACCCTTTGAATAGGAAAAATCGTTAAAATAATGGTTTTTCCTATTCTTTTTTGCCATTTTTCTTTTGCGGTTTTGATTTTTTATTTATCTTTGCAGCAGAAAATTTGGAACTACTACTAATAAAAAGTGCCTTATTCTGATGGCTACTAATTCGCTAAAAGAACATACCCGTGAGCTCATTGCTCAGTTCTGTGCAGGCAACGACGATGCTTTCGCCCAGTTGTATGATTTGTATGTGCAGATGTTGCACAACTACGGCAATAAGCTTACTCAGGATCAAGAACTGTTGAAGGACTGCATCCATGACGTGTTTGTCAAGGTCTACATGAAACGCCACGACAAGAACAGCATCAACAACCTCAGCTCCTATCTCATCATCTCGCTCAAGAACCGACTGCTGGATGAGTTCCGCCGCAAGGCATTCACCAGCGAGGATGCCGCAGAGGATTTTGAATACCGCTGCACCACTGACGACGTAGAGAACGACTATCTGCACCAAGAGAAGCAGAGCCTGCAGTCGGCACAAGTTGCCTATCTGATGCAACACCTTACCCGACGCCAACGACAAGCCATCACCTTATATTACATAGAACAGCGCAAGTACGAAGAAATCTGCGACATCATGCAGATGAACTATCACAGCGTGCGCAACCTGATGCACCGCGGTATGCTGAAACTGCGCGAGGCTGCTATGTAAGGACGGGAAAATGAAGGATATAAAGAGAAATCAACTTTGATTGATGACATTTCTACAAATACTGCGTCTTTTAGAAAAAGACTGTATTTGTGAAGAGAATAATCTATACCAAGGTCGACGAGTTCCTGCTGGACGATGACTTCATTCGTTACGCAATGGACGCCTGTTCCGATAAAGAATCTTATTGGACTTCTTACCTGACGGCAGCACCACAAATACGGCGAGCCTACCTGAAAGCATTCGACATCCTGACCCATTTGCATGATTGCGAATCATTGTCGCCAAGCGAAGTAGAACGTTTGAAATGCCGAGTGATGCACACCATCCGCATGAGCCTGAACTAAGACTTCTATGCGCTTCCGTCAGAAGTCAAAGCTCAGCTGACCATCTCCCAACATGTTGAAAGTTTTCCGATGGTAGGGCGTGATGCCGTATTGTCGAATGGCTTCGCGGTGTTTCTTCGTGGGATATCCCTTGTTCGATAACCAGTCGTACTGAGGATATTCCTCTGCCAGCCGGTCCATATAATCGTCACGATAGGTCTTGGCCAATATAGAAGCGGCTGCGATGGAGAGATATTTGCCGTCACCCTTGACGATGGTGGTATGGGGAATGGCGACAGGCGAACCATTGACCACGGGACGGTAGGGCTTGAAGCGGTTACCGTCAACTATAATGGCCTCAGGGCGCACCTGTAGTTGGTCTAATGCACGGTGCATGGCCAGAATGGATGCATTGAGAATGTTGATACGGTCTATCTCCTCAGGAGTGACAACTCCAACAGCCCAGGCCACGGCGTCGCGCTCTATGATGTCGCGCAACTGCTTGCGGCGACGGTCTGACAACTGCTTGGAGTCGTTCAAGTCGTCGTTCTGGTAGTCGGCAGGAAAGATAACGGCAGCAGCATATACACTGCCGGCCAGACAACCTCTACCGGCCTCGTCGCAACCGGCCTCAATCTTACCTTCGTAATAATGGTTTGCTAACATATCTTATTATCATGTGAAATCAAAGACTACGCCAGAAAAAACAGACTGACACCGACAACGGAAATGACGGCACCCAGCACGGCCTTCCAAGTAATGGGTTCGCGGAAGAACCAATAAGACGGCAAGATTATGATGATAGGCGTCAAGGCCATCAGCGTGGAGGCTATGCCGGCACTGGTAAACTGTAGTGCCATCAACGAAAAACCAACACCTACAAACGGACCGAAGATGGTTGTGGCAGTGGCCACCGTCATCCCTTTGACATCGTGTAACGACTGTCTCAGAGGAGCGAATCCGGTGCGGAAATACAGCAATAGGGTAAAACCTATCAAACCCGCTATGCAACGGAAGAAGTTTGCACTGAACGGTACGATCCATTCGGGTAAAACACCTGCCTGGTAATGATCCATGCCAATCTTGCTGAGAACCAATCCTATACCTTGACACAAAGCTGCTCCGATGGCAAACAACACGCCGTGGAGCGGCAACTTCAACGACAGCTTATGATGCTCGCCCCTGCCCAATACGGAAATGCCAATGCCCAGCAGGGTAATAAGCATCGCCAGTACACTTGTAAAAGTCATCTGCTGCCCCAGTGTCACCCAAGCCATCAGAGCGGCAGCCAAAGGTGCAAGCGTCATGAACAGTTGACCAAAACGCGAACCGATAATGATATAGCATTGGAACAGACAATAATCCCCAATCACATAACCTACTACTCCAGAGAGCAGCATCCAGCCATAGGCTTCAGTGGTGCCGCCAGTAGGCCATGGAGTGCCTAAAATAACGGTAAAAAGCAACACGGAGAACAGCAATGTCAGTAACATGCGCAACACATTGAGCGTGAGATTGCCCAATCGCTTGCTGCCATACTCGCTGAGCAACGCCGTCGCCGTCCAAGAAAATGCGACTCCTATTGAAATCAGTTCGCCAAGATATGTCATGAAATGATTACTACTTTTCAGCTTTTTAAGTCTGCGGCTGCAAAGGTAATAAAATCGGTACAAATAACATCAGGTTTTTAAAAAAATGATTTTTATTTTGTATTGTTCGCACTTATTTGTACCTTTGTACCCATGATAATGAATTATGATGTGATTGTGATTGGTGGCGGACATGCTGGATGTGAGGCTGCAACGGCCTCGGCCAACATGGGGGCTAAGACGTGCCTGGTCACCATGGACATGAATAAGATAGCACAGATGTCGTGCAACCCAGCCGTGGGCGGTATTGCCAAAGGACAGATTGTCCGCGAAATCGATGCGCTGGGAGGACAAATGGGACTGGTGACGGATGCCACCGCTATACAGTTTCGTATGCTGAATCGCTCGAAAGGTCCTGCTGTCTGGAGCCCCAGGGCACAATGCGACCGCGGAAAGTTCATCTGGAAATGGCGTTCCGTGCTTGACAGCACACCCAACCTCGATATCTGGCAAGACCAGGCCGACGAGCTCTTAACCGAAACAGTGTCTTGCGATTCGGTCGCAAGACCCCAAGTCATAGGCGTTAAAACTATCTGGGGCTGCGAATTGAGAGCTAAAGCCGTCGTGATAACTGCAGGTACATTCCTCAACGGTCTGATGCACATCGGCAGAAAAATGGTAGCAGGAGGACGTATTGCCGAACCTGCTGTACCTCATTTAACGGAGAGTATTACACAACACGGCATCCGTTCGGGTCGTATGAAGACTGGAACGCCCGTACGCATAGACAAGCGTACTATACACTTTGAGGACATGGAGCGACAGGATGGTGAGAACGGTTACTATAAGTTCTCGTTTATGGGTGAAGAGCGTCCACTACAACAGTTGCCATGCTGGGTGTGCTACACCAACGAGAAGGTACACGAGACACTACGCAGCGGACTCGCCGACTCACCACTCTATAACGGACAGATACAATCCATTGGACCTCGCTACTGCCCGTCCATCGAGACCAAACTGGTCACATTCCCAGAACGACCACAACACCTGCTATTCTTGGAACCGGAAGGTGAAAACACCAACGAGATGTACCTGAACGGCTTCTCGTCGTCGCTCCCGATGGACGTGCAGATAGCCGCCCTCAGGAAGATACCAGCCCTACGAGATGTAAAGATTTATCGTCCTGGATACGCTATAGAGTACGACTTCTTCGACCCTACACAACTAAAGCATTCGTTGGAATCAAAAGTGGTGAGCGGCCTCTTTATGGCTGGACAGGTAAACGGCACAACAGGCTATGAGGAAGCAGGAGGACAAGGAACAATAGCAGGTATTAACGCAGCATTGCTGGCCGGTTCGGTAGGATGCGCCAACGGAGCTGAAACGCCTACTTTTGAATTGAAGCGAGATGAAGCATACATCGGTGTACTGATAGACGACTTGGTCACTAAAGGTGTAGATGAGCCCTATAGAATGTTCACCTCGAGGGCAGAGTATCGTATCTTACTCAGACAAGACGATGCAGATGCGCGTTTGACCGAAAAAGCATACAAATTAGGCATTGCCAAACAAGATCGCTATGCCTGGTGGATAGAGAAAAAGGAACACGTCGCAGCCATTGAAGATTATTGCAAAACGTATGCCATAAAACCCAAAGAAGTTAACGGCGCATTGGAAAACATCGGCTCTACCCCACTCGTCTACGGGTGCAAGTTGGAAGACTTAGTGGCTCGTCCCGAACTGAACTTTGAGAAGCTTTACACTATCGTTCCAGCCTTCAAAGCCTTCATCGACCAACTACCAAACAGAAAGGAAGAAATAGCCGAGGCTGCAGAAATCCATATCAAATACAAAGGATATATTGAACGAGAGAAACAGGTCGCCGAGAAAATGCACCGACTGGAAAACATCAAAATCAAAGACCGTTTCGATTATCCCAATCTTACCGCCATTTCTACAGAAGCGCGACAGAAATTAGAGCGTATTCAACCAGAAACTCTCGCTCAAGCAAGTAGAATTCCTGGAGTTTCTCCCAGCGACATCAACGCTATGCTGGTATTGATGAGAAGATAAAACAGGATAATGTTCCACGTGAAACAAGAAGAGAAGTATCAATACAATAATAACGTTAAAACCAAAGATTATGAACAAACAACTTTTGATTGACAACTTGAGATGTATTCCTGACTTTCCCCAAAAAGGAATTAACTTCCGTGACGTGACGACACTTTATAAGAGTGGCGAATGCATGAAAGAGATGCTGGACGAACTTGAAGAACTTTATAAAGACAAAGGAATCACCAAGATCGTCGGCATAGAAAGTCGTGGATTTGTAATGGCATCTGCCTTAGCTGGAAGATTAGGATGCGGTGTAGTATTAGCAAGAAAGCCGGGTAAACTGCCAACAACAGTAATCAAAGAGTCATTCTCAAAAGAATACGGCGTTGACACCATCGAAATGCACCTAGATTCCATTGACGAGGATGACGTTGTTTTGATTCATGACGATTTGTTGGCAACCGGCGGAACAGCCAAAGCAGCATATAAGCTGGTAGAGCACTTTAATCCCAAGAAGATCTATATGAACTTCATTATCGAGATTAGGGACGAAGGCCTCCACGGCAGAGACTTGTTCAAGGGTATAGAGCTGACAACACTGATAACCGTATGATGTTTCACGTGAAACAAAACGCATGACAAAGGAAGAGAATGAGGCTCGACTAGCTAAGCTAAAAGGGATTGTTAGCGCTTTACCTGAAAAGCCTGGTAGCTATCAGTACTACGATGCTGACGGCACCATTATTTATGTGGGTAAAGCCAAGAACCTGAAGAGTCGTGTCTCATCCTACTTCCATACAGAAGTTGACCGGTTTAAAACAAAGGTATTGGTATCAAAGATATGGGATATCACCTATACGGTCGTCAACACCGAAGAAGATGCATTGCTACTTGAAAATGCACTCATCAAGAAATACAATCCACGTTACAACGTACTCCTAAAAGACGGTAAAACCTACCCAAGTATATGTATTACTAAAGAGTATCTACCAAGGATCTTCAATACAAGAACCATCAACAAGAAATGGGGAACATACTATGGACCCTACAGTCATATTTCGTCGATGTATGCGGTCTTGGAACTCATCAAAAAACTATACCGTCCACGTACTTGCCGCTTACCGATCAACGAAGAGGGTGTGAAGCAAAAGAAGTATCAAGTTTGTTTAGAGTACCACATCAAGAACTGTTTCGGGCCCTGTATAGGCAAGCAAACACACGAGGAGTACCTGAAAAACATTGAACAAGCACGGGAAATCTTAAAAGGGAACACACGCGAAGTGCTGCGTTTAATGAAAGAAGAGATGCTGCATCTGGCCGAGGAGTTACGTTTTGAGGAGGCAGAAGAAATAAAACGAAGGTACCTGCTGGTAGAACAATTTGTAGCTAAAAGCGAAGTTGTCAGCCATACCATCGACAACGTTGACGTATTTAGCATCACCAACGATGAAAAGACAGCCTTTGTCAACTATATCCACGTATCCAATGGCCAGATAAACCAATCGTTCACCTTTGAATACAAAAAGAAACTGGACGAGAAAGATGAAGAGCTCTTGCCATTAGCTATTGTAGAGATGAGAGAACGTTTCCAAAGCCATGCCAAGGAAATCATCCTTCCTTCGGAAATAGACCTAAACATGGAAGGCGTCACCATGACCGTACCACAACGAGGCGACAAGAAGACCTTGTTGGAGCTATCATTGATGAACGGCAAGCAATATAAGTTTGACCGCCTGAAACAAGCAGAGAAACTGAATCCGGAACAGAAGCAAGTCAGGCTTATGAAAGAGTTGCAAGATCTGTTGCATCTACCCAAGATTCCCTACCAGATAGAATGCTTCGACAACAGTAATATTTCGGGGTCGGATGCGGTGGCCGCATGCGTGGTATTCAAGAAGATGAAACCTTCTAAACAGGACTACCGAAAATACAATATCAAGACTGTTGTAGGACCTGACGACTATGCCTCCATGAAAGAGGTAGTATATCGAAGATATAGCCGTCTGATAGAAGAAGGAGAACCCCTACCCGACCTCATTGTTGCCGATGGCGGAAAAGGACAGATGGAGGTTATACGTCAAGCCGTACAGGATCAATTGCAACTAGATATTCCCATTGCCGGCCTGGCAAAGGATGACAAGCATCGCACCAATGAGTTGCTATATGGTTTTCCGCCGCGTGTTATAGGGATGAAAACCAATTCAGAACTGTTTCGCGTATTGACAAAACTGCAAGATGAAGTACACCGTTTTGCCATTACTTTCCATCGCGAGAAGCGCTCCAAACATGCCCTGCAATCAGAGTTAGACAACATCAAGGGTGTTGGTCCCAAGACGCGTGACGATCTTCTCAAGGCATTCAAGTCGGTCAAACGCATCAAAGAAGCTACCCTGGAACAACTTGCCGCAGTCTTAGGACCATCCAAAGCAAACATCATCTATACTTACTTCAACAACGAAGTTAGTTCTTAACAAGCACGTGACTATAGGCGCAGGGTCAAATGACTTTAGTCACGTTAGAGGTAAGCATAGCGTAGAAAGTTGATTATCTTACTTTTTCCGGTTTTTATTTGGAAGTATCAAAAATATTCTGTAAATTTGCAGCATGAGAGCAGTTATACAGCGTGTTAAACACGCCAGCGTCAACATAGAAGGCTGTCTTAAATCAGCCATCCAGAATGGTTTCCTGATCCTCATAGGAATCTGTGACGAAGATAACTCGGACGACGTTGAATGGCTTGTACGCAAGATAGCCAATCTCAGGGTCTTTGACGATGAGCAACACGTCATGAACCGCTCCATCTTAGACGTG
>OCTW013400960.1_pt1 | contig 29346 bp, 22 predicted proteins | sample 1539671 | NCBI WGS metagenome assembly OCTW01 (sample SAMN02144230, study PRJEB22623) | gut metagenome | biome: sheep rumen | host: Ovis aries | place: New Zealand | reverse complement strand
AAACAAAGGAATTGTAAAATTTATCGCAGTGCTTCTGATTCTCGTGTGCTGCTTCTACCTTTCCTTCTCATTCGTGACACGCCACTACGAAAGTAAGGCCGCCGCCATGGGTGAGCAGGCAGGTGCGGAGTACCTCGACTCAATCAACAACGAGAAGGTGTATATGGGCATCTACTCGCTGAAGCAGTGCCGTGAGATGGAAATCGGCCTTGGTCTTGACCTGAAGGGCGGTATGAACGTGATTCTTGAGGTGTCTGTCCCCGACGTCGTCGATGTACTCGCCGACCACAAGACAGATGCAGCCTACAAGAAGGCCATGGAACTGGCCAAGAAGGAAGAGGAGACCAGTCAGGCAGACTTCGTTTCACTGTTCGTGAAGTATTGGAAACAAGAGGGCAATGGTCGTCCCCTCGCCGCTATCTTTGCCACCCAGCAGATGAAGGGCAAAGTGAGCACCCAGTCGAGCGACTCCGAGGTTGAGAGCGCCATCCGTGCTGAGGTACAGAGTGCAGTGGACAACTCGTTCAACGTGGTCCGCAACCGTATCGATAAGTTCGGCGTTGTCCAGCCTAACATCCAGAAACTCGAAGGCCAGAGCGGCCGTATCATGGTGGAGATGCCTGGCATCAAGGAGCCGGAGCGTGTGCGTAAGTTGCTCCAGGGCTCTGCCAACCTTGAGTTCTGGGAGACCTACAACAGCAATGAGATCACGCCGCTGCTGGCTCAGTTGAACCAGCGCTATGCCGCTCAGGGCGGTGAGGTTGTTGACACTGCTGCCGTGGAACCCGCTGCCGAGGCTGCTGCCGACACCACAAAGGCGGCCTCAGGCGACTTGGCTGCCAAACTGGCCAAGAAAGACAACAAGGCTGACGACAAGGCCCTTGAGGCTGCCAAGAAGCAGAACCCACTGTTCTCCATCTTCCAGCCCACACAGGGTAACGCACTGGCCGTCGTGGGCTACGCCAACGCCCGTGATACCGCAGAGATCAACAAGATTATCTACTCTGACCTCGCCAACCAGATTCTGCCCGCTGAGTTGAAACTCCGCTGGGGTGCTAAACCAGAGGACTTCGGTGGCCAGAACACCAAGGGCGACATCTTTGAACTCTATGCACTGAAGATTACAGAGCCTTCAGGACGCGCCCCACTGGAGGGTGACGTCATCACCAGTTCAAAGGATGACTTCGAGCCTACCACTGGACGTCCCTGCGTATCCATGCAGATGAACTCCGACGGAGCCCGTCGCTGGAGCCAGATCACCAAGCAGAACATCGGCAAGGCCGTAGCCATCGTGCTCGACGATGCCGTCTATACCGCTCCCCGTATCCTCAGCCAGATTGACGGTGGTAACTCACAGATCACAGGTAACTTCACCATCGAGGATACCAAGGACCTGGCCAACACGCTGAACTCTGGTAAGATGCCCGCTCCTACCCGTATCGTACAGGAGGAAGTGGTAGGACCGTCACTCGGTGCACAGTCCATCCAGCAGGGTATCATCTCCTTCATCGTAGCCTTCGTGCTGCTGATGATCTACATGATCATGCTGTACGGCTTTATCCCAGGCCTGCTCTCGGATATCGCCCTGCTGTTCAACCTGTTCTTCACACTCGGTATCCTGACCTCTTTCCAGGCTGCCCTGACGATGCCTGGTATCGCCGGTATCGTGCTGACACTGGGTACCGCCGTGGATGCCAACGTGCTGATCTACGAGCGTATCAAGGAGGAACTGAAGAAGGGTCTTAGCGTGAAAGAGGCTCTGAACAAAGGTTATTCCAATGCTTTCAGCGCCATCTTCGACTCTAACCTGACATCACTGATCACAGGTGTCATCCTGCTCTACTTCGGTACAGGTCCTGTGAAGGGCTTCGCCACCACCTGGATCATCGGTATCATCGTTTCGTTCTTCACGGCCGTCTATATGACCCGCCTAGTCTATGACTACATGCTGAAGAAGGACAAGTGGACAAACCTCACCTTCGTGACAGGCTATTCGAAGAATCTGATGCAGAACGCCCACTACAACTTCATGGGCATATACAAGAAGACCTTCGCCATCTGGGGTGCTGCAGCCATCCTGTTCTGCATCTCCTTCGCCGTGCGCGGTCTGAGCCAGAGCATTGACTTCACTGGTGGTCGTAACTATGTGGTAACTCTCGACAAGGAGACACATGTGGAGGATGTCCGCCTGGCCCTGACAGGTGCCTTCATCAATACGATGGGCGAGAACCAGGGCAAGGAAGCCAATACCAGCGTCATTGCCCTCGGTACGGACGGCAAGACCGTGCGTATCTCTACCAACTGGGATATCGAGTCGAACAACCCTGATGTTGACGACCAGGCCGAGACCATCCTCTTCAACACCCTGAAGAAAGCAGGCTTCGTCAGCCAGGAGAATGTGGAGCACTTCAAGAACCCAGACGTTCGTGAGGGCGGATCCATCATCTCATCTGCAAAGGTTGGTCCATCGGTGGCTAAGGATATTACCTACGGTGCCATTATCTCCGTCATCATCGCCCTGGTGGCAATCTTCCTCTACATTCTGTTCCGCTTCCGCAACGTGGCCTTCTCCGTAGGCTCAACGGTAGCCCTGGCACTTGATGCCCTCATCGTGATCGGCTTCTACTCTGTGCTCTGGGGATGGGTTCCGATGTCACTGGAGATCGACCAGACCTTCATTGGTGCCATCCTGACGGTGATCGGTTACTCCATCAATGATAAGGTGGTGGTGTTCGACCGTATCCGTGAGAACATCGGATTGTTCGGCAAGCGCGACCGTCAGCAGTTGTTCAACGACTCGCTGAACCAGACGCTGGCACGTACCATCAACACCTCCGTGACGACGCTGATCGTGCTGCTGGCCATCTTCATCCTTGGTGGTGACAGCATCCGCTCGTTCTCCTTCGCCATGATCCTCGGTGTGGTCTTTGGTACACTGTCTTCACTCTTCATCGCTGCGCCTACGGCATACCTGACCATGGGACGCACGATCAAGGAGGAAGAGGAAACCGCTACTCCTGTCAAGAAGTAATTGAGCAACAAGACCATAAAATCGAGGCTGCACTCAATGATAGTAGAGTGCAGCCTCGTTTTATTAACTGTGATCTATAAGTCAGAATGTCAGGCCTATCATAATATCGAAGCCCTCGAAATGGGTGTGCTCCTGAACCTTCGTCAGATCAAGATAGTAACCAACACCGGCCGTAAACTTCTGACTGATGCGCACCTTAGCACCAGCATTTATACCAAACTGGAAACGCTTGCCATCCAAATCAGAGAACCAGTCACTCGTTACATCATGATGCTTATCCTTCGTCTTACCAATGATACCTACTCGTCCGAAGAAACCAGCGTAGGGCTGGAGTTGGAAAACGTCAGAAAACTCAATGGAATACATCACATCGACTGGTATCTTGATGCCTAAATAATTGTTCGTTACATCATCTTCGCTCTTAAAGGCATACTGGGCAGCACCACCGAACTCCAAGTAGAGCGGAATTGAATTAGTGACTGGAAGGCTATAACTATAGCCAAGTGTGAATGCATTGTAGTTGGTTGATAAAGAATAGCCATCATGGCTGTACTTTAAACTACTGGGGTTGTACTGTAGATAAACTGTGCTGAAGGGCTCTTGAGCACTCACTGACAAACTGATGGCTGCAAAAGTAGCCAAGGCAATCATTCTCATTTTCTTCATAATAGTAATGTTTAGTTAAAAAATAAATGATAATTAAGTAATTTCTCGGCAAATATAGTACAAAAAGAAGAAAAGTATCATTCATAATTGCAGAAAACATCATGCAAAATCACAATTTCTAACACATCACTGATAATCAGCCACTTACAAATCCCTTAATAGAAGTTAATAGGGAGCGTTTTCTTTATATTCTCACGATTATTGCGTAACTTTGTCGCCAATGGTGAACATTATCATGACTTCACTACCGATATTTGTCTGTGGCGTCTTGTCGGTACTGCTTGGCTTAAATATCCTCTGTAAATGGGACAGGCCAAGATTCTGCCTATTACTGTTCATGCTCACCGCCACCTTATTATATATAGGGCATTTCACTTTCTTCAACCATATCAAGTCGGCCATCCCCGTGACCGATTCCATCTATAGTTTCTGCAACCCAGCCGTTTTCCCCATGTTCTACATCTACACTGAGGAGATGGCAATCAAGTATCCCAGCAGGCGGCGACAGTTGCTCTACCTGCTGCCCGCCTTCCTGTGTGGCACCAGTGTGGCTTTGCTCTACCTCCTGATGGACGATAAGCAGACCACCTTATTCATTGACCATTTTATCTATGGTAACGATTTCGTTTCCCTGGAAGGCATCTGCTGGTGGCAGGTCATCGCCCACTTCACCGTGAGAATTGTCTTCGCCCTGGAGATTCCACCCGTTCTCATCCTCGGCTGGCGGCACATCACCTACTACAACCAGATGGTGGAGAACTACTACTCGAATACAGAAGGCAAGACACTGTCATTCATCTGCCAATTACTGTCCATCTTTGCGATAGCCGCCATCGTCTCGTTTATCTGCAACTTCATCGGGCGCAACTACTTCACCGAGTCCATCTGGCTGACATCCATCCCATCGGTGGCCTTTTCCGCGATCCTCCTGCTCATCGGCCACTACGGACTTTCTCAGCGTTTCTCCATCAATGACATAGAAGAGGAAGAAGAGGATATGCCAGTAGAGCCCTATACCCCATTGCCGCTCAACGCCAATGACGGCCTGGCCAATGAGATACGCAGGCTGATGGAGGAAGAGCGCCTGTATCTACAACCCAACCTGAAGATCAACGACCTGGCCATGCGGCTGAATACCAACCGCAACTACATCTACAATGCAATCAATGGCAAGATGGGCATCTCGTTCTCAGAATTCGTCAACCAGAAGCGCATCGAATATGCTGTCCAGTTGATGGAAAAGAACCCAGACATGTATCTCACGGAGATTGCACACAAGTCAGGTTTCTCATCCGATAGTTCTTTCTATAGGAACTTCAAGATCATCATGGGCTGCACTCCGAGTGAATATCAAAAAAACAGGGGCGAGCAATCACTGCCAGCACCCTGCATCAATAAAAACTTGTGAGAGATATATAATGTTCTAATCTAGTTTTTATTCCGGCGGCAAAAATACGCATTATTTCATCAATTAATCAAGCATTTTCACAGAATCTGTCTTTCAAATTCACACAAAAAGACATATATCCATCATTCATGGATAAAACAGGCCCATGAACTTCCCCTATGAGTAATATTATGCACTCAGTACCCCGACCGAGAATCGAACTCGGAACTAAGCTTTAGGAGAGCCTTGTTATATCCATTTAACTATCAGGGCGAGTGCTTTTCGGGTGCAAAGATACGGTATTTTTGACAGAACACCAAACTATTGCCCATATTTTTGTTCAAAACGGTCAAACTGGGCGCTGCCATCAGCACCGTAGCAGAATATTCCGACACGAATGCCCTTCCAGAAACCCCAACTCATCGGGAAAGAATCACCGAGGGTCAGAAAGTGCTCACCATCAACACTATAGGCAAACTGGTGCAGGTTGTTAGGACTGTCATTGGTGACACGTAGCCACAGACGCTTGAAATGTCCTTTCTGCATAAGACGACGCTCGCCATTGGTCTCAATGGCAATACCCTCTGGCACAAGACCGATAGCATGAAACTCCTTTCCCGTGCAAGCCAATCCTGCAAAACAATTGCCAGCCGCTTCTAAGAGAACAGTACTCACGCTCTGATAACCTACGACCTTCTGCGTCAACATGTTTCGGCAAGACTTGAGGTTATCAGCAGGCTGGGCATGAATAGTCAAGTTGCCTTTGCGCTCAGAAAGACTCCAATGAGAATCGTCAGGATTGTGGTTCCACTGCCACTGCAGACCAATAGAGCCGGAGAAATCATCATTCGTCTGAAGCGATGCCGAATCTACCGATGGAATGGGCTTATTCCACCATTCAACAGGCTCCCCGACGCCATTACCATCAAAATCCGCGCCCATCAGCGGCCAGTCGTCCTGCCAGCGGGCGGGCTGGAGATGGAGCACACGTCCGAGGACTGGTGTCTCCTGAAAATGGTAGAACCACCATGAGCCGTCAGGGGCATCTACTAGCGCTCCCTGATGCGGACCATTCACATTGGTAGAACCTTGTTCCAGAACAATCCTGCGCTCGTACGGTCCATAGATATTACGAGAGCGGAGAACGGTCTGCCAACCACGCCCGACACCACCCTCAGGGATGATCAGATAGTACCAGCCATTCCGCTTCAGCCATTTCGTCCCCTCGGCAACCGGCCCCTCATATACAGTGACACCCTCGTCAAGCAGTTCGCGCCCGTCAGGCGTCATCTTATGCACAATGATAGGGCCTGCCCTGTGTCGGCTGCGCCCCAGATAAGCCTGTCCGTCGTCATCCCAGAAAGGACAGGGATCTTCCCACTTCCCTACGCGTTTCACCAGATGGAGGGGAGCCCAAGGTCCATGAGGATCCTTGGCCGTGCTCATGTAAAGTCCTTCGTCGGGCGTACAGAAATAGACATAGAACAACCCCTCATGATGGCGGATGGCTGGAGCCCACGAACCACCCGCATAATGCTGGTTCTCATTCCACCCCGGCTCATCAATCCGCCGGTATATCTGACTGATATAATGCCAGTTGACCATGTCCTCCGACTCCAGAACCTGCATACCCATAAAATGGAAGTCGGAAGCCACCATATAATATTTGTTACCCACACGGATGATGTCAGGATCGGAGAAGTCCGCATTAAGTACGGGGTTCATATATGTGCCATCACTCTGGTCTCCCCACTTCGTCGGGATATCCACATCCACACGAACGATTTCCGGACGGACGTCTAACTGGTCAGTTTCCACACGTACATTCGAGAACTGTACATTCCTGGCATGACGCACGAAGAAGCCCTTGGCAGGCAGGTTACCCCACATGGTAGCCTCAGGATAGGATTTTTCCTTTTCGTCAGCAATGGAATCGGCAATTTCCGCCATTTCATCGAAACCTACGCCTCCTTTATGATGGATCGCAATATTTGAGAGAAAGATATTTTCCACAGGATAGCCAGGCAGACCAGTGATGCTACAGCCCATGGCCCCGGCGTTCCGGACCTGGATATTCGAGAGATGGATGCCACGGATACGCCCCACATGATCGACAGGGATGATGCGCTCCATATTTGCCCCTTCGGAGAGGTAGCCGCGCCCACGATTGCCGAGTCGGATGAAGATGGGCGACTCTGTGCCTTCGACAGTGACGTCTGAGACACTGACATTTTCCAGCACCCCACCATCGACGATCTCCAGTGAGATAGCCGACGAGCCAATCCATTGCCCGAAGAACTTCTCCTGCTGATCTTCACTGGGTTTCACCACGATACCACTGATATTGATATTACGGAAACCTCCGTTCGTCTCCGTTCCCAACTTGACTGCATTGCAATGGCTGGAGACCACACAGTCGGCAATACGAATATTCTCGCAAAGGCGCGGAGAAGTTGACTTCAGGGTGATTCCATCGTCATCACTATCGGCTATCATACCCTTAACAATCACCTCATGACAGCCATCCAAATCGAGAGCATCGTTATTATAATTATGACGGTTGAACACCTTGATGCCATCGATCACCAGACGGTCGCAGGCCAGGTAGTGCTGCATCCAACAGCCAGAGTTACGTAGCGTGATATCCTTGATGGTTATATCTTTTGACTGGATGAAGCGCAACAGGTGGGGGCGCGTGATGCCCTCGTCATTCCACGACATTTTCTTGAAGGCGCGTCCCCTGCCGTCGATGATGCCGTAGCCATCGATCGTCACATTCCTCACCTTGTCGCCATAGATCAGTTGGATGGTGGTGGTCTTTGTGCGCAACGATACATAGTCCGATTTCATCGGGCGATAGTCCTTCAGGTCAGTACTGCCATAAAGTGTTGCTCCTTGTTCCAGGTAGAGATGTACATCGCTCTTCAGTATGATAGTGCCAATCTTATATTCACCAGCAGGCACCACCACTCTGCCACCACCAGCAGCAGAACAGGCATCAATTGCCTGCTGGATGGCGACTGTACTCAGAACCGTCGTGTCCGACTTGGCACCATAAGTCAAGATGTTGTAGTCTGCCGCCTGCACCATTAGGTTCAGCGACATCAGGACGGCCAGTAGCGTATTCCTCATATTCACTCCTTAATTAACCAACATATTTGTACAATTGCAAAGATACGGACAAAATCTGAAACTGCCAAAATAATCCCAGGATTGTTTGGTTTATTGAAAGACAATTCTTAACTTTGCACACAGATTCACCAAAATACGACTAACTTATGAAAAGATTACTCACCATTCTGACCTTGACGCTCTTGACTCTGACAGCAGGAGCACAGACCATTACCCCGCCACTTGAGCAGTTGAAGGAAAATCCCCGTAAGGCATACGGCAACGACTACCCTTACCAGCAGGAAGCCTGCGGGTTGACAAAGTCGCCCAAGGGTTACAAGCCCTTCTATATCAGCCATTATGCCCGGCACGGTTCGCGCTACTATTGGAACGCATTCCTTTACAAAGAACTCGACACTGTGCTCACCGTGGCCCACAACAAGCACTTGCTGACAAAGGAGGGCGAGGCCTTCCACGACAAATTCATGGCAGCCAAGCGGGAACTGACCACAGGCGTGAGCGAACTGACGCAACTCGGATGGGAGCAGCATCAGCAGATAGCCCGTACAATGTACAACCGTTTCCCCGAGGTATTCAAGCGGGGTGGTAACGTGCTCGCCGTTTCGTCACTTTCAGGGCGTTGCGTGCTCAGCATGTCGGCCTTCTGTCAGGAACTCGTGCAGTGCAACCCGAAGATCGAGGTCCGTGAACAGTCATCACGCTTCACCCTTGATGCCGTGGTGCCCGACGACCGCCAGAACCCCAACAAGCGCAGTTTCCCCAGGGTAAAGCCTCGTTTCGAACAGCATCGCGACAAGTTCCACTATGACAATTCCCTACAAGAGAAGATCATCCCCCGCATCTTCACCAGTACGGAAGGTCTCCCTGGCGACCTGAAGCGCATCGCACCCAACCTCATCAGTTTCTATACCACACTGCCCAGCATTGGACATGAGGGGATGATGGGTCATATCATCACCGACGAGGAGATCGCTGCGCAGTGGGAACAGTCTAATCTCGGCAGTTACGCCTGGGTGTTCGAGCCACATTACATGGTCATCCCCATCCTTGAGGATTTCATCCAGAAGGCCGATGCCGTCATCAGTGGCTCGAGTGACCACATTGCCGACCTACGCTTCGGCCACGATACATACATCGGTCCACTGACGGTGCTTCTGGGGCTCAACGGTGCGGACAGTGACCCGGAAGACCCATACGAGGTAAAGAATATCTACCAGAACTGGCAGACCTGCAAGGCAAGTAACATACAACTGATCTTCTACCGTGGCAAGAAGGCCACAGACGACATCCTCGTGAAGTGCCTACTCAACGGCTGTGAGGCCACCTTGCCCGTGCCCACCACGCAGGCCCCCTACTATCGTTGGAACGACTTCCGCGACTTCTATCTGAAGCGCATCAACGATGTGCCTGCGAATTAATGGTAACTTCCTCAATCCGCTGAAGGGCTTCCATTAGTTGACTGCGCGGACAGGCGATGTTGATACGGATATAACCCTCACCCGTCTGCGCACCATACATCGTGCCGGGGGACACCCAGACATGACCGTCGTTGAGCAGGCGGTTGAAGTATTCATCCGTGCTGATACCAAGGGCACTATGATCTACCCACACGAGATAGGTGCCTTCAAGGCGTGTGACCTTCAACTGAGGCATGTTTTTTCCGATGAAATCGCACAAAACGGTGTAGTTACCCCAGAGATACTGGTTCAGTTCGTCGAGCCATTCCTCACTCTCGTTGTAGGCGGCCTCCAAAGCAACGATGCCGAAGGGATTCACATCGCACACCTCATTGATATTGATGGCGCGGTCAATACGGCGGCGCCACGAGGGGTTCTTGGTAATGATATTCGCGATCTGCAGACCCGCAGTATTGAAGTTCTTCGAGGGGGAGTTCATGACGACACAGTCGTCGGTAATGGTGCCGAAGGGCACGAACTCGTAGCCTGGCATAATCAGTTCGCAGTGTATCTCATCGCTGACAACTGTCACACCGTGGCGATGGCAGATATCATACATCCGCTGCAGTTCCTCTCTGGTCCAGACACGTCCACAGGGGTTATGAGGATTGCAGAGCAGGAAGAGTGTGGTCTTCTCGTCGGCACACTTCGCCTCAAAGTCAGCCCAGTCCACTTTAAATGAAGAATGAAGGGTGAAGAGCGGACTCTCCAATACCTCGCAGCCGTTATTCTTAATCGACGAGAAGAAACAGTTATAGGCAGGTGAGAGGATGAGCACCTTCTCACCTGGCATGGTGAGGGCCTTGATGACGCATGACATGGCAGGCACGACGGCGGTGGTATAGAGGATCGATGATCGTTCTACCTCCCACTGATGACGACGGCGGAACCATGAGATGATGGCCTCATAATAACTCTCCGGCACGATGTTATAGCCAAAGACACCATGTGCCACGCGCTGCTCCAAGGCCTTCTGGATGGCTGGTGCCACACGGAAGTCCATGTCGGCCACCCACATCGGGATGACATCCGCAACGGGGCTCTCATCCCACTTCACACAGTTCGTCCCCCTGCGCACTACACTCTCATCAAAATCGTACTTCATATCCAATCTCTTTACTACGAATTATACGAATTAAACGAATTTTGCTGCACTACATTTCTATAGGCAATTCGCAAAATTCGTTTAATTCGTAGTTGTAAATCATTTCCTTGTTTCTATGATGCAGTTGTTCGGCTGGCGCACATTCTCATCGATGGTGATCGAACCGATGGAATCGGCGATTATATGTCCGCTCGTGGGGTTCTTGATGTTCTCAATATGGCCACGGATGTCGGCCTCGACGGTGGAGTATTCAAACATACGGTCGCACATCGGGTCGATGGTGCAGTTCTCCAGCACGAGGTTCTCCGTATAGCAGAGCAGTTGCTCACCAGCGAGGTGACAGTTCACCAGGCGCACGTTCTTCGAATGCCAGGCCAGATACTCTCCGTCGAGTTCGGAGTCGTATATTGTCACGTTCTCACACTCCCAGAAGGAGTCTTTCGTCAGGATCTTCGCATTGTGCACCTCAACGTTCTTGCAGTACTGGAACACATACTTTGAGTCGCTCTCCAGTCCATCCACGTAGATATTCTGTGAGAACATGAAGGGATAGGTACCGCCATGCAGTTTCACGTCCTTGATCTTGATACCGTCAACCTTCCAGAAAGTCTCGTCGGCATCGGTAATCTCCACGTTCTCCAGCGTCAGGTTCTTCATCTCGCGGAAGAACTTCGGTCCGTCGATACGTGAGTTTTTCATCACCATATCGTTTGAGTACCAGATGGCCGAGCGTGAACCCAATGCAAAGTAGCAGTTCTCAATATAGGCACCATCGACGTGCCACCAGGGGTATTTGCCATAGAACTTACAGTCGTAGGCCTCCATATTCTGACATTGCTTGATGCCTGACTCACCGTCGGTAATCGTTACGTTCTCCAGTCTTAAGTCATGTGTTGCGAAGAGGGGGCGCTCGCCTCCGAACTTCTTGTCTTTTATCAGTTCCATGATGCTTGTAGTTTATCGGGCGCAAAGGTACAAAGAAAAATCCGCAATACGACTACCAGTATTACGGATTATATTACCAATTTAAGTGTTTTTATTAATTCACGGCCAGCAGGCGTCCGGCAATCAACTCCAGTGGTTCCATGCAGAGCATTCTGTTAGTGAGGACCATATCGTTTTTTGCCTCGTTCATCCTGTAGGTCTTTACGGAAGTCACGCTTGGAGCCACCTCGCGATAGAGCGTCACCTCAGAGGGCACGTCGTATGCGCTCTTCTCTGCGTCCCACTTGCAGGTCTCCATGTTGTAGCCGTTCTTGTAGTACTTATAGTTGTGACGGAAATCGTTCACCCATCCCTTCTTAGTAGCATCCCAGCGCACGACCTCGCGGGAAGTCAGACGCCCCTGCTCGTCGTATTCATAGCGATACTCCATCTTGGCGCACATCTGGTTGCCTTTCTGCTCATAGACCTCGATCTTGTGGATCACGCCGTCCTCCAGGTCCGAGTTGTACAGATAGGGAGCATTTACGTCGTTAGCGGCATTGAAGTACATAGTCAGTACAGTTGCGATGGTGATAATTGATTCCATATCGTTACAGTTTTAATTGTTATTTCATCTGTTTGACGTTGCAAAGGTACGATAAGTTGCATTAACATTGTGTTATCCGAATGTTATCTTTAGGTTAATTCAGCAGAGGGCACATTAGATGCGCTAATGTTTGTTAAAATTCGCCTGTCCCGTGCAAGTTTTCCGATACCTAATAGTTATAATAATAGACAAAAACTATAATGAAGAAATGAAGGCAAAGTTTTTACTGACAATCTTGGCCATCGCAACCATGAGCGGTTGCAGTAGTGATAGTAGTGATGATAGTATAGGCAATATCGAGACTATCATATCTGCTACGCCTCTCCAGAAAGCATTTTATATAGCGGAAGATGACAACAGCCAACCTGCATGGCTTCAAGAGAAGATAAAGAACAGCCCATACCTGAAGGTCTATCACAGCGAGAAAGATGGTGGGCGCTACCTCTTAGAGTATCCCAACAGGCTGCAGACTGTCAGTGAACTTTACAATACGGATGGGCAATTACAAGCCATGCCGACCCAGGAAGCCTTCGACGCGGCATTGACAGCCAGTGCACCATGGACCTGCACACATGTCTATACTTATCCGATAGAAGTTGGCTCTGACGAATGGCGAGGTCTGAGCGTACAGGAAAGGCAGGCAAGACTACAATTACCTGACAATCTGCTTGTCAACATGCGTACGGAAGATCTTATCCTTGTCTGCCTTGACTATCCGTTTGCCTTCGAACTCTTTGCTTTTGATGATTTTCAGAGAGGGTTTATGCTGCTTCATGAAGAGTTCAACGGTCTTCGTGAGTTGATGAGCAGAAACGATCTGGCCGAGCCGTTCCTGTCGTACCTTGACGTGAATTGGCAGAAGGCCGGGTCGATGAAAAGCAAAGAGAGTCTTGCAATAGGCCAATATACCTTAATGACCGTCGTCTTCAAGTATATGCTTGCCCAGGATGCTGCCATCAATCAGATGAATAGCAGTCAGTTGCGAAGCATGCTTGACCTCTGCATGAGGAACGATCAGATAGAGCAGTCGGACCCAGAGACGTGGAGCGGTGTCAACCTTGAGGCCACATGGTACATATATGCTAAGGTCATTCACAACAAAGGAGGATTCCCGTTCAAGGACGACAGGGAAAAACGGATGTTTGATGCCTATATCGAGCATCCTCGGTTTTTCGTGATTGAAGAAAACGGCGAAATCTATCAACTGTTCACCGACGACTTCAAGGAACGAGTGATAACATATATCAAGAATATTGCCTAGTGTACGAATTTCCTCAATAGATTTGGCATTTCACTTTCTTTTCCGTACCTTTGCAGGCAGGTATGCAGAAGAACAAATACAAATATGTGTCTGTAGCGGCAATGGTGGCCGTGATGCTGCTGTTGGGACTCTACATGTGGATGACTTACCGCTCGGCGGTGCGCGACATCGCGGAGCGGGCAGGCAACCAGTTGCCATGGGCGATGTTCTACGAGAGTTACCACCGTGCCGACATGGTGTCGAAGGGCGACACGCTCAGTCTGCCCGAACTGCGCGGCGACCTCTCACTTGTATCATCCGTAGAGGGTATGAACGACGTACTGAGCCGTCGCTACCACTCCGAGGTGTCGCTCGACACACTGGCACAGTATATGGACAGTCTGCTCAGCGTGGTCGGCCTGAACCGCGATTTCACCCTTCTGGAAGTCGATGGAATGGGGAATATCCTGCGTAAGAACAATGCACAAGAGACAGCCACCTCACTCAAGACACGCGTGTTCAGCACCCGTCGCGACCAGTCGCGAGGCATCCAACTGGCACTGAACAATCCCTACCCCGAACTGGCCCGGCGCCTGAGTCCGCTCTTCGTGGCCAGTGCCATCATCCTCATCCTCTTCGGGGCCATCCTCCTGCGCCTGCTCCGCTATCTCGACGAGCAGAAGATGATGGCCGACTTGCGCAACGACTTCTCCTACGCCATGGTCCACGACATGAAGTCGCCTCTGTCGAGCATCATCATGGGCGCCCGCTTCCTCCACAGTGGCAAGGTGGATGACAAGCCACAGATCAAGGAGAAATACTACACCATCATAGAGAGTGAGGCCGAGCACCTGCTGGCACTGGTGAACAAACTGCTCACGATCTCGAAACTGGAGAACAAGAAACTGATCCTCAATAAGCAGCGCATCAACCTGGAGCCGATCATCGATGACATCGTAGAGAAAGCCAAGGCAAAAACGGAGAAAAACATCGATTTCACCGTAGATTTACTGAAGCATCACGTGCTGGCCGACGAGCAGTATCTGACGGAGGCCATCTCCAATCTCATCGACAACGCCATCAAGTATTCCAAAGACGAGATCAGTATCAGCATCACCACACAGGTAAGCGACAAGTACGTGCTGCTGAAGGTGCGCGACAACGGTATCGGCATTTCCAAGGAGGACCAGCGCGTCATCTTCGATAAGTTCGGACGTGCGGCCGTCCACGAGCAGAACCGCAAGGGCGGCGTCTCTGGCTTCGGACTCGGACTGAACTACGTCGATCAGGTGATGCAGGCCCATGGCGGCAAGGTGACCGTACAAAGTGAGAAAGACCAATATTCAGAATTCACACTATTTATCCCAAAGAGCGTATGATCAAACTATTACTGGTAGAAGACGACGCATCGCTCGCCTATATCGAGAAGACAGGACTGGAAGATATCATCGGAGGCTATGAGGTGACCTCCGCCGCCAACGGCAAGGAGGGTCTGAAGGCCTGGCAGGAGACCCATCCCGACGTGATTATCAGCGATATCGACATGCCCGTGATGAACGGGTTCGAGATGGTGGAGCGCATCCGCGAGACCGACCAGGACGTCATCATCATCTTCACCTCTGCCCTCACCTCGCCCAACGACGTGAAGGCGGGCTACCGCCTGGGCATCAACAACTATGTGAAGAAGCCCTTCGTGCCTGAGGAACTCGACGCACATATCCAGGCACTGATGAAGATGCGGGGCGGGGCAAAGACGAAGAAAGAGACCAGTCACTACAGACTGGGCAAATACACGCTCGACGCTGATCACGCCACGCTGCGTAACGATGAAACGGGCATTTCACAGACCATCACCCAGCGCGAGGCACAGATCCTGCAACTGTTGGCAGAGAACAAGAACAACGTGGTGCGACGCGAGGCCATCCTCAGTCGTTTCTGGAACACGGAGGACGACTATTTCGCCTCGCGCTCACTCGATGTCTTCGTCAACAAACTCCGTAAGTTGCTGGCCGATGAGCCCAGCATCATCCTCAAGACCGTGCGTGGTGTTGGGCTCCAACTGCTCGTCAGTTAAGCCGCCCCTACAGGTTCAGGCGCAGGCCCAGTTGCAGGTTGAAGTTCGTGGGCTTGTCCTTGAAGAAGTTACGCACATGACTCCCGTTGTCGAAATAGTACTTGACGCCTGGTTCGGCATACACCCCCAATTGGGGGATGATGTCGTATTGCAAGCCTAATGCTCCCTGCAACGACCATTGCGTCCGATCCCTGCTGAAATCCACCTCCGTACCGCCGTTCAGGTACTTCGCCTTAATATTAAAGTCCACCTGTCCGCCAGCCGTCGCATAGGCACTCAGTCCATGCCACTGCCACAAGAGATACTGGACACTGAGCGGTATGCCGATATAGTGGAGCGTCTGTTCCTGGTCTAAGGCATAACCTCTGACGACATCCTTGAAGTCGGAGCGCAGGCGCGTATAAGCCACGCCAGAAGACAGGGATAATACCGATGAAATGGGGATTTTCACTGTCAGTCCGAAGGAGATGGGCTGATAATGCTTCTGGTGCTCACCATAGTTATAGAGCCACACTTGTTCACCATCTCTATCTCCTGACCGCGTGTAGGCATAGTTGGCCAGCATGGAAGGACTCATCAGTACGCCGTTGCTATGCTGCTGACTGCCAAACCCGTTGGAGGCATAGAGGCTGAACGCCATGCCCGACGAGCGCCGCTTCCCTTCTTCAGCAATCTTCCTATCGAGTTCGGCAAGGATCGCCATGTCCTTTTCCTGTGCTGGCAAGGCCTGCTGTATCGAAGGAGGCTCCTGCTCCGCTGCTGAGGCATCCTGAGATGGGGGGTTCATCGGCTGTGATTCTGGTTCAGGGGCTGGTGCTGACTCCCGCTCCTGGGCAAACTGGGGGTGATAGGCCTGGGGGGCTAGGGGGGCTAGGGGTTCTAGGGGTTCTAGGGATCCTAGTGTTCCTAGAGGCCCTAGTGCTCCTAGTGCTCCTAGGGGCCCTAGTCCTTTTTCCTCAGAGAGACTGGCCTCTTGTTTTTCCGGATTCTCGCATCCTATCATCCACATCAGATAACTATTGCCTACGAGCAGTCCCGCAAAGGCAGCGGCCACCGCCCATCTGCCCCACAGAGGCACACGACGGACAGGAGCGGACTTGGCAGCCTTCTGCTTGGCAAGGGCAGCCTCGATGCCAGCCCACAAGTCGTCTGGGACAGGCGCTTCGTAGCCTGCCATACGCTCGCGTAACTGTCTTACCCATTCTTCCTGTTCTTTCATATCCTTTGTGAGTCTAAGTATTCCTTTATCATCTTCCTAAGCAGCCGTTTGGCGTATGAGAGTTGTGAGGCTGAGGTCCCTGGCTGGATACCGAGGCGACGGGCGATTTCCACATGGGAGAGCCGTTCAAACACGTAGAGGTTCAGCACCACTCTGCAACCTAAAGGCAATTGCCCGATCATCTTGTTCAGGATGTCGGGCGGCGCCTCCTCTATGTCGGGCGGTCCCTCATCGGCCTCATCAGGCAGTACGTCAGGCTGCTCAAAAGTCTGGTGCATGCGCTCAGATGCCTTGACCCAGTCGATGGCCGCATTCGTGATGATCCGCGCCACCCACCTCTTCAGCGAGCCCTCGCCACGGTAGTCAAATTTATCGATGGAATCGATGATTTTGACGAATCCGTCCTGCGCCACGTCCCTGGCATCGTCGCGCTCAGAGACATAGCGCAGGCTAATGGCCATGGCATATCCCGAAAAGCGGTCGTAGAGGCGTCGCATCGCCTGAGGCTCACCATCCCGGATGGCATAGAGTAACTCGCGTTCAGTCTCCACTACCCCTTACTGGATTCTTCTCGTTGACTTAAAGACGAGTTTGTTTTGCACGCTTACCCCTGCCTGGGCACTTATGTCTAAGACGACCTGGCCAGTGCTGAGGTTGGAGACCGACTGGAATGCCGTAGGCAGCATGACTGTCAACTGGTCCGTTGACTGGTTATACAAGAGCGTAGGTGCTGACTCTCCTCCCAGAAGCAAGCGATATGGCACGTCGCCCACGAGGAAATCAAAAAAGAACGCATTTGTCATGTTTCCATCCACCGTGTTACTCATATCAAAGTATTGATTGGATTCCGAGATGCCTGTCAAGGAAAGGCTAACCTGTTGTGTCACGCCATCGCACTGGAAGGTATCGGTCGTATAGAAGGGCTCATTGGGGAACAACTCTTGAAGGCGGTCAGAGTTAGCCTGAAGGTAGGAGCCACGGATCTTCTCCACAAGAGCCTCCTCTGGCAAGACGAACTGGATCATGGAGTAGTTCACCAGCAGATTGCCCTCTCCCATGGGTTGACTATTCAAATACCACTCTCCCTCGTAGGATGAGCCCGCTACCCCTAATGGTAAGAGGCTTCCCTCTTCATTATTATTTTGATACCCAATCTCTTCATTTTTATCATTTTGGGCATCGTATATATTAGCGCCCACATCATCACCCCTGCTGCAACTGGTCAGCATGCCTGCCGCCAGCACCACTGTGGTGAGCAACAGCGCGCTACCTGAAAAGAATTCTTTCTGCTTCATCTCTATCCATGTAAATTATATTATTCTCCTCGACCTTCTCCTTGCTCACGATCTCCTGGAGGCGGATGCGGCGATAGATGTCCCCATAGACGGGCTTGTCGGAGGGCGTGATGCTCACCTTCATCCGTACGCTATAGTCCGTCGTGGAACCATCCTCCGATGCCTCCTGGAAGATCCAGTGATTCGGCAGTCCGAATATCTCAAGCGGAGACATGTATATCTTTTCACCCGTGCCGACGACGGTACCACAAAGGAGAACGTATTCCCACGAGTCGATCGCGTTGACAGAGCGCACACGTGCCAACTGTACATCCATCTCCACGTCGCGGCGCCCATCCTCGCGGATGCCGACATATTCCTTGTCGATTACCTCCTTCAGCGTAAACTCATAGCGCGAGGCATCAGCCAGATAAATGCCCTGCGCCTGCAAAGGCGACAGCACGTCCTCGGCCTCGACCTGGAGCGTATAGCGGTAGCCCTCCTCGAAGTCGAAGTCCTTTATCTCCCCCATCAGGAAGGTCGCCGTGCGATTTCCCTGGCCGTCAACGGCCTCCATCGCAGGGAGAATGGGGGTATAGCCGCCCCAGAAGTCACCATTCAGCACATATTCGGGCTCGATGGTCACCGTCCACAACTCAGTATATTCCCCTGTACGGACCTTCTGGATCTCTCCGCCCACCCGGGTTCCCGTAGTCTCCACGCCATCGTCTGAGGAACAGGCAGAAAGTCCTGCTACCACCAGAAGCATCATCAACAAAAACTTTACCTTCATATTCATTTGTTTTAATTACTTTGCCTATAGATATAACTGCAAAATTAGAAAACCTTGCATGAAAACGGAAATAATTAACATCTTTTTACTAAAAAGATGAAGTATAAAAACAGAAAAGAAATCCAATTTACCTTTCAACAATCACTTAACATATTGATTATTAGCACATTGCACTGAAAGGTGATTTTTACCATATAAAGGAGCCTGCTTTCACTCGAAAAGGAGCCTGCTTTCACTCGAAAAGAGCCTTCTCTTACTCGTAAAGAGCCTCCTCTTGTGCGTAAAGAGCCTACTTTTGCGCGAAAAGAGCCTCTTATTTTCCAGTCCGAGGCCTGGGAAAAGCCCCCAAAAACGATGCGGCACTAATCTATAGATACACGCACGGATGCAGGCAGAATCACGCCTTCAGCCGAACAGTCTGACACTCAGCGCGTTAAGCGCTCGCTGAAAGGTAAAGTAGAAAACAAATCAGACTTTTATTTCTTCTCCTTGTAGATCACCTTATTGGCACCACTGGTGATCTTCAGCGCCTCGGGATGCTCCTTGATGAAGGAGTCGATGTGGCGCACGCGCTTCTCAGCGAGAATCTCGTTGACGTCTATCAGGATACCCGTCTCCTCTACGTCGCCGAAGCCATAGTTGATGGCCGTGCCAAAGAGTTTCATTGTGGGCGAGAGGTTCATATAGGCATTCACCAGCGGCGGGATATTATAGCCCAGTTTGCGTATCTCCGCATTCAGGATGCGATAGTCCTCGCGGAAGTTTTCCTGGCAGAAGAGTTGTTCCAGTTCCTTGGGGTCAGTCTCGATTTCCAGCGGTTTCATCGGTATAATCAGTTTCTCCTTGTCAGCAAAGTGCTTGTGGAGGAAATAGAGAATCATATCGCGACCTCGACGGATATAAGAGGGGTACATGGTAAACTTTCCGAAGAAGTAGCGCACATTGGGCTTGATGACGATCAGTGCCCCCAGTCCGTCCCATAGGTTGTCGAGCGCGAAGAGGCTCTTGGCTCCCATGCGACTGCTCTGGTAGGGCAGCGACACGAACGAGCGCCCCAGTTCGATGGTGTAGGGCATATAGTCCTTCAGGAACTTTTCCGAGAAGTGGAACATGTGGCTGGTGGCCAACTTCGGCTGTCCTTTCTCATCCATCTCCCATTCCGTACCCTCCAGATAGCGATAGCCGCCGATAATCTCCTCAGCCTCTGGGTTCCATACGATCAACTGCTTGTAACAGTTCTCACAAATGTCGAATTCATCGATATCCATGGCCTTACCCGTACCTCCTCCGGCCTCACGGAAGGCTATTTCGCGCAGACGGCCTATCTCCTTCATCACGTTGGGCGCATTATGGGCGGTAATGATGTAGATCTCGTTGTGGCTCTTGTTGGTCATGCGAAGTTGACGCTCTGGTGTCAGTTCACTCTTGAGGATTGCCTTGTCGATGGGCTGGATGATGTCTTGTTCCATTGTTTTTGGGAAAGGTAATAAGGGGGTTGACGGATTAACTATAGGGAATAGACTTTTTCCCTGACGTATTGTGCCCACTCCACAGGGGTCTTGCTCTTGTCGAAAGTCTGCCAGGGAATAGGCTTGCCAATCTTCACCTCGAAAGTCTTGTGCACGTTTTTGTACATTTCATCGACCAGGAAGAGCATCGCCAGATTAAACGGCAGGAACCTGTCGCTGAAATTGGCCAGACGGTAGAAGAAACGGCTGTTCTGCCCACTGAAATGGATGGGCACCACGTCGCGCTTATACTCCACGCTCTTGGAAATAAAGGTCTTCTTCCAGGGGATGTCAGCGATGACTCCCTGATGCTTACGGGAACAGATGCCCGCAGGGAACATCAGCATGTGGTTGTCGCTCTGGAAGCCAGCCTCCACCATCGCAGGGAAGTTGCGGCTCTGGCTGCCCGTCTTGTTGATGGGAATGCAGAGGGGAGCCAGTCCCGGGAGGTTCATCAGCAGGTCGTTGACCAGATAGCGGAAGCGGCCGTCGTAGTGCCGCCCGACGATGGCGCCGAGCGCCACGCCGTCCTGTCCGCCCAACGGGTGATTGCTGACGAAGGTGTATAGTCGCCCGTCGTCAGGGGCAGGCAGATTCTCCTTCCCCACCACGTTCAGCGTCATGTCAAGGTACCTGACACATTCTTCAAGCCACTCGACCCCCGTCTTGTCGCGACTGTCCCACAAGAAGGCATTCACGTCGTTCTGATGGGCAATACGCTTCAACCAGCCCACCAAGGGGCGCGGCACATACTTGGCCTTCGCCCCCATCTTCCCTTCCAGAATCTTGTCGATGTCTATCGTTTTCTCTGTGACTGTAGTCATGATTTGGTGTTAAATTCTAACGAGGTGCAAAAATAGCACATTTCTTTCAATTCTGAGCAAAAATATCGAAGAATTTATTTCTTTTAAAAAATATTTCATTGTCGCAAGGAAGATAAATCAATAAATAAAGTTAAAATCAAAAAAAAGTGGGGAAAAGTGGAGGAATGTGGGGGAATTTTATATAATTTTGTAACCGAAATCATATATATGATGTACGTATGCGCTTTTTAGGTAATATAGAAGCCAAGACTGATGTGAAGGGAAGGGCCTTCCTGCCAGCCGTTTTCCGCAAGGTGCTCCAGGCATCAGGCGACGAGAACCTCGTGCTGCGCAGGGATGTCTTCCAGAAATGTCTGGTGCTCTATCCTGAGAGCGTATGGAATGCCCGGCTGGACATGCTGAAGGCGCAACTCCGCCCATGGAAACAGGCCCACCAGCAGATGTTCCGCCAGTTCGTATCAGAGGCCGAGGTAGTCAGCCTCGACGGCAACGGCCGTTTCCTGATTTCCAAACGTCTTCAGAAGATGGCGGAAATCGACCAGGACATCCAGTTTATCGGGATGGACGACACCATAGAGATCTGGTCGCCGAAGAATCTGGCCCAGACGCTGAAGACGGATGAGGAGTTCGGGGTAGAATTTGAGAATATCATGAACACCAGCGATGCCCTATGATCACGACCGCCGAGACATATCACCAACCAGTACTCCTCCAGGAGAGCATCGACGGGCTTGACATCAAGCCCGACGGCGTTTATGTAGATGTCACTTTCGGCGGCGGCGGCCATAGCCGGGAGATCCTCAGGCGACTGGGCAAGAAGGGCCACCTGTACAGTTTCGACCAGGATGAGGATGCGGAGAAGAACATCCTCGACGACGACAGGTTCACGTTTGTCAGGAGCAACTTCAGATACCTCCGCAACTGGTTGCGATACTACGGTGTGGAGAAGATCGACGGCCTGCTGGCAGACCTCGGTGTCTCCAGCCACCACTTGGACGACGAGACGCGCGGGTTCTCCTTCCGCTTCGAGGCCCCCCTCGACATGCGGATGAACAAGCGGGCAGGGATGACGGCAGCCAAGATACTCAACGACTACGACGAGGAGCAGTTGGCCGACATCTTCTATATCTACGGAGAACTGAAGAACGCCCGGAAGATCGCTGCCACCATCGTGAAGGCACGCCAGGAGGAGCCCATCACCATGACGGGCCAACTGCTGCAACTGACGGAGACTCTGCTGCAGAGCGGGCGCGAGAAGAAGGATGCGGCCAAACTGTTTCAGGCACTCCGCATCGAGGTGAACCACGAGATGGATGCACTGAAGGAAATGCTCAATGGGGCCAAGGAGTCACTCTGCGATGGCGGACGGCTCTCCGTCATCACCTATCACTCGCTGGAAGACCGTATCGTCAAGAACTTCATGAAGGCAGGCAATGCCGAAGGCAAGATCGACAAGGATTTCTTCGGAAGGACGAAAGCACCCTTCAGGCAGGTCAACAGCAAGGTGATCGTACCAGATGACGATGAACTGCAGCGAAACCCCCGAAGCAGGAGTGCCAAACTGAGGATAGCAGAAAAGGTAGAAAGTAATGAGTAAGGAAAAAGACATAGAACTGGAGTTTGAGCAGACGGTGGACGAGGAACCTGCTGTTGAGGGAAAGCCACAGCCTGACGAGGTGAGCCTCAAGGAAGAGGCTGCCGAGATGAAGGAGCAGGCCAAGAAGACCATCCAACTGATCAAGGAGAAGGCCAAGGAAGAGGATCCGAAACTGACGCCGAGCATGACACTGAGGACCATCCTCGGCGGCGACTTCCTGTCGGCAGAGATGGTGCGCCGCCAGATATGGCTCTTCGTGCTCCTGGTCGTTTTCTGCATCGCCTACGTGGCCATCCGCTACCAGTGCCAGCAGGACCTGATCGCCATCGATAAACTGGAGAAGGAACTGCTCGATGCCAAGTACAAAGCCCTCTCCTGTTCCAGCACGCTGACGGAGAAGTGCCGCGAGAGCCATGTGCTGGATGCCCTGAAGCAAAACAAGGACAGTCTGCTCCACATACCAGACCAGCCCCCCTATATAATATATGTACCCGAATAAGAAGACGGAATGAGCAAGTTCAATAGTGACAAGGTGATGCCCCGCTACTTCGCCATCGCAGTAGTCATGACATTAATCGGTTTTGCCGTGATAGGCAAGGCCCTCTACATCATGACTGCCAAGAAGACCTACTGGACACAGGTTGCCGACCGTCTGAAGCGCGACAGCGTCAGCGTCAAGCCTGCCCGTGGGAACATCCTGAGTTGCGACGGCCAGTTGATGGCCAGCAGCATCCCGGAGTATAAGATCTTTATGGACTTCCAGGCCGGGGCAGACGACTCACTGGGCCGTGCCAGGCGCGACTCCGTCTGGGCCGAGAAGATAGACACGATCTGCCATGGGCTCAACGAGATCTTCCCGACAAAGTCGGCCGAGGAATTCAAGGCACTCCTGCTGGAAGGCCGCAACAAGGTACAGAGAAACGGCAAGATCGGTGCCCGCCACTGGGCAATCTGGCCCCGCCGCATCGACTATAACACCTTCTGTGAAGTCCACAAACTGCCCATCTTCAAGGAGCCGGTCTATAAGGGAGGATTCCACTGGGAAGAGTACAACTCGCGTCGCCGCCCATTCGGTTCCCTGGCCCAGCGCACCGTCGGCGACATGTTCGGCGCCAAGGACAGTGCCAAATACGGTCTTGAACTATCATTCGACTCACTGCTGCGCGGCACGAACGGGCTGATGCACCGTCGTAAGGTGCTCAACAAATACATGGACATCCCCGTGCTGAACCCTATCGACGGCTATGACATCGTGACGACCATCGACGTAGGCATGCAGGACCTGGCCGAACGCGCCGTCATTGAGGAACTCAAAGAGATCAACGGCGAGATGGGCGTGGCCATCCTCATGGAAGTGAAGACTGGCGATATAAAGGCCATCGTCAACATGCAGCGCGGTGCCGACGGTGAGTACCATGAGATGGTGAACAATGCCATCAGTTATCGGTGTGAGCCTGGGTCGGTGTTCAAGGTAGCCTCCTTCCTGGTGGCCCTCGACGACGGCGTGATCCCCAACGACACCAACTTCGTGATCCACACAGGCAGTGGCGTGATGGAGATGCACGGACGCCCGATGAAGGACCATAACTGGCGTCGTGGCGGCTATCAGGACATCAATGTCGCCCGTGCCCTGGAAGTCAGTTCCAACATCGGTGTGAGTTATGTGATAGACAAGTTCTATGGCAGCAACCCCACGAAATACGTACAGGGACTCTATCGCGTGGGTATCCACGAAGACCTGAAAATCCCGCTTGTGGGCTATCACCCACCCTACATCCGTATGCCTGACACAAAGACCACCGACCGTGCCAAATACTGGAGTAAGACCACCCTGCCCTGGATGAGCATCGGCTACGAGACACAGATAGCCCCCATCAACACGGTAGCATTCTATAATGCCATCGCCAACGACGGCAAGATGATGCAGCCGCGCTTCGTGAAGCAACTGATGAAAGACGGACAGGTCGTCAGGGAGTTTGAACCTGTCGTCCTCAAGCAACAGATAGCCAAGCCCGCGACCATCAAGATGATGCAGACCATCCTGGAACATGTGGTCAGTCAGGGACTGGGACGCAAGGCTGGCTCCAAGTCCTTCAAGGTAGCGGGAAAGACTGGTACGGCTCAGGTGGCCGACCAGTATGGCAGTTACCATTCCGGCACTACCCGCTACTGGCTGTCGTTCGCAGGTTACTTCCCCGCCGACAATCCGCGCTACACATGTATCGTCTGCCTGAAGAAGTCAGGACTGCCCGCCTCTGGTGGTGGTATGTCGGGCGTGGTCTTCCACCATATCTCCGAAGGTGTGATGGCACAGAACCTCAAGCGCAGTGTAGATGACGCCCGTGACACCTCATCCGTCGTCATTCCTGACGTGAAGGGCGGCGACATGGTGGCAGCACATTATGTACTCAACCAACTGGGAGTAAAGACCGACAATACCTGGAACGGCTCCTATACAGAGGGGAACCCCATCTGGGGCCGCGCTCACAGGGAAGCGAAAAGCGTGGTACTGTCTCAGACAAAGAACAACAAGGGTATCGTCCCTGATGTCACGGGCATGGGTGCCAGTGATGCTGTCTATCTCTTAGAGAGCATCGGCGTAAAGACGAAGATCAGAGGCAGGGGCAAGGTCAAGTCACAGAGCATCTTTGCCGGTACGGCCGTCAGGCAGGGCATGGTGTGTGACCTGGTGTTAGACAACTAAATACAACAAGAATATGAAACTAAAGGAGTTACTGAAGAATGTCGAAGTACTAAACCTCATCGGTGATGCTGAGGTAGAGATCAAGGGTGTCAACATCGACTCCCGCCGTATAGAGGCTGACCACCTCTTCGTGGCCGTTCCTGGTACACAAACAGACGGGCACCGGTTTATCAACAAAGCCATCGAGCAGGGGGCTTGCGCCATCCTCTGTGAAAGTCTGCCCACCAAGCGTACCCCTGGAGTAACCTATATCGCGGTGGAATCGACAGAGGACTGCGTAGGCGAGGTCGCTACACAGTTCTACGGTGACCCGTCAAGACATCTGAGACTCGTCGGCGTGACAGGTACTAACGGCAAGACCACGATCGCCACCTTATTATATAATATGTTCCGTAAGTTCGGCCACAAATGCGGTCTGCTCTCCACTGTCTGCAACTATATTGAGGACAAGGCAATCCCAGCCGACCACACCACGCCCGACCCGATAGAACTGAACCAACTGCTGGCACAGATGGTAGAGGCAGGCTGTGAATACGCCTTCATGGAATGCTCCAGCCATGCCATCGCCCAGAAGCGCATCGGCGGACTATCCTTTGCCGGCGGCATCTTCACCAATCTGACACGCGACCACCTGGACTACCACGGCACGTTCGAGAACTATAGGGAAGCCAAGAAAGCCTTTTTCGACGGACTTAGCAAGAACGCCTTCGCCATCACGAATGCCGACGATAAGAACGGGGCAGTGATGGTGCAGAACTGCAAGGCGCAGATCAAGACCTATTCTACCCGCACGATGGCCGACTTCAAGGCCAAGATCATCGAATGTCATTTCGAGGGCATGTATCTGGATATCAACGGAAAGGAAGTCGGCGTGCAGTTTATTGGCAAGTTCAATGTCAGCAACCTGCTTGCTGTCTATGGCACAGCCGTGATGCTGGGTAAGAAGCCAGAGGACATCCTCGTCATCATGAGTACGCTGAAGAGCGTCAATGGCCGCCTGGAACCCATCCGCTCACCAGAAGGCTACACCGCCATCGTCGATTATGCCCATACGCCCGATGCCTTGGAGAATGTGCTCAATGCCATCCACGAAGTGCTGAACGGGAAGGGGAAAGTCATCACCGTCTGTGGGGCTGGCGGAAACCGGGACAAGGGTAAGCGCCCGCTGATGGCGCAGGAGGCTGTGAAGCAGAGTGACAAGGTGATCATCACCAGCGACAACCCCCGTTTCGAGGAGCCCCAGGATATCATCAATGACATGCTGGCGGGGTTAGACCAGAAACAGATGAAGAAAGTGATCAGTATCGTTGATCGTCGCGAAGCCATTCGCACGGCATGTATGATGGCCGAGAAGGGGGATGTCATCCTCATTGCCGGCAAAGGACATGAGGACTATCAGGAAATCCAGGGTGTGAAGCACCATTTCGATGATAAGGAAGTCGTAAGAGAAATATTCAATTCATAATTTGCGGAGCCATGCTATATTATCTGTTCAGATTCCTTGACCAATACGATATCCCAGGGTCACACATGTGGTCCTATATCTCTTTCCGCGCCCTGCTGACGCTGATATTGTCACTATTGATCTCAGCCTGGTTCGGCGAACGGTTCATCAAATGGATGAAACGCAGGAAGATCTTCGAGACGGAGCGCGATCCCAGTATCGATCCCTTCGGTGTAGAGAAGAAAGGCGTACCCACCATGGGTGGCATTATCATCATTGTGAGCATCCTCGTACCCGTCATTCTGTTAGGACGCATACGCAACACCTACCTGATCCTGATGATCGCCACTACCGTCTGGCTCGGATTCTTAGGATTCCTCGACGACTATATCAAGATATTCAAGCGCAATAAAGACGGGTTGAAGGGTAAGTACAAGATCATTGGCCAGATAAGCATCGGCTTCATCGTAGGACTGACGCTCTGGCTGAGTCCGGACGTACTCGTACGCGAGAACGTCAATGTGCAACAGGAGCAGGAAATCGTCGTGAAGCATAAGAAGGAGGCGGTAAAGTCGTTGCAGACCACCATCCCATTCATCAAGAACCACAACCTGAACTACTCGAAGGTCATGGGATTCTGCGGCAAATATGCGGTAGCAGCAGGATGGGTGCTGTTTGTACTGATGACTATCCTCGTGGTGACGGCTGTGTCGAACGGTGCCAACCTCAACGACGGTATGGATGGCATGTGTGCTGGTAACTCCGCCATCATTGGCGTCGCCTTGGGAATCCTGGCCTATGTGTCGTCCCACATCGGCTATGCCTCGTATTTCGACATCATGTATATCCCCCACTCTGAGGAACTTGCGATCTTCCTTTGTGCATTCGTGGGAGCCATGATCGGTTTCCTCTGGTACAACGCCTTCCCGGCTCAGGTGTTTATGGGCGACACCGGCTCTCTAACCATTGGCGGTATCATCGGTGTCTGTGCCGTCATCATCCACAAGGAACTGTTGTTGCCTATCCTCTGCGGCATCTTCTTCGTGGAAAGCCTGAGCGTGATCATACAGACCCAGTGGTTCAAGATACAAAAACGGAAAGGCAAGCGTGTCCGCGTGTTCCGGGCGACGCCGATCCACGACACTTTCCGTAAACTCGACTCCCAGTTGGACGCCACCAGCACCTATATCCTGAAGAGCTGGCCCCACCGTCCGTTCCATGAGTCAAAGATTACCATCCGCTTCTGGATTACCACCATTATCCTGGCGGCACTGACGATTATCACCTTGAAGATGCGATAGAATATGAAAAGAATCGTAATATTAGGAGCAGGAGAGAGCGGCGCTGGAGCCGCCGTCCTCGCTAAGAAAGAAGGCTTCGACGTGTTCGTGTCCGACATGTCGAAGATTGCCGACAAGTACAAGATGATGCTTGACGACCGCCATATCGAGTGGGAAGAGGGGCACCATACGGAAGAAAAAATCCTGAATGCCGACGAGATCATTAAGAGTCCCGGCATCCCCGACACGGCTCCGATGATTGTCAAGATCAAGGAGAAAGGCATCCATATCATCAGTGAGATCGAATTCGCTGGCCGATACACCAACTCGAAGATGATCTGCATCACGGGATCGAATGGTAAGACCACTACGACCTCCCTGATCTACCATATCTTCAAGGAGGCCGGCTATGATGCCGGACTGGCGGGAAACATCGGTAACTCACTCGCCCTGCAAGTGGCTGAGGACCCACATGAATACTATATCATCGAACTCAGTTCCTTCCAGTTGGACAATATGTATGACTTCCGCGCCAACATCGCCATCCTGCTGAACATCACGCCCGACCACCTCGATCGCTACGGTTTCGAGATGCAGAACTACGTGGATGCGAAGATGCGTATTATCCAGAACCAGACACCTCAGGATGCCTTCATCTACTGGGCCGATGATCCCATCATCCAGCGCGAGTTAAAGAAGTACGACATCCAGGCCGTACAATATCCTTTCTCCGAACTGAAAGAGAAAGGGGTGATCGGCTATATTGAGGAAGGCCAGTATAAGATTGAGAAGCCCGAGCCGTTTAACATGGAACAAGAGAGCCTCAGTCTGACGGGCAAGCATAACATCTACAACTCCCTCGCCGCAGGTATCGCCTCCGACGTGGCAGGTATCAAGAAAGAAGAGATCCGCAAGAGCCTTAGCGACTTCCCCGGTGTGGAGCACCGTCTGGAGAAGGTCTGTGTGGTACGCGGTGTACAATATATCAACGACTCGAAGGCTACTAATGTCGATGCATGCTGGTATGCCCTGGAGGCCATGAAGACAAAGGTCATCCTCATCATCGGTGGCAAGGATAAA
>OCTW011589807.1_pt1 | contig 29350 bp, 14 predicted proteins | sample 1539671 | NCBI WGS metagenome assembly OCTW01 (sample SAMN02144230, study PRJEB22623) | gut metagenome | biome: sheep rumen | host: Ovis aries | place: New Zealand | reverse complement strand
ATCTGGAAACTCACAAAGGGCAGGGTGCATGTGACGGATTATTCAAATGCATCCAGGACCATGATGTTTAATATAGTCGACCTTAAATGGGATGAAGATATACTTGCGGAACTTGGAATTCCTGCATCAATGCTTCCTGAGGTTCATGACAGCAGTGAGGTTTACGGCATGGCAAGTAAACATCTCCTTGGTCGTGAGATACCGATTGCCGGAATAGCCGGAGACCAGCAGGCTGCGCTTTTCGGACAGCAGTGCTGGGAGAAGGGAAATGCAAAAAACACCTACGGAACCGGCTGCTTCCTTCTTATGAATACCGGAGACAAACCTGTATTTTCACAGAACGGACTGCTTACAACTCTTGCGTGGGGCATAGACGGCAAGGTGAGATATGCGCTTGAGGGCTCTGTTTTCATCGCCGGGGCATCCATTCAGTGGCTGAGAGATGAGATGAAGCTGATCGACAGTGCTGAGGATTCGGAATATATGGCGAGGAAGGTGCCGGACAGCAACGGCTGTTATGTTGTGCCTGCTTTTACCGGACTTGGTGCACCATACTGGAATCAGTATGCTCGCGGAGCCATCGTGGGAATCACACGAGGCGTTAATAAATACCATATAATAAGAGCAACTCTTGAATCGATAGCCTACGAGACCTATGACGTTCTTAAGGCTATGGAGAAGGACATGGGAGTTAAGCTGAATGAGCTTAAGGTTGACGGCGGCGCTTCGGCAAATAACTTCCTGCTTCAGACTCAGGCGGATCTTATTGACTCAACCGTTATCAGACCGAGCTGCCTGGAGAGTACCGCAATGGGAGCGGCATTTCTTGCGGGCCTTGCAGTAGGATACTGGGAGTCGAGAGATGAGCTCCGGACGATCCATTCAATTGATCGGATATATAAGCCGGAGATAAGCGCTGAAGAAAGAAAGAAGAAACTGGACGGCTGGGAGAAGGCTGTAAAGCGCAGCTTCGACTGGGCGGAGTAACAAACAATATACGTGTTCCGGATATTTCGGAAAAAAAGCTGTGGTGCCCGGTACCTCCGGGCAGGACGATAAAAAATGTGGCAATGGTATGAATTACATATCATTGCCACATTTTATTATGCGTTTATTTGTACGTTTTTAAGCTCTTCGCGGATGTCCTTTTTGAATTCCTCCGGAAGCTTTCCTCTGACGATCCAGTCTATTATCCTGTCACAGGCATGAGTGTCGGTCTGCTCAAAGTTATTTGCAATGTATTCTTCAACCTTTTCGTATTCGAAATCGCCCTGCCTGATCGCTTCGCACATGTCGCTGCAATTTTCAGTGATCCTGCCCGGAACATTGGTCCTGTAATCTCTGTGGAATCCGCGGCTCTTGGAGTAGCCCTTAATGTCATAGGCGAAGAAGAGCATCGGCTTTCTCATAAGTGAAAACTCATAGATGTTGGATGAGTAATCGGTTATCAAAAGGTCCGTAGCATAGAAGAGATCGTTGATATTTGGATATGCGGAAATGTCCAGCATCCTGTCCTTATATTCTTCGGGAATAGGAACGGGCTGAGTTACAAAAGGATGCATTTTAAATACAAATACAGAGTCCGTTTCAACAGCAACCTGATACATATCATCAAAGTCCAGCTTCTTATAAGGATAGTAGGCATGCTTCTTGTTGGCACCGCGATAGGTCGGAGCGAAAAGAATGACTCTCTTTTTAAGAAGAGGATATTCGCTGAGGAGCTTCTCGGTTGTCTCTTTTCTGTATGTTTCATTCAGGTATTCGTCAAGCCTCGGCATTCCTGCAGGAAGTACCATTGTATCGTTTATACCCCAGACCTCTGAGAAGAAATGTCTGATCTTTCTGGAACCTGCTATACCGTATGTATACTGCCTGTGGCCTGAAAGCGGAGCAGGAGAGGCTGCCATACCAAATCTGCTGTAGCCGGTGGATTTGAAGCCGGCACCCGCATGCCAGAGCTGGGTTATCGTGGTTTTCTTCAGAGTCAGCCAGTCTGTTGTCTGGCTGTGATCATCCATAAATATAAAATCAGCTTTGGCAAGCTTATTCAGAGTCTTAACCCAGTGGAAGAAGCTGTAATGCCTGGTGGTTATGGCGCGGAAGGCTTCATCAGGTTTGTAGCCTTCTCTGATAAGAGCCTTCTTTAAGGCTGACATATTTGAACTTATCTGCTCGCTCTGATCGCTGAAGAGGAGTATTCTTTTCTTTGATCCTGAGAATCTGAGCTTCTTATATAAGAAATAATAAATATTATAAACAGATCTGAGTACCGATTTTGCAAGTCTGTGTCTTCTTCTCTCAAGTCTGGTCTTAAACTTCAGAACCTTCTTCTTATCTGTTCTGAGACCATCCGAGGAAATGAAGCTGAAACCGCCTTCGTTCGAGAAGGCAACTCTGTACTCCCTTTCGGAATGAAAGTAAAGAAAGCGTTTGTTCTTTTTCTCTACGGATAAATCTTGGATTGGATCAACTGCGGACTGCGCCGTTTCACCTGCGTAGGCAGCGGATTGTACTGTATCACTCGGTTCTGTCGTGGTTTGTGCCGCTTCACCTGCGTAGGCAGCGGATTGTACTGTATCACACGGTTCAGTCGTGGTTTGTATCGCTTCACTGGGTTCAACAGCAGGAACATAAGGAAGAAACTCAGGCTGCTGAGGATCTCGGCCACCTGTGACTGCTTCATAGGAAATGCGGTATTCACCCACCGGAAGCATCTTACAGTTACCCGGATTGGTTATATTTAGTTTATAAAGACCTGTTTCTTCATGTTTAAGAAAGGCCTTATAGCTTCCGTCAGTATTTATTATATATGGCCGGAATGTGTCGGGAGGCAGATCGTTCATGTCTGCCGGAGTTATCCTGAAGTATATCCACATTCTGTCCCAGTAAATATCTGTGATAGCGTATTTATCAGTATATTTCATCTCTTCTCCTTGAAAAGTGATCGTTTTATGGGGCGCAGTAATAAGAATAAGTATCAGATCATAACCCTGTTTATTATTGCGTTCCCGGATATGATTGTAAGTATTCCTTGTTATTATTGCAAGTGTAAATGAGAGAGAAGGCTGTCGTACAAAGAAAAACAATATATCAATACGGATGAAAACCAAAAAAAATACATCCGAAATCATGTTACACAAAATAAAATCAAATTTTTTTCAAAAAAACTTTAAAAAATTATTTACAACTTGGGTTTTATGTTATATAATCCGTTTCAGATGTTTAGCAGACGGAGAGTACTGCTTCGCGAAAAAAGTTTTATAAAGGAGAAAAAAGTTATGTCATACGTTGATGAAGTACTGGAGAAGATCCAGAAAAGAGATGCAAGTCAGCCTGAGTTCATCCAGGCAGTAACAGAGGTTCTTAACTCACTCAGACCTGTTATCGAGCAGGATGAGCAGAAGTATCGTGACCTCGCAATCTTAGAGAGAATCACAGAGCCTGATCGTCAGATCATGTTCAGAGTTCCTTGGGTAGATGATAACGGCAAGGTACAGGTTAACAGAGGTTTCCGTGTACAGTTCAATAACGCTATCGGACCTTACAAGGGAGGTCTCAGACTTCATCCATCAGTAAACCTTGGTATCATCAAGTTCCTTGGTTTCGAGCAGATCTTCAAGAACAGCCTTACAACACTTCCAATCGGTGGTGGTAAGGGTGGTTCTGACTTTGATCCAAAGGGCAAGTCAGACAACGAAATCATGAGATTCTGCCAGAGCTTCATGACAGAGCTTTCAAAATATATCGGTGCTGACGAGGACGTTCCTGCAGGTGATATCGGAACAGGTGCTCGTGAGATCGGTTTCATGTTCGGACAGTACAAGAGAATCAAGGGACTTTACGAAGGAGTTCTTACAGGTAAGGGTCTTACATACGGTGGATCACTTGCTCGTACAGAGGCTACAGGTTATGGTCTTCTTTACCTTACAGAAGAGATGGTTAAGTGCCACGGTGATAAGATGGAAGGCAAGACAGTAGCTATCTCAGGTTCAGGTAACGTTGCAATCTACGCTTGCCAGAAGGCTCAGCAGCTTGGTGCCAAGGTTGTTACAGTTTCTGATTCAACAGGCTGGATCTATGATGAAGAAGGTATTGACGTTGCACTTCTTAAGGAAGTTAAGGAAGTTAAGAGAGCACGTCTTACAGAGTATGCTGCAGCACGTCCATCAGCTAAGTACTTCGAGAAGAAGAACGGTGAGCACGGTGTATGGCAGTACAAGGTTGATATCGCTCTTCCATGTGCTACACAGAACGAGCTTGATATCGAGGATGCTAAGATGCTCGTTGCTAACGGCGTTCAGTATGTAGCAGAAGGTGCTAACATGCCTACAACAATCGAAGCTACAGAGTATTTCCAGGCAAACAACGTACCTTTCGTTGGCGGTAAGGCTGCTAACGCAGGTGGTGTTGCTACATCAGCACTTGAGATGAGCCAGAACTCTGAGAGACTTTCATGGAGCTTCGAAGAGGTTGATGCTAAGCTTAAGAACATCATGGTTGGTATTTACCACAACATCGATGACGCTGCTAAGGAGTATGGTATGGAAGGCAACTATGTTGCAGGTGCTAACATCGCAGGCTTCAAGAAGGTTGTTAACGCAATGATCGCTCAGGGCGTTTGCTAATCAGATAAAACAACAGGAGAGCTCCTACCTTAAAAGTGGAGGGTTTATCAACGTGAAAAACTCGCATTCGCTATAATGAGTGCGAGTTTTTTTGATACTATGCAATCGAAAAAACCAAAATAAAAAAGACGAAAAACCCAAAATAAAAATGCCGAAAAACATAAAATGAACTTGAATTATTACATGAAGCATTGCATGGATTGCCAGAATCCCAGGTAAAAAATGGTAGCATGACGAGTGACGTAGTCACGAGATGCTACATGGCTGAATAGATTTTCTCGTTGCTTTTTATAAAAAAATTGCATATACTCCGGTAATGTTTTATAATCAAATAAAGTATCTGTACTATGAAATTTTTTAATATTTATCTGTTTTGTTACACTTGAATTACCTATTTACAGACTGCACCTGTTTTTCATAAAGAAATTAGTGAGAAGGGATGTGAATAAATGAAGAGGTCAAACAAAGGATTTACGTTAGTTGAATTGATTATTACAATAGCTATCATGGCCATTCTTGCTGCGGCTATTGCGATTTCTGTTATCAGATACATTAATAAGGCTCGTAAAGCAGATGATATTGCAGCGGCTGATACGATAGGAGCTACGCTTTCTGCGGCTATTGCATCTGATGAGGAGTTATATCATTTTGTTCAGATTGCAACCAGTGATAAGGGAAACAATCTTACAAAAGCAAATATACAGAATGGCTGGCTCAGAGTACTTGGATATTGTAATTCACCTCGAAACAGTTATGATATGACGTTCCATGCTATTAATACCGCCGGAGTAACCGCGGCTGAGAAACAGTCCTTCGAGGATGGTATAAATACGTATCTTGGTACAAATATTCCAAGGCTTCAGTTTTACGAGTTTAATTATCTTGATGAATGGATAATATGCGCTGATGGTGATGGAAGGTTATACGTTTTTATCGGTTCGGGAATGAATGATGACAGATATCATATGAAACCCCAGACCACCGGAGGGCGTGCCTGTATAAATAATGGGGGACGTTATTGCTATCAGGTTTGGCCTGAGGTTGATCCGAAATATGAAAAACTCAGCAGACCGAGGGATGCAAGATAAAACTGAAACTGCCAAGTGCATGAAGCAGTCAAATGACAAGGCAAAGAGCCAGGCGGCAAGGCCGAAGCAGAATGCACCGGTAAATCCGAAGGCCGGAAAATAATAATGATATAAGAAACCGTAATACAACCCGTCATGTGAAAACATGGCGGGTTGTATTTCGTACTGAACTAAAAGGTGGTCAGAAAAGAATATGACTAAAGTCATGTTTAAGTCATGCCTTTTTTCACTACAAAAAGCCTGCCTTGTATTTTACAATGAGTTTGTCAATGAAACAAAGGCTATTATGAAACTTGTATTTAAACATTGAGGAATAAAGATAAAGAATATGACAGGCGGAATCCGGCGGGTTTCCGAAAGAAAAAGGAGATATGAAATGGCAGTATTACTTAAAACAAACGATCTTACTAAAAAATACGGCAACAAGGTTGTTGTAGATAATCTGAATATCGAGATAGAAGAAGGAGAGATATTCGGACTTCTCGGACCTAACGGAGCAGGTAAGAGTACCACAATGAATATGATCTGCGGCATCGTTAAGCCGACACTCGGAGGAGTTGAGTTTATGGGTAAGGATTTCCTGAAGAACCGTAAGGAGCTGATCGGAAACCTTGGATACATACCTCAGGAGCTTGCAATCCACGGAAACCTCAAGGCGTGGGAAAATGTTGAACTCTTCACCTCACTCTACGGTATCAAGGGCGCTGAGCTTAAGGAGAGGATAAATGAGTCGCTCGAATATGTAGGACTTATCGAGAAGAGAAATGATTATGCGAAGACCTTCTCGGGTGGTATGAAGAGAAGACTGAATATAGCCTGTGCGATCGGACATCATCCTCGCCTTATGATCTTCGATGAGCCGACAGTCGGTATTGATCCGCAGTCAAGAAATTTCATTCTGGACAAGATCAAGGATTCGAATAAGAACGGTGCGACGATCATTTACACCAGCCACTATATGGAAGAGGTTGAAGCGATATGTACAAAGATAGCTATTATGGACAACGGCGTGATCATTGCAACCGGAACAAGTGAAGAGCTTAAGAAGATGGTTAAGGATGATACTTCATCGATAACACTTGAAGAAGTATTTCTTACAATGACAGGCAAGAAGCTGAGAGATTACTAAAGAACAGATGATCGAAAAAATAAAAGAGGAAACAGACGATGATCAGATATCTTATTAAAAATAATATGAAGTTGATGATGAGAAGCTTCACCAACATCCTTCTCGTTATCATAATGCCTATAATTCTCATAGCTCTTCTTTCAAGTGCTTTTAACGATATGATGAAGAAATACGAAGGAAAGAGCAGTATTGAGGCAGGCTACACAGTTGCGGATGAAGTATATCCCGAAATGATCGACGCCGTTAAGGTAGCAGCAGAGCAGAGCGGTATCACCTTACGTGAATATCATAACAGGAAGCCTGAGGATGTTCTGAGAAAAGACGAAATGTGTGCCTTTATCGAATTTAAGGCTGATGGCTACACCATATATCAGAATGGTGATATGAAGGAACAAGCTAAGGTGGTTGAATACTTCCTGGAAGCATACAATGAACAGTTTCTGATGGTAACTTCAAATGTCCAGCCATCGCAGAAGGGACTCACGGTTGAGCATCCGAAATTTATGAATGAGATCAGTTCACAGGATTACTACGGAATCATAGAGATAATATATTTCGGATGGTGTGCGATAGTAGTCGGTGCGGGAGTTTTCACAAGTGAGAAGAAATACCGTATCACTAAGAAACTTCAGGTTTCAAGGCTTTCGAGCTTCCAGCTGTATCTGGCCAAGTTCGTACCTATGGTTACGGTTGTCTTCGCTGGACTTCTTATATCTGCAGGACTTTCGATAGTACTCTTTGGAGTGCACTGGGGCAATCCACTGCTCTCGATACTTCTGATATTTATATCGTCAGCTGCAGCAACAGCCCTGGGACTCATGGCTTACTATATTTTCGATAATATAGTTGTAACGATAATAGTTGTATTCTCCTGGGTATGGATGGCAGGTTTCTTCGGTGGAAGCTTTGAGACATATATGTATTCGGCACATCCGACCTCGTTGAAGGTGCTGTCACCTATATATCATATCAACAGATCTCTGGTTGAACTGTCATGTATGGGACACAGCGATTATGTACCGAGTGCAATTATCTATTGCGGAATTTTAACTATAGTTTGTTCGGCAGCTGCAATCTTCGCAGGTGCTGTGAGAAAGAGAGGAAGAGCATGAAAACACTTATCAAAACAAGTTTAAAATTACTTCTCAGAACCAAGGCGTTCTGGTTCTTCCTGCTGCTGATGCCGATGCTTTCTACACTTATTCTTAAGGTCAAATTCGACAGCTCGGCAGCTTATGTTGACAACAATAAAGAAGAGATAATAGAACTGAAAAATGCAGACACAAAGGTTGCTTATAACGGTGGAAAGGGAGAGTTCGTAGTTAAAGTTTACGATGCTTCGAAGAGCGAAATGTCAGAGTACCTACTGAAAAAGCTTGCGAAAACAGGGCTGTTCCTTGTTTGCAGAGTTGATCTGTCAGAGCAGACTTTAGCAGAAGATTTTATGGATAAGCATCTTGATAGAGACGGCTTTGAGGATAAGATGGGTGCTGCGATATTTATATCTGCTGACTTTGATGAACTGGTTACAAGCGGTAATTCTGATAAGGCGCTTACAGTATATGTTCTTTCGGATGATACAAGAGAGACGGCTCTTGAGAATGAGCTTATACTTCAGCTCGGACGTATGGAGCAGTACCCTTCGGTAGATACTCTTCAGGAAATGGATACTCAGCTTCCGGAAAAGGAACTGGTAGCTGTTGCGGGCGGTTCTACGAGAGAGCTTACACAAAAACAGACCAATCAGAGATCACAGATCGGTTACGCATTTGCATTTATGACACTTTGTTTTGTCTTCTGCGGTATCTTTATAGCACATGCTGCGATCAGGGAGCAGAAGAATGGCGTATTTACAAGACTTACACTTACTAAGATTGGTTCGCTGCAGTATTTCGTTTCAAAGTTTATATTAGCTGCCATCGTATCAGCTATGGTAACAGTCGTTATGTCCGGTTGGAGTCTTCTTATAAATGCTGACGACATTGGGATGGGCAGGCTTTCATTCCTTGCAATGATCTTCATGATGGGACTTATATTCTGCACACTCAGCATGCTTGTCGGAATACTGATGGGTGACGTTATGGGAGCAAACGTTGCAGCATTTACAATATGGTGTATATCAGCGCTTATGAGCGGCTTGTATTTCCCACTCAACTATACCTCCGATGCACTTAAGGTTGCATCATATCTCATGCCTCAGAAATGGTTCCTGGAGGGCACGGAAATGATATTTGTAGGAGACAAGGGAGCACCATTTATGATATTATGTATTACAGTAGCTTTTCTGGTAGTAATACTCAGTCTCGGCAGTCTGGGACTTAAGTTTAAAAGGACGGACGAATGGGGGAACGCGTAAAAGACAATCTGTTCATAACGGTCAGAGTGGCCCTTATGCTGATCTTCAGTATATATGGTTTTCTGAAAATGGGAATAAGTACAGGAGTATCTGTTAAGGTACTCCTGCTTGTTTCGTTTTTTATTGCTGCCATCGCGGCGAAGGAAATGGTCGGGAGAAAGGCTCAGGCTGTGTTTCTTCTGATTGCGGTGGCTGTATTTACTCTGCTTGTTTACTTCGGAGGAAAAGGCTTTATACTGCTGGGAGTACTGCTCAGCTTTGAGATTCTGGCTTATCTCGGAGCAGGCTTTATGTGGTATTTTCTGCCGTATTTTATAGCACTTATTCCGGGAGTGGGTGATGCAATCGTACTTCTGATAGTCATAACACTGATGACGATATGCTATCTTCAACATGAAATAGTTATTGCTTCATACAAGAAGCAGGTGCTGGAGGAAACCATAGCCGAGCAGAGCCTGAAGCGCGATATACAGTTCAGAGAGCATGAAGCCAAGGCCGAGCTTAAGAGGAATCTTCTTCAGGCCGAGAACCGTGTTCTTGAGGAAAAAGCGGCTCTTTCGCAGACACTTCATGATAAGCTTGGACATAATATCAACGGTTCCATCTATCAGCTTGAAGCGAGCAAGGTCATAATGGATAAGGATCCGGAGAAGACCAGAGAGATGCTACAGGGCGTTATCGACCAGCTTCGAACCGGAATGGATGAGATCAGAGAGATACTCAGGAAAGAAAGACCTGAGAAGAAGAGGATGGCGCTGATCCAGCTGTATGAGCTCTGTGAGGATTGCAACAAAAAGGGCGTTGAGGCTGAGCTTACCACTGAGGGAGAGCTGTCGACGGTATCGAATGAGGCATGGGAGGTCATACTTGATAACTGCTTTGAGGCTGTTACCAATTCGATGAAATATTCCAAGTGTAAGCATATAAACATAAATATAATCGTAATGAACAAGCTGCTGAGGTGCGACATCTCGGATGATGGTATCGGATGTGAAAATATAGTTGACGGCATGGGTATCTCAGGTATGAGGCAGAGGATCAGAAAGCTTGGCGGAAATATAGACTTTGAAACAGAGGCCGGCTTTAAGGTCAGGATGCTGCTGAAGCTTAACTAAAATCTCCAGAGAGGGTAAGAATATGGATAAAATCAGGGTAATAATTGCAGATGACAGTGATTTCGTCAGGGACGGAATGAAGATAATACTTGATGTTGATGATGATTTCGAGGTTCTCGGCTGTGCGTCGAACGGACGTGAGGCAATAGAACTTGCGGAGGAGAATCCTCCGGATGTATTTCTCATGGATATACAGATGCCGGAGATGGATGGCATCGAGGCAACCAAGTATATTGTGGAGCATGATCTCGGCAAGGTTCTGATACTTACGACCTTTGATGATGACGTGCTTGTAAGGCAGGCTCTGGCCGGAGGTGCGAAGGGTTATCTGATCAAGAATCATACGCCGGACCATCTGAAGCAGATGATAAAGTCTGTTTACAGCGGCAGCGGTGTTATGGAGGGAAGCATACTTGAAACGCTGGCGGCAGGTACTGCCGTAAAGGAGGATGATTCTGCAGCTGCAAGCGGTTTTGATCCTTCCGGATATTCGGGGAGAGAGCTTGATATCGTGAGAGCTGTTGCCGACGGACTCTCCAATAAGGAGATAGCAGAGAGGCTGTTTATCTCCGAGGGAACCGTGAAGAATTATATTACTCAGATACTTTCCAAGGAAGGGTTGTCACACAGAACAGCGCTGGCAGTGTATTATCTGACGGGGAAAAAATAAAGATGAACAGTCCCGGTATCGATCCATAAGGGCAGTTACACTATAAATAAAGACCAGATGTTTTGCATCCGGTCTTTATTTGGCAGGATATATAACCTGCAGTTAATAAAAAATTCGCAACACACTGAAAAAGATTAAATAAAAAACTTGACATACTCAAAGTAATATATTAACATATGCACAGATGAACATATATACATAAAACATAAACAAGAGAGTGCATATGGTAATAAAGGAGTGCAAAATACTATGAGTATCAAGAGCGGTTTTTATAATGTAATATCTAAGGCATATGATCTTCTGGACATAATCTGGCTGTCGAAGGGCGGGGCTGATCCGCGTGAGGTGATAAATAATCTGATCCCGAACGGCCGATACAAGGTGCTTGATATGTGCTGCGGAACATTTTCGAACGGCCTTCCTGTTGCAAGGAAGAATCCCCTGAATATTGTGGTTGGACTGGACAGAAACAGGAAGATGCTTCAAAAAGCGAAGAGAAAGGCTGAAGAGAGTGGTCTGTCAAATGTAAAACTGATCCGGAGGGATGCAACGGCAACAGGCCTTAAAGATGAATCATTTGATTATATTATAATCGGTCTTGCGCTTCATGAGTGTAATGAAGAACTTCGCAGAAATATACTGTCTGAGGCTTATCGTATTCTTAAAAAGGATGGCCGCCTTGTCATCCTTGACTGGGAAAGAGAGAGTAAACTGTCGAGAAGGCTTAAGTTTGCGCCGTTATATGTTTGTGAGACCATCGGCACTCCTAAGTATTTCAAAGAGTATTATAACAGTGATAAGAGTACCTTCTTTAATGAGTACGGCTTTGAGGCTGAGAGGGTTGAAAAATGCAATTATACATTTGTTGCTGAACTAAGAAAGATTATTCATGAGTCTGATTCCGGACTGATCGAAAGCAGATACACAAAACGTACAGAGCTTCTTGATTTTGACAGTCGTTCCATCAGGGAACTGGTCAGAGAAAGAGGCTGGGCTGAGCTGCCGGAGTTTGAGCGTATTCAGGCTATTTATGATTTCGTCAGGGATGAGATCCGCTTCGGATATAATGTTGATGACAGCATAAAAGCATCAAAGGTTCTGAAGGACGGTTACGGTCAGTGCAATACCAAGGGAACGCTATTCATGGCGCTGCTCAGAGCCTGCAATATTCCATGCAGAGTTCACGGCTTTACTATCGATAAGAAGCTTCAGAAGGGCGCGATGACAGGTTTTGTCTACAGGCAGGCTCCGAATGATATCTTTCATAGCTGGGTTGAGGTTTATCTCGAAGGAACCTGGTACGAGCTTGAAGGATTTATCCTTGATAAGAAATATATCGAGAGGCTTCAGGCTAAGATCAAAGCCAGAGATGGCTTCTGTTCCGGTCCATTCTGTGCTTTTGGAGTTGGAGTAAAGGATATTGCAAGACCGGTCATAGATTTCAACAGAAACAGCACCTATATTCAGAGCGAAGGCATCAACAATGATTTCGGATTATATGATTCGCCGGATGAGATGTTCAGAGAACATCAGCAGAAACTTTCACCTGTTAAGAGATTCGCGTTCAGGCATTACGGCAGGCATATGATGAACCGTAATGTAAAAAGAATAAGAGGTAACGATTAGACAGGAAAACGCCTCCCGGCATGGGAGGCGTTTCGCGTTATTCATATATAATATAGATGCCATATTAAACAAGATATAAAACGGTCTGTGTTAATTATTTCAAATATTTATGCACCACATATTCCGGCGTGATCTGGTTACCTTCACTATCATTGAAATATGTTCTTCCTGATTCAACAAGTCTCTGAGTATTTTCATCGGAGCGGATAGCGCTTGGTGCATAGCCGGGAGTTGTCTCAAACCAGAAGGCCAGCTCATCAGTATCGATGTTTCGTACACTGACGCGGAAGACCATCTTGTAGTATTCCTTATCAGTACCAATATAATCAATCTTAATACCGCCGATCTTCTCGACGATAACGTATTTCTGAGGTTTATCAATTCTTGGAAGATATGCATCCTCCGGATATGAGTCGGCGATATTTGCAACACTCATATAATACAGTTCGCTGTCGGCAAGGATGCCTGCTTTATCCATATTATCGTATTCAGGATAATCAATTGCCGGACATTCCTTAATGGAGATTAAAGGACCATCGAGATGATCATAGAAGGCACCGGCCTTCGATTCGTCCACTTCCTTGTTCGGATCCAGCTTCTCGCCAAAATGCTGCTTTGCCCTGGCAAGTAAAGCCTCACCATCAACAGAATCAGAATATTTCAGAAGATCCTCGGTTCCGACTTCAACCTCGTAGCGTCCTTTATATTGATCAAGGCTGGACCAGAAGCGAGTCACATCGGAAAGCTTACTCAGATCCTTGACCAGAACATTAACATTGGAAGAATCGCCAAAGGCATATCTGATATCCGGTGATCCCTCAAGTGTTACAGTCGCGTCTTGCATCTTCGGAAAAGAACTGTTGATAAATACAACATTATCAGGAATAACCAGCGTCTTCAACTCACGACAGTCAAGCTGGAAACGGTTGATGTATTTGACATTTTTACCGATTGTAAGCGATGTCGGACGAAGAGGATTGTGATCTGCAGACGTGAAAGCGATAACAGGTTTACCATCAACTTTATCAGGAATGACGAGCTCAGGACGGGCACCATCCGTAACGATACAGATATATCCGTCTTCATTATTATAAACCTCCTTCAGCGCCCTCACAGAGTTTTGATCCGTCTTCTTGTCTTTGATATACTCGCTCAGTTTGACATAGGTGGCACCTTGTTCCTTGATTTCATCATCATCACCGGATGAGCAACCGGTAAGGCTGAAAAGAACGGTCGCCATAAGAATAAAAAGAACTAAAAAATGTGATTTATGTTTTCGCATGCGTAACCCTCCATATAACTTCCCCAGATACGAAATAATTATAACATGCCATGTTCTTGACGTGCAAGCACGCCAGATATAACAAGCCATGCTCTGTTCTTGATCCACTGCGTGTCTCAAGAACCGGCGCCATAGGCGCCGTATACTCACATAACACGAGGCACAGATGGGGATGCAAGCATCCCCACTGCACCTCATGTTCCGTGAGTGCATGGCTTGTTATGATTGCTTCGTTGCGCATTTGTTGCGCTTTATGTGCTAAAGTGGCATCAGGATAGAAAAAAAGGGAGGTAAAACCATGCCGGGAGAGAAGAAAAAATATGTACCAGACCTTTTCAGGCTGACGGATGCGGATTTTAAAGCAGTCGGATGCACCGCAGAAGAGCTTGAACAGGTAAAGAAGTATAATACGCAGCTTGATGCTATAAATAAAACATTCAGAGAAGAATGGAAGAAGGACGAACAGACAGAAAAGTATGAGGAGACCCGCAAGGAGAAGAGTAATCTTGAGGAGCAGCTTTATACTGTATTTCTCAAGGCGGCTGAGAGAAATCCGCGCGCCTGGGAATATGCTCCGAGCAATCTGCCTGTCTGGATACAGTGCACAGGCAGCATTCCGACTTTGGACCAGTTCTTAAGAGCGAACGGAGAGCAGCTTGGACTAATTGATAAGATCAAGCTTCTTAAGAGAAGAATGGTTTCGATGAAGGCCAAGGTCAATGAGAAGGAAGCAGAGAAGCTCGTGGATGCTCCGGAAGGACATGTTGAGGGAATAGAGGTTATCAGTGAGAATGAGAATGCAGCTTATCTTGATGGCTTAAAGCAGAATTCCTTCCAGACCTCGGGGGCAGGCTGTTGGTCAGCAAGTATGCAGCTTCAGCTTCAGAGCAGAGGAGTTAAAAATGTATCTCAGCTCGATATCCGCTCGTTCAGACCTAATTACAAAGCCAGCGAGATCAAGGAGAAGATCGCTCCTGATGTACAGCAGATGCTGGACAAGAAGGCTTTTGAAAAGCTGAAGAATAAGATCAACCCGAAGGCTCAGGAAAACTTTGATATTCTTGAAAGTGATACCACCAACAATCTTATGGATCGTGGTGATGCCTTCCTCAGGATGGCTCCTGATTCAATGCTCAAGGGCGTTGAGATAGCAGCTTATGACAATGATATAAGACTTATGGGTATCACTCGTGAAGAGTACAGAAACAGAGCAAAGAATATCATCAGAAAGAATATTCTTCACGCAATCAATGAGGATAAGGCTCCGGTCAGTTTCCTCTCGGGCGGTCATTATATTACCGTTATCGGTATTGATGAGCATAACAGGATCAAATTCAAGGATTCATACAAAAGAGGAAAAAACGCCGATCCTGATATGACATATGTTGCAAGTCTCGATTCTTTTCTTGGTAAAATTGTTTCGGTAAATACACGTCCGCTCAGGATGGAGTGGAGTGCTGAGATGAAGCTTTCACAGGATGGTAAGAAACTTTACGGTGTTCCGAATGGATATATGACTGTAAGTGATGACGGTAAAGTTCTCATGCCTGATAAGGTTAATGAGGAAGAGGAGATTACCGCGGGTTATCCAAACTGTGAGGGACATTATGTAAGACGCAGATATGGCTCAGACTCTGTTGATGTTGAAAAAACAAGAGAGGAAACCCTGAGAAACGGCGGTATCAAGATGACCGAGATGGTTTATCTTCCGAAGCAGTTAAATATGAATATCCTCAGAAGCAAGGCTTCAAAGAGATCACCTGAAGAAGAGAAAAGGCTTCAGGATATGACGAAGAGTTTTTATAACGTTGATATGAGTCCGGGTGCCGGATACACGACACTTGACGAAATAAATGCAGCATATAACGCTGATGACAGTGTATTTAAGCAAGGACTCCTTGATGCGATTGCTTCAGAAAAAGAGAATATGACTCACAGGATTGAGTCATCACTTGCAGGAAACCCTCCTGCACCTGTGAGAGCAACCTCAAGCACCAGAGCCTATGACAGATATATAAACGGCCTCTATAAGAATGAGGACATAACGAAAGCTTCTACATTTCAGTGCAAAACGTATCTTGCGAAACTGATCGCGGCCTCAACACTTAAGGCTGATGGTAAGAAATTTGATCAGAAAGCAGTTGAGCAGATGAGCAAGAGTATTCTTGAGTATACGAGCCTCGGTGAGCTTAAGCTTGATGATATGAAGAAGTTCCTTACGAATGCAAACCGTATTCAGTCGGCCGATATGATCCGTGAGGCTGTAAAGATCGATATTTTCGGAGTCAAGCCGAAATATTTTGAAGCATACAAGAAAGAGATGAAGCTCCTTTCGGAAAATATGCTTACAAAGCAGGGAAGATCCAGAGAGTATCAGAATCTCTACGATGCAGTGAAAGCTGCTTCGGAGATCGACCTCACCCAGGGTGATGCAGCGGTAAAGATTGCTGATGCCAATAAGAAGGTTATCGATGCCGTTATGAAATATACTGACGGTAAAGAGAAAGTCAGAACTACTACGAGCGGCAAGGACAGATTTGATAACGCTATCGATGCGATGTCCATAGTATCTGCATTTGCTCCTGCAACCTATAAACAATATGCAAATGAACTTGTTAGCAGGATAAATAAAGCAAGAGGAATTGATAAGCTTACAAATGCCGAGAGACAGAAGAGAACGGACCTTGTGATCATGAACAGCTACGGTGGTGAACGTGCTAAGAACAGAAGCAATGAGTTGGCCAAGAAAGCACAGAAGAAGGTTGCAAAGGCACCGGCAAAGGGATAATATTTAATATATCATATGACAATATGGCAAGAGACCGAAAGAACGGTCGGGAGGAAAAAATATGCCTAAATTAACAGCAAACCAGAAGAAGACATTTAAACAGAATGTAAACGATATTATAGAAGCTAAACCATTTGATAAGCTTATTTCGACACTGGGTCCGAAGGGCAAACTTGAGGAAACCTTCTCACTTCAGAAGGAATATAACGAGATAGAGATGGATATTCCTAAGGGACTGGATGAAAATATGGTTACAGCCATAATCATCGGCGCCATGATGGATTCGAAAGTAAATGGAATCGACGATTGGCAGCTCACCGCATCAAGTCCTGATGTCAGAAAACCGATTGATTCCAATCAGAATTATGTAATTGATAATGTGGCCATAAGTGACAAGAGAGGAAAGTTTTTTGATCCGATAATCGTAGAGGCAAGAAAGAAAGCAAAAGCGGCTCTTGAAGCCTTTAAGAATAATGACCCTGAGCCTGCAAAAGCCTTCCTGCAGAATTACATAGATTTTGAAGCAAGAAATATGGTCAGTGTAAAATTTGTCAACACTAAGGCTTTTCTCTATGGTAATTATAACAGTCGTCACGATAATTATATTGAGGGCGTGTCGCTTGCAACTACCGTGATGGGGAAGCCACCATTTAATGTTATGCCTGAAAATGTTACTCCGATCCAGACAGCAAGGCTTCAGAGCTACGGAGAGCAGGTTAAAGCTTTTGATCAGGCGGCAAGACAGAGACACAGCCTTGTCAATGATCTACATATGCTTTCTAACAATATAAAGGCTGAGAGGGCGGCTGATTTTCTCTTTAATCTCTATATTTCCAACATAAGTGCATGTATGGATGACAGAGAAAACAAGATGAAAAACAGAATCTTCTACGGTTATATCAAGCAGCTTGGCGGTCCTGATGGTTTGGGTGATGACCCTGAAGAGAATATGGCAGCGGGAAGTATTCTTTCCGGTGACAAAAATATCGCATACGCTTATGAGGATCTGAATCAAATCATTAAGGAGAATACCATAGGAAATATTGAAGCTATTCTTGCATCACCGGGAGGCTATGACAAGCTTAAGAGACTTTACATTTCTTCAATCAAGAAGTCTCCGGAATATGCGGCTATCGTAAATGCCGCAACTGAGGCGGATATGATCGATGCCATAAGTGATGCTGAGAGTGCGTGCGCCGTAAATCTTACTGATAAATTTAAGAGTGTCAAGCTTCCTGATATGGCTTCACCTTTAAATAAGGCTCAGAGAGAAAAGTTTGATCAGAATGTTCAGAAGATCAGAAATACTGTTGAGAAGGGCATAGGGGATATTATTAAAAGGAGAAATGCCGCAAATGCTCTTTATATGAATGGTATTGAAACCGATAATATGCAGAATAATGCAGTATGTATCAATGAACTTGTCGAAAACATCAAGGGTGTTAACAAGAGAGGTGGTTCCCAGAATTTCAAGGATATGTATGAAGCTCTCAAGGAATTCAGGGATTATGCCAAGGAGCTTGCTGATAGTAAGAGATCACCTTCTGCTGCAGAGCTGCAGAAATATATAGATCTTGGTGAGAAGGTAGGTAATCTTGCATCTCACTATCTGGATCACAAGACTAAGATCAATTCAACATATGCCGAGAACAGAGTCAGGGCTGTCAACAGGCTTATTAAGAACCTGGCTGTAAATCTTGCATCAGCCAGAGGACTTAAGGAAGAATGCCTGAAGAAGGATCTGGGAGCAGACTATAAGGCGTATAAAGAATCCACTAAATATTCACCGCTCGTTGATAAAGCTACAGTACAGTCTTTTCGTTCAAAACAATACACAACATACAGGAGTATGCCAAAATCCGGAGCATCATACAGTATGCACAGAATGGCCGTTTACTCGGTGTCACTCATGGCACTTGCCGTTACCGGAGAATATTCTATTGATGATCTTATGGATCCGTCAAAGTTTCAGAATGAAAAGTCTCTGATGTTTGACAAGGTTGTTGAGAAGATGACATATGTTACTCCTGAGAATCAGAAGTGGATCGCTGAGATGATGGTCAAGGGTATGGAGAAGACCAGAGTTATGGTAGATGAGAAGATGAAGACGCTTGATTTCACAGATCCAAAGATATTTGAAGGCGATACAATGAAGAAGATCACAGCTTTTTCAATGTACAGATTTGATATCTGGCAGGAGGTTGAACATTGCAAGAATGAAGCTGAAGAATTTATAAAGGAACTTCATCCTGAGATACCGAACTACAGGGCATACAGTGAAAAGATAAGGAATGATGTCGGTATGCTCGGAACAATCAGAGCCGACGAAGACAAGAGAGACAGGCATATCAGGATGTTCATGGAGGAAGCATTCCCTGAAGACAGCACAAAAGCTGCTAATCTCATTGGTGAAATACTGAACAATGCGATTGAAAGTGAACTGATGCGAAGATCCGTTGCTGATAAGATGAAAAACGGAAATAATGTCGAGTATTCAAAAGTCGATGACAGAATGGAAGGAGTATTACTGAACAGCGCAAGTCTGACATTTAAGACGGAAATGGGCGATAAGCTTACAAGAATTTATGAAGAGCATCCTGAGCTTTTGAGAGAGCATCTCGCTTCGATGATGAATGGAGAGTATTTCAAGGATATTAAAGTTAAGGTAGATCTGACCAGTCCAAATCCGGTTGAGATAACGGGTATGAATGAACTCCTTGAGAGGGTTAAGACCGATAGTTTCATGAAGGAAGCTGAGGAAGCAACCGTAAGACTTGAAACACAGAAATACAAGAACAGGGAGGACTTCTTCAGGGATTCTGCTCTTGCAATAACCGGAGGTATTTACAAGGTTAGCGGTAAGCTTCCTAAGAAGACCGAAACAGGTAAGGTTACATCACTTCAGGATTATGCTGAGGCTCAGTTTAACAGCCCGACATTCAGAAACTCTCTTCTCAGCACCAAAGAGCCTAAGAAGATGAAGAATCCTAAGAGTATTGCTGAAACCGCAAGAAACCCTGAGAAGATCAGAACGATCATCAAGGCGGCTAACAAAAAAGAACTTGCCAAACTGCAGGCGAACGGACCTGAGGTCCTTAAGGATAACCCACAGGCAAGGCCGAAAAACAGAAGAGTTGAAGGCGCCGGAATGCGGAAGAAGAAGTAAAGCATAGTAACAAGCCATGCACGACGAAAACATGAGAAATAGATGGGGATGCTTGCATACACAGCTATTTCTCGTGTTTGAGGAGTATACGGCGCCTACGGCGATGGTTCTTGATCCGCTCCGCGTCTCGTACGCATGACAAACCATGCTGTTCTTGATCCGCTCCGCGTCTCAAGAACCGGCGCCATAGGCGCCGTATATTCCTCAAAAAAATCACAGGTTGGTATGCAAGCATCCCATCTGTGATTTTTTTTCGTCATGCATGGCTTGTTATTATTGCTTTGTTACGCTTTTGTTGCGCTTGATGTGATAAAGTAGGTGCAGAGGGTGAGGAAATATGACTCACATGCTTAATTGTAGTAAATAAAAAATAGTTAAAATAATCCAGGAGGAATTAAGATGAAAGAGCTTGAAAACATCAGCAGACTTGATGGAGCGGATAATGGAGAAGATTATAAGGTCGTTCAGACTGAAACATTTGATCTTCAAGGAGCACCGATGGATGCTTATCTTGGGACAAAGGAAGAAAGAGAGGCCCAGGCGAAGAAATATATCAAAGGCTATGAAGCTCAGCAGACAATGCTTGACAAGACAATGTACTTTTTGTATTTCGAGATGAAGAATTTCCTTACGGTTGGTTCTGTTGATCCACGATATGGTGCAGGACAGACAGAGATAGAAAAAAGCCTTTCAGACGACGAAAAGAAAATCATACTTGCTGAAGAACAGAAAAAATATAATGAATCCATAGATAAGCGACCAACAGTTGGTCTCAGCAAAACTGTAAGACGTTCTCCGGAGGAAGAAGCTGCTGCAGATGAGATCAATAAGAGATTCATCAGGGATCTTGTAGGAAATGGATCGCGAAAAGCTATTCTCGAAGGCCTTAAGTCAGCTCAGCTTATAAGTGTTTACGGAGAGTATCTTAATGGTATTGATTACAAGAAAAACTATGATAATCTTCCGGAAGATACTCGTCTCAGAGAGAAGAAGGCAACCTATCTCACGTCATATAATAATGCCGGAATAGCCAATCTTATAGCAAGTGCAAAGGGAGCTGTTGACGCAAATATTAAGATGCTGCTTCAGCCGGAAGAAAATGATGAGTACGGAATTGGCAAGATACTCTTTGATAATCTTAAGTATAATAAACAGATGAAGATGTCAACATACTTTAAGAGCATGGGCTTTACAGAGTATGAGAAAAAAGTTTATTGCAAGAGGAACAACTGTAACGAAAATGAAACAGTTTATGATGTATTTAAGAGAAGGCTTGAAGATGAGGATGCTGAAATAATCAACAGCGATACCATACGTGAGAGGGTTAAGAAGGATTATATCAAGGAGTATACAAGCAGTATTCTTGATGAAGCTAATGCAAGTCCAAAATTATTCTTCCAAAGTCATTATACTGAGGATATCACAATGGATGAATTTATGGATATGCTTAAGTTTAATGAGGTTGAGAAGGCTGCATTTCTTAAGCAGTTTAAAACTCCAACTAATAATCCTGATGAACCGTTTATCTATGCTAAAAAGGGAGATAGTGCTCTTGGCATGTTTTATAATGCCTTAAATGCAGATAAAGAAGCTTTGGCAGAGATAAAACAGAATAAGATTGACAGAGGTGAAAGACCGGAAGATGCAGAAATCATATCCCCTGATGATGTAGTGACATATATGCAGGGCGTACTTGAAAGTGAGGCCGACCGATTTGCTTTTTCAAGGTATAAATATAAAGATACGATTTCCATTGAAAAATTCCTTGGTTCCATAGGGTATAAGAAGGATGAGGTAGATCATTTTATTAAGGAAAGAAATATCACCAGAGATGTTCCTGCAATAAGCGTTATGAGGATGGAGTATATCAAGACTCTTGATGCTCAGCAGCTTGCTAATGTAAAGGAAGAGGATGTAGAAAAGTTTGCTTCTGATTTCATGGAAAATGAAAGAAACAGACTTAAGTCTATGGGAAGACCTAAGGTCTATATCAACCTGTCTATGGCAATGAGAGAAGAATTTCATGATTCTCTGAAGACTAAGGAAGAAAAAGAAATACATAAATATGGTATAGCTATGGTTGCCAATGAAGGTGTTAAACCGAAAACTGATCCCAAAAAGGAACCAGACAAGTATTATGCCAAGTGGGTTAAGGAGAAGGCTGACCCGTATCTTGCAGAAAACTTTTACAATGGACTGGCTCAGAATTTTGTTCCTATCAATGAGAAGCTTCTGAGCGGCAAACCGCTTGAGAGCATAAAGAATAAAGACATCCAGAGATATTATGACAGTAATGTTGTAAATACCGATACAGCACTTCTCAGAGGGCTCATCGATAAGCTTGAGGCTACCAAGGGTGGATATGGAACAGGCCATAAGGATACAATTAAGTTCACTGAAATGCTTAAGGCACTTAAGGATTATGAATATAAGCTTTCATATGGTGATATGAACGGTATCATGGACCTTAAGAACACAGTTATCACAAAGTGTAAGAAATACGTTGAGGACAGAGAAAGTGTCAGAAGCGCTAATTATGGTAATGACAGATTTGACGTGGCATCAACGGCTCTTTACAGTCTTATGTCCACAGGAGATTTTACAAGATGGGCCCATGCGGTAAACGGAAAACGCAGCTCTGACAAACTTACCTGGGACAGGCTTGCGACAAAGCAGGTTCAGTTTCTGACAACCCAGCAGGCCAAGGAAGAGGATCTTCAGAACGCTTCAAGCCAGTCAAGAGTAGCTAAACCGAAGTCGTATGAAGCAGGCTTTGTTAGATTTGAGAAGCTTGTTGGCAGAATTCCACAGTTTGATGACAAGTTTGATGGAGTATTTTTAAGGGATGATTATGCTGAGAAGTTTAAACCTATAGATGATAATGAGAGATTCGTTCAGATAGGACCATCTGTTACCAAGAGAAATCTTTCGGATCAGGATTTTACAGCTATAGTATTTGCAGCACTTCATACACCTGAGGTTCTTGCGGCAGACACAAGACTCAGAAATCATTTTGAACTCAAGATGCTTGCAATCGGCAAGGATCTGACCACAGAGCTTGCGAAAGATGATGTTCCGCTTAAGGGAGAAAGAAATATCCAGGTTCTTGCTGATGGCAGAGATGCTGCTATCAATGCTATGAACGAATATGCAGCCGGAAATAAGATTCCGCTTGCACATATCCTTGCATCAGGTATCAGAAATGTTACTGCAGTAGCCAGAAGTATGGAGAAAATCTCTGATGATATTTATATGCATGCCGAGATGGGCGTCAGGATCATGGAAATGATCAACAGGGACGAACAGCTTAAAAGAGAAGTTGAAGCCAACTATGATCAGGGTCAGAACTTTAAAGATGACTTTGATTTCGTGAAAAACGTAAAGGCTATGGCAGATATCCATATCAAGGCAAATAATGCTGAGAAATTCATTGAGAGAGAGGTTACAAAGAATCCGTCCGGAAGATATGATGCCAAGACCAAGGAGGCTCTTGTTACCGATATTCTTGTTCAGCAGCTTGTGGAAGACAGTGCTGTAAAATACAATGAGAAGCGTAAGACCACAGCTTCTTATAAAGCAAATGAAAAGAAAATTGCTGCTGACTATAATAAGGCCAAGATGGCTCTTGTTAAGAGGGGACTTGAGAATAATCTCAGCGAAGCAGAATATAAGGCTGAAATGAATAAGATCGAAGACGAGCGTAAATTTAATCATACACTCTTATCAATCAACAGAAGCAATCCTGTAGCAAACAGCCTTGGTGATAAGAAGAATATGGACGCTCTTCGTGAAAGCGTTAAGAAGATGGTCAAGGATTCCGGAATATCCAAGAAGTCTATGAAGGATATTGCAAAGGAACTTAAGAGTCCTAAGTTTATCAATAAGGTTGCTGCGCTTTCTCAGCAGACCAGAGAGCAGCGTGATAAGGAAGTTGCAGAGAAGAGAGCGGCTGCTCAGAGAGAAGCCGCTAAGAAGGCAGCTGCCAATACCAAGAAATCAGCTGCAAAGAAGTAATCAGTATAGAGTATTGGAGGGTAAATAAATGCCGAAATTAACAAAACCTGCAAAGGGTAATATGTTTTATGAGGATTTTTACAGATCCATTACCAGTACCCTTGGTTTTCTGGAATGGGGTTCTGAACCGCGTAAGTTATTGTCGGAAAATATAGGTGCTTTCAGGACACTTTACCTGAGAGACGAGAAAGAATTTGTTGACGAAGCTCTGGGACAGATTGAGGTTCTTGTTAATTTCATGAAGACCAGAGATAAGAAGACCGGTAAGACCGGTATGGATATCATTAAGGAAAACTATGGCGGTGACTTTAATGAATTTGCAGCCGATCTTGCGGTCATGAATGAGGAGCTTGAGCTTGGACTTGATCTGCCTAAGCTGGGCGTAAATGTTGTGCCGAGGAAAGCTCCTGAACCAAAGGCACCGGTTGTTAATGATGCGCCGGGCGAGCCGGAGGTAAATATAGTTAATAATGCTGTAAACAAGGATGTCGTTAATGACGTACCTGTAAATGGTGCACCACAGGTTAATGCGGTTAACAATGTGCCTGTAAACGGTGAGCCGCAGGTTAATGCGGTCAACAACGTGCCTGTAAACGGTGAGCCGCAGGCTGCTCAGCCTGCAGGCTTCAAGTTTGGCGGCATAGTAAACAAGAAAATGTTCTTTAATTCCATAAATCCTATCATGACGATAAGGGATCTGTTTGACAATGCTGACGAAGTTCAGGCTGCGGGACTTACTATGGTGGGACTCGCCCAAAACTCTAAGGAGAAATATGATGACGTTCAGCTTCCGGAAGCAGATGTTCAGGCATTATCTGTGGCTGCAAAAGACTTTTTTGATGCTATTGACAGAGATATAGCGAATGACAATCGTCCGGACAATTCCTACATTAAACGTATGAAGAAAGCGTTCAGACGTCATGTAGAAGCAGGACTTAACGGAGATCTGGAGCTTATGCTTGAGGCGGATGAAAGTGCACTGACATATAAGTCAGGTACCTTTAATGATTATCCGCTTCCTAACTTTAATGTCGCAAAACAGGGCGAACCCCTTAATCTGCAGAGAAATGAGCAGAAATACGAGGAGTTCATGGCAAAGTATCCGTTCCTTGAGCAGTTTGAGGACAGACAGCAGTATGATGAGACTGTTAAGATTCCTTTCCTCAAGGCGAAGAAGGCAGGTCTTGTTGATGAAAAACTTGAGAAGGAATATAAGATAAAAACTCTTGAGCATCTTAAGAGACAGAAGGTTTATTTTGAACAGCTAAGAGCAATCCCTGTCAATGAGGAAACTCTTTCCATCGAGCCTTTTGCCAAGACTGAAACAGGCCTTACAATGGACTGGAAGGGTGAGAGATATGGTGAAATGCGCGGTAATCAGATTAACCGCGAGATTCAGGCACTTGAGCATGGATGGTCACCTGAGGATTTTCAGCTTTTTCATGATGTTGATTTAATGATGAAAACCCTCACAACCTATAAGGACGATATTGATCAGAAACGCCCGGGTATGTATGATCAGGTTAAGAGGATATATGATGATTTTAATAATTCATATATCGATACTGCCGCCGACAGGAGGAGAATGATCGGAACACTTAGGCCTATATATTCTGAGTATAAGAAGCATATGCTGCCACCTGAGCTTAAGCAGAAAAAGGTTGAATATGATCATGTTTATAAACAGATAACAAAGTTTGAGGACAATTACAAAAGAATATCAAAGAATGATGTAAGTGTAGTTACACTGTCAGCTGATGAACGTTTCCGTCAGGAGATGATCAAATCTCTTGAGGATTATATGAAGGAGCTTTCTGCTCAGCATTCTATAGGAAGTCATACCGATACTGAGGAAATGGGGCTTCTTAAGGGTGCGGTTGTTAATGCTCTTACAGTTCTTAAGGAAAACAGAGATAAAGGAATCTTTGAATGGGATAAATACGCAGAGGTTTTCGACAGGATCGAAGATAATGCTAAGCTTTACAGAGAGAAAAAGCTTGAGAATTATGCGAGAAAGCTTCGCAAAGAAAATCCTGTTCCTGAGAATGCTTCCAAAGAGCAGAGAGAAGAGATCGAAGACAGGATCAATGAGAAGCTTAAGAATTGGGAGCCTAACACCAAGATGGGTGTTAAGCGATATAAGGCAGCTATCGGTCTCGCTGATTATGCAAAATTCTTTGCCAAGAGGCTGAGAAACGGTAAGAAGGATCGCGAGAACTACAGGGAAGGAATCGAAGCTGTCAAGGCTGCCGGACATGATGTCGTATGGAAAGCTGATATCAGATACAGACAGGGCAGACCATATAACGGTGGTGTATGGCAGCTGCTGAATTTCTGCGGCAAGAATCCTGCATATACACCGGAGCATACTGTAAAAGCAAACAAGATGTATGATAAGGATTCATTTATCAATACATTTAAACCTGTTCAGGTTGATGGTATAACAAGTGATGATTTTGCAGTTATCACTTTTGCAAAAATGTATGATACAAACTTTATTTCGAAAGAATGGATTGACAACAGATTCGATACAAAGAGTCCTGAATCAACCAAGGAACTGAAGCTTCGTCAGGCGAGGACCATGTATACTCTTGATATGGGTATAAGCACTCCGAGAGCAGGCATGGCAGATTATTTCCTGGGTGCGACACTTGTTCCTGCAAAGGATTTTGCAAAGCAGGCATTTGAGAAATATAAAACCGGTGACAGCAAGGATCTCACAGAGCTTATTGTTACCGGTATTAAAGAGATAAATCATGATTGCATCAAAGAGGATCTGATGGACAGTGATAATTACGGCATGCAGACCGAGATGCTTTCAAAGCTTATAAACTTTGCGAAGAAGGACGAAAAACTCTATTCTGATGTAATGCAGAAGCTTGATCAGGAGACCAAACTTTCGGTTGAAGATACACTCAGACTTAAGGGCATGCAGGATAAGGCTTTTGATGCCCAGAACAAGCTGAAGAGAGCTGACGAGCTTGGCCTTAAGATGACTGATAAGGAGAAGAAGGCCTGTATCAAGGACATCGTCAGATGGGATTTCGTTTCAACCATGCATAACAGGATAAGAACCGAGCAGAAGGACAACAGTAAGGAATTCGATGATTTCCAGAAGAACAGAAAGAATCTGATCATGCGCGCAGCTAAGCCGAATGCTGATATTACTGTTCATGACACAATAGTTATGGAATATAAGATCCTTGAAGATGTTCGTAAGCCGGTACCTCATATTACCCGCAGACTTCGTACCGAAAAGGGTAATAAGATGCTTGAGGATGCGGTTAAGAATATCAGTTCAAATATTTCAAGCAGCGCTTCTCCGAAGCAGATACTTGAGGAACTGAAGAAGAACAAGGCTGAGTTCGTAAGGATTCATAATAAACAGAGAGATAAGGCTCTTGAGCAGAAACAGGCTGCTGCAGCTAAGAATGCTCCTAAGAAGCAGACAGTACCTAAGGCCGGTAACTCAGCGAATCAGCCGAAAGCAAAGGGCAAGTCATAAAACTTAAAGCGGTATTTCCCTTTTGGTTAAAAAAATTCCGAAAAAAGGTATTGACAAATAAAAAAAGTTGGTATAGAATCCGTAACTGTAAAGACAAAGGCGTCTTAGAGCTAAAGGCTCTGAGGCGTCTTTTTTGCGTTTTAGACAAAAAAGAACAGGAGAGTGGATATTATGGAAAAACAAAATGTACCTGAACTTTTCGGATCGCTTGTATTTGATGACAGGGTAATGAGAGCACGACTTTCAGACAAAGTTTATAACTCTCTCAGGAAAACCATCGATGAGAATGTAAAACTGGACGATGAAGTTGCAGAGGCAGTTGCAGTTGAAATGAGAGACTGGGCACTTGAGCATGGAGCAACACATTTTACACATTGGTTCCAGCCACTTACAGGTGTAACCGCTGAGAAGCATGACAGCTTCATCACACCATCGCCGGATGGCGGAGTTCTGATGGAGTTCTCAGGAAAGGAGCTTATCAAGGGCGAGCCTGATGCATCTTCCTTCCCTTCAGGAGGACTTAGAGCAACCTTCGAGGCAAGAGGATATACAGCATGGGATCCGACATCATATGCGTTCATTAAGGATCATACACTTTGTATTCCTACAGCATTCTGCTCATACTCAGGTGAGGCACTCGACAAGAAAACACCGCTGCTTCGTTCAATGCAGGCACTCGACAGAGAGGCCAAGAGAATACTGAAGCTTTTCGGTAAGGATGTTAAATACGTTAGAACAAGCGTAGGACCGGAGCAGGAATATTTCTTAGTAGACAAGGAAGTTTTTGATAAGAGACCTGACCTTATATATACAGGAAGAACACTTTTCGGAGCAATGCCTCCAAAGGGACAGGAGCTTGATGATCATTACTTCGGAGTTATCAAGCCAAGAGTTACAGAATTCATGGAAGACCTCAACAATGAGCTTTGGAAGCTTGGAATCCTTGCTAAAACAGAGCATAACGAGGTTGCTCCTGCACAGCACGAGCTGGCACCGATCTTCTCAACAACAAATGTTGCTACAGATAATAACCAGCTTATGATGGAGATCATGCAGAAGGTAGCAAGAAAGCATGGTATGGTTTGTCTCCTCCATGAGAAGCCTTTTGCAGGTGTTAACGGATCAGGTAAGCATAACAACTGGTCAATGGCTACAGACACAGGTGTGAACCTCCTTTCGCCTGGTGATACACCTTATGAAAATGCTCAATTCCTTCTGTTCCTTGCAGCTGTTATCCAGGCTGTAGATGATTATCAGGATCTTCTCAGACTGTCAGTTGCAACAGCAGGAAATGATCATAGACTTGGAGCTAACGAAGCACCGCCTGCAATCATTTCAGTATTCCTTGGTGATGAATTATCAGCTATCCTTGATGCTATCAGAGATGATAAGCCATATGAAGGAACTGAGAAGGTTCTTATGAAGCTTGGAGTTAACTCAATTCCTCACTTCTCTAAGGATACAACAGACAGAAACAGAACATCACCATTTGCATTTACAGGTAATAAGTTCGAGTTCAGATCACTCGGTTCTTCAAACAGCATCGCATGCTGCAACATCATGCTGAATGCAGCAGTTGCAGAAAGCTTAAAGCAGTACGCTGACGAGCTTGAGAAGGCAGATGACTTTGAGGTTGCTCTTCACGAACTGATCAAGAGAGTTATCACAAATCACCAGAGAATCCTCTTCAACGGTAACGGTTACGGTGAAGAGTGGATCAAGGAAGCAGTTGAGGTAAGAGGTCTTTCAAATCTTAAGACTACAGCAGATGCAATGCCTCGTCTCCTTGACAAGAAGAATATGGATATGCTTATCTCTCACAAGGTATTTACAGAGGCAGAGATCCAGTCTAGATGCGAGATCATGCTTGAGAATTACTGCAAGACAGTAAATATCGAGGGACATACAATGGTTGAGATGGTTAGAAAGAATTATCTTCCTGCTATCGAAGGTTACCTCTACAGCCTGGCTAAGACAACTTCACTT
>OCTW011565762.1_pt1 | contig 29353 bp, 22 predicted proteins | sample 1539671 | NCBI WGS metagenome assembly OCTW01 (sample SAMN02144230, study PRJEB22623) | gut metagenome | biome: sheep rumen | host: Ovis aries | place: New Zealand | reverse complement strand
CCACGCAGTATTCCTGAATATTCAGAGTAGGATACAACATAAAGATTGGCCTTATCCTCTGATATTCTGTCAAGAACCTCTCTTGCCTCCTCCTGCTCAATTGTGAAAGCCTTTCCGTAATATGTATTTACAGTCATGTATTTATAATCCTTATCAAGGATAAATATACCCATGCCTATCAGGAAGGCCTTAGCTATAGACCGCTTATTCAGTCTGGCGAATTTCAAACCGTTCAGAAGAAGAAGTGATGTACTGAACATGATAACCAGGTCAACATGGTCTCTTCCGTAACGGTTATTGCAGAAGAGATAATACTCAAGTCCGAGCGGCACAAGTATACCAAGAATCGATAATACTTTCTTCTCCTTCGCTAAACTGAGTGACAGGATCATGATAAGACAGATTATGATCAAAAAGCCTGTGTTCTGAACAAATTTAATAGGATATTCCTTGAAAAACGGAGATATGTTCTTTATAAATTTATCATAGAAGCCCGGCTTATCCTTTATGTCAATGATCCTTTCCATCAGATATGTATTATATATATTCGGATCACTGTAGTTTCTTTCCTCGCTCCACATCAGATAGTCATTATCTGACACTCCGAGCGCCTCAAACTGTTCCTTATTCTCTTCATAATCCGGCCAGCCATAATCCTGAAGTTCGGCCTTATAATGATTATAATCCCAGTAATCCTTCCATTCAGGGCTTTGACAATAGACTATTCTGTCGACTTTTCTTATAACGGTTACAACTATAACCAGTGAAACCAAAAACGACAGATACTTTATGATCTTCTTTTTATCCAGTCTGTTATAAAGATAATCAACGAAGACATCATATGCTGCATATATAAAGAAAAATACACATGCCGCACTGAAAATAGAACTTGAGCATCTGATCATAGACCCCAGAATGATCATAAACACAGCTAAGGCAAGCTTCAGTTTTTTCGACCTTTTCCTTCTCAGCTCATGAAACAGCATAAAAAAGCCTGAAGCAATAACGATTCCTGCAGTCTTGGTAAACGTAAGCTTGATATATGAGTCATATCCGAAATAGAGCAGTACCGGAAGAAGTATCAGAAGACTGTATTTCTTATCACGCTTATTCCAAACAAGATAGGTAATGATAGTAAATGAAATAAACAACAGTACATACTGAATGACCTCATACCATGCTATACCCGGTAATAACTCCTGCAGCAGTTTAAGCCCACCTCCATAAAAATAATACGAATAAAGAAGATGGGCACTGGTTTCCCCGGAGAAGGCTCCGCTGAGTATGGATTTCTCATTAAAATCGTCAGTTTTTTCTGCAGGTATAAAAAAAAGCAACAAGAAAAAAAGCAGTAATATGTTTATGAATAATGGTGTGAGTTTACCTGACTTGATATAAGCAAGAAAACCCTTGCCCTTTTCTTCCATACTGCTTTTCTTAGCTGTCTTTTCCATAACAAATATTCTCCTCTACTCCAGATCAATACTTGCGAGTCTCGGTTCGAAACAGCAGCAAGGTCTCATACATACTACTCTGTATCCGCTTGCACGCTGTGGTCCGATCTTAACAAAAGTTGAAAGAACCGTTGTGTTTCCACCAAATGAGCTTGCACCTACACCGGCTTCATTAACTCTTCTGGTGATTTCTTCTTCAATATCAGTCTTGTTATCAAATGATCCGTCAACCATAGCCTGAAGCATCATGGAAGTTGCCTCAAACTGTGAACGGCCAATTCCGATTGCCAGAACACAAGGTGTACAGCCAAGGAGATTGGTTGCATCAACTGCCCAGTCAACCAGCTCATCTATAACATTCTGTGCATTGTGCTTATGAAAGATACGAAGAGTCTTACCACGAAGCGCCGGTCCACCACCAAACATAAGTACATGTAAACGGAGCACATCATCCGTTGTTCTGCGGATAAGGATAGGTGCAGCGTCAAGAGCTCCCGGATCCTCGTCCATACCAAGCGACTGAGCCAGGCGGTCCTTTCCGTCACCCAGAACCTTCATAGGTCTTCCCGGAAGCTTTCTGAGTCCCTGTCTTACCCCTTCATATATGGAATCCATCATTTCTCCGCTGACAGAATGACCCTCGCCAATCTCAAGAAGAAGATGAGGTATGCCTGTGTCATCACACAGAGGACTCTGGTTTCTTTCTGCGATCTCTGCATTTTCAAGTATGGTCTCAAGAGCCCATTTTGCATTTTCGTTGGTTTCCTTTTCTATCGCGCGCTTATAAGCTCCCTTTCTTCCTTCATCGAAGGTAGAGCCCGCACGAACCAGGGTTTCCGCAACTTTATTAACAATATTTACATCATATTCCATTTTTTATTCTCCTAGTAAATGCATTCACCCTGAGCAGCACCAATGACTGCCGGATAATCTTTAACTTCTATTTCATAAAAAGCTTCCATACCCAGTTCCGGGAAGGCTACACACTTCTGACTTATCGTATTTTCTCCAAGAAGCGCTGTTACCGGAGGAATAATAGCAAAAACTGAATTATACTCCTTAAGCATATTGATAGTATCCTGACTTATCGCACCCTTACCAAGATGCATCTTTACACCTGCCTGTGACAGTAGTTCAAAGCTTCCCTCTATCTCCGGCTTATTACTTGAAGTAGGTCCGACTCCGGCTATGCTTACTGCTGTGTGGAATATAACCGCTCCTTCAAGATCGATCCCATATTCCTTTAATCTGTCTTCCTTTATGAGCTGACATATCTTTGGAAGAACCGCATCTCTTCCGCAATAAATCTTACCGGACAGAAGAACTCTGTCCGAAACCTTCAGGCTTCCTGAAACCTCCGATGAAATTGGTGTTTGTATCCTTATCATAGCTTTATCCTTTCCGGTCAATTAATCAGAAACTCTTCTATCTCGCTCAAAGAGCCCTGATCAAACAGCATAATATTATTGAATGCCATCGTCATCATTTTTGAGAACGAGTCATAAGTATTTCCTGCAATATGAGGAGTGCAGATCACATGATCATGCTCGATCAGAGCACTCTTCTTCAGCGGTTCATTCTGAAATACATCAAGAGCAGCAAAACCTGCTTTACCACTATTTAAGGCATCGAGAAGAGCCGCTTCATCAACAAGTCCGCCGCGGGAGGTATTTACAATGATAACACCGTCCTTCATCCTGCTTAGATTTGTTTCATTGATGATAAGACGTGTATCATCCACAAGAGGACAGTGAAGAGTTATGATATCAGCCTCAGCAAAAAGCTCCTCCTGCGTCCTGTAGCTTATACCCAGTTCAGTCTCCTGCTGCTCTGATAATCTGCAAATATCATTATAGACTATCCTACAGCCAAATGGTTTGAGAAGTGCAGCAACCTTCCTGCCTATATTTCCGCTTCCTATAAGCCCGACCGTCTGTGTAGACAGTTCACGAGTAGTGACGCCCTGCTCCTGTTTCTTCCAGATACCACTCTTGGTATTTGAACTGATCAGAGTCAGGTGTCTCAGAGACGCAAGGATAAACATTACCGCATGTTCGGCAACGCTATCTGCGTTAACTCCCTTATTAACATATACAGGGATATTTTTTTCTTTCAGATACGGAAGATCAAGTGAATCAAGACCAACCCCAAGACGTTGTATCATCCTGAGGTTTATTCCCGCATCTATGACCTCGCGGTCAATCTTCAGATTACCGCTTGCCAGTATATAATCAACCTCTCCTGCCTTAAGGGCAAGCTCATCATGTCCGGTCGTTTCCATCGTGATAAGGTCAAAACCCTCCGGCACAAGCTCACGAACAATTTCAAGAGGTTTTCCTTTGTAGTTTGCTGTTAATAATATAGTTCTGTTCATATTATCACACATTTTTATCGAAGTGCCGGCTTTCCGTCAGAGTAAATAAGCTTTCCATCAGCACGTGCATTTTCAAGAACAAGTCTGATCAGTTCCTTTGGATTACCATTTGATTCCTTAGATATCTTCTCCATAAGTGCAGACTTGAATCTGAAAAGTCCTCCGAGAGACTTAAGATAATCCTTTACATTTTCGTCCGTTTCTCTTCCAATAAGTTTTTCATAGAAATTGATGTAATCAAGAAGATTATAGAAGAGATCATCTGTAAGTGGTCTCTCATCAAGTATTCTCTTCATAGGCATAAAACGCTCTGTCTTGAGGTTTCCACCACCCTTACCGTCACCGGTAACTGAGAAATCAGTATAATCAATGCCCTCCCTTGAAGCCATTACTGCATTTGCCATAGCAAATGATGTATGGTCATGAAGATGGAGTCCCAGCTGGTTGCCCTGCTGTTTTGACTTAAGAAGATTGATAACATCCTGTATCTGATAAGGTAAGGCACTTCCCGAAGAATCAGCACAATAAACGATGTCCGGATTGAATGACAGTGCAGTATCATACATATCACTGACTGTAGAAAGCGGTTTACGCATGATATATGCTATATTGATAGATGCTTTTACACCAAGGGAATGCAGGAATTCAACCTGATCATGAGCTATTGCAGGAATAGCCTCATCCTGATTAACGAGTCTTACAACAGAAAGCTCCTTGATAAGATCCTTATCCCAAAGAGATGTATCAGCCTTTTCAGGATGGATGATCGCAGAAAGCTTAAACTTACCATTATTAATCTTGATTACCTCTTCAAGATAATGAGGATCATACTGAGGATGCGTATACCAGCTGGTATCTACATATCCGATCTCAACAAACTGAAAGTCCTCATTTGAAAAATGATCAACAACATACTTCAGGTATTCAAGACCCTGATCATAGTTTAATAATCCGTTATACTCAATATTCTCTCTTAATGTTACATCCATTAACTGCATAGCCTGTAATCTCCTTTTTTCTATTCTTCAGCCTTTAATCTGAACGAAAGCCCCAGCTGAGCGGCCGTCTCATTAACATCATCTATCTGTTTCTGAGGAATCGTAACACATTCTGTCTGTTCATGCATCTTAACAAATCCCGGCTCTCCCGGAAGCATAACTGCTCCTTCGAGGCCGCAGCCCTTAACACTCTTATACAGATTATCAACCTTATTATAGAGCTCTTCGGAACTCATAAATGCATTTGTATCTATTAAAATAAAGAAATGTCCATTATTTGAATATGTATCCATCTTGCTGAGCTGCTGAACGGTTGTATCTCCGGCATAATTAGAACCGGCAAGAAGTCCTGCAAATATATCAACAAAGAGAGATAATCCATATCCCTTATATCCGCCTATAGGAAGAAGAGATCCCTTAAGTGCCTCATTAGGATCATCTGTAGGTTTACCCTCAGCATCCATAGCCCAGTCAAGAGGGATTTTGTCTCCGTTTTTAGCCGCAAGACGAACCTTTCCACGTGCAACAACAGTCGTTGCCATATCAAGAACGATAGGATCGTTACTTTCGCTTCCCGGAAATGCAAAACAAAGCGGATTTGTTCCAAGTATGGTTTTGGTTCCGCCTGTCGGTGCAATAGCCGGAGATGCATTTGCAAAAATAAGTGATGCCATTCCCTCTTTAGCTGCAATATAACCGAAATAACCTGCAGTACCGAAATTATTGCTGTTCCTTACACCAACTGCTGAAATACCATATTTTTTTGCTTTTTCAACAGCTATATCAACAGCATGTTTTGCGGCAACCTGTCCAAAACCATGCTTTGCATCAATAATAGAAATAGCTCCTGCATCAACAATAGTTTCCATCTCATCTTCAGGGTTAAAAAATCCACTCTGAATTTTCTTTACGTAGAGAGGAACCCTTCCGACTCCATGAGTAGGAATATCACATCTGTTTGCATAATTTATTGTATCAATTATCACATCAATAGATGAATCTGAGACTTTACAGGCACCCAGAATCTCTTTGGTAATCTCGTCTATATCACTTATTTTTACTAATGGCATCCTTGTTCACCTCTAAAATCCTATACTGCCCTTTGGACTCCAGACAGCATCAGGATAGTATTCATCGATCACACGCTTAACGAGTGCACACTGCTTAGCTCTCTTTCTTGCATCATCCTCTGTTGTATCCCAGCTGTGAGTCTTAGCAACTGAACCACCTGTCTTGAGATATACAGGAGCGCCGACACGGATCATCTCAGGAACCTCATAGTGACGGATAAATCCACCGCTTGACTTAGGATTCTCTGTATGGATATCAATAGGACAGTCAATAGCCTGACGCATAGCAGCAAGCATCTGAAGCTGAATATCTCTTACAGGGTTGATAGAACCTGCTCCGATTTCCTCGAGGAGCTTGCCTGAACATGGATTACCATGACCTGCATGAGCTGAAACCTTGAAATGACAATCTGCAGGAAGTTCGCCATCCTTCTTCATCTTGTTAAGTATCCAGAGGCATCCCTCATCGTATACAAGGAAACCGCGGCAGCCCAGACGTGCTCCACGCTTAACCTCTTCGATTGCACGAACTATCTGCTCCTGACCACGAAGACGATATCCGATACGGATGCCTTCTTCTGTATGAACTGATGCTGATGTATCGGTTGTAGCTCTTGGTCCGATAGCAAGAACCAGATCAGTTTCCCACTTATGAGCCAGATCAACCATCTTGCTTATCTCCTCATCAGTCAGACGGAAGATACCCTGAGTCTGTGTTATACGATGAACGTACAGACCATAGCCGTCCATGGCTTCAAGAAGCGCCTGCATTACCTTAGGTCCCTGAATTCCCGGAACCTCAAAACGATACTGTCCACCATCTGAAAATCTTTTCTCTGATGTAGGAAGATCATATGCATCTCCTCCCGGCAGTCCTACTGATTTAAGATATTCTCTTGTTTTTTCCATGCTATTCATTAAAAAAGCCCTCCATTATTACTATTTCTTTTATGATTATTTGTCATTATTTTCTTATAAATCAACCACTCTGCTGAGACTGTCCATAAACATCTCTCGAGTAAGAATAAAACTATGATCACGTATCGACTTGCCATCTGTATCAAGTATATCCGTTCTTTCATTGGCAAGCTGCATCCTGTCGAAACATTCCATCGGCGTATCGCCTTCTATAACATATTTCAACACAAGCGAATTGCTTGGTTTAACCTGATCGATATGATCACCCGGAAGCTTAAGAAGGAAATAATCCTTGGCAATGCCCTCATTGACCAGCTCATCTGCACCGCTGACCTTGTCAAATATACCTTCGACACAGTTAATCGAATAACAGATGACATATTTTTTGAGAAGACCTTCTTTTCCTTCTCTCTTATTTCCAATATAGTAATCAACCGAATAATCTATAAAATCAAATCCGGCACATTCTCTTGCTATGTACGAACTCAGTCCTCCTCCCTGTCTAGGAGAAAACTCTATAACAAATACTTCTTCGCCTCTTATCATCACCTGTGTAAGCACCGGCGTATTAGACGGGAGATCAAAGCATTTTATGATCCTGTTTATTATATCAACAATCTTTTTCTGAAGAGATTCCTTAAGCTTCATTGCATACATATTGCACTGAAGAAGTGACAGGTTGCCCTTCACTGCAGATATCCTGCATGTTCCGAAGAGCAGATGATACTCTCCGTTAACGGCATAACCATGTATATTCATCTCCTGTCCTTCAATAAACTCTTCAACAACAAGGTTTCCTGATCGACTCATCTTAAATGACTCTTCAACAACCTCCCGAAGTCTATCCGGACTTTCAACCTTGGTAACGCCGGCAGATCCGCTATTATCAACCGGTTTAACAATTACCGGATATGTCAGATCGATAACATTGAGATCTGAATCCTTATCAATAGAATAGTATCTTGCTGTCGGAATTCCGTTCTCGCTCATTATCTTTTTCATGTATTTTTTATTTGTAACTTCAATGGCTTTTTCCGGGGAAATTGGGTGTGGAAGTCCCAAAGACTCTGAAACCTTCATGGCGATATGCATCTGCTGATCCAGATTTGTACTTATAACAAGTGAGGCATTAACCTCCTTTGCTATAGCAAGAACCACCTCATAATCCATAGCTGTTTCCTGATAATGAATATCCGAAAACTTTGCGGCAGGCGGATTCTGGAAATAATCCACAAGAACTGTATAATATCCTCTTTTTCCAAGTGTCAGAATGAGATCCTTATGCGGTACTGTTCCTCCAAGTACAACTGCAACAGGTTTATTATCAGTGTTTTCTTTATTTATGGTTTTCTTAAACATCTTTCTTAGATTCTCCTACAATTATATTATCGGATATATATTACAGATCCGAATTCTATTATGCATCCAAAATACAGATCATACAGATTGTAACTCACCGATAAAGTCACCATATGACTTTTCTATCTTATTGATATATCCAAGTATCCTTCTGCTCTTATTATCATCAATACCGGCGCTTTTCATAAGATCCATAAACTTTGCATCCAGTTCTTCTCCGGTAATAGGATTCTCCGGCTCACCCTTAGGATGCCTGATGAATCTTGTCAGTCTGTCATTATCCGTCACGATAGTCACTCTGGCTGATCGCTCATCCGGAACCTTTTTTGAAAGCTCTTCAGATTCAACAACCTGAACCTTCCTGGCCAGATCCAGGATATCTTTACGAGAAACGTTCTCTTCAGAATAAGCCGCAGTTGTTCCATATCCAAGAACCAGTGCAGCTGATATGCTGTATGGTATACTCATTTTAGCCGATGAAATTCCATTAATCTCAGAGTGATCATGCCCTGTTACCGCAAGATTGTAAGTCTCAACAATTATCTCTTTTATTGAGCCAATACTGCATTCATTTCTAAGCGATAATGCCGCCTCAATTGAAGGATGACAATGCCTGCAGGCAGCATATGGTTTTCTATAGATCAGTTCAATCGCATATTTTCCGGCAAAACCTTCAGTCAGATACTCTTCCTTCAACACTTTGCTGTGAGTTGCAATAAATCCTCTTTTATTTCCCAAAATATCATCCGGACCATTAAAGTCTCCGGATCCGACAAGAACTGCATTTATTGCTGCAGCTGCAGCCTGGCCGGTATTATAAGGCTTAAGACCTGATCCTCCGTCCATCATGGCAAGAAGACCCGCTGAGCTCGTTGCTGCGGCAGATATAACCGAATTCCATTTTTCTTTATCTACTTTAAGCAGATAAGCCAGTGCAACCGATGCACCGATACAGCCACAGGTTCCGCTTCCGTGAAACCCCATGTTTCTGTGATCCGGCTGGATAGAGGCCGCCAGACTGATTCCGGCTTCATATCCTATTACTACTGACTTTATAAAACGCTCTCCGCTGATATTATCCATAAGCTGTATAACAGGGAGCAATGCGGATATTATCGCCGATCCGGTATGAATAATTCCTATTCTGTGTCCGTCATCAAGTTCAAGCAGATGTGATGACAGTCCATTGATAAATGCTGCTGATTGAAGCGGAAGCTTTTTATTTATCCCTACTGGATAAACTTCACCTTTATTCCTAAGGATGAGGTCTCCGCCTGTTAACAGTTTTTCATAAACCCTGCTGCTGCCGGCATATGCGCAGGCGATATAATCAAGCAGACATTTTTTTGCTTCATCTATAACATGTTCGGGAATATCCGAAACGGACATATTCCATAATCTATCAATATAAGCCCTGGTCAGATCATTCGGCATCGTTCTTTTCCTTTCCAACGATCGTTCTGACAGTAGATTGCGGCATACCACTGACAGTCATATAAATTCTTCCGATATATTCTCCGATTATACCGAGTGCTATCAGGATCATTCCTCCAATAAGCAGCAGAATGATATTCGTGGATGTATATCCGGCAGGAATATCCGGATTAAGTATCTTACGAACAATAAGGTACACAATTCCGGCAAAACCACCTGCTGACATGATCTCTCCTATGGTCGTTGATATCCTGAGCGGGAACATCGTAAACCCAAAGAAAATATTTTTAAACATTTTCATTCGTTTAGAGAAACTGTATCCCGATTTTCCCGATACTCTCTCATGATGTTCAACATCTATATCTGCATACTTGGTCGTAATATGACGCAAATAGCCTCCGAACGAAACAAACGGACTTTTATATTCTTTAATTTTGTCTATAACAGCCTTGCTATAAGCAGCAAACGAAGAGGTTCGAACACCCTTTGGTTTCATTCCGGTCTTTACAGCAAGCTTATTATATACAGAGCTTGTTATTCTCTGCATAAGGGTATGTTTTTTATGTGCGAGATGGGCATATACAACATCATAATCTCCACTCTGCATCTTCTCGATGAGTCTGAAAATATCACTCGGAGAATGTTGTCCATCATCATCCATAATGATTATAATATCACCATTTGCATGGCGAAGTGCCTCAAGCTTTGCAGAAGCCTGACCATAGTTACGCATAAGATCGATACCCGTGATCCTGCTGTCTTCCTTGCAAAGCTGTTCTATTACTTCAAAAGTATTATCAGGAGAGCCGTCATTAACCAGAACGACCTCGTAATCATCTTCTCTTTCTGCAAATTCTTTTCTTATTCCCTCTACCACTACAGGAAGGGTCTTGGCAGATTTATAACATGGTATACATATTGATACTAACATTTATGATTAACTCCTCACTACCGACAGCAGATTTCTCAGCTGTATATTGAGAACATTATTTACCTGAACCAACTCATTAAGTGTATGATACTCCATCCAGAAATATCCTTCCGGAAGCACTTCAAGTTCATCACTTTCTATTTCAACGATCACATTTCTGTTCTGTTCATGATAGAAACGGCCGCCCTCTTCTGATAAAAGCTGATCAAACATAATCCCCGTTCCGGTTGTTATATGTTTATCAAACACTTCATCAACCTTGTCCTTAAAGACAACTCCTTCGACATATTCCCTCTGAACAGAAGGTCCGATCTCCAGTGAATCAAAGCAGCCAATCTCAGGCTTGGCCTTAACAAGGAACTTTCGCACACCATCCTTTACAGAAGTAAGCAGACCGAAAGTTGCTATTCCCGTTGCTTCAAACAGTGGCTGCTCCCACTTAACGACCTCTCGTCCCTCTATCTCGATATCACAGAAAACAACCTTAAAGCTGTATGGCTCTTTACAAACGAATTCGCCCTTGTCCATATGCCAGTTATCAAGCGAAAGCATTGGAACCAACTCATAGTATCTTTCATCGAACATTTTCCTGTCGTTTATAAAGCTGAAAACCGAGGCCAGCTGTTCTCTCGTTGTTCCTGTACCTGCAATCGATTTCCAGAGCGAAGGATCCTGTCTGTCTTCTTCGGGAATAAATGCAAGCAGCTCATCTTCTGTCATAGAATAATATGGAATACATGAAAGCACGGTTCTTGTATCCATATTTACAAGGTTATCATACAGCATAAGCCTTTTGATCTGTGAAAGTGTCATCCACTTATGTGACGGAAGAACAGGAATCTCATCGAATACTTCGATCATTATATTCCTGTTTCTCTTCTTGAGAAAACGCGATGACTGCTCCGACTGTATCTGATCTACAATAATCCTTTTATTAAAAGGCCTTCCATTATCCTTTATAGCTGTTCCATCATCAAAATACTCGAGATAATTAGGTCTCTTCCCACCATGCTGCTGAGTAAAGTTAGACTTGGTTGCCTGAATGGTAGGTGAAATCTGTATGTTATTAATATTTCCCGGTTCTATCTTAGCCTGCATGAGAAAATGCATAACGCCGTCTATATTTCTGCAAATGATACCCAGATATCCTATCTCATTCTGAAGAAGCACCGGCTGACTGGCAATACATTCGCCCTTAACATAGGATCTGAGTCCGGAAATCTCAAAAAAACTCCTCTTCTCGTTACGGATCGTTCCTGATTTCTCATCATAAAACCACGCCTTCATTTCTTCGTAAGGCTTTTTATGTATATTGACCTTTGTCTTTTTATTTAATTCATCAACCCAGCTTAGTATATCTTCAAACGAATTAACTGCCACTTTTCTCTCCAAAAGTTCTTATATCTTCTATCAGCCTGCTCTGTGTAAGTATGGCTTCATACATATTTGTTCTGGCAGAGCCATCATTTATCTCATTTATGAATGCCTCTATGGAATGTTTAAAGTGATTATCCTTTTCCACTTTAATCTCCTGTTTTTCAGCACCATTCTGAAGCTGAAGAACAGGTTCAAAATCAGGCGGCGCCGTAAAGATACGATCCGTAAAGATTCTGCCTTTGCTGCCTATTACTTCGACCGTACACTGATACTGACAATCCATTCCGAATGTCAGCTGACACACTGTTCCGTTATTGTCAGATAACGAAGCACTTCCAAACATATCAACAGAAAACTCCGGAAGGTAATTAAGCTTTGCGGCATCAATCTTTATCTCGTCTCCGAGAAGAAGTGTCGCAAGTTTAACAGGATAACCTGCTGCATCAAGAAGAGCGCCCCCGCCAAGCTCCTTATTGTATCTGAAATCATTAACCGCACGACGTGGAAAACAGAAGGCCTCTCTGATAAGTCTGAGATCGCCAACCCTGCCTTCTGCAACAAGCTGTCTTATTGTATCAACCTGCTTATGATAACTGAACATATAGTTCTCATGAAGTGCAAGAGCCTTCTCTGAAGCAAGCGTTACAAGTTTTTGTGTGTCTTCATAATTCGTAGTTGAAGGCTTCTCAACAAGAACATGTTTTCCATGCTCTAAAGCCTTTAATGCCCACTTAAAATGGAGTGCCGGTGGCTGCGGAATATATAATGCATCTATATCCTCTCTCGCTATCACCTCGTCAAATGACTCTGATGTCTCAAGACCATATTCATCCTTAAATGCAGCCAGCTTATCCTTGGCATATTCCTCTGCAACAACAACCGGAATTATACCTTCGACTTCTTTTACAGCCGGCATAAATCTTCTGTATGCGATTTCAGCACATCCAAGTATTCCCAGTCTTATCATATAATTCTATCTCTCTTTTCTTTTATTGATAAAGCAGATTATCAAATTAATCTATCTGCTTTCAATAAATCTATATATACGACAATAACGGATGTCTGCCATATTAATAACAAGCATCCGTTTTTTACTAGTTTAATATTTCTTTGACTTTTTCAGTAACAAATAAAGCGTCATCAACTGTCATATCTGCAAACAGCGGCAGACGAAGTACTGTCTCGCCATATTCCTCAGTTACAGGACAAGCCGACGGTTCATATCCCAGGCTTCTTCCCATAGGAGCTGAATGAAGCGGAACGTAACAGATATATGAATAAATCTCATATTTTTTAAGTTCATCGACCAATTTTGTTCTTATCTCAGGAGTCGGCAGGATGATATTGAACATATGGCCATTGTGCTCAACATACTCCGGTACAACCTGAAGCTTAAGTCTCTCTGTCTGTTCCAGAGGAAGGAGTGTCTCACGATATGTATTCCACACTGCCATTCTCTTCTCCATGATCTCATCATATCGCTCTAACTGCGCATATAAAATGGCTGCAAGAACATCCGATGGAAGGAAGGATGAACCAATATCATGCCATGTATATTTATCGACCATCCCCTTCAGAACCTGTCTGCGGTTGGTTCCTTTTTCACGAAGGATCTCAGCACGATCGATGTATTGCGGATCATTGATTATAAGTCCTCCGCCTTCGCCCATTACGTAATTCTTGGTCTCATGGAAACTGTAGCACCCCAGTTCGGAAAGCATTCCGGCTGTTCTGCCTTTGTACTTTGATCCAACCGCCTGAGCTGCATCCTCGATCACGTGGAGGTTATGCTTCTTTGCGATGGCATTGATCTCATCCATATCACAAGGAACTCCGGCATAATCAACAACATAGATTGCTTTTGTCTTATCAGTGATAAGGGACTCTATCTTTGATTCGTCAATATTCATAGTATCTCTGCGAATATCGCAGAATACAGGCTTTGCTCTCCTTAACATGAACGCATTGGCTGTTGAAGAAAATGTAAACGATGGAACAATTACTTCATCTCCCTGTTCGAGATCTATAAGAAGTGATGCCATCTCCAATGCTGTTGTACCTGATGTGGTAAGAAGCATATTTTCGATACCAAGTATCTTCTTAAAGCTCTCGTATACGAGTGCTGTATATTTTCCATCGCCTGAAAGCTTACTGTTTTTCATTGCATCGACAACATAATCGATTTCTTTATCCGTAACTGACGCCTTATTGAACGGGAGCATTTTATTTACCTCTTTTTTCTATGATAATATAGGTTTTTCCAGACTCTATCCAATGTATTTTACCATATACATCAATTATTTCAAGTTTTTTTCATAATTTGTTAATTTAAACTTAATTATTTTGAAAAACATTACAAATACTGGCTAAAATACATAATTATCCGTTGCAAAAACACGTTTGTTCATATAATAAACAATCCCTGCTGTAAACTTTGCAGATTTGTGTTATAATGCAGTTTATGTGTCGCGAAATGTATTATCAACAGCCTATGACATTTTTCTATTCATATTAAATACAGGTAATTAACACATGGAAGTTAAAGCAACGATCACAACTAAAAACCGCCTCCTCGAAGGTGCTCTTCATTACATCTTCCCGCTTATCATGATCAGCATCCTTCCGATACTGATACAACCGCTTGCTGACAAATGGGGTTACTGGCATTACAGCTCCATCAGTGAACTTATCGGAGGCATTATTCTGGCCGTACTCTGGATCGTATCACTTATTCTCTTCCATATTTTTAATAAGTCCATGAAGAAGAAAGGTATTTTCACAACCTTTGATGGCACGGATGAAATGATCAGCACAAAAAGCCTCATGATCGCCTCAGCTATCTTTTTCGCTATGATACTTATGATGAGTATTAAGACAGGCTTTAAGGTTAAACCGTTTTATGATTACGGCGAAAAGCTTACCGGATTTGATTTTATGAATAAAAACGGCATACTGCTGAAGAAGGCTGTCAGATGTGCCTTTATACCGGTTGTGTGCCGCGGAGCATATTTACTCTCCGGGCTCAGCAATCGGATTGCCTCAAAACAACGTTCCGGCATGACCAAACATGAGCAGCCCGAAACGGACTCCTCACAGCTATCAGACAAGAACGAACCGAACTTTGACCACCCGGATGCATCCCATATGCCTGACATCCAAATCATCCTGAATTGTGCTTTATACATATTCCTCGTGCTGGGATACGGTGTATTTGAAATACTGTATGATCACATAGATTTTCCGGTTATTTACTCAGTCTTCTACATCAGCTTTGCAGTGCTGTATTTACTTATGAAGAAGAATTATACCAAGACATTCGCGCTGTCCTTGTTGATATATCTGTTGTAGAAAGCAATATTGGTATACCTATAACAGAGAAAGATATATTCATATATCTTTCGCAGGAGAAGAGTCTGCCCACAGGAATATATATCATCTGTAAGTATTTAAATTCAGAATTAAAAGCCAGCTATAAAAAAATATATGATCGCCATGATCATTAATATAAACAGGAGCCGATTAAATATCGAACAATTACCATGATCAAGAAAACCCGCAGTTTCATTCAAAAAAACCTTACGGTCATACTGTTCTTCATCTTCTCGATACTTATCGAAATGATAGCTGTATACTCCATCGAGAAAAGCCCGTTCATAAGCCATCCGTGGATCTGGCTGGGCGCGCTCATCACTGTATGCGGCATTATGATAATGGTGAAAAAAGAGCGTGCGAAAATAATCATCGGACTTGTCTTTATGATCCTGCAATCCATCATTTGCATGATCATGGCCGTCCTTTACGAAATGGCAGGGCAGTATTTTGACTTCGGCATGCTGAATCTTCGTAACGACGCCTTCGGAATCCTTGAAAATATCCCTATGGACTTCGTCACTTTCTATACCGCTTTCTTCTTCTGCGCTATATTTATCGTGACAACGTTCAGACGTGCCAGGAGAATGTCTATGGCAGCTAATACAGATGATTCAGAGCAGAAAAATCAAAGCTCAGAAAACAAAAAACGCCTGCTCACAGGTGCCATCATCGCCCTGATTGGTATAACTCTTAACGCTGTCGCAGTCTATCAGGCCAACAAAAACCGCAGCAGTTTCTATGATGGTCTTAAAAACTCAACCGACAGATCTGTCTACAGTTCCTATGGAATTAACGGCAACCTTATCAATGAATTTGCCGGCGGACTGATCTTTACCGACAAGGAAATCCTTCCGGACAACAGGATTGAGGATTTCATCTACTCAGAAGTGTCTGACCCGACGGAATATTTCGGTATCTCAAAGGATAACAATGTCGTTGTGATACTTGTGGAATCCCTCGAGTGGTTCGGTATGCTGAAGAACGATATTCTTCCGAATGCCCTGCCTCTCACGGATGAACAGTACGCAGAGCTCTTCCCGAACCTTACTGCCTTTTATAATAACGGCATAGTCATGACGGACTTCCATTCGAAGGAGAAGACCGACATCTCCGAAACCATGAGTATACTCGGAAGCTATCCGACACGCGGATATATCAATTATGACTATTATGAGCAGAATATGCCGCAGACCATTCCAAACATCCTGCGCAGCCTTTATGGCGATGACATTGTGATCAACTCCTTCCATAACGGCCGTAAAAACTTTTACAACAGAGCCATAGCTCACGAAACCTACGGATTTTCGCATTTTTACTATGCGGAAGAAATGTATAACATGTCGGACAAGCTGCTTTCAGAAGGGCTTACGGACACCGAGATCATGCACGACTACATGAACGAAGGTGAGCGAAACCTCGATTCCGAGATGATTGCACTATGTAAGGATATAATGTTCCCGGAGAACGAAAGATTCTTCACCTATATCACCTCTATAACCATGCACGGTATGTATTATGACAGAAATAATCTCAAGGCCCACAAGGAAAAGCTGCTTTCAATATATACCGACAGAATTGGCTCCGAGGAGGAAGCCCTGCTTATCAACTACCTTACAACGGTTATGGAATTCGACAAGGCACTCGGCCTCATCATGGATGACCTCAGAGATAAAAATCTCCTTGACCACACGACAGTACTGCTCTTCGGAGACCACAACTGTTATTATCAGGAGCTCAGCAACTACGTCAAAGACATATATGATTACGATACCAAAATGGATTACAGCGACCTCTATCTCGTACCGCTTATGATCTACGATGAAAATATCGGTCACAGGGTTATAGATAAATTCACCTGCACGGCTGATATCGCACCTACGCTCCTGGATCTTCTCGGGATCAGGTATTACAGCAACATGTATTACGGCAATTCCGTTTTCTCGGACAAGGAATCCGTGATCTATTCCCGAGCCTACAATTTCTTCGTGGATGACGGCATCGTTGCAAAGAGTCTCTCCCGTCCGCTCTTTAAGGGTAAAAATATAACCGACGCAGACTGGGATGATTTCAGGAGTCGCGGAAGCACCCTGATCGACAAGCTTGAATATTGCGACCAGATATTTGAAGGTGATTTCTTCTCGGATCCCGATCACGAACAGAAATATAAAAATAAAATGCTTGATATTAACAGTGACCGATAGGCACCGTATGATAAAAAAGAAAGAGGATATGAACTCAATTTTCATCCTCTTTCTTTTTTGTTGCCTGATTTGTTATATATACTTTATGCCCGGTTCAAAAGATACCCGATCATTCATAATGATCAGATAATTCTGCTTTTCCAATCATTCTGCTACAGCTTCTCTGCAGATCTCTCTACCTCCGCATAAACCTCTCGCTTCGGCACGCCTCTTTCAACAGCGACCTGCTTAATGGCATCCTTCTTGGTCATGCCCCCGGAAATATATTTTTCGACATGCTCGACTACCGAAATATCCTGCCATGCAGCTGCTTTATCTGCCTCGAGTTCCTCAGCACTCTTTCCCCTTATCACAAGAACGTATTCGCCACGCGGAACAGTTTTATCACCACGAATTCCGGCATCACTGTTTCCCTCGTCACCACGATCGCCAGGATCACCGATACCGGCATCACTGTCATAGAATCCGTCACTGCTATGAACATCTTCGCTGCCCTTATCACCGCCGGACTCACTGTCATCCCAGCTGTCATCAAAAGACTTCACTGCTCCTCCGAGCGTGGTCATCACAAAGCTTTCGTGCTTCTTGGTCAGCTCCTTACAGAGAGTAAGCTCCCTGACGCTGCCCAGTACATCACAAAGCTCCTTCAGCGTCTTCACAAGCCTGTGCGGCGCCTCATAGATGATGATCGTCCTTGTCTCATTTTTAAGAGCCTCAAGAACCGCACGTCTCTCTTTTTTATCACTTGGGAGAAAGGCCTCAAATACAAATCTTCTGGTCGGCTGTCCTGATGCGATAAGTGCATTTACCGCTGCACATGCCCCCGGAACAGGAACTACCGGCACGCCGGCCTCAAAGCATTTTGCCACCAGAACCTCCCCGGGATCAGAGATCCCGGGGGTTCCTGCGTCTGTAATAAGCGCTATATTCTGTCCCTCTAAAAGCTTCCCGATCAGAAAATCCGCTTTATCATATTTATTAAATTCGTGATAGCTCGTCATAGGAGTTTTTATCTCAAAATGATTGAGAAGCTTTATACTGTTCCTCGTATCCTCCGCCGCAATAAGGTCCGCTTCGTTAAGTATCCTTACTGCACGGTAGGTCATATCCTCAAGATTTCCTATGGGTGTCGCTACAAGATAAAGTGTTCCGGACATATCATACCACCTGTTTGTGAACATCTGTTACGACGGATCACTAAATTTTTCTGGCCATTTATTCTCTGCTCATTTACTCTTTACACATTTATTCTCTGCTTATTTATTCTCTGCTTATTTGTAAATATCTTTTTCGGTATTTATCTTCCCCGCTCTGCTTATCCATAAACAGCTGCCGGCTGTCTTTAAAGAGAGTGATCATTATTCGTCACCGCTCTCTTCGCCCGAGCCATTTCCGCGGCGTTTCTTCATGATCACACAAAATACTATCATAGCAGCCGATAATACAGCGCAAACGATTATAAGTATAACCGGTGTACTGTCATTTGTTTTAACCGAATTATCTTTATTCTCTGTTGTAGCCTCTGTTTTTATCTCTGCCTCACTGTTTGTGATCTCCTCAGAGGTTTCTCTTGTTACTTCTGTTGAAGTATCTGCCGGACCACCTGTTACATCCTCTGACGAAACTTCTGTTGTATCATCTGTAGAGAAATCTGTAACTTCTTCTGTTGTACCGTCTGTCGCATCCTCTGATGAAGCTTCTGTTGAGGATTCTGTAACTTCCTCTGTTGTATCGCCTGTCGACGTCTCTGTTGTATCGTCTGTTGAGGACTCTGTGACTTCCTCTGTTGTATCGCCTGTCGATGTCTCTGTTGTATCGTCTGTCGGCTCTTCCGTTACATCCTCTGATGATTTTTCAGTTGTATCCTCCGTCGACTCTTCTTCGGTATCTTTTTCAACGACCTCGAAATCTGCCGATACATACTCATCTTCAAATACAACCGTAAGAGTATGCTCTCCAACCTCCAGTGTGTTCAGATAAGAATCCTTAAGTTTGAGAGCAACGCTTCCCTTTGAAGCATCAAAATCAGCTGTGCTCAGCTCCTTATCATCAACCAGGACTTCACCCGTAAACCACTCATCAAAGGTGTCCTCGTCCTTATAGCTTCTCTTCACAGTGAAATCAAGTGTTCCTTCGTCACCCTTGGTCCATTTAGAGCCATCACCCTTAACAAACTCATATGCTACTTCTATGCCCATATCACGTGTTTCTATAGCATCACATCTTGAGCATTTTCTCATCTCGGTTCCCGTATGATTCGCGTCAGGTTCCTCGATCATCTCCCACTCACCAAAATCATGTCCGAGAGAAGGTGTGATCAGACTATCGAAATCTATCTTTAGCGGCATTCCATAATATTTATAAAACGTATGATCAAATATACGTTCGCAATTTATACAACGGAAATACGCATTGTGGCCATCTGATATACAGGTTGCTTCCAGTTCCGGAACCTCTACTATATTGTGACATTCTCCAAAAGCTGCAGTTACATCTCCTCTTATGCATTTATACTGGAGCAAGCAATCTTCGACATAAACCGGACCGAATTCATGCCCTAACGCAGGCTCAACGACTGTTCTTGTACTGATGTGTGTTTCACATCTCCCGCATACAGTATACTCATCGTGCGAGCCATCATTAGTACAATCCGGAGATACCACGGATGCTTCATCAATAATCCACATTGGTTCTCCATCATCCTGACCTTCATTCGCCATCTTCACACTATGTCCAAGCGGATTGAGAGCTAGTGCATTAATATCATCATCACTCAAAGCATCAGTAATATCGTATGCCTCGCTCTCCTCATTATAGCCAAAATAATCACCGCAATAATTACATATAGCGTAAGCCTCCATGCCGCCTGTCGTGCAGGTAGGTTCTATCCTCTCATGCTCATCTAAATCACTGTGAGCACATGGTGCCGCCGGTGGATCCGGAACAAACCACATATAATTACATCCGGCTCTGGTACACTTTTGTCCGTGACCCTGCTGGCCTCCCAGTTCAGTAATGTCTTTAAGATCATGTCCAAGAGCAGCTATTTCCGCCTGATAGACTTCTTTGACCTGTTTACAGCTGCTGCAGATAACCGTAACCTCTTCTGCACCTGTTTCCGTACAGCTTGCTTCTTTAAGAAGTTCTTCTTCAGTGTATTCACCACCGACATGATTATTCTTATCTATGTCAACGGTGAGCTCAGATTCTATTATTTCCTTTTCACAGTTACTATCTTCAAATATCCTTACACAATCCCTGCAGGTAAAATGACTTTTTTTACCTTCTTTCACGCAGGTAGAAGGTGTTCCTTCTTTGAAATATACATCATGCGTATGCTTTTCCTTCATAAGATATGCTTCATGGAAAAATGCATGCTTTTCATCATTATGAGGATTCTTCTGTACATAATAAGTAGGATCATCGCTGAAGAAATATTTTTCAGGTGCAGTGCGCCAGTTATTATTCTCATATCCACTTGTCACAAGGATCGGATCCTTATTATATATACAATCAGCGGACAGAAGCCCGATCTCGGCTCCATCAGTCAGTATTGACGAAGCATTTACCAAAATATCTCTGGCAAGAAGGATATCACTATCTTCGGAACCCTGGGATCTGTTATACTGCTTATTACCTTTAACCTTAAGATTCCCGCCGACTGAAACCTGTCCCTCAGCCCAGATGCCGCCGGCGGTAACGATCGCAAAGTAATAATTCTCATCGGCTGTATTATTAATGACACTTCCTCCATCTAAAGTCAGAGAGGAGTAAGCTGAAACATAGATTCCGCCGCCGTTATTTGCAATATTGTTACTGACAGTTGTATCTTTGAGCACACAGGTTGATTCACCGCTTAAGTATATAGCGCCGCCAAGTCCGTCGTATTTATTGATATCCCCATACCTGGCATCATTTCCTGTGATTGTACCGTTTTCTATCACGGCCGCAGCTTTTCCCGACATGACCATAGCTCCGCCGTTACCACTTGACGAACAGTTACTCATAGTTACATTTGAAAGGTTAAGCTTTCCCCCTTCCGAATAAACTGCCCCTCCGTCTGCCGAGGTCAGCCTTTTCATAACCACATCCTTCACTGTGATATCCTGAGTTGTATTACTTGAAACATATATCGCACCTCCACGTGTAGCGTTGGCACCTGACGTTCCACCGTCTATGGTAACGCCATTTATCACACATGATTTTGGTCTGTCGATATAAATCGTACCGCCATTTTCATTGGCTCTGTTAGCCAGTAGCTGAACCTCTGACTTTATCTCGAGGGTTCCTCCTTCTCCAACAAATACCGCACCGCCGCCGAGCTTTCCGTTTGCAGTGTTACTGTCGATCACTCCGCTGTTAAGGTAGCATTCACCACCGCCGACATAAATTGCACCGCCGTTTCCCTGACTGATATTTTCGCCGCCCTGAGTGCCGTAATACTTGCTGCTGAGTATCTGTCTGTCACCGATCTTACCGCCGTTCATGGTAAATACAGCCTCTTCACCAACCCATACAGCGCCGCCATTGTGTGATTCTGTGTTGCCGGCATTGTTGCCTCTGATACAGCCGCCGTTCATGGTAAATGTACCTTTGGCGACATACACGCCATTACCGTTTCCCGCACTTTCGTTATTCTTCGACTGCCCATAGGTCCTGCTAAGCTCTATATACCCGCCATTCATCTCAAATGACGCACCGTGCAAAACCGCAACTGCTCCACCGCAGGTAGCCTCACATTCACTTATTCCGCCGCTTTCAAGAATAAGCTTTGATCCTTCACCATCAACACGGACGCCACCGCCGTAGAAACCGCCGCCATGTCTTATACGTCCCTGCTTATCACCATCCGTACTGCTCGTATCACAAATCGTCAGAGTCGTACCACTACTTACGTTGAAATAACATATTCTCGGACTATTGTTCATGATAATATCATGTCCGTTAAGATCAAGTGTTACATTCTTGCCGGACGTGAAATTGACAGTATAATATTTACTGCCCCATGATATATCTGATGTAAGATATATCCTCTCCGTTCCGTTACTTACTTCTTTTCTGAATTCATCAACATTTTTGACTCCCACTCCTTCCGGTGCTGCCTCTGATCTGTTCATACTAAACAGTACAGCAAGAGCACCCACAAACGCGAGTACCAAAATCCTTATGCTGTACTTTTTGGTCATTCCTTTTTTCATTACCCTTTCTCCCATCTTTTAAAACGCTGTAATGTCGTAACATGATATGGCTATTAACAATTACCAACTTTAATATGTTTAATCTGCATATTATGGTGTGAGGTCAAATGGTGTTTTTCCCCTCATCAATGATACACAGCTGCACATTGTATCATATTATATTAGGATTTATTTATTCTACTGCATTTCAATACAGACAATACTAATAAATCATACCATTTTGAGTATAACCTGATGTTATTATCACATCAGATCTTCTTCCGTGATAGTCATCAGCATATCACCTGTGAAATCGCCAAATGCCTTTCCAAAGGAACCCGCATCCGAGAAATTTCCGCCCATCATGATGCGGTTTGCCTGATTTGATATGACTTTTTCAAAATAATTTCTTACCGTTCTGGCATTTCCGAAGTTGTCTCCCTCTCCATGCCTCAGCTCAGCAAATTTATCTATCAGCTTTATTTCCAGCCCCTGCTCAAGATGATAATCCTGCTCCTGACAGTATCCCTTAAATATCTGAAGCAGCTCTTCATTTGAATAATCCTCAAATGCGATGTATTTACTGAAACGCGATCTGAGTCCCGGGTTGGAATCGAGGAATTCCTCCATCCTGTCCGGATATCCTGCAACGATCACGATAAGCTCATCTCTGTGATCCTCCATGATCTTCAGCAGAGTATCGATGGCCTCCTGACCGAAATCACCTTCCTTATTATTTGACAGAGTGTATGCCTCGTCGATGAAGAGTATGCCTCCCATCGCTCTGCCGGTAACCTCCTGAACCTTCTCGGCTGTCTGTCCCATATAACCTGCAACCATTCCGGCTCTGTCTGTCTCTATCATCTGTCCTCTGGGGAGTATTCCCAGACTCTTATATATCTTGCCAAGATATCTTGCGATCGTTGTCTTACCTGTTCCCGGATTACCCGTAAATACCAGATGTCTCGATATGTACGGACTCTTCAGACCTCTCTTCTCACGAAGCTTCTGAACAAGAAGAAGGTTTACCATATCATGTATTTCCTTCTTAACAGCTCCAAGTCCGATAAGATCGTCAACGTCTCGAAGTATCTCATTTATTTCCTTCAGGTTCAGACTGCTGTCGCCTGACTGATTCGAAGAATTGCCATTATTTGACGCAACCGGTGCAGGCATGCCCGATGCCCCCGAAATACCACCGCCGAAGCTCATACCTCCGTTACCGCTGTCATTATAGCGGTCCATGGCTCCACGGCTCATATTCTCGGCCACATAGAACATGTCATCTCTGTCTTCGTCGGAATAATCATCACTGCCGTTACCGGAGCTTCCGCCATAACCACTGCCATATCCGCTTCCGCTGCTGTTAAGATGCGAATTGCTGTAGCTTCCGTAGGAACCGCTGCCGAAGGATCCCGGACCATAGTTGCCCGGACCCGGACCGAAAGGTCTGCCTGCGTTTCTCCTGGATTCCTCTTCCTTTTTCTTCTCTATATCATCCTTGTCGCTGACAAGCTTGTATTTTTCTACCTTAATAGCTCCCTGAGCAGGCTTATAGTTGGACATCTTCCTTTCTTCCTCAGGGGTCATTCCCGTCGGAGGTGCGCTCGCCTGATTCAGAAGAACCGGACCGAAAGTGTTTTCAAGCCTTCCCTCTATGATCTCGTCATAGAACTCAAGCCTTATAATAAAATTCAGTATATTGTTAATAAAATAATTGTGGAGTCTCTGCTCGAAACGGAGCGAATTGCCGTTGCAGTGAACTATCATTTCACCGAACTGCTTATATACCTGATAGAGATCTCTTGCATCTTCAAGAGCGCTCGAAGCCATGCCGCCCTGCATCTTCTTCTCAGTCAGAGCCACGCTCCTGAGAGTCGGCGGAAGCTTCTTGAGGAAACTGTCCTCGGAAATATAATCCAGACCATAACTTCTGGCAAGAATTGTATAATCCATCAAAACGTTCAGATTGCTGTTGATGGTATCGAGCTCGGCAAGATCAACATAGCCGTCGCAGACAGCCAGAAGAAATGCCATATTCATCAGCTCATCACACAGAGAAAAGAACATGTCACCCTCCGGATAGTTCGGGATGAGCTTTTCGTATTTATCACAAATATCCCTTGCCTTGATAAGGCGTTTTCTGAAACTTACCATCTTTTACTCCCCAAAATCATTGTTATCCGTCTCCATGCCATAATACCTGAGCAGTTCTTCCGTATAGCTTCCATCTTCCCTGTATACATTCAGGGTCGGAAGTATGCGCAGGCCATCATGCCCGCCCTTAACAGCCTCTATCAGAAGCATGTTCGGCTCACTGCCCTCTCTTGGCTGAACAAGCTGCATACGCTTCGGTTCAAGCTTGTATTTTTTAAGCAGCTCCATTATCTCGGTAAGACGAAACGGTTTATGTACCATTGCAAAGCATCCGCCCATTTTCAGAAGATAAGCCGCTGCCCTGATCACATCCTCCAGCTTCACCATTATCTCGTGGCGTGCTATATTAACCGAATCCTTAGGATTGTGAAGGCCGCCCGCATCTGCGATATATGGCGGGTTTGAGGTCACTATATCAAACTTCTCGCGCCAGCCGGTGCGATATTTATTCACAACGCTTTCTTCCGGTTCCACACCATCGGCATTATCTGAGCTGTCATGTGTATTATTACTGACTATATTATCTATATCATAACCGGTTGTATTATCGGAAATACGTTTATGTGGATTAATATCACATATATTTCCGCATACAACGTTTAGCCTGTCATTAACGTTATTAAGGATTGCGGATCTTCCGGCCATATCAGCCATTTCGGGCTGGATTTCAATGGCAGTGAAGGTCGATGCCTTGTCCTTGGCAAGCATGAGAAGAGGAATGATACCTGTTCCTGTTCCCAGGTCCATTCCTTGAGCTCTCTTTCTTCCGGATGCAAAATTGGCAAGAAGTACCGAATCCATACCGAAACAGAACTGCGACGGATCCTGGATAATCCTGAATCCGTTGCACTGCAGGTCATCTATACGTTCTCCATTTTTTACCAAAGCATCCTCTGTCATTTCTCACAATTCTCCCCCGATGCTGTAATACTGCGACAACGCTGTGTCAGCGTAGTGTCATCTCAGACTGACGATCATTCGTCGTTAAGCTTTGATCCGATATCACCCTTCTCAAGTGCTTCAAGAGCCTTAAGCTCCTTATCATCAATCTTCTTATCGTCACGTTTTCTCTTATGAGGCTTGTATTTCAGCTCGGAAATCTTATATTCAACAAGCTCCTTGTTGTCTTCATCATCGGTAACCAGAAGCTTTACATACTGGCGCAGAACATTTACGGAAGCAACCTCACCGCGTGTTCCGTCATAAGCCGTAACCGTATCACCCACATTCGGAAGACGGCTGTTCAGATATTCATAAGTATCCTGCTCGTGCTTCAGGCAGCACATAAGTCTGCCGCAGACGCCCGAAATCTTGGTCGGATTAAGCGACAGATTCTGCTCCTTGGCCATCTTAATGGAAACCGGAATAAATTCAGAGAGACACTTGTTACAGCAAAGCTCCCTTCCGCAGATTCCGATACCGCCACAGATCTTGGTCTCATCTCTGACACCGATCTGGCGAAGCTCTATCCTTGTTCTGAATACAGCCGCAAGATCCTTAACAAGCTCACGGAAATCGATTCGTCCGTCAGCTGTAAAATAAAACAGTACTTTATTGTTATCAAAGGTATACTCTGCATCAATGAGCTTCATCTTAAGCTTGTGAGCCGCTATCTTCTCATTGCAGATCCTTATGGCATCCTTCGATTTTTCTTTATTTGCCTCATAGCGTTTTGTATCTTCATCGGTTGCAAGACGCATGATGGTCTTGAGATCGGCCACCAGCTTGTCATCGCTTATCGTCCTCTTGCCGAGAACGACCTTTCCGTATTCAACGCCTCTTGCCGTCTCGACTATAACGGCATTTCCGGTCTCAACCTCGAAGCTGCCCGGGCTGAAATAATATATCTTGCCGTTCGGTCTGAAACGAACTCCTATAACTTCCTTCATTCTATATCTCCATTCCGTTGTTTATCATCTGTTCCATCGCAGCCACATGCCCGGCTGCCGGTTTCCTCATCCGACCTGACATCAGCCTGCTGGAAAATAACAGAATCATCATTATCAGATCTCCTTCAGTGTCATGATCAGAAGTCTCATGATATCTTCAAGCTTTGCGTTTGCAGCAAGTCTGATCTTCGCTTTTTCTATCGCTCTGGATTTAGCCTCAAGCTCGTTAAAGGACAGATATTTGGACTGTTCCATGATCGTTTTGTACTGATCCTTGAACATGATCTTATCAATCTTACCCGTAACCTTGAGCATCAGGATATCTCTGTACCAGACCATCATTAAGTCAAGATACTCGCCCATGGTTATCTTGTAATGCTTCTCACAGTCCTCTATAACTGCCGCAACAGCCTCAGCATCCATTTTGTAAATATTTGTCTCCAGATGTATCACTGACTTGATGAGCCTGTCATAATCTTCATTCGTAGCAAGCTTAATAGCCTTGCCGAGATTTCCCTGAGCATATTCAACACAGAAGCCCGCCTTCTTGTCATCCAGTTTAAAATTCTCAACCAGATAATCGTAGATATCTCTCTCCTTGACCGGCTTGGTGGAAAGTGTTATGCATCTCGAAATAATAGTCGGCAGTAACTTGTCCAGCGTAGTTGTCAGAATAATAATTATACCATATTCCGGCGGTTCTTCAATAGTCTTAAGCAGTGAATTCTGCGCAGCTACGTTCATCATCTCGCCATCTTCAATAATATATATCTTATATTTGCTGCTGTATGGTTTGATGTCGATCGTATTTACCACATTATTTCTGATATCATCAACAGAAATGAGCAGTGGTTTTTCATGCTCAACAAATATGATATCAGGATGACTTCCAGAATCAACCTGCACGCAGGATCTGCAATGATTACAAGGATCGATCTTGCCCTCCTCACACTGCAGAGTCTTGGCGAAGGAAAGCGCAAGGGAACTCCTGCCGCTGTCAGCCTCACCACAGATAATATACGCATGACTCACGCGGTTCATCTCTATGCTCGCTTTAAAATGCCTGATTATATCTTCATGTCCTACTATATGCTGAAAATCCATATCTATGCACCTCCTTCTTCTTCAACGCATGCTCCGCCTGAACGTTTCGATTGTTTCCGCCTGAACATTTCGATCGTTTCCGGCTGAACGTTTCGATCGTTTCCGCCTAAACGTTTCGATCGTTTCCGCCTGAACGTTTCGATCGTTTCCGGCTGAGATCACGCATCGATCACGGGGTTATTTATTATCATTCACCCTGATTTACTCCGGCCGGTCATACTATCGGTCAAAGCAGTTTTTTCCGTTAATCATGGTTTATCGATTATTCGTGATTTATCCGTTATTAATAATATATCCGCCATTCATAATACGGAACAACTACCCTCTTACCGTTCTACCAATCTTCTGACTTCGGTAATTATAGCTTCATGTATCTCCTCAACGCTCTTTGTGGCGTCAATTCTCACAATTCTCTCAGAATCCCTCTCGGCCATATCCCGGTAACCCTGAGCCACCTTCTCGTGGAAGGAAAGCTTCTCTCTCTCCATCCTGTCCAGATCCTTCTGATCCTTCTTTCTCGCGATCCCAACCTCTGCAGGAAGATCCAGCAGGAAGGTCTTGTCCGGAAAACGGTTTCTTGTGGCATATTTGTTTATCTCATAAACGGTCTCGACTCCGAGCCCTCTCGCGATTCCCTGATATACCGCAGAAGAATCCACGAAGCGGTCGGAAATAACGCATTTACCTTCCTCAAGTGCCGGAAGTATCACCTCCGAAACCAGCTGAGCTCTTGCAGATGCATAGAGCAGAAGTTCTGTCATATAGTCCATTTCGGTGTAATCCTTATTGAGGATCACGCCCCTTACGGCCTCGCTGATCCTGGTTCCGCCCGGTTCTCTCGTTATGACACACTCAATCCCTTTATCTTCAAAATATTTCTTTAAAAGCTCTATCTGAGTGGATTTACCCGATCCGTCCGGACCCTCCATTGATATGAAAATTCCGTTCACTGTATTTTCCTCCATTGCAGCGATCACACCAACATATGAATACTATTGTCCTGTTTCTACATAATGCGATCACTGATATCTATAATGCTGATGTCCATCCTTCACCAGCGTACTCTAACTGCGTTCATCGGTATATGATTCAATTCTGTAACAGGGTTCTCATAATGATCAACGATTCTCCAGCAGCGTATTTTGAATAACGATCTGCTCCTGGTCATAAATATGCTTCCGCATAACCCTCTGAGCTGCCTCCTTGTCGCCACGGAGTATCGCTCTCGTTATTTCATCATGCTCGGTGATCAGCTTGTCATGGTAGCTGAAAACCTTAACGTATTCAAAACGATATCTGTAAACCTTCTCTCGAAGATTCATTGCCATCGAGATCAGCCTCTGATTCTCAGACGCCTCAAATATAACGTCATGGAATTTCTCGTCCTTCTCAACTATCGCAGGAACAAGCTTTGAATTGATGGCCTCTTTAAATTCAACGCCCGCTGTAATAAGCTTCTTCTTGCCCTCATCCGTGATCCTCTCGCAGGCAAGACCAACAGAAAGCTCCTCGAGCGCCATCCTGACCTCAAGCGCATC
>OCTW011613573.1_pt1 | contig 29358 bp, 26 predicted proteins | sample 1539671 | NCBI WGS metagenome assembly OCTW01 (sample SAMN02144230, study PRJEB22623) | gut metagenome | biome: sheep rumen | host: Ovis aries | place: New Zealand | reverse complement strand
TATGGAGCAGAAAAATAATAGTTATGTTCTGCATGGTGATTGGTTAATGCTTTCCGGAAAAGAGGAAAATAGATGAACGATATTAAAAATACAATATACATTATAGGCATCGGTCCCGGGGATATATCAATGATGACCGGGGAGGCAATCGAGGCTATAAAAGCCAGTGATACGATCGTGGGTTATCCGGTTTATCTCAAACTGGTTGAGGAACTGACAACCGGAAAGGAACTGATAGCAACTCCTATGAAGCAGGAGGTTGAACGCTGCAGGATGGCTTACGAGGAGGCTGCCAAAGGCAAGAAGGTAGCGGTTATTTCCAGCGGCGATGCAGGAATATACGGAATGGCATCATTGATGTATGAGCTGCTTCCGGAGCATCCGGGCACAGAACTGAAAGTTATAGCAGGAATAACTGCTGCAAACAGTGGTGCTGCGGTTCTTGGTGCACCGCTTTCAGGTGATTTTGCGGTCATCAGCATGAGTGACCTGCTTACACCGTTTGAACTGATCGAGAAGCGTCTCAGAGCTGCTGCGGAGGCTGATATGGTTATCGTTCTATATAATCCTGCAAGTCACAAACGTAAGGATTATCTGAAGAAAGCATGCGAGATCATAGGAGATATCATTCCTTCTGACAGAGCCTGCGGCTATGTTAAAAATATAGGCAGGGAAGGCGAAGAGCCGGTTGCCCTTACCTTCAGCGAGCTTCGTGAAGCTGAAGTGGATATGTTCACGACAGTCTATATCGGAAACAGCAACAGCTTTATTATGGACGGCAGGATGATTACCAGACGTGGGTATGATATCTGACATATTGTTTATGATAATGATGCTGTTTTTTATGTGACATATAGTTATGTTATTGAATATGATTACGATATGATTTTGTGTAGATCATACTTTGAGGGTGCTTACTTTGAAGATACTGATATTTGGCGGGACGACTGAGGGCAGAGTGCTTTCGGAAAAACTGTCGGAGCGAATTAAAACAAATCGAATAAAAGAAGGCAGCATACCGGGCGGTGAGGCAGACTATGCAATTGATAAAAATGAGAATACGATCGATAGGATTGTAGTTTCCGTGGCTTCCGATTATGGCGAGAAGATGCTGCATGATATATCCGGAATTGAGGTTCATGTCGGCAGGATGGAGAGAGACGAGATGGTCACGTTCATAAAGGAGAATGCTTTCGATACTGTGATCGACGCTACTCATCCTTTCGCTGCTCTTGCAACAGCAAATATCAAGGCGGCTTGTGAGGAGAGTGGTGTGAGATATCTTCGCCTCAGGAGAGAAGAGGACGAAGCAGTAACTGATGCTAAAGATGCTGATATTATTTACTGCGACTCCTGTGATGAGGCTGCGATGAAACTTCGCGAGCTGATTGAAGACTGTGACGATGGCACACAGAGTATAAGACAGCAGGAAAACAGTACAGATAAATCGCTGACAATATATTCAGATGATAAAAACATATTGCTGACAACAGGCAGTAAGGAATTAAAGTGCTTTACTTCGCTCATCAGCTCGGAGCGTATATTTGTCCGCGTGATACCTTCAGAAGAAAGCATAGAGAAATGCCTTACGGCAGGGATAGACAGAAGTCACATTATTGCAGAGATGGGGCCTTTTTCCTATGACGAAAATATTAAACACATAACTGAACATAACATTACATTTCTTGTTACTAAAGAAAGCGGAAACGGCAGCGGCTACAGTGATAAGCTGCGAGCCGCTGCCGATAAAAATATTATTTCGCTTGTTATAAAACGGGCTGATCATGAAGGTAAAAGCATGTCTGAAATACTGGAGCTTATTTGTTGAGAGCCGGTCCTTTCTGTTTAACACTCTTTAAATGCAGCGAGCTTTTCTGTCAGTTCGTCATATTTTTCAAGCTGCTTTGTCAGAAACTCACAGCATCTTTCTGCATCATGATATCTTCTTTCCGTTCTGGAAGGCTCATGAGGCTCTTTGATGTCACGCCATTCCTCGCCCTTTTGCTTACTTTGTTTGTAATAAATATACTCATTTACACTGATCAGTGTTTCTCTGATCTTTTCACGAATTTCAGTAAGAGCCTTGACATGTCCGTTCTTTGTATCTGCATTTTTACCGCAAACCGGACCGTTAAAGCCAACCAGGCTTTTACTCAGGTTCTTCATGGCGGCAAGCATGTTGTTGTATTCGGTTGAACTGCCGCCGAGTCTGTTGTCCCTGTTAAGTTCATCGATAAGACTGTTCATCTTGTCAGCACTTCCGATGGTATAATTATATACAGCCTTCTCATAATTCTTTTTTGCATTTTCGTAATATGATTGATGGCAGAAAAACCTTTACCTACAACATCTATAAACATGTTGAGCTTCTGAGGGGTATTGATGTAGGATTTTATACTGCTGCCCATGTTTTTAGACAGATACCCTACAGCTTCATCATAACCCATCATGGAACATGATGTTGGTGCAAAGCAGGACATGGCTTGTTTTTTCCATAATCCTTTGTTATTGTTGAAGAATGAAAGACAAGGGGGCAGGAGATGGACGAAACAAACAAGGACATACTCAGGATACTCAGAGATAACGGAAGAATGAGCTTTACCGATATAGGTAAAGAACTCGGAATATCGAGAGTTGCGGTCATGAAACGCGTGAAGAAGCTGGAAGAGGAAGGCATCATACGAGGATATAAGGCTGTCATATATCGAAAGGACAGGGTTAAGATGCTGATGGAGATTACCACGGTTGATGATGACTATGAAGATATTCTCGAGTATCTTAACAGAACCGGTTACGTGACTGAACTATACATAATGACAGGAAAGAACCGAATTCATGCAACGGCTGTTGCTCCGGATGTATCGGAGCTTAAATACCTCGCCAAAATGGTTAATAAAACCTTTGCGGACAAGATCAAAACAATTGCCTGCCATGGTGTGAAGGAAATAGTTAAGGATAAATTCGGAGGCATCGAATACGATAAAAACAGATAAATTAACATCTAATGAAAATTTATGGAACATTTAATGATCGTTTAATGATTTTTTAATCTTGTATGTGTTATAGTGGCAATGTCGAAAGAAACACTAATTCAGTGCCACGGAAAAATAAAGAAAAAAGCACTGACAAGATAATAGGAGGATTAGGGTATATGAGTGATAATGAAATGATTCCACAGGGGAACACGGGATCTTCCGGTTCAGGAAAATCGAAAGGAAGTTATACAGGTACTAAGATATTACTTTTGATCATCTGCTCTCCATTTTTAATCGCAGCCGGAGCAACGTTATTTGGACTTTCAATAGGAGCGTGCGGACTGGTCTTCGGACTTATGGCAGGTGTGTGTGCTATCGTATTTTCGTTTATATTTGCAGGATTTGCTTCGGTATTCAGTCTGATCCTTCATATCATAGCCGGTCATCCGGCAATGGGACTTGTAACAGCCGGTATCGGACTTTTACTTGCAGGAATCGGAATTCTGTTTATTCCGGTACTCAGATCGGTAATAGGCTTCTCAGTTGGCCTGATCAAGAAACTGTTTGGAATGATTAAGAGACTTTTCAGAAGGAGGACAGCATAATGAGTAAGAACAGAAAGATCACCTATACAGGACTCGGACTGATCCTGCTTGGTCTCATTGTAGGAATTGTTGGTTTTGCACTTCTCGGATTCAATCCTGAGAAGCTTGGAAATGGAAAGATAACACATAAGGAATTTACATCATCAGAGAGCTTTGACAGCATCTCAATCAAGAGTGAGGTCAGCGCAGTTAAGATTAAGAGATCAGAAGATAATACATTTAAAGTAGAATATGATGTAGCCAGCAAAATGAAGACAACCGTCGCTATCGAGGACGGTGTTCTGAAGATCACAGAGAAGGATAACAGAAGATGGTATGATTTCTTTATCAGATTTAATATCGGCTACTTCAATACCCAGAGCAAGATAGTTGTATATCTTCCTGATGAGCAGTACAAGAAGATCACTGTTTCCGGTGATACAGCAAGTATAAAGCTTTATTCTGTTCCTGTTGACGGAGATATCGTTCTGAAGACAGATACAGGTTCTATAGATGTATTTAACCTTTCATGTGATAACATATCAGCTTCAACTGATACAGGTTCGATCGAACTTGAGACAATAAGATGTAATGATGCGGTAAAGCTCGGTACCGATACAGGTTCTATCAAGATCAAGGATACCATAGCAGTTGGCGACCTTAAGGCAACAACCGATACAGGTTCCGTAACACTTAAGGATATGGATGCCGCGAGTATTACTATAAAGACAGATACAGGATCTATAAAGGGTACAATCCTTACAGAGAAGATCATCTTCGCTAAGACTGATACAGGTTCTGTAAAGGTTCCTGAAAGCGTTACAGGTGGCAAATGCAGCCTTACAACAGATACAGGTTCCATCAAGATATCTTATTCAAAATAATAGATAAATATAAGTCTTCTTCAGAGAATGAGCGGTGGTCAAATAATGTGATCGCCGCTCGTTTTCTTTGTTGAAAAATCACCCGTTGCTCTGATAAAATATTATTCGGAATATATGGATGTTATTCGGGTTGAAATGATCAAATAATGATACATAAAATTGTAAAAAACAGCATAATCATGTGTTGAAAAATATTGCATAGTGATTGGGGAACAAATATGAAACGCGAGATAGAGATAACTCTTGTCGGAGCAGGAATGGGTAGTGAGTCCTGCCTGACAGAAGAGGTTAAAAATATAATAAAAAAAGCGGATATCGTTTTTGGAGCGGGAAGGCTGAGCAGTCCTTTTGCTGACAGCTCTGTTCAGAAGATTGTCGACACCTACAGGGTTGAAGACCTGATCAATGTATTGAATAATGTTATCTGTAATGGTGACAGGTTTCGAGTAGGTAATCCCGGTGATGAGCATGACAGTGGTTTGAACGACCTGCCGTGGCCGGATGAAAATGACAGGAATACACTGCCGTGGCCGGATGACAATGACAGGAATACACTGCCGTGGCCGGATGACAATGATACGAATGGTTTGCCGTGGCCGGATGAATCGGATAAGAATAATTTGCTGTCGCAGGAAGATGCTGTCTGTAAGTGCGTTTTTGTTTATTCCGGTGATTCGGGCTTCTATAGCGGCGCCGAGAAGGCGTATCTGAGGCTTTCAGAGTGGGCAGAAGAGAAGAAAAAAACTGACCAGGAACTGAAAATAAATATAGAAATCAAGCCGGGGATTTCTTCGGTTTCATATCTTGCTTCAAGGCTTAGGGTTTCATGGCAGGATGCCGTAATCTTCAGTCTCCACGGAAGAGATTTCGATGAGGAGATAGGTAAGGTTATAGCTTCGGCAAGATTCTCTGAGAAAACCTTTGTTCTTCTCTCAGGGGCAAAGGATGTGAGAAGACTGGCGGAAGCTCTTCTTGCCGAGCGTATGAGAGGAATATCCGGTTCTGTGGGTGTTGTGACTGACGGCATTAAAAATAATGAAGAATTAGAACTTCAACTGGGATACAGGCTGTCTTATCCGGATGAAAAATTGATCAAAATCATATTTACAGAAGAAAGTACATGGAATAACCCGTCAAGAGCTGAAAATGATGGAATAACGGTACTTAATTATTCGTCAGAAAATGATGTGATGAATAATATCGAGGAAGGTCTGTATACTGCATTTATACATAATCCGGCACCTGAAAGAAAACCACTTTCTTACGGTATTCCTACGAGCAGATATTTGCGCGAGGAGCATGTACCGATCACCAAGGAGGAGATCAGGGAGATTGTCATCAGTAAGCTGAGGCTCTTTGAGGGCTGTACATTCTATGATATCGGCAGCGGCACAGGAGGCGTGACTATTGATGTCGCAGGAGTGTCTCCGACGATCAAGGTTATAGCCTTCGAGAAGAAGCCGGAGAGGATAGAGCTGCTAAGGAAAAATATGGAACGTTTCGGAGTGCATAATATAACACCGATAGCAGGTGATGCGGCAGATATTTTAGATGGTGATTTTCTGAAAAATAATCCGCCTGACAGAGTATTTATAGGTGGAACAGAAGGCCGCCTTCGTGATATAATAAATCTGTTAAGGACTTATGATAGAACGATCAGAGTCTGCATAACTGCCATTACCGAACGTACCAAGAATGAGATTCTTGCCATGCTGGGTGAGGGTATATTTACGGAGCCGGACATAGTTGAAGTCAGTGTAACACGGCTGATTCAGCAGGACGGAAGGTACGAGATGAAGGCTGAGAATCCTATTATGATCGCAGCTTTTACAATATAATCTGATAATGATTTAATCATTCAAGGTTCCTGTGTTTGAGAATATAGGATTTGGCGAGGAGGATTAATGTATGAATATCTGGCATGATCTTGACAGTTCAAGAGTATCACCTATGGATTTTATCGCAATGATAGAGATCAGCAAGGGCAGCAAGATGAAATACGAGCTCGATAAGAGAACCGGTATGCTCATAGTTGACAGAGTTCTCTATACATCGACGCATTATCCAGCAAACTATGGGTTTATTCCTAAGACGCTCGGTGATGATCACGATCCTCTGGACGTACTTGTGCTCTGTACCGAAAATATTCTTCCGGGAACTCTTGTCAGATGTTATCCGATAGGTGTTATGAAGATGCTCGACAGTGTACTCGGTGATGAGAAGATCATCGCAATGCCATACAGCGATCCTCACTATAACGGATATAAGGATCTGTCCGAACTGCCGAGGCATATATTTGATGAGATCCAGCATTTCTTTACGGTATATAAATCTCTTGAGGGCAAGGAAACAATAGTTGATGATGTTCAGGGCGTTGATGAGGCGGTAAGAGTTATTGAGCATTGTATCGAAAACTATAAGATTAGATTTGGTGTTGATGAAGAAAAAAGCAGCGTAGTTGAATAAACAGGTTTTCGTCAGATCAGTTGCAGTCATATGGGTAAAGCTGCAGCAGTCAGGGGGTAAATATGAGAGAACCGGCATTTATGATCGCGGCTCCGGGATCGGGCAGCGGCAAGACACTTATTACATGCGGTATAATAAGCCTTCTTAAGAAGAAAGGCTACAAACCGCGTGCGTTCAAGTGCGGTCCGGATTATATAGATCCGATGTTTCACAGAAGGGTTCTCGGTATACCATCGAGAAATCTGGATACGTATTTTACAGGGAAAGATATGACAAGGGCGCTGTATCAGCGACCTGAGGATAACTATAACCATGACATCTCGGTTGTTGAGGGTGTTATGGGTCTTTATGACGGACTTGGAGGCATCAAGGAGGAGGGATCTTCCTATGATCTTGCAGACAAACTTCGAATTCCGATAATTCTGGTGGTGGATGCTCATGGCATGAGCAGGTCCATCGTCCCGCTCATTTCGGGCTTTCTCCGGTATGACAGAGAGCACCTGATCAAGGGCGTTATTTTCAATAAAATGAGTGAAAAAGTGTATAAGATAATCGAACCTCTCGTGAGGAGCGAGCTGGGGATCAGCTGCGTAGGATATATTCCTTACGATAAGGATCTTAAGTTTGAAAGCAGACATCTCGGTCTTAAGGCTCCGGATGAGATAGCAGGTTTTTCGGCAACGCTTGAATCGCTTGCGAGGATCATGGACAAGACGATAGACCTGCGGGAGCTTATCAGAATATCAGGGCTTGCGGAGGCACTTCCTGCATACAAATTTGAGGTGGACAGAGCAGCCGGCGACAGACCTGTAAGAATAGGAATCGCACGAGATGATGCGTTCAGCTTCTTCTATGAGGATAATCTCAGGATGCTGCGGGAGGCAGGGGCTGAGCTTATTCCTTTCTCACCGATAAGAGATGATATACTGCCGGAAGGTTTGGCGGGACTTATATTTTACGGAGGATATCCGGAGCTTCATCTGAAGGAGCTGTCGCGAAACCTGAACATGCTGAACAGTGTCAGAGAGGCGATAAATGGCGGAATGCCGGTGATCGCAGAATGCGGAGGCTTTATGTATCTGCATGACAGCATCACGGATGATAATGGTGCTGAGTACAAAATGTGCGGCGTGATACATGCAAAATGCAGGAATACGGGGCATCTCGTACGATTCGGATATGTAAATATCGAAGAAAAGGAGAAGCGGTTCCTCGGTAACGATGAAACGATAAGAGGACATGAATTCCACTACTATGACAGTACCGATAACGGAATGTCCTGCATCGTAAGTAAGCCTGTTTCGGGCAGCAGCTGGGATGCGATCAAGGCTGGACCGGTTTCATGGATGGGCTTTCCGCATATTTATTATCCGTCGAATCCGAGTTTTGTTTATCATTTCATCGAAGAAGCGGATAATTATCGAAGGTATAATAATCTGTAGGCGTAAGTTTAAGTAACTGAAGAAGAGAACCAATAATAATGTATATAAAACCAGGGGCGTTTTAGAAAGAACAAGGGGTGTAATATGGAAAAATACGAAGGACTCAGAAACTATCTGAACAGATTTGACAGTATTGCGGTTGCATTTTCAGCAGGTGTTGATTCGACATTTCTGCTCAAAATCTGTCATGAACTGCTTGGCGATAAATGTCTTGCCATTACTGCAAAATCACCGGGAGTTCCGGGGGTAGAGATTAAAGAAGCAGAGGATTACTGTAAGGCTGAGGGCATCAGACATATCATATTTGACTCTGAGGAATACAAGATTCCTGAGTATGTTCAGAACGTTGATGAGAGATGCTATTACTGCAAGAAATACATATTCGGCAGGATAAAGGAGATCGCTGCCGATAATGGTATTGATACTGTTATAGAGGGAACAAATAAGGACGATATGCAGGATTACAGACCGGGCATGAGGGCTGTTCAGGAGCTTGGAATACTCAGTCCGCTTCTGGCATATGGTTTCACAAAAAATGATATCAGAAACTATTCGAAAATGCTGAATGTTCCGACCTATGATAAGAATTCATTTGCATGTCTTGCAACGAGAGTTCCGACCGGTGAGAAAATAACTCCGGAGCTTCTGGGAAGGATCGAGAAGGCTGAAGAGGTTCTCAGATCCCTTGGTCTGAAGCAGTACAGAGTTCGTGTTCACGGCGGAGTTCTTGTACGTATTGAGGTGCTTCCTGCAGATATTGAATTCACTGTGAGAGAAGTGAGCCGAAGAGTCATTAATGAGAAGTTTAAGGATCTCGGATTCAAATATGTTACGGTTGACCTGAACGGCTACAAAGCAGTTGACGAGGGGAACGAAGAGGAAGAGAAGAAAGTTCAGTAATCCGGGAAACGGTATTAGATAAGTATCCGATGATTCATGGGTAGTTTTATAAATGGTTTTAGAACATGAACGATATAAGAGATTTACTTGAAAAATATAAGGCTGGGCAATGCAGTGAAGAGGAAGTGCTGCTGTATTTGAGAAAACAGCCCTTCGTTGAGATGGATTTTGCCAAGCTGGATACGCACAGAAGGCTGCGTCAGGGTGCGCATGAGGTAATCTACGGAGCCGGAAAAACCGCGGAACAGATTGCGGCTATCGTCAGGGCAATGTTCGACAATGGGCAGAAGAATATCCTGATCACGAGGATAGACAGCGATAAATCAGAAGACTTGAAGAGTATGCTGAGGGTGTCGAATGTGCCTGTCGAAAAAAATATGAAGGGTTCGGATTCTGACAATGCCATGACCAGCGTATCAGAAACCGATTATATATATTTTGAGGACGCACGTCTTGTAATAATAGGCGGTAATCTGCCGGTTGATTCAGAAGGATATATAGCTGTGATAACGGCCGGAACGAGTGATATACCGGTGGCTGAGGAGGCTGCGAGGACAGCCGAATTCCTTGGAAACAGAGTGGTAAGGATCTATGATGCAGGGGTTGCCGGACTTCACAGACTGCTGGCTCATATCGACGAGATCATGGATGCAAGAGTGATTATAGCTATTGCGGGAATGGAAGGCGCTCTGGCGAGTGTAGTCGGAGGACTTGCCTCATGTCCTGTTATCGCAGTGCCGACAAGCGTAGGCTATGGTGCTTCGTTTGAAGGACTGTCAGCTCTACTGTCAATGCTTAACAGCTGTGCAAGCGGAGTGTCGGTTGTAAATATAGATAACGGCTTTGGAGCTGCTTATCAGGCCAGTATGATAAATCATATGTGATGGAAGCTGATATATCGGGATGTTTCGAAAAACGATGTTTCATCGGTGAACTACAGTTTTGAAGGAGTAAAGAAGATCATGAAGGTTTTATATTTTGATCTCGGAATGGGTGCGGCAGGAGATATGCTTACAGCCGCTTTATATGAACTTCTGGATGTTGATAAGAAGAAAGAATTTATTGATATGATTAATGAGTTGTTTGTTGATAAAAAGGTTATTGTGAGTGCGGAGGAATCCGTAAAATGCGGAATCACAGGAACTCATTTTCGAGTGATTGTTGATGGCGAGGAGGAACACTCGCATGATCATCATGATCATCACCATGACGAGCATGAGCACGATTATTGCCAACATCATCACGATGACGATGATGATCATCATGACGAGCACCATCACGATGATGACAATCATGATCACGGACATCATCACGATGACGACAATGAGTACGATCACGAACATCACCATCACGAAGACGATGACCATCACGACCACAATCATGACGACCATGATCACGAACATCATCACCATGATCACGTGCATGACAATGATCATCACCAAGATCACGAACATCACCATCATCATCACACATCCCTGCAGGATATAAGGGATATGGTGGGCGAATTTGACATTTCACAGGAAGTTAAAGATAAGATTGTTGCGGTTTATAATCTGATCGCTGAAGCGGAGAGCAATGCACATGGAAGACCTGTTGAGGAGATTCATTTCCACGAGATCGGAACGATGGACGCGGTTGCTGATATTACCTCAGTATGTATCCTTATGGATATGATCAGACCTGACAAGGTTGTTGCATCTCCAATCGCAACAGGGTTCGGAAAAGTCCACTGTATGCACGGAATCTTGCCGGTTCCTGCACCTGCGACAGCTTATATTCTGAAGGGAGTGCCGGCGTATAGCGGAAGGATAGAAGGTGAGCTATGTACACCGACCGGTGCGGCACTTATCAAAACTTTTGCTGATGAGTTTGGAAATATGCCTGTAATGGCAGCCGACCGAATTGGTTACGGAATGGGTAAAAAAGATTTTGAGGCGGCTAACTGTGTAAGAGTTATGTTGGGTTATACGGATGGATTAACTGATAATGTCGGTGCATCAAAACAAAATGACATATTTACGAGTTCACCATCAATTGATGATAGCGGTATTGATCATTCTGATAGTATCTGCACTCTTGAATGTAACATCGATGACATGACCGGTGAGGAGATAGGCTTTGCAACAGATGAACTCATGAAGTGCGGAGCCAGAGATGTATTTACCATTCCGATAAATATGAAGAAAGGACGTCCGGGAATACTTCTGTCGGTAATCTGCAGCATGAGTGATAAAGATAAGATGGTGAGAGATATATTCAGACTGACATCTACCATCGGTATAAGACAGAAAATCTGCGAGAGATATGTTCTGGACAGGAAGATAGAGAAGAAGGTTACCCCTTACGGTGAAGTTGCAATCAAGCGCGTTTCCGGCTATGGAGTCGAGAGAAGCAAGGTCGAATACGAAGACCTGAAGAGGATTGCTGAGGCCGAGGGAATTTCGGTGAGTGATGCACGAAAGCTTATTGAAGAATGTGAAGATGATTGAAACAGACAAATAATCCCTAAGCTGTGCGTTATGTTAAAAGAATTGAGTAATGTATTGATATATTGGAGATTTGTAATGAAAGCAGCTTGTTGACAGTGTGGTAAAAAGATCAGAGGAGGGTGTATTATGAATGATCTGGTTAAAGACTGTATGAAGCTTGGATTTGGGCTTATGAGGCTTCCGAGGGCGGCTTCGGGTGAGATTGACGTTCAGTGTACCAGTGATATGGTCGATGAGTTTTTTAAGGCAGGAGGAAGATATTTTGACACTGCATTTGTTTACGGTGGATCGGAGCAGGCAACGAAGAAGGCTCTTGTTGAGAGATATCCGAGAGATTCTTATTATCTTGCATCAAAGCTGAATGCAGGTGCATTTGCCGCTAAAAATGAAGAGGAGGCTAAGAAGGAATTTGAGATAAGCCTTGAGAGACTTGGTACGGATTATCTTGATTTCTACCTTCTTCATGCGCTTGATAGAAATAACAGATCAAAATATGAGGAATATGGTCTGTGGGACTATGTGAAAAAGCTGAAGGCTGAAGGGAAGATCAGACATTACGGCTTTTCTTTCCACGATAAACCGGAGATACTTGATGAGATACTTACCGAGCATCCGGATACTGAATTCGTTCAGCTTCAGATAAACTATGCTGACTGGGATGATCCGTCGATCAATTCGGGTGGCTGTTATGCGGTTGCAGAGAAGCATAATATTCCGGTCATAGTTATGGAACCGGTTAAAGGCGGTACACTTGCAAATCCGCCGGAGGTTGTCAGAGAGGTATTTGACCTTGCTGATCCTGATGCAAGCCCGGCTTCATGGGCTATACGTTTTGCAGCCAGCCTTCCGAATGTTATGATAGTGCTCTCCGGAATGTCGACCGAAGACCAGATGAAGGATAACCTTTCTTACATGAAGGAATTTGTACCTTTCACGGATAAAGAAGATAATGTGATCATAAGAGCAAGAGCTGCTCTGAAGAATATTGATTCCATTCCGTGTACAGCATGCAACTACTGCACACCTGGATGTCCTATGCAGATCCGTATACCGGTTATTTTTGAATGTATGAACCGCTATAAGCTTTATCAGGATCTTGCAGCGGCAAAGGACGATTATTCATGGAAACCGGGTAATGCGAAGGCATCTGCATGTATTAAGTGTGGCCAGTGCGAAGGCGCCTGCCCACAGCATCTTCCTATCATGGATCTTCTGGAAGAGGTTGCAGCAACTCTTGAATGATCGAGATAGTTGCAAGTTATATTAGTCATCAAAATACATGATGAGATAATTGATTTATTTATCTGTTATAATGATATAATATTGTTGATATATCATCATAAAGCGAGATGTAAAATGACAGAGAATGATGAATTAAAGAAAGAAAATATAGAAGGATCATCTGGGAAAGTACCGGATGAAGTGAAAGGTAATGACGGGTATGCCGCATCGGAGAAGTATTTCGAGAATGTGGCCTGCCCGTATTATCCATGTCATAAATTTCCGGACACAGAAGGCCAGGTTCATATGAACTGCCTCTTCTGTTTCTGTCCGCTTTATCATATGGAGAATTGTCCCGGAAATCCAACCTACAAAGAAAAAAACGGAAAAATAATTAAGGTATGTACAAATTGTACATTTCCGCATATCAGAGATAATTATGAGATAGTTATGGATATTATGCGCCGAGCGGACTGATATTTACTTGTCACTCTCAGCAAGGCACTCGAAAGAAATATAGATATCTTGACTAACCAACACCGTATTGATAAAATAATTATTTAGTTTATTTCAAACAAAATCTATTTTATACAGAGAGGCGTTCATCATGAACATTATAATTGCCGGCTGTGGAAGAGTAGGTTATACCCTTGCCGAACAGCTGAGTAATGAAGGACATCAGATAACAGTTATGGATTCAAATCCGGTAGCCGTTCAGAATGTATCGGCTGCCTGTGATGTTATTGGCTTTGTTGGAGACTGCACCAGCTTCAGGTCACAGCTTGAAGCCGGGATTGAAGAGACGGATCTTCTCATTGCGGCAACCGACCAGGATGAGAAAAATATGCTTGCCTGCCTTATCGGACGTAAGACAGGTAAATGCCAGACTATCGCGAGAGTAAGAAGTCCGCAGTATTCGGAAGAAATAGGCTTCCTCAAGGAGGAACTTGGTCTGTCTATGTCTGTAAATCCGGAAAGCGCAGCTGCACATGAGATGCTGCGTCTTATTCAGGTGCCTTCCGCTCTTGAGGTTGATACCTTCGCCAAAGGCCGTGTTAATCTGATAAGTCTTGTTATTCCGAACGGATCTGTTCTTGATGGCCTGAAGCTTCGTGATTATTATTCGAAGGTTAAGGAGAGTGCCCTTATCTGTGTTGTTGAAAGAGGCGGAGCAATAGTGATTCCTGATGGTAATTTTATACTTAAGTCAGGTGACAGGATTTCGGTAACGCTTCCTCTTTCATCGGTAAATGCCTTCCTCAATAAGGTTGGTATCAAGGCCAAGAGGATTAAAAATGTTCTTATTGCCGGCGGCGGAACCATCAGCTATTACCTTGCTGACAGTCTGCTGAGATCCGGTCTTAATGTTAAGCTTATAGAGAAAAATGAAGCCAGATGCAGGGAGCTTTCCGAGCTTCTTCCGAAGGCTATGATAATAAATGGTGATGCCACCGATAAGTCTCTTCTTCTTGAGGAATCGGTAGAAGATATGGATGCAGTCTGTGCACTTATGGACGGCGATGAGGCCAATATTTTACTTGCCCTCTTTATTCGTAAGGAGACCGAGGCCAAGATGATGACCAGAGTTCACAGAAATTCGTATGAGGACATGGTGGCTGAGATGCCTGTCGGCAAGATCATTTCTACGAAGAAGATCACTGCCGAATATATTACAAGGTATGTCAGATCGATGCAGAATTCTCTCGGCAGTGATGTTGAAACACTGTATCATATGATGGATGGAAGAGTAGAAGGACTTGAGTTTAATGTCGGAGCCGGTTCAAAGGTTGCGGGCATCAAGCTGAAGGATCTGAAGATCATTCCGAATACTCTTATCTGCTGTATTTCCAGAGGAAATTATGTCATAATCCCCGGTGGTAATGATTCCATCGAGGTCGGCGACAGTGTTATAGTTGTTACGACTAAGAAAGGACTCAACGATATTGACGAAATGATCGCTGGTTAGGACGTGCTCTATGAATTATTCTGTTATAGTTTATGTAATCGGGCTTCTGCTTCAGTTTACCGCGGGATTTATGATGATCCCGGAGGTTGTGGGCAATATCTATCATGAGAAAAATGCAGTTTATTTTCTGGTGGTTGCTGCAGCCTGTCTTCTAATAGGAACCCTTCTGAGATTAAAAAAACCAAGTGAAAGAAAAATGCATGCCAAGGAAGGTATGATCATAGTTGCTCTGGGATGGCTGGTGCTCAGTCTTGTCGGAGCTTTTCCGTTCTTCCTGAGCGGTGAGATACCTTCTTATACGGATGCAGTTTTTGAGACTGCTTCAGGTTTTACAACGACAGGTGCGAGCATACTTCGAGATGTTGAGGCACTGTCGCACTGTATGCTCTTCTGGAGAAGCTTTACTCATTGGCTGGGCGGTATGGGTGTGCTGGTGTTTATTCTTGCAATCACTCCGTCGGGAGCCGACAGCATGTATCTGATGAAGGCGGAAAGTCCGGGACCTTCTGTTGATAAGCTTGTTCCGAGAGTAAGGACAACGGCCTTTTATCTCTATTCAATATATTTTGCAATGACCATCGTCGAGATTATAATACTTATCTGTGGCGGCATGAGTGTGTTTGATTCCTTCTGTCTCAGCTTCGGTACGGCAGGTACCGGAGGCTTCTCGACAAGAGCCAGCGGAATAGCGGATTATAATGTGTTCTGCCAGACTGTTATAACGATTTTCATGATGCTGTTTGGCGTAAACTTCAAGGTATATTTCCTGATCGTCTGCAAAAAATTCAAGGATGCTTTCAAAGCCGAAGAGGTATGGTGGTATCTTGGAATATATGCCGCAGCTGTTACTGTTATCGTGATAAGTATAATCAATTCCGTCGGCAGCTTTGGCAAGGCTCTGAGTCAGGCAAGCTTCCAGGCGGCGTCAATCATGACAACAACAGGTTATGCAACGACCGATTTTAATCTGTGGGGAACTCTGCCTCAGGCGATACTGGTCATGCTCATGTTTATCGGAGCGTGCGCGGGCAGTACCGGCGGTGGTATGAAGGTTTCTCGTATCATGATATATTTCAAAGAGGTTAAGAATGAGATATCATATCTTATCCATCCGAGAAGTGTTAAGAGAGTTACAATGGACGGAAAGTCAGTTGGTGATACGACACTCAGAACTGCGAATGCTTTTATCGGGGCATATTTTCTGATATTTGCACTTTCGTTTCTGATAGTCTGCGTAGATGGCTTTGACTTCACGTCGAGCTTTACATCGATTGCGGCTACGATAAATAATATCGGACCTGGCCTCGGAGTAGTTGGACCTTACGGAGGCTACAGCGCCTTCAGTATTCCTTCGAAATGGGTATTTATCTTCGATATGATAGCGGGGCGTCTGGAAATCTTCCCGATGCTTATACTTTTCACTCCGTCAACGTGGAGGAAGAAGTGATCACGGCTTGATATGAGATGATAAGATCTATTGAAGAAAAGATAAGGTAAGCCTGATGTAAATATTATATTTTGAGTTATAGTACAATCTTAAGGATAGTCTTTTTAACTGTATGTGAGCTCGTTTTTATTAATGTGTTATGCTGGTACGTAGGAAAAACAGCACAAATGAAGAAAATGGCAGAAAATGTTGCCAAATGTGCCGTAAATATGAGGATAAGAGGTAGAAAAAGCGACAAAAATAAGCAAAATGTCAAAGAGTGTTGCCAAATGTGCCGTAAATATGAGGGTGAGAGGTAGAAAAAGCGACAAAAATAAGCAAAATGTCAAAAAGTGTTGCCAAAGGAGAAACAAATCAGAAGATATTGCAATTAGTCTTGGTCGGTATAACTGAAAAATAGATTGTATTAAGGCAGAAACTGTTTGTATGGTTTCTGCCTTTTATTGTCTTTTATTATTTGTGATAAAACGAAGGATATTTCGGAGATTCGGTGTTGAGACAATAAATATTAAGCAAATATGGAATATAGACAATAAAAAACTATCGTAGAGAGTGGTTTTATGGTAAAATAAAAGAGTAAGTATCGTAATGCCTGGCGGAGTGTTTTTTTGGGTTGCTGTCAGCATTTCGAGCGTATCATAAGAGGGGAATTAAAGCGAAAATGAGGTGATGGACACATGGCAAATATATGCAGAAATTGCGGTAATTATATACAGGATGGCGACATGTTCTGTGACAAATGTGGTACTCCCGTAGGGATGTATGCACCGCCAAAGAAAAGTCATAAAGGGCTTGTTGTCGGACTTTGTGTTGGGGCTGCAGTTATCATTACGGCTGTCATACTTCTTTTTGTTGCACCGGGCTTTCTGGTTAAAAAGGATAAGAAGGACAGTGACGAGAAAAGCACCGAGAAAACATCGGCTACATCTACTGAAGACAGAACCGGAATAGTCAATCCGGATAATACAGAGGTGGTTGTATTTCCGACGACGGAACATTCGACCGGAAGTACAGAGCAGATAAGCGAGACAACAGAGCAGACGGCAAGCACTGAGGAACCAACCACATCTGTTCCGAATACTTCGGCTACAACAGGAACTCTTGCTTATGGATCGACAGAGACGACGGAAGAGGTAACGACCGAGGCAACTACTCGTTCAACAATTGATGTAGGTGGGGTAGTGACAACTCAGGAGACAACAGAGACTACAACCGAGAAGACTACTGAGAAAACTACAGAGTCAAAAACTGAGAAAACTACGGAGTCAAAAACAGATAAGACAACAGAGGAATCAACAGAGAAAACAACCGAGAAAACGACTGAGTCGAAAACAGAGAAGACAACCGAGAAAACAACCGAGTCGAAAACAGATAAAACAACCGAGTCAACAACAGAGGTTTCTCAGGATGACAACAGACCTGATTTTGAAAAATATGGAATTCGTACAGACCTTCCGCTGGGTGGAAACATGGATATCATTGGAAGAAGCACCGACGGATATAAAGTTGATATAATCGGAAAGGTGAGTGTTGATTCCTTCACCAGAACCGGAGTTTCATCAGAGGTTATGGCATTTGGAAAAGAGAATAATATTGATTTTTCGGATTATGAAGAACTGAGAGTAAGGTATCATGCATTCTTTGATGACACAAGATTATATACGATAGGTCTGACGATACTTCCTTGCAGCTATGATTATTATAACATCAAGCTTTATGATGATTCGAAGGTGGAGTTTACGGATAGTTACGACTCGACCTATAACCGATTCACGATTAAATACAACGATACGGAGAGATACGTATACAGATGGACCAACAGTGAATGGACGGACTATAACGATTATGTGGTTTATGACTGTGAGATCATCTATTATGTTCCTGCCGGATATGATGGAATAGTATATGGCTTCAGGGACCCTGTGCATAGCGAGAATAATTATATTTATGATGGCTATGACAGTGCGGATTATCAGTTGTTCCGATTAAAATAGAGTGAGAAAATATAATGAAAAAATATAATGAAAAAATATAATGAAAAAAACATGAAAGTATTATGAAAGTATCATAAAAAATCATGATAGAATCATGAAACAGTAATGCATAAATGACATTTTTTTGGGGAAATAAACTCCGGGCAACATGAAGGGAGGTTTTATATGAATAATAACCCTACATTTTGTAAATACTGCGGCAGACAACTGAATCAGGGGTCAAAGTTCTGCCCTTCCTGCGGTAAGACGACCAAGGGAAGAAAGGGGCTTATAGCGGGAATCTCGATAATGTCAGTTCTTCTTGCAGCCGCTGTTGTTATTATTATCGTGCTTGCAACGAAGAAGGACAGTAAAAAGATCAGCAGCGAGCCTTATACAGAGGAATATGTTGTTGAACCTGAGCTTCAGAAGCTTTTTGCTGAGGATGATGACGATATTTCCTACGAATACGAGTACCTGGAAGAAGGCGGTTCCTTTATAGAAGATACTGAAGAAGGAATGCAGGATGACCTGGTTGATGACTGGATCTATATGGGTATTGATGATGAGGAGGAAGAACCTCGTCCGGAAAACTATGATCCTTTCAACAGGGATGATTCCGGGAATGTATACAATACACTTGAGGGAAACAGCAGTCCGTTCCACTCGGAGCCGGTAGACTATATGACAATCGATGCTCCTGAAAATGCATTCTGGAAGGATACATCAATTAATGTAACTCCTGTGGACGATGAAAAGATTGAAGAATATCAGGATATATTTGATGCTGATCTCGATTACAGCGGAACGATTCTCTGCGGTTATGATATAGATGCAGGGATGGAACCGGATGATATCATGCCGGGAGAGTATACGGTTACCTATGATCTTGCAGAAGCAGGTGTTCCTCAGGATATGTGGGAGGCGGTATCTGCTTATCGTCTGGATGATGATGGTTACTGGCAGGAATATTGTACATGGCTGGATGGTTCGAAGCTATGTCTCGAGAGCAGCCAGAACTCGGTTCTCTTCTATGTTGTTTCAGCCTATGTAGGCTATGTTATAGTAGATGAGATAGTCCCGGGAATATCATCTGTCGGCTGGAGGAGATATTTTGACATAGAGGATTATATCTATGTTTGTGAGGGCGGAAAGCGTTATACCAAGAAGCTTTTCTGCGTCAAATTTACATATTCTGCCACAGTTCAGGAGATGATAAACAGGAAGAATATTATTATCGCCGACAGCAGGAAGAAGATTAAGATGCCGGATGCTAAGCGCGCAGTTGCTGCGGATGAGGGAAATATGAATCCTACCGAGGAGGAACTGAGCGAGATTAGAGGTCCTAAGCTTAAGGCCAAGGTTGAATACATGCTCAATCAGCTCCTTGCAAAAGATGATGATTATGTTAAGCTCTGTAAAGAGATCAAACAGGCAGAGGATAATCCGAATGCAACTGTTGAGATGGTAAAGCATATCACAAGACTTCTGCTTTATACACATGATTACATGAAGGATGAGATCAAGGTCAAGCTTCCTGATTATGTTATGGATGTCAAGCTTTCACCAACTGTTGCTGATGGTGCGAAGGGTGTTACGGTTTCAGGTATACTCAAGAAGGCATATATGTATGTAAATACAAGTTATCTTGCCAGCTATCCGACAACGGCCTACGATGATCTGCTGCTTACTCTGACACATGAATATTTCCACGCGTGTCAGAGAAGATATAAGTGCTCACGACTCAGTAATCTGAAGTTCGATGAAGCAACGGCAAATATGATCGAGGAGGATTGCCGCGAGTATTATTCAAATAAGGGGTATCTTAGTCATGTTCCAAACGTTCCGAACGGAAATCACTGGGAGATGTATGCGCTTCCGCTCGATGAGTTCAGCGTAACTTATCCAGAGGTTTCCAAGAGCTTCCCTAAGAGTGATAAATCCGACACAGGATATCCGTTATGTCATTTTGTAAGATATCTGATGGAAAAATATAATAAGAGCTATGCCGATGTTCTGACATCCTATGGTTTATTTTATGGAAAGCCGTCCTTTACGGAAATCATGAAGGAAGCCTTCGGACTGACCGATGAGGCTCTGAATACCCAGTACATACTGTTTGTCAGAAAGAATCAGGCGAAGTTTTATGATTATGCCAAGGAAAAATGGGAGGCATCAGAAGGTGCCCTCAGGTGGGCATGTCCGAGAAACGGTTTCGATACAGATGACCTTAGCTACAGGGTGGAACTGAACGATCATGATTATACTACAAGAGTGAGACTTCTTCATGCGAATACTGCTTCGGACTATTATGGTGATATCTCAATGCTGATCGTTTTTGACAAGGGCTTCAGCGAGAACCTTCCGGATACCAAGATATTCACACTGGGTAATGCGAAAACCGATAAATGCAGATTCGGACTTTTCTATCATCCGAGAAGCATATTGTCAGCAAGTGATTTCTGGCTGCTTGAGGTCGACGGAGGTATTTCCGAAAAGAACGGATCTTCAGGATATACTGCATATACCATGGAGGCACCTCTCGAGATGGACAGTGAGGTTACCGAGGATGGAATACTTCGTTTCAAGCTTCCTGAAAAATCAGATACCGCGAAGGCCGGTTATATCGATGGTTTCAGAGTAACGATCAAGGCTTCCGATGGAACCAAGACTGTGAAATATTATACTATAAAGGGCGCGGAGCATGAGATCGGTATCAAGGCTAAGGCTCTTGTCAACAGCAAAACAGATCCTGATACCGCAACCTTTGATCTGACGGTTTGTGAGTTCATCAGAAATGGTGCAACGGGCAAGCTTTTCGGACCTGAATCAGAGTCAAGAAAGAGCAGCCTTGAAGCAGCCATGAATGAAACCCTTACCATCATGGGAGCTACTGACGGAGTTATTACAATATCACTTGGCTGGCAGTCTGATGATGATCTTGATCTTCATGTACTTACACCTGAAGGTCATGAGATATATTACTCAAATAAGAAGGCAGGCGGTGGTGAGCTTGATGTAGATATGCAGGTTGAGGACGATAATCTTGTTGCAAATCCTGCGGAGCATATAGTATTTAAGGATCCTCAGGAGAAGGGCGTTTATAAGGTCTTCGTCGTTGACTACACCGACCGAACCGAAGGCTATGATACACCGTTCATTGTAGTCGTCAAGGTCGGAGACAAGCAGAAGAGCTTCAATCTGACGGCTTCGTCCTACTCAACCAGCGTAGTATCCTTCAGATATGGTGAGGGAGAAGAAAGCGGTGGAGAGTTCGAAACTGATTAGACAATATTTCATACAATAAAACAGGAGCTGTGAATCGTTTGATTCATAGCTCCTGCTTTTCGTTAATATGCTAATTGCCACTGCTCTCAGGCAGAGTCGAGAGAACATATACTGCGTGGCAGTAATAAAGCTAGATTAAAGTAAATCCTGTTGCGGAAACGATACCGTTCAGGCGGATATTTCCGTTGCAGAGCGGGCAGTCATGTGAAGGATAAGACTGATAGTTCTCAATATCCTTTGCATGGAAGATACCGTTGATAGGATGTCCATCAACCTCGTCGGTTGCAGTGAAGATAGCTGATATTCCTTCAATCATTCCGCCGTAGTATTCGATACATTCAAGCGCCTTCTCAATTGTGTGACCTGTTGTGGCGGTTGCAAGGAGAAGGAGAATATGTTTCTTGTTGACCATCGGAACTACATTGTCCTTGAAGGTAAGCTGGCCCATTGAATTCTGATCCGGCTCGATAACGTAGATACTGCCGTGAGCATTCATTGACATGATGCCGGAATTGGTGAGCTCATCAGCAAGATAAGCACCTATAACATCAGTTCCATCCATACAGATGATCGTGTCAACGATGGTGGATGCGATGTAGTCTGTACTCATCGATTTAGCTACGGCCTTTGCCTCACTGGTTCTTGCCTTAAGAGTGGTAAGATCTATAAAATAGTTGATATGTGATGACGATGTTGCAAAGTGACCCGGAGTCACCTTGAGGTTAATGAGATTGTTGTACTGAGATCTGATCTTGTATGTCTGCATTTTACTGCACCTCCTGTATTTACTCTGGTGAATACCGATATTATGTGATCGATAAAATCTGATCATATCGGGACTGCATATGACTGTAGTCTGTGTAACCCTCACATGATAAGTATAACTTTATTTTGGTTATATGACAAGATGATTATTTGTGTTATACTGATATTTGCGGTGGGATGATTCGCCAGTCTCTGATGGTATGGAGATATCAGAATGACGGTCTGACCATTGATATATATACATTGATTTTATTGATCTTGTAATGATCCGGAGGATAGAAAAATGTCAAGAAATGATATAGAAAAAGAAGGTTTATCGCTGCTCGGGAACCAGGGAGTTGTTTATCCGATGAATTATGATCCGGGACTTCTGGAGACCTTTGTAAATAAGCATCAGGATAACGATTATTTTGTAAAATTCAACTGTCCGGAGTTCACAAGTCTCTGCCCGATCACGGGACAGCCGGACTTCGCAACGATATACATCTCATACGTTCCGGACGTCAGGATGGTGGAGAGTAAGTCACTGAAGCTTTATCTCTTCAGCTTCAGAAATCATGGTGATTTCCACGAAGACTGCGTAAATATAATCATGAAGGATCTGATCAAGCTGATGGATCCGAAATACATCGAGGTCTGGGGCAAATTCACTCCGCGTGGAGGCATCTCGATCGATCCTTATTGCAACTATGGCAGACCGGGAACGAAGTGGGAACAGGTTGCGTGGGACAGACTTACGCAGCATGATATGTATCCTGAGAAGGTGGATAACCGATAAAGAAATTGGTAACCATATGTGATACGTATCATAAGCCTGAGACGGTGATGCGTTAATAATATATGTGAGTCTACAGTGTGATAGATGTTTAGCTGGTGTTCATGCAAATTATGATATGTTAGAGTGATAATCACGTATGGTTTTGATTGATAGAATAATTTTGAGTGGCAGTAGATATGTTGGTAATAAATAATTTAATTGATAGAAATAGGAAACTTTCGATAGAAGAAGTCACGGAATACATTCTAGCGATACCGAAATTTGCAGAGAAGATCGGAACGGAGGATCTTAGGAAGCTCATGAAGGAGCTTGGTGATCCGCAGGATAAACCGAAGACGGTACATGTGGCAGGAACCAACGGTAAGGGTTCAACTACCGAGATGCTCAGGCTGATGTTATCAGAGGCCGGCTACAGAACGGGTTCGTTTACTTCACCGCACCTTGTAAGAATCAATGAGAGAATAGCCATTGACGGTGAAATGATATCCGATGAAGATTTTATAAGATGCTTCAGGACGGTTATTGAGGCAGTTCATGATAACGGTCTCAGGCATCCGTCCTTCTTTGAGTTTATCTTCGCAATGGCAGCGGTATATTTTGCAGAGCAGAAGGTTGACTATGTGGTTTATGAAACCGGCATGGGCGGCAGGCTGGATGCAACAAATATAATAACCCCGGTAGTTTCAGTGATCACTTCTATCGGAATGGATCACATGCAGTATCTTGGAGACACAATAGAGAAGATTGCTTTCGAGAAGGCAGGAATCATCAAACCGGGTGTTCCGGTGGTTCATAATGCAATCTGCCATGATCATAATTGCTCAGAAGCAGATAAAAAAGATGAAACATTCAATTATTCCGACGTAGAGCTTAAAAATAAGGCGGCTGATGTGATAAAAAAACGCGCCGATGAATTGGATTCGGATATTTACATTGTAGATGTTGTGGATGCTGATATCAGACTGTGGATAGATGATACGACAGATCAGGCCATAAATAATCCGGCACTGGCTATAGAGTATCAGAAGGAAAATGCTTCGACAGCCAAGAAAGCTTTTGAACTAATCTATGAACTGTCATATGACGATAAAAAAGGAAGTAGAGAGAATCCGATTCAGGATTGCTACAGTATTATAAAGACTGCTCTTAATAAGTTTTCAATGCCTGCGCGCATGGAGAAGCTTAGAGATAATGTCATAATAGATGGTGCGCATAACACTGATGCAATGCCTCAGTTTTTAGCTGCTGCAAGGGATATGGTTGATGTAAAGAAACCTGAAAAGGTTAAGCTTATATTTGCTGTTTCAAACGACAAGGATTATCCGGAGATGGTCAGGATGATCTGCGACGCGGCACTTTTTGATGAGATATATCTTACGACATTTAATTCTTATCGAAAAACGGATGTTCAGAGTATTGCGGAGTTATTTGCTAAGTATAACTGTGCTGATAAAGATAAGGCGATTGATGATAGTAAAAGACCAATTGTAAGATCAATCCCAGCTCTTTCGGACTGCCTTAAAGAGGTGTTGGGAGAGCTTAAGGATAATGTACTTCTTTTTACTGCAGGGTCTCTGTATCTTGCCGGTGAGATAGAAGCTTTATATATTCCTGCAGTTGATTGATCTGTTTTGCATCCATATTTTTGTATTCATAAATGATCTGGAATAAATCCGGATCATTTTTTTTGTTTATAACAACAAAATCCGAAGCTGATGAAATCTTGATGTAAAAAATATGACATCAAGTTGGGGCGGTAGGAGACTTTGTCCGAATAACTGCAACAACTTGGTGCACAAATCAAAGAAAACATTGAACAAAGTAGAAAAGAACTAGAACGGCTGGATCAAATGGAGCAGGGCGCTGTTGATTTTTCAACAACGCCCTGTTATACTTTGGTTTGAACAATTTATGGGTATAATAGTTTTGATATTGAATAAAACGGTATTTGTTTTTTTGATTTTATAGATGAGGAATAATCATGCTTGATTTTGATGAAGAAATAAAGAATTTCACAAAGAATTATGAGGTCGATCAGACTGAGGAAGCGATATACAGTAATGATCTGAAGGATATTACTGATATAGTCATGGAGATGACCAAGGATCTTAGAGGTAACAGATAGATGGCAATCAGGAAGAGATGCATAAGATGCGGCGCCCCTGTGAGCACCAACGGCTATTGTACAGAGTGTCATCTGCCGGATAAGTTCCTCCAGAAGGCCTACAATACCTCGGGATATCACTATAACCTCGCGCTGGATAAGGCGAAGATGAGAGATATCACGGGTGCGATAGATTCGCTCAAAACGTCGCTCAGATACAACAAGAAAAATATAGAAGCAAGAAATCTTCTCGGCCTTCTCTATTACGAAACGGGCGAGATTGTTGATGCGCTTAATCACTGGGTTATGAGCATTAACTATCAGTCCAGAGATAATGCTGCAGCGCATTATCTGAAGGACCTCAAGGCCGATAATAAGCAGCTGGGTGAGGCGGACAGTATCACCAAGATGTTTAATACGGCAGTTGACTATGCGGAAAGCCATTCCTTTGATCTTGCCACGATACAGCTCAGAAGATGCATATCGGTTAATAAGCATTTCATCAAGGCGTATTTGCTGCTTGGACTTATTGAATATGAGCAGGGAAGAGTAGGTAAGGCGAAGAAGACTATCTCAAAGGTTCTGACGATCGACAGATACAATCCGCTGGCTATGCGTTATCTCCGCGAGATGGGCGAGTCGGAGGGCGATATCGTAAGAAGCAAGGAAGAAGCCGATGATGACGAGAACCTGTTTGATGATGAATACTATGGCGTGAGTGCCTCTTCTGAGGATGGAAAACGTCCTGCGAGGAAGATACAGCTGCCTGAGAGGAAAAAGTCCGGAGAAAATACGATCAACCGCAGATACCGCAGACTGAATCGCGCGAGGATGTCAAATATTTACGTCCTTGTGGGTGTGCTTATAGGAATAGGTATTTTCTATCTTCTGGTCGTTCCGGTCAAGGATAAGAACAGGAAGAGAGATATTTCCAAGCTTGAGGCAACCTATAGCGAGAGGCTTGCTTCGAAAAATGCAGAGGCGGATAATCTGATCAAGGAGAAGACGGCTCTTCAGAATGATATTGATTCTGCAAAAGAAGAGAGTCAGAAAAAGGACGAAGAGATAGCCGGACTCGAGAAGAAGATAGAAGATCTTCAGAAACTGGTTTCCGAATATAAGGAACAGCTTCCGGAGAGTACTGAGGAAACCACCGAAGCTACTGAAGAGGGAGCTACCGAGGAAAGCACCGAGGAAGGTGAGAATACGTCGGAGAGTGAGAAATACGACGTTGACGGTATGTCAGATACAGATATTGATAGTATGATCGAAAACGAATAGACTATGTCAGTAAAATATGTTGCAAAACAATATGTCAAAATGGTGCTTCAGAATATATACCTTCCCGGAATCTACAGGAAAGCAGCTAAGCTTCCTGTTGAAAAAGGGAAGGTTATATTTGCGTGCAGCCATAGTAAGGGCATGGATATAAATATGCGTCCTGTTGCCGAAAGACTATCACGCTATGGTTATGATGTGAAGGATATGTGCGTATGTTTTGCTGAGATGAGTGCTTCGGAGAAGAAGGCATATATCAGTGATTTTATGAGGGAGTATGCGACGGCGGAGTATGTATTTCTGTCAAATTATTTTCTGCCGGCAGCGTCGTGCAGGAAGAGGAAAGAGACAAAGCTTATACAGCTGTGGCATTCCGGTGGACTGCTTAAGAAGATGGGTTATGACTGCCCGGATGATATTCCGTCATATTATAAGGGTAACCCTATGGCAAATGTGGACATTCTCTCAGTCAGTTCGGAGGAGGTCGTGTCTTACTTTGAACATGCACTGCACCTTGAGAAGGGCGTGGTGAGACCACTCGGAATGGCAAGGACTGATCTGTACTATGATAATGATAATAACGATGAACTGAAGAAAAAATTTTATGAAAAGCATCCGAAAGCTGTCGGAAAGAAGGTGTGTATCTACACGCCGAGTTTTTCGGGAAATGCATCAGATCCGGTATGCAAAGGACTTGAATCGGGCATAACAAAGGTTTTTGACAGGCTTAAGGATGAGTATTATTTTGTAGTGAGCCTCCATCCGTGTCTGCAGAAGAAGTATCCGGAACTAAACTGTGGGCTGTCGACGGAGGAACTGCTTCCGGCGGCGGATATAATGATTACGGATTATTCGTCTGTTGTTTATGACATGATGCTTTACGAAAAGCCTTTTATCTTCTTCGTGCCGGATCTTGAGCATTATAAGAAGAGAAGAGGACTCTGCATCGAGCCAAAGGAACTGGGGGCGCCCGTGACGAAGAGCCTCAGGGAACTGCATGAGTTGCTACGTGTTTTTGCCGGTGATGAAAGAACCTCTGCAGTGAATGATCATATTGGAGGTATTGATAATTCCGGTTTTAAAATATACGGTTGTGATGATTCTATAGGCATGAATAATGGGGCTGAATCAACAGATGATAGAGAGTTGATTCATAATCTGAAAAAAAGTATAAATAGGAATCAGCTGATCAGTGTAAATAAGATAAAGGAAAACGTTCGTAAATATATGAATAAGTGCGATGGTCACGCTGTCGACAGGATACTTGCGGCTGCGGGGATAAAACCTAAGATAAGGATGCTTGCGATAGATCTGGATGACACATTTCTTGATGGCAGCGGAAGAATGACTGAGCATGCAAGGGAGTCGCTTATCAAGGCTGACGAAGCCGGGATAGAGGTTGTGATAGCCAGCGGAAGGTCTTACTCATCACTTCCCGAAGAAATAACGAGTCTTCCGTGCATCAGATATGCGATATGCAGTAACGGTGCGAATGTTGTGGATAACCGCACGGGGGAGAGAGTACATTCCAGCTTTATGACAGAGAAGTCCGTCAGAGAGGTCCTTGCGATCGCGGATAAATATAATATGTTTACGGATGCTTTCATGGATGGAACACCGCATTCCTCGAAGGCTTATCTGAAAACTCTTGATGAAAGAAATGATATCACGGCTCATCGTAAGGAGTATTTGAAGAAGACCAGAGTTCCTGAGGATGATATTAAGGCGTTCATTACAGATAATATTGATCATCTGGACTGTGTAAATATATTGATGCATGATCTGAACCTTCGAGATACTCTTCTGGACGAGCTTGGCAGGATCGATGACATATATGTTACTTCGTCAATTGATTATCTGATAGAGATTTCCTATTATGACTGTGGCAAGGAAAAGGGTATGAAGGTTCTGGGCGAGAAGCTGGGTATACCGACTGAGCAGATGGCCGCCTTCGGAAATGCCGATAATGACACCGGAATGCTTCTTCTCGCAGGTGTAGGTTATGCGGTTTCAAATGCATCCGAAAGCTGTATCGAAGCCGCTGACATTGTGCTCGGTCCGAATACACATGACAGTGTTGCGGATGAGATATTTAATATCGTGAGTAGTTTATAGGATGAGAGTTTGGTCGTGAATTGATCGTGCAGTACAATAACGGATAGTATGTGATATCAATATTACAGTAATTATATAAAGAAATATGTTTGCCACAAAAACTACTTGTAAAATATATGTAGTTAGTTATATTATAGTCAGTGGATGATTATGCTTATTTTGCGTAATCGAGTATTCACGGATACTGTCTGAGGACAGTATTATATCTGGAGGTAAAAAGTATGAAGAGTTTTATCAGGTTTATATCAGAGGATTCAAAGAGTCTCGTGGTTCCTGTACTTATGATAATCCTCGGGATTATATTTATCATCAATCCGGGAGCAATCCTTTCGACTGTTGTTAAGATAGTCGGAGTAGTCCTTATTCTCGGCGGTGTAATAACAATCATTTCAAAATATGACAACATCACACCGAACGTTGTTATGATCGCGGCGCTTTTCGCAATCCTCGGAATTGTTTTCCTTATCTTTGCAGGTTCGATAATGAGTATATTCATCAGACTTTTTGGTCTGATCATTCTTATCAATTCCGGACTTAAGCTCTGGGAGGCTGCAAAGCTTCAGAAGAAGACCGGCGGAGAAGGCTGGAAGATTTTCATGTGTATCGACGGTGTAACAGCTGTTTTCGGTATCGTGCTTCTCTTCAATCCTATGAGTATAGCAAGACTTATCGGTATATTCATG
>OCTW011257116.1_pt1 | contig 29412 bp, 16 predicted proteins | sample 1539671 | NCBI WGS metagenome assembly OCTW01 (sample SAMN02144230, study PRJEB22623) | gut metagenome | biome: sheep rumen | host: Ovis aries | place: New Zealand | reverse complement strand
CCCCAAAAAGACGGAACCGACCCGGATAAAACCGACCCGGATAAGGACAAACCTGGTGACAATCCCCAAAATCAACCAGAAGATCCAGAGAATCCGCCTTCCGAGCATCCAGACAATCCTCCAGTTGAGCCCGATCCCAACGCATGTGAACTCACGCAATGCGGAGATGCAGAGGTCTGCCTCCTCACAGACAAGGCTCAAATAATTATAATACAAAAGATAAAGTTGAATGTCTTCAAAACCATTCGACAAACAGCAAATTATCTTCAGATCCGACCGATTACCAGCGCGTTACAGAGCAGTACCGTAAAATCGAGACAGGTACAGTCTGCTCAAGATTTTATTAGTATAAAAGGAGTACAAACATGAAACGCCTATCCATTTTATTATTGGCTTCCTTCGTTTATTTGTCCGGCTGTGAAAGCGACGATGCCAGTCCTAATATTTCTGCCACGCAGGATGGTGTACATGGCACAGATGGCTCAGGCTATCATGGATTATATGGCGATGACGAAACAGATCCGTCCGAACCTTCAGGACCAGGTGATACGACTTCGACAGATCCGGCTACCCCAGGTACACCAGACGATCCGAGCGACCCGGGTGATCCGAGCGATCCGGGAGATCCGAGTGACCCAGGCGATCCGAGTGACCCAGGCGATCCGGGTGACCCAGGCGATCCGGGCGATCCGGGTGACCCGGGAGATCCGAGCGATCCGGGTGACCCAGGCGATCCGGGAGATCCGGGAGATCCGGGTGACCCGGGAGATCCGGGTGACCCTGTTGACCCGGGAGATCCGGTGGATCCCAATGCATGCGAAAAAACCAATTGCGGTGGCGTAGACGTCTGTTTGCGTAATGACAAAAACAATTGCGGTGCATGCGATCATATCTGTCAAGGGGCTGATTCCTATTGTCTAGAAGGCACATGCATGAACGAATGCGGCGGTATCGTCTGTGGCGGTGCATGCATCGATCCCATGAGCAATCATGACAACTGCGGCAAATGCGGCGAACAATGTGGATCGACCGATCTTTGTGTCAATGGTATCTGTACACCGCAATGTGCTGGTACCATGTGCGGCAGCCAGTGTGTTACTGATTTTAATTCGGATTCTGCGCACTGCGGTGCATGCAATCAGGCCTGCGGCTCTGGCCAGTATTGTTCTGATGGTACTTGTGTCTGCGCAAGCGGTACCCTGTGCAATGGTGCCTGTGTAGATATCATGACGGATATGAACCACTGCGGCGGATGCGGTAAAGTCTGCACAACGTCCTGCAGCGGTGGCGTATGCGCTTCCAATGACGATCAATTTGTCGTCGACATCGCAAGAAAATATCTTTTCGAGACCACAGGCAAATGTACTTATGACCTGCGCAACGAAATTTTCATGTTCATCGATTTTTCGGGCAGGGGAGAAAGCTTTAACTACGGTTATGACAAAAACTGCGCCAGTTTTGTAGGATCTGTCCTAAAAGAGGCGGGCATACTTCCGGCAGAAAAAGGCACGTTCAATTCGGTTAAGAATTTCCGGGAATTATGTGAAACAACGCACAACTACGGCTATCACGTCGTAGACAATCCAAGCGATGCCAAACCCGGAGACATCTGGTACAGCTCAACACACGCCGAAATCGTCGTCTATCCCGATGATGAAAAAAAGAAACACAGATTGATTGGCTCGAACAATTACGACAAACCCAGTGATAAAGTTCAATGCCTGCAGAACCATTCGACAAACAGCAAATATTCGTCGGATGCAACGGATTATCAGCGCGTGACCGAACAATACCGTGACTATGGCAAAGGGACGATCTGTTCGAGACATTAAATAGATAGATTTCCCCAAATATATTAAAAACTCGCCAATTGGCGAGTTTTTTTGTGTGCGCGGTCTATGCCTGCGGCATACGACCGTCGCATCGGGCTATTGCGCAAAGCGCAATACGCACCGATATTATTTTGCGAAAAAAAGCCCCCAAGGAGGGGGCGGAAAATTAAATAAATATTCACATATACTAACTTTCACTGGACTGTGCTTTTTTTAGTTGGCTATCAGAATAGGCCTTATTTGTACCACGATAGATAACATCTCCTGTTTCCGTATCGACTACCATATAATTGGTAACAATCGCCTTATTCACGCTACCATCCGTATTCATAACATCTTCGCCAGGCTGAACCTCAATGAGAACATATTTAGATTGCTTTTCTTCCGCTGCCTCAGCAGAGGATTCATCAGACTTAGCAGATGAGCTAGCAATCAAGCTGTCAACTTTTTTAGCAGCAGTCTCACCCATTTTACCTGCTTGATCATCAATTATGCCACTAATTCCGTTATTTGCCTTTTGTTGGTTATTCCACAATGAAGCAGTATGTCGCCGTGTATAATCAGCATTGAAATCTTCTTTCGACGTTCCTGAACTATAAGCTTGTTTTGCTTCTCTGGCTTTTTCGAGGTTATGATAATTCTCTGTATACTTATCTATTGCCTGATATGATTCACCAGATGCTTTCTTTTGAGATTTATAACTTTCATATGCTCGTCCAGCTCTCACAGAAGAGATAGCGTTATGATTTTCCAGTGAATTTGCCAATACATTACTCCGAATGTTAGCATCTTCTCTGCTATGACCTTCATTCATATATCTTTTTTGTTCTTCTTTCTGAGCTTTTCTTTCTTTTTTGGCTTTAGCTTCTTTCTCATCACGTGAGTTTTTATCATCTTTGACATATTGCCAGAGTGATTTCTCTTCTTTTGGCTTATTTTCTTTTGGTTTTAAACCGTTATCAGCATCTCGGCGAGCCTGTTCCTCCGCGATCAGTTGTTTACGGTAAGCCTTCAACTGAGAACTCGTCAATTTACTAGTATCAACTTTGCCATCAGGTCCTGTTGCATTTTGTATTGCATCTTTTAGTTGCTGTTCCTGTTGAGCACGATATTGCTCTTTCTTTTTATTTTCTCTTTTTTCTTCGTGATATTTATCGATTGCTTTAACAGTCTTAGAATTATTTAGATTAACACCTAAATTACCTTCCTTATTGCCATTAAGAGCACCTGTTAAACCAGTTGGATTAAAGACCATGCCCTTTTTGTAACTCTTCATTCCATCAAGCGCAGTATTTAAGCGCTCTCCAGCCAAACCAGCACGTGCGCCAAATTTTTGCCATGCGTTACCATTTTTCTTATTAGTCACAAACCCTTCATGCTGGGCTTTATCACGTCTTTCAGCAGTTTCTTTATCTTGTTTTGTCTTATTCTCTCTTTCTGTTGAATTATTAATTTTATTAGCACCCTTTCTTACTAACTTATTATTGGACTGTCTCAAGCTATTAATGAGTCCATCGACGACTTTTTTGATTCTTTCCTGAATCTTTCCAACAATTTTCTTAAGCTCACCGCCAACATTAATTCCCGCAATGCGCAGGAATAAATCAATCACAAGAGGAATAGCCTGACAAAGTGATGCTTCTACGGCCGAAGCTACAGTCGCGCTATCTCCCTGAGCGCCTGCCACAATAACGTTACCAATAGCCGAAAGTAATCCACTTATGGCAGACATATTATCACGAACAAATTGAATCAAATCCCATACTGCTTTTATCGCAGTTACAATACCAGATGCAGGATTCGACATAGATGCCAATTTTGTCAGTGCGGCAGTAGCTGCCTTAGTAACAATTGCTTCGATGATTGCATTTCTCGTTTCTTCTGCTAATGATCCAAACGAATCCTGTATAAATGGAATAATGCCTTTAATACCGTCTTTTTGGACGGCTGCCACTAAATCTTTTGCCCCCTCATAAAAATCCTGGCCATCTTCAAATCCGAGTGCTTCAATAATACCTGTCGCATTTATACCCAACATATCCAAAACCATTTGAATAATATTAGGCACATTAAATTCACCAGGTAATTTTGCACCAACGGTTCCAAGCCAAAGATTAATCAAATTTTTAAATATTTTAATTACATTCTCTACAATATTTGCACCAAAGTTCTTAAATCCTAGAACAAAACCATCGATCATTGTTGATGCAAATGCACCTGGATCTTTAATAATCTCTTCGGCGACAGCCATCGCCTGATCGAGGAAGCTGCCATCCACGCCCACCAACTCACAGGCTTTCTTAATAAGGCCCATAAAGAATTTGGCTGCCTGAGCAAGAATAGAACTCACAACGGTCAAAATGCCTTTAAGAAGTGCTTTAAAGCCTTCCCAAAGAGCCTTCAATCCATCGAGCAACAGCTGTCCAAGGGCCTTGAGACCTTCCACGAGCTTATTGACCTGCTCTTTGACCCAATCGACAAACTGATTCCATTTTTCGACAATGAAATCTTTGAGTTTGTTGAGGAAGTTCGACAGTTTCTCTTTAAACTGATTCCATTTTTCTTTGATCGCATTAAATACTCTTCCTGCGATCTCACGTACTTTGTTTGCAAATTTTTGAAGTGCATTAGAGACAAAATTCAAGAAACCTTTAACAATACCAGAGACTGTACTTTTTACCCATTCCCATGCGGATGACAGCGCATTGCCGATGGCCTTGCCAGCATCGACAACATGATCCCACAAACTCTTATTCTCCTTCTCTTTTTTCTGACCTTCTTCTCTTGTCTTTTGCTCTTCCTGTTTTGCTTTGGCATGCTCCTGATTAATTTCGGTTTGCGCAGCCTGACGTTCCTGCTCGATTTCAGAATTACCAGCATCAATTTCTGCCTGCTGTTCTATATCAAACGAGGTAATTTCGGAATCGTAAGTCGCAGTATCTGTTTCGATTTGGCTCTCGATTTCCTGTTGGCGAGTTTCACGTCCTTCGGCTTCAGCCTGCTCCGCTTCTTGCATGGCTTCTTCGACGGCCTGATCGTGTTCGTCGATCTTAGCCTGAATATCCGCTTCGCGCTTTTCATCTGCCTCTTTTGCCTGAGCTTTGACATCCTCCATGTCTGCGCTAACCTGTTCCGCAACTTCACTGATGTCCAAAAGTCCTTTACCTTCATCCGTCAATTCGGCAACGGCTGCAGTGATGGAAACTTCACCGGTCGTCATTCCCTCAGATTCAAGATCAAGATCGATCTTTTGTACTTTGACATCATCAAAACCACGTTCAGGTAAAGTACGCTCTAATTCAGCCGCCTTGGCAGGACCGTCAGCTTTGGCTGTAGCAAATTTTGCAGCTTCTTCTGCACAAATAGCATCTATACCTTCCGCCCCGGAAGCCTCGACAGTCGGACAATCAGGCATGTTTTCATCGCCCGCATTCTCATACGTGGATTTCTGTGCTTCAACGTTAAGAGCTGAACTTTCGACAATACCATCGATATCTGCACCGGAGTTCGCATCATAATCATCGCCTGAAACGCTATCATTTTTAGCTTGCAGCCCACTGCCTTTGGTAACAAGCTCTGCATCTTTTGCGGCATCGAAAGCCTCAACGCCTTCTTCGCCAGGCAGTTTTTCATTCAGCTCTGTCTCTGCTTTGGCGACATCAGCATCAACTTTTCCACCAAGCCCACCATAATTCTCCGCTTGATAACTCAGACCAGAATTGGCATAGGCTTCAATTGCTGAATCACCGGCACCTTCGCCCTTAGGAGCAGGCACAGTAGGTGCCCCACCTCCAAGGGATGGAATGTTGACAGCACCTCCCTCTGCACCACCACCTCCACCAGCACTACTAACACTTCCAAGAGAAACATTCCCCCCCTGTACCTTAGAGCCTTTCTCTTTGCCCGATTTTTTCTCTTCCTTGCCTGCAGATGCGCCACCGCCACCGCCTGCTTCGCCGCCTTCCTCACCTTTTTTTACTCCGGCTTTTTCGGCTTTTTCTTCGGCCTTGGCTTCTTTATCTTTCTTCTTGCCGTCTTTTTCTTCTTCGGCCTTTTCGCCTTTCTTCTTGCCGTCTTTTTCTTCTTCGGCCTTTTCGCCTTTCTTCTTGCCGCCCTTGGCATTTTCTTTGTCGGACGCCGAGGCTTCCTGTTGCCCCTTCTTATCTTTAGATTTTTTATCTTCTTCCGGTTTTTCCTTGCCACCCTTATCTTTTGAGTTTGGCTGGCCATCCGTATTCTCGTCCGCTTTTTTCTTGCCTTTCGACTTGGAGTACTGGTCTACGGCCTCCTTGTCTTTCGCACCATTTTTTTCTACCGATTTACCGGTATCGGGAGAATCAGGCATCCCCTTCGACGAAGCTGGATTTCCTTTTCCGCCGCCATTACCGTCTTTCTTGTGATTGGCACGATCCGCTTCAAATTCCTCACCGACTGCACCGCGCTGTTTTGCCTGTCCTTTGCCTTCGGCTTTTTGAGCCTCTACACCTTCCTGCTCTTGTTTCTGCCCACCCTGGGACTTTTTGGATGATGACTTAGACTGGTCGGACGCTTTGCCCTGAAGCTGTTCCTGTTCATTCACAACTTCGTCTTCTTTTTTCGTGGTTTCCATCGCTATCTCCTCGTCGTATGTAGTTATCCTCTAAACTCTATACACCCAATTTATAGTTTAGCTTAATACAGCCAAAACTTAAATTTTTTTTTGCATTAATATTATGAAGAATCTTGCATCAAACATTTACATTTTGACACACGACAGAGGTATACATCCCCCCTTTTCGCAAGCCTGGCTTTTGAGAAAGGCGGCGGTCATTCAAAGCTCAAAGCAGTGACATGACATCATCTTTTGAACAAAGCATATCCACCTATTAAACATCGCCTTAATTTGAGCTTGAATTGGCGCGTTCCGTATTGAAAATATCCAAATGAGGTTTACAGATCCCCCCAAAAAAATGCGCGGCGTATTTCGGGTTTATGCCGAAATAGCCGCGCACGCCATGCGTATGGGGCAAAGCCCCATAGCATGCGAACAATCAAAACCTTCCCAATTATACTTTGCTCATCACCATTTCTGTCGTGATTTCATCGGGATCGCCGTCAATGACAATGTCAGGCCGCCAACCTTTGGCAAAATCATCTTTTTTCTGACGATAATCCTTCATCGCCTCGAGCAGCTGGGATGAATTGATTTCAAGCACAAGTTTGAGTTCACGGGCATTTTCGATATCCAAATCTTCGTCATCCAAATCTTCGTCATCCCAATCATCATCATCTTCATCATCATCATCTTCGTACGCATAGAGATCAAACACGCTCGTCAATTCAGCGTCCATCTGAAGATGATATGCATTTCCGGTATAATCTTCATCTTCGGTGACATGATTGAGGACATTTTCGAGACAGGTCTTGATGTCCGTATAAATCATGCCATCGACTTCGGTGAAAAGAAATGCGCTGAGCGTACCGCTGTCGTCTTCGTTAAGTTCCGGAAAAACAGTACCCATAGCCAGTTCATTTTTATCTGGCCAGGCAGGATAGTAAAGAAAGTATATTGCGTTCATAGTTTAATAGATGTGTCCGTTAGCGTTATCGTATTTGGGGAATGCGGTTGCAATTTTACCATCATCCCTCAATATCATTTGAATACATAAGCCGGAGCTCGTGTATCCATAGTAAATATTCGATGTATTTTTCCCCGGTGTACGGTTAACTCTGCGCTTATTTGCATAAGCTTCGTTAATCGAGTCGACCACTTCCTGAGGAGTCATAGAGGTGGGGAAGAAAGAGGATCCACCTTGATTTCCGCCCTTATTGCGACCTTTCACCTTCACTTTAGCTTCGTAGACGCCATACTCATTAGGCTCGTTGCGCGTCCCTTCTATGACAGATCCCTGTCTATTCGTGATCCCCTCATAATGGAATCCCGCGCCAACCAATGTCTTTCGGCCGGTTCTACGATTTGTAGACTGCGTCAATTCACCGCTAAAGATGTGTTTGAGCGCGCCACCTCCAAAATTGGAAGTATTCTGAAGTGTTTTACTGACATCGGCCCAATTGCCATATTGTATCGGTCCTTCTTCTTCTTTCTCTGATTCTTTTTCTGCCTCTTTTGCCTTCTTCTCAGCCTCTTCAACTTCCTTGTCAGAAATTTTGGCCCCAGGATCCGTATCTGCGGCTGTTTTTTCGGGTTCGGCAGTTTTAGGTGCGCTCGGCTCTTCGGTCACAGAAGAAGCGGTTGTTTCTTCGGGTGCAGGCGACATCAGAGCAGAACGCGTCATGGGAGCCGAAGCCTGACCGTCGGTCATTGCCATGACCTCGCGTTCGAGACTGGCATATTCGCTGAAGTTGGAGCTGTCTCTTGCAGCTTTGCTTTCTGCGATATTGGCCTCGACTTTTTCGCGTTTTGCTGCGCGAGCTTTGGCGAGGTTATCGTAATTGACAGCCCACTGGTCGTAGTCCATAACGGGTTTGCCTTCGGCAGCTTTTTTAGCCTGATAGCGTTTCCAGGCGTCTTCTTTTTCGGACTGCCCCCAATAAGCGGCATAGCGCGCAGCCTCATCTTCGGACATCCGATCGATAGCAGTCACGCCATTGGCGCGTGCTTCCGCATCGAGATATTCACCAAAGCGAGAACTTTCGCGTGCTTTCTTGCTTTCTTCGAGATTGGCTTCGACGCGTTTTTTGGTTTCAAGCTCTTTTTTGCTGTGTCCGGCTTTCAGATAAGCTTTATCTTTCTTTTTCTGTTCACGCTCTTTCTTGCTTTCGTCATGAACTTCTTTGATGACATCACGAACGGTCTTTTCCTTTTCGGGTTCAGACTTCGTCTGATCGGCAACTTTCAGCTTACGCCATGCTTTTTGCTCGTTTTTTGAAAGTGCACCTTCGCCTTTTTCTGCGACTTTATCGCGCAGGAGTTGTTCCTGAATCTTGGGATTTTTCTGAATGGCCTGTTGATCCGCTTTCGAAAGCTTAGTGACATCACCGCCGGCCTCAGCAAGACGTTTGGTCAGCTTATCTGTCTTTTTATCCTCGAAATACTTGTCGATCTTGGCTGCATTGTGCTCAGAGATAGCCGTGACATACTTCGAGTTATCGAGATTGACGCCCAAATCGCCTTCTTTCTCGCCTTTGAGTGCGCTCGTGAGGCCAGTAGCATTGAAGACTCTGTCACCCTGGGCTTTCTTCATGCCAGCGACTTTGTCGCTCAGGCCTGTTCCCCAGTTGCCCATCGCGGCAGTTTTGCTGCCATTTTGTGTGGCATCGCGTTCGCGGACGCGCCTGGTATCTTCGGCCTGTTGTTTCTTCTCCTGTTCCTTCTTTTTATTATACTGTTCGCGTTCCTTCGAAGTGGGCAGCACGCCCTGACCATCTGTGGCCTTTTGAACGAGTTTGTTGCCGTTAATCTTCTTCATAAGCTTGGTATTGTTGAGCTTATTGATGAATTTATCAACGACGCCGCGGATTTTCTCACTAATCTTGCCAACGATGCCCTTAACTTTTTCGCCGATATTGAGGCCAATCAGCCGCAGGATGAGATCGATGGCGAGTGGAATAGCCTGGCAGAGAGCGGCTTCGACGGCATTGGCAGCGGCGCTGCCGTCGCCGTTGGCGGCATTGACGAGCACGCCGAGCAATGCAGACCCAAGGCCAGAGAGGGCTTCGAAATTCGCGCGGAAGAACTGAATGAGATCCCACACGCCCTTGATGGCTGCGACGATACCGCCCACGGGATTGCACATGGTCGCCAGTTTGGCCACGCCCTTGGCAATCAAGGTCGGAAGCAGGCTCTGGATCGTCGCCTTGATGATTTCACCGCCAATACCGCTCAGATGTGGCTTGATGTGTTCGACGACGACAGAAATGCCGCCGGTCTTGATGGCTTCGAGGATCTTCTCAAGTTCGGAAGGTTCTTTTTCTTCTTCGGCTTGTTCTTCGGCTTCCTCTTTGGGCGTCTCATTCTTTAACCGTTTTTCGATCGCACCGACGATACCGCTGACATCGATCCCGATGATGCTCATGCCCATCGTGATAAATCCGCCGACACTCGGCAGATTATCGGGAATGATAATGCCTGCAGGCCCGAGCCAGAGGGTCATGAGGTTTTTGACCATCGAGAGCGCATTCTGGCCGATGTTATCCTTAAACTGGCCAAATCCCTGTTTAATACCGCTCCACAGTGTGCTGAAGAATGCGCCTGGATCTTTAATGATATTCTTGGCTGCCGCAATCATCGGTGCGGGATCGACCCCCGCGAGTTCACAGGCTTTTTTGAAGATCACCAGGAACAGATCGGCCAGGGCCGAGAGCGCAGCCTTGATGAGTTCCAATGCCGCTTTAAATGCAGCCTTGAGGGCTTCCCAGATTGCTTTAAGCGCTTCTTTAAAGGCCTCAATAAGTGCCTCAATGGCGGCGACGACGGCTTCGACGATAGCTTTGACGGCTTCGACGATGGCATCCAGGATCTTGTTGACCAGATCGATGAGTGCCTGAGCGAGTTTGTCGAGGAATTCCTTGAATTTTTCGACAGCTTTCTTGAGTTTTTCGCCCAAATCCTTATTGATCATGCTCACAACGGCGACAAAAGCATCGAGGATGGCACAAACGGCTGCTTTTAGTGCATTGACAATGGCACTGACCGCTTCTTTGAGCCAATTGGCGATGGCTTCAAATGCCGAACTGATGGCATCACCAATCCTTTGCAGGAGGCTTCGCTTTTCTTTTTTCTTCGCCTCAGCTTCCTGATCTTTATTGTTTTTTTCCTGCTTGGCTTTGGCATGTTCCGCATCGATCTGGGACTGTGCATTGGCCTTTTCTGTATCGAGCTGCGTCCTTGCAGCATTGATCTCTGCCTGCTGCTCTGCATCAAACGCCGAGAGTTCGGACTCATAATTGGCTGCTTCGGCGTCGATCTGAGCTTCCATTTCGGCAGTCTGAGCGTCAATGGCCTGCTGTTCCTGTTCGTTGGCCTTTTCGATTTCCTGTGCGATGGCCTCTTCATGTTCGGCAATCTGGGCCTCGGTTTCTGCCTTGCGCGTTTCTTCGGCCTCCGCCACCTGGGATTTGGCACTTTCCATGCTGGCCCCCGACTGCTCAGCGAATTCAGAAATATCCAGAATTCCCTTGCCTTCATCGGTCAATTCGGCAACTTCGGCAGCCACGGGCGAATCGCCGCTCTCCATCGCCGCCGCTTCGGCATCGAGATCTGCCTTGGGGGCCTTGATGTCATCAAACCCGCGTGGTGTCACGGTTTTGTCCAGAGACGCAACTTTCGTGCTGCCTTCGCTCTGTGCAGAGGCGTATTTGGCGGCTTCTTCGGTTGCAGCCGCATCCACCCCGCTGTAATCGACTTCCACGGTGGGTGTATCCGGGATTTCTTCTGTCGAAGCGCTGTTCAACGCGGATTTAGACGCCTCCGCATTCATGCTGGCATTCTGGTCAGCTGCCGTCGTATCGACCGATACAGCCGTATCCAAATTGGCCTCTTTCTGCCCCTCATTCGCCTTTTTGGTCGCCGCAATTCCCTGTTCCATTGCAGCATCTGCGGATCCGTCGTTGATTTCGGCACCTTCTTCACCCGGCAGCGCGCTGTCTATCTCGGTTTTGTCCTTTTCGAGGTCGGCATCGACTTCGCCGCCCAGCCCTGCTTCATTTTCGAACTGATAACTCAGGCCGGAATTTGCAAATGCCTCGACCGCATTATTGCCGGATCCCTTGCCCTTTGGGCTGACGGTCGGCCCGTCGCCGCCGATCGAAGGAACCGCAATGGCACCGCCGCCTGCACCGCCACCGCCGCCTGCGCCGCCGCCAGATCCGCCAACCGAAACACCGCCCGATGCGCCGCCTTTGGCAGCCTTCTCACCTTTTTCGTTTTTTTCTTTTGCGGGTTTGTCGCCCATTTCGGCCTGGACATCACCTGAGCCACCCTCTTTGGCCGCCTTGTCTTCGCCCAGTGATGCCTTTTGCTCAGCTTTTCCTGGCTTCTCTTCTTTCGTCTTTTCGCCGTCTTTCTTTTCGCCGTCTTTCTTTTCGCCGGCTTTGGAGGCTGATTTGTCGTCTTTTACCTCCTTTTTATCTTCATTCGATTTATCGCCGGCTTTTTCCTTGTCTTCCTTAACAGACGGCTTATTCTCAGTTGCATCCGCATTTTTCTTGCCCTTCGACTGGGCATACTGATCGACGGCTTCTTTATCTTTTTCGCTGTCTTTTTCGACCGATTTTCCGGTCTCGGGCGCCGCAGGCATATCCTTCGAAGACGCAGTTTTTCCCTTGTTGCCTGCGTTTTCCCCCTTGGTTCGGTCAGCCCCAAATTCCTGGCCTACAGCGCCGCGCTGTGCTGATTGTCCCTTCGCCTCTGTCTTTTGGGCATCCATACCCTGCTGCTCAACAGAGGCCTGTTTTTTTTCTGTTTTCTGTGTTGTCTGCTGCGTTTCCTGCGACTGATTCAATCCCTGTTCATTCACGGTGTCGGCTTGTTTTGTTGTCTTTTCCATGTCAGCACCTCTTCGTTTTGGTTACATTTCTTCACACCTCAACTCATTATATCATATACATGATCCAGAATTCATTTGAAACATTTTAAGACACAAATTGACTTTTTTTCGGCCGCCTATGCTGACGCATACGCCGGCCTCGCTGCGACTATCTCACTGCGTTCGATACGCCGCAGCCTTATTTTTGGCGATTTCCGCAGTCCCTGCAGAGCTAAAACACAGAGGATCCTTTTTCACTATCCCTCCACCACGAAATTGTTCTGTGCGTCAATCACATCCATTCGAGTGAAACATCATCTACAAGAACGTCCGCATGGCCGCTGACCATGCCTATGTACAAATAAACAAACTGCTTTGATGCAATATGATTGAGCTCAATTTCGCACGAAAATGACTGATACGTCTGGCGGATGGGAGCGCTGCACTGCATTTGCTTCTCTGCATCCGGATAAAATCCCGTTGCCAGGCCGAACTTAATTTCATCTCCGGATATGCCTTTCGCATACAGTGTTATCTTGTATTTTCCATTGCCGTTTATTCGAACTACTTCCGTCACATCCTGATAGGTGCCGTTATCCCCCCAAACGTCGCTGCTCACAAAGCGAAGGGCATTCTTGCCACTGTGCGCATCGTCCGATAGTGACAATTGTGAGAAATGCCGCGTTACCCAATCCATCGACAAACCACTTTCAAAACCGGGGTTGCGCAAAAGATTGCGGTGTGTTTTTTCAGGCTGAATCAAAACGGTTCGGGTCGCAGTAACATAAGTTCCAACAATTCCCAGGCGTTTGCATAATCTATCATAGGGAACCATCAGTCTGTCGTCTGCGATTTCAGCCCCCTCTTTTCCCGATTCAAATAGATATGACTGACTGTTATTGCTAAACGAGAGGCGGTTTTCTGAAAGAATGATATTTTCGTACCCGAGGTAGTGTGCGATTTCGTATGCAGAGACGAGAATGGTATCATTTTGCGCATAAGGCGGAACTTTGGCCGAAACAAATAATTCGCCAATTTTGAGCTTGTTTGCCACATAGGGTTTGGCAAGTTGGTTGAGGGAACGTTCGCTCATTTGCATGAGGCCTTCTTTTGAGGAATGCGCGCTAAAAACCAATGTTGTGTTGGAGTCATCGTTAATAGAAAGTAGATCGCGATTGAGAAATGGCAGATTGTCTATCCATACGTTATCGAATTCGATACGCGTAGACGGGGCATTTTCAATCACAATCTGGTTTCCGCCTTTATCTATGGCGAGTGCTTTTGGCAGACTGACATTCCGCATCTTGAAGTTTTTTGCTTCCCCCGGGACGGAACGCAAGGTGATAAACTTGGTGCCATCACAAGCATCGATGGCATAGATATTTTCAACGTCATATTGCTCAGCGGAACACTGAGTACAGGAGACATTGCCCGCTGTTCTCAAAAAAAATCCGCCCTTGATGACATCGATATCGTGCAGATGAACATCGCCTTTGAGTTCACCTGTATTGCTAAAATTCGGGAGAAACACACCATAGTCTGTAGCGACAATCGAATGAGAAACATCGACTTTTTCTGTATTACCGCTAATAATAAAAGCGTCATCCCCGTTATGTATAAACAAACGACTGGCAGTCAGTTTTCCAAATTTCGCCCCGGCCCATAGTGAAAGGCCATCCGTAGAAATCTGGTTAGATAAAATCTTAACATCGTCAATCACGATGTTTTGCGAAGACCATAAAACAACAATGTTAAAGGTATGCGCATCCAAAAACCTAACGCCTTGCAACACAATGTCATTTCCCTGTAAGGTAGCCATGTATTCAGCCGAACCATATTTTCCTCGCGTAGGATTAGGTTCTAAAAAAGCTCCGTGTCCCAAGACCTTGCTATTGTTGCCCATTCTAAGTCTCGCCATTACCAGGGCACCCGGTTCAAGATAAACCGTCTGTCCCTCCATGACCTCGAGAACGCCACCGAAAGGCAGATGAAATCCCGCCGGAATAATCATCGTGTTGGGATCGGATGGATCGGGAACGTTTTCGGACGCTTCAATAGCTTCTGCAAAGATGGCCAGAAGCGAGTTTTGATCGTCATCCAATCGAAAAACCGTCGTTTCGGGCTGATTCAACTGAAACCGTATGACGTTATCTTTAACAGAGGACTTAATTTTCCGTGAAGAGGGCATTACAGAATACGTCTGAAAATCCACGTTGACCGTAATTTCAACCGTGACAGGGTCGCCGCTGAAGGCAAACTCACAAAACCGACGATAAGGATCGCCATTCCTCAAAGTGTTATAATATTCCCTGGAATAGACAGGATTATAAACTGGAATAGAGATCGTCTTATCCCCCTGTATGATGCGCACCAAATAATCATAGTTTCTTGGAATGACAGCCTCAGGATAAGCAGGGTAAGCAACCAGAATATTATTTGGATTCTCAGGATCGGGCTTATCGACAGGATCGGGCTCTTCGACAGGATCGGGCTCTTCGACAGGATCGGGCTTATCGACAGGATCGGGCTTATCGATAGGATCGGGCTCTTCGACAGGATCGGACTGCCCATCATCTGGTGATGGGGTGACCGCAGGTAGATCTGAACGTGCTTCAAATCCTCCCTCGTCGTGACATCCGCCGGCAGTCATCCCCACAAGAAAAGCCAGCAACAGGATATAGCAAGACGTTTTGCATATTGGTATTCGAACGGTGGTATCCATGATAGTCTCCTCATTAGCAGTCCTCCTGCTATCTTTAACCACCATGGTTAAACGCATTATTACTTAGCAACATAGCAGACAGTTTGTCAAATTCAACAATTTATCTATATTTTTTTGATTAAGATTATATAAAATTTTATTATATTAGTTAAAACAAAATATTTACGCAGCAATTTAAATCCACTTGTTATATATATTGTTTTTTATAAACAACTAAATAAAATAATAAGCTTGTCCATTCTGTTTCAACGAAGTTTAAATAAGAAAACTGGCCCTGAGTTGTTTCGTATCCTCTGAACAAAATAACTCTTGCCATTTTGCAGTTTTCCATGTTAGCTGGCTAGGTTACGCTTGATTCTTCAACGTGAACATTATCAGACTTCGTCATTCTCAAAAACATGCAAATCTGCGTTTAGCCCCCCACAAGATCTATGTCAGATGCCCAGCAAGTACCAAGTGATAAAAAGAATAAGCTCCTTAACGTCGCGGACAAAAATCTCACCAGAGCCCAAAAACTCATCGACGCAGGCAACAAACTCGCCGACAAGGGTGAGAAATATCTTGTGAAACTCAAAGCTTTGAATAAGCTGGTGACAGTTGTTATGGCCATTGCGCTCACTATCTTTCTCATAGTAGCTTCTGTTTGTTCCCTTAGCATCTATCACACCTACCGGTCTGCAAGCGAGAATACCCAATCAGTCGAGAAGTAATAGACTGTTTTGACTGCAATATTTATCCGTTTTTACGCCTCTTTGTACACCAAAGTGCAGTGATTGCCTGAGAATTCGCCACTCACGATTCATAATTATCGAACGATATGGATTTTTTAAAAGACAAAGCCAAAAAAGCCGCCCTTGAAAAAGGGAGAGAACTCTTCCGCAAGCTGGATGAAAACGCCTCTTCAAACGCCACATCCGGAATGGATGGTTCTCAAAAATCACCTAATGAAGCGCTTGATCCCGCCAAAGCTGAACAGCTTCACGTTGAACAGCGTCTATCGGCCGTTCTGGACGATTCGGAAAGTGTTTCCTCAAAGGCTTCCGATGCTCAGCCGGATTTCATCAATCCTCCTCAAGAAGCGTCAGCCAATCCACCAGCCAAGATGTCTGGCAATCCACCTGTCTCTGCATCCAGCAATCCACCAGAAAAAGCAGCTACCAAAACAAATGCTGTCAACGAGCCGTCCAAACTGAAATCGACAGTGGATAAATCCATTGATACGTATCAAAATGGCCAGAACTTAATCAATCGCGGCAAAGAATTCCTCGACCTCGTCAATTCCACTAAAACAAGAGGCATTATTGCGATTGCCTGTGTGGTGTTATCCATTGTCATGGGAATTGCAACGCCCATAGCCAACCACTTCATCAAAAAACACTTCGAAGAGGCACAGCAGGAAAAAACGGGTGTCGTACAGCAAACGAAAGACAAGCTGGTCGCTTTGAAAGATGCCGTACTCCCTTCGGATACCGAAGAACCAAAGGCGGATGTGCCCGGCAGCAATGAAATCAATCGCCCCGAGCAAGCTGTCGTTCCTGCCGAATTTCCCAGTGTCGTGGCAGATCCTGCCCCGGCTGCAGATTCACAAGTGCCAGTAGTCCCTGCGCCAGCTCCCGTCCCGGCTGCAGATTCACAAGTGCCAGCTGTCCCTGCGCCAGCTCTGCCAGAAGGACAGCAGCCTTCCGATCTGAGTGCTTTATTCGGGCACAACATCTCTGAATTATCAACGACACAACTCCGAGGGCTCGTCACCTCAATGACCGTCGTTTCGAATGCGCTCAATGCACTGATCAGCACGCCCAATGCCGTGGATTGCAGCGGTGCGGCCTGTGAGGTGGGCTATCGTCAGAAGATGGATGAACTTTTGAAGACGCATGCAGCAGAGATCAAAGAAGATCCCAACACAGACCGGGAATCCTTGCTCGTAGCTTTTGGGGAATTGAAAAATACCGTCCAACAATTATCCAATAAGCTCAACGCGCAGTTTCCTCAAAAAGCGCCCACCGGCGTTTATCAGTCCATTTCTGACTTTTTGACCCCCTAAGAAAACTCCGAATCATCCCTACCCCTCAGGCCGTCGCATTCTAATTGATATTGCATTCTGGTTGCACACTTTCAGCGTGCGAATTGTTGGTAATACAACATTTCCTGGGGTTTCACTTCGTTTCACCCCGGGCTGTGACATTTCGACCTTTCTGGGCGATAATCATTCACATTTATCATGTGATTTCGCAAAATACAGAACTGTCAAGAGCTTATAGAATGCAACGGTCCTGATCCCTACCCTGGGGACGCGGACGTCCCGCACACGAATACCCTTGGGAATATAAATAACATGGGGTAAAAGTTAGGCTTTGTTTAACCAGCGTGGATATGCTTATAATTAAAAGTATTTGCGCCTACACGACGAGCGGTCAAGGGTGTGGCGTGACACCCTTGACAATTTACCCATCAAAGCTCAAAGCCATGAAATGATTTAGCTATCGGAACAAGTGATATCCACTGTGGTTAAACATAGCATTATAAATCGTGTCACAGCGGAAGAGATTGAGCAAATGGCTCATGGTTCGGCCCCTTCCCTTACCGAAAAATTAATGACCTTCGTTTGCATTTGGAGCATCAGCTTCATCACTGTTTATATTTTTTGAATTTGGATCATAGAATGGATTGACAATTTTTATTTCCGCGGCTCCGTCGGGGCCTGGGATGTTATTTGATGCACATGAGAGATGAATATTAACTTCAAATCCATTTTTGACTTTTGTTTCATTATCTTTTTTCACCTCATAGCATTCGAAATCAAATTCGCCCGAACCATAATATTGAATTGTTTTTTCGTTACAATAACTCGCTTTTAATCCATTTTCTGAAAATTTAGTTTCATATTCATTGGTGTGTTCAAAAAATTTGGAGTTGAGATTTTCTGTATGTACATGACATTTGATATTTTTAGGCGGCAGCTCATTTTTCTTTAATGTTTCCTGATTGTCTGCAATGTATTGTTTTAGTTCATCGGGATTATTGAATTGGGGCTCATTTAGGGCATTGTCGGGAGCAGGTGGAACCGGTGCATCTGGCGTATCGACCGTATCATCTGATTCAGTCGTAGGGTGTTCTTCGGATGGAGGCTTGGGCAAATTTGGAACGGTTTCCTCTTTGGGGATTTCCTGAGACGGAACTTGTACGCCAGTGGGCTGCGGTTCTACATCCTTTAAATCTGTTTTCTGGGGCAGGATGTCATTTTGGACGGTTTGCACGGCAGGCTCTGAGGTCGATTGGTCATCGGAGGTGCCGAAAAGCATCTGGCAACCAGAGAGCATCACGAAAGAAAAGACAAAACTGGCGAGGATGAGCTTTTTCATTGGTGAGTGATTGAATGTTTGTTGTGAACTGGGGAAATACAGGCTAAATAAAGGGTTATGAATGAAGCAAGGTGGCTTATGCCGCCTTGCCTGGTTAATCATGTAGGATTATTGGGGGAGAATGATGAAATAGGTGTTTTTTAGAGAATTAAAATATATTAATCTGGTTAGAATTTTAGGCTAAGTCTAGCATTCATTAGACACGCTGGTGCAATTTGATTCGCATTTGGATATTTCATACGAGCCATTAATACAATGGCATTTGTAATATTTTTCGTTTGAAATTTTAATTTTGCATTCATTAAAATCTTTATTTACATTACACATTTGATCACATTTACCTTGAACTATATGACAGGTAGTTGGATCACTATCAAAACAAGTAATATTTATTGGCTGCCCTTTTTCACATGAGTAAACTGCAGAAAAGTTACTGGAGTATACGACCGTATTTGAATTATCAATTTGACAAGTTGTATCACAGTGCTGACAATCATTATCGGTACATGCAGACGCATTGCTAATATCTATTTTTCCTGTATCATTATACTTAATCCAAATTGATTTAATAGTATCTTTAGGTGCAGTATCAAATTTAAAGCACGTTCCCTCTTCGTCTTTATCTTTGCACTTCTTCTGCTCCGGGTCACAGCCATTAGGACATTGTTTATCTTCTTTCCATTGTCCGTTCTCACATTTTTTGATTGCTTTTTTATCCTCACTACATTGAGTCGTATTATTTTTACAATCACCGCATACAGAAAGTTCATGATCATCTACTTTGCAAGAGAAGTGACCTGGACAAGCATCGAAATGGTCTTCAAACCCATAGTCTGGACCACTCCAACCATAACTATGTTCATATCCGCTTTCATCCTCATCAATGCAATAATGAATACAGTCAGTATCATCCTTACATATATGATATTTATTATTCGCCGTCTCATTACAAATATTTGTTTGCCAACTATTCCTATAACAGTAAGAAAATTTTCCATCTTTACATTCTGTATCGCCGTTTTCGCAAGGATTATCTATACAACCATTATAGTCGCAGCCATTTGGACATCGCACAGCCTCATGTGAATTAGCTATACCTTTACAGGAGTATACGTCCCCATTGTATTCATTAGAACACATTTGATTTGATTGTAAATCATTACTTGCTTCAACTGTATTATCTTTACAGATGAAATATCGGGTGTTATTGCAATAAACACCATCTTTTTTAGCTAAACAAAGATTATTATCCTGCTTATTACATTCCAAATTATTACAAGACTCATTTGATTCACATTCTTTCCAGGTGCCATCTATGCATATTTCTGGTTCGTGATTGGAATTACATCGGGTGGCGTCTTTGGTACATTTGCATGCGCGAGAATCTGAATCACAGGTTTCTTCTTCAGCACATGTTTTTTCTACAAACCAGTGATTCTTTTTACAAATTTCGATCGAATTACTATTACATCTCGCAGCATCATTTGAACATGCTTCATTTTCGCTTTCTGTTTTGCATTCATTTGTATTCTGGTCGCATCCATTTGCACATTGGTCACCTTCAACCCACTCTCCGTTTTGACAATTAAATAGTATTTTATCTCTGCACTTTTTATCCCCATTCTTACAAGACAAACATTCATTCCCTTCACATTCATCACAAATTTTAATCTGGTTCCTTTTACCATTAATACATTTAGTTTGTATGTTTAAGCCAGTGCTACTATCATACTGACATTCGGTTTTACTTTCAATACATTCTCCGCACGTTGTACTGTTGATACATTGCACAATTGAATCAGGAACGTCGCTTTTTAATTGCTTTATTTCTTTACAATTCTTAGATTGTGTATTGTTGTTTTTGTATTCTGTTAAAATACCATCTTTGCAAACTATAGAACCTTCTTTATAGTTGTTACATTGTTGAATACCTTTGGCGTCGGTACACCTGTCTGCACATTCAATTTTATGTTCCATATCAAATTGACCTAAATAACAGCCAATCTCATAACCATTATCAATATTATCACAAACGACTTCACCCGTATTGCATTCACCACAACCTATATTAACACCTTCAATATTCTTTTTACACTGCTTTCCGTTTTCGCATTTTTCTCCGTCACTGTTAAAATTTCCGTCTTTGCATGTAAACTGAGTACAAACATTGTTAATTTCTTTGTAAATCATATCTCCATCAATACATACCTTGTCATCACATTTGGTACCTTTACTTTTACACGCTTTCCCTTTGCAATTATAACTGCCACATCTGCATATCATTTCTTTGTATGATGTTTGTTCTTTATTGTAATTGATATCTGGATTACCCTTGGTCATCTTACAATACGCATCAAAGTTATCTCTAATGTCACCTTCTGGAATTATTGCACCATCACTACAGGCATTTGCTATTATAGCACTTACGATTATAATAGGTGTAATTTTCTTCATTATTTGGCTCCTTATTAAAAAACCAATTGAAAATTAACATTTGACGGCGTAAAATCCCATGAAAGTGTCATATTATTCTCCATAACAATATGAGTATATTGATAGCCTGCAATTCCTGTCATAATAGTACCTGCAATTGTTAATCCTGCACCAACGCCTAAAAGTATCAGACCTGTATTATACATTTTATCATTGTTAATTTTGTAGGTATTCGAGGAGTTAACTGAAAATCCAAAATCATCCTTATGGGATATTGTCATTCCTATTCCTGTTCCCAATAGTGCCAATCCTACAACACCTGTGGCTACACCAGTCCATAAAACTGCTCCTATCGCTGTTTTGCGTTCGGCGCTGTCTTCGGTTTGGTTGATCACTGTTTTGGTGGCGTTTTTCTCGTAGGTTTCAATTTGTGCATTGAGTGATTCATTTTCTTTTTTAAGTGTGTTGACGTAATCCTGTGTCAATTCCGGGAATTCGACTTCGTAGCGTGTATACCACAGTTGTTTGGCCACTTCGGGTGATACAGCAAATTTACCCGTGTTGTCTGCTGCTTTCTGGTAAAAGCGCAGGGCTTTGGTGGGTTCATTCAGTGCAGTGTAGCTTTTGGCGATGTAAAAATTGAGTGCAGGGGATTCGCTGCAAATGGCAACCATGCGTTGCCCTATCTTGATGACATCTTCGTATTTGCCATCTTTATAGGCATCTGAAAGAATGCTGAGCTGGGTGTTCCATTCGGTATTGTTCTCCAAATTGTCACAGGAGGCAAATGCCTCGCCCATGCCCACCCCTGATAAGGCGAGCGCCATGAGTCCAGGCAAAACGAACTTTATTTTCATGTCTGACTACCTTTTGCACAATGAATTTGAATGCATCTGTATGCGTTTTGTCGTATATGACAACCCGTCTTACGACGAGCAACCAACATACCGTGCAGTTTAACGAAATTGAAATTGTGATGCAATTTGATTGTGTTCAGAATACTGGACTGCATTGCAGTTTTCTGCTCTGCAAATAGACATTTTCTTCGTCTAAATTTCGAGCAACAGATTGACCGGGCAATGATCCGAACCATAAACGCTATCTTCAATGTCTGCATCGAGAATTTGATCCTTGAGTTCATCCGAAACAAAAAAATAATCAATTCTCCAACCGACATTATTTTTGCGCGCCCCCATTTTATAGGACCACCACGAGTAGCGGTCTTTGACATTGCCATGAATATGACGGAATGTATCGACATATCCGGCCTCTGTAAATCGATCCAGAAAAGCACGTTCTACCGGTAAAAAGCCAGTGCTGTTCATATTTTGTTTTGGGCGTGCAATATCAATTTCTTTATGAGCAATATTAAAATCACCGCACACGACAATCGGTTTGTGCTTTCTGAGGCTTTGTATATAGTTCAAAAAATATTCGAAGAACCCCATTTTATATTCGAGTCGTTTATAAAAAAATGACCCGTCTGGATTTTTGATTTGTTCGCCGCCATTCGGAAAATAACCGTTGAAGAAGTGAAATTTCTCAAATTCGAGATGCACGATTCTGCCTTCGCCCTGCCAGGTCTTTTCGGGAAGTTCGATTTCAACGGATAGGGGAGGAATCTTTGAAAAGACCGCCGTTCCTGAATAGCCTTTTTTGACAACGGATGTGGCAAAAAAAGATTGATATCCCTCTTTATTTCTGGCTTCTTCGGGGATTTGTTCCGGCGAAGCCTTTGTTTCCTGAAAAGCAATGATGTCATTGGTATTATTGTAGAACCATTGAAAATCATCTTTGGCAGAAGCTGCCCTGATACCGTTGATATTCCATGAAGCCATTGAAATTTTCATACGCACACTCCTGAAGGCAGAGATCGATGACCTGCCGTTATGCGTGTTCTAGCACAGAATGCATGGTGGTTACACTCTAATTACATCACTTGCAAATGATAGCCTATATGTTCAGCATCATGTTTAAAATATGATTTTACGTTCATGTTAATTTGTTAACATTCAATTAATAGCGAGTGATGAAAATTGCTCAACCGGGCTGATTTGTATAAAAAATATTCTTTCCCTGAAAACAGCAGTCGCAGAAGCGGGTCTGTGTGAAGCTGAGTTTGAAAAGCTTTGTTCGGCGTCAGGGTGTGACAAAATAAAGAAAAAGCGGCGTATCCCGTAGGGATAGCCGCTTTCGCAAGGCGTATGGGGCAAAGCCCCATAGCCGCGCCTCTAAAATCCACGTCCATAGATTTCGGACACTTTCTTTTTGTCGAGCATTTCTCTCCAAAGGATGACATGATTGCCATCATTGTTGCATCCGATGGCGGGCTGTTTGTTGACGACGTTGGTATCCGTCCTTTTGTAGGGAACTGAATTGACAGGGCTCGTTTTATCGGCAAGTGTATATTTCCCGTCTGCATAAGTAATCTGGATTTTTTGTACATCCGGAGAAAGTACATAGCCTTCTTTTTCAAAATATAGTTTTATATTGCGATAATCTTCACCAAACCATGTAATATAGACATTATCTTTTTTGTCCAGGCAGACATCCGGATAACGCTGTGGCCGATCTTTTACAGGAATATTGTCATATATAATTTTATTATTTTTATCTTTGCTTTGGAATTTAATATATTGATCTTCGAAAATAGTCTTATTATCTTTTGAGTAACCACGAACTTTTACACCATAGGTTTTATTATCATTATTATTATCTTCGTAAGTGATAAAGAAAGTACCGTTTTCGGGGTTCATGGCAACCGATGGATTGATTTGTTGGCCGCTGGCCTGTGCATTTACAGTAAAGACATCGCCATCGGGTTTCCCATCGGCCTTAAACGATCTTGCCCGAATTTGATAGCTGCCGTTCGAATCGGTATCATCCTGCCAGGTGACGACGAAAGATCCATCATTTGCGATGGCGATATCCGGATTTTCGCGAATCCCCTCATCGGCATCGAGGACATTGTGCTGAGCGAATTTTTCGGTTCCCTTGCTGTCAAAGCCGCGAACGTAGACTTGCGGTGTTTTGGCAGATGTGGAAGCATCTTGCCAGGCGACGACGAAATTGCCGTCTTTGGTCATCGCAATTTGCGGTTTATTGTGATTGCCTTTGGTATTGGTATTCACAGTGGTCGTCTTAAATCGTTCATTGCCCAAGGGATCGAAGCCGCGCATCACGATCTGCCCATTGCCTGTATTTTTTTGATCATCGACCCAGACGACGACGAAATTGCCGTTGTCATCCATGGCGGCAGCGGGGGAATACTGATGGCCTTTTTTATTATCATTGACGAAAAACTGTGCGATCTGTTTTCCGGATTTATCGAGCTGATTACAGCCGCTACGACAGAAAATGCGTGCTGCAATATCGTAATTTTGTGATTTACCATTATTGAATGTACCGTCATTCTCTTTCGTGCCCGTCGTGGAATTATCCTGCCAGACGGCGACAAAATCTCCTGTGCTGCGGTTGATGCCAATAGCAGGATTGAACTGATATCCATTCATATCCTTGTTCATTTCGCGGGCACCGAATGCGTAGCTGCTCACTTTATATTGCCCATCTGCCGGAACCCTCAGATCGAGGGATTCTTTAAATGCGTGAGGATCTTTGGCAGGATCGGTGACATATTTCTGATCGCATGTAAACTTTTTCTTATTTTCGGATGAAACAGTTTTGAATGTGAAGTTATCCTTTGTTTTTGTGGGATCAATGGTCAATACGCGCATCCAGCCATTGCCTGCATTAGGATCGGCTTTACACTTATCATCCAGTTCGGCAGAATAATCCGCGACTTCTTCGATGAATTGATTTTTATTATAACCCTTATTCATGCGATGGCCAGTAGAGCCCACATGACCGCTTGTCACCAGGATAACATTGCTGAATCGTTTTGTGAGTTCGATGGCCAATTCTTTGCCGCTGACGCCATTAGGACTGATGGGGAGGTAGGCACCTTTTGTTTCGTACCCAGGTTCACCACCTTTGGAGGGTGCAGAAAGATAATTATGTGTCGAAATAATGACATAATGATCCATGTGCTGTTTGATAAGCCTTTCGGCCCAGCATACCACATCTTTGCGTGCAGCGAATTCTAATGAGATAAACAGGAATTTGAGATTTCCCAGTGTCATCGTGGCATAGGAATTTGTCTTTGAAACGTATTTGCCAAATTGAGTCGTTTTGGGCCAATTCTTGCCAGTTTTATCGGCGTTGAAATACTTGCTAAACCCGGATGATCTGTCTGAACGGTCATAGATACCATCGAATTTTTCAGTCGTATTACATTCGCACGTTTTATAATCATGCTTTTCACATTTTTGGCATCTTCTGAAATCGTGATTACCGGGCAATACCAAATAGGGAATATGCTTTTCATCAAGTGGTTTATAAGCATTGCCTACGAATTTCCATTCCGCATCATCATTCCAATTGGTCACATCCCCTAGATGAATCACCATCTTAATGTTTTCTTTAGAAGCTTGTTTAACAATATAATCCGTCTGCCCTTTGAAATAATCTGCATATCCATTACTCGTATTTTTATTATGTATCAGGTTATACAAATGAGCATGTGTATATCTTTGTGTATCGGGCAAAAAGACAATCGAGAACGGCTTGCAGGATTCGCCCTTGGGATCGCCGCACGCATACCCACATTTAAAGGTATCTGGCTGACAAACGCCCTCAGATTCAGTGCAAGTACTTGTGGTCTGCCATTTTAGGCAGCCATCGGCCATGGTGCACTGCTGAATCTCTGCGCCATTGCAGCGTTTTTCATTCTCTTTGCATTCGTTTTTACACTGTGCAGTACATTCGTTGTTCTCACACACCGGTTTTTCTTTGGCGCATGTGGTTTCTTTCCACTGAGCACAACTGCCTTCTTTTATACACTCGAGAATGCCGTCACCGGATTCCGTGCATTTTTTTTCACCAGCTGTACATGTATTGCATTGCGCTTTGCATTCTTTATTCTCACACACGGGCTTGTCATCGGGACATGACGATTCCTGCCATTGGGCACAGCCATCGACTTCGACACATTCGAGCATGCCATCACCCGAATCGGCACATTGCTTATCACCCATGACGCACTCATCACATTGTGCTGTACATTCATTGTTTTGACATGTGGTATCGTCGGGGCATGATGTTTCCTGCCATTGGGTACAACCATCGACTTCGATACATTCGAGTATGCCATCGCCCGAATCGGGGCATAGTTTTTCACCGACGGTACATTCAATACATTGTGCGATACATTCATTATTATCACACTTGGGTTTATGGCTTGGGCATGCTGTTTTTTGCCATTGATTGCAATCTTCACCCTCGATACATTCGAGCGTGCCGTCGCCCGAATCGGTGCATTTGACTTCCCCTACTGTGCAATCACTGCATTGTGCTACGCATTCATTATTGTCACATGCGGGCTTGTCACTTGGGCATGCTGTTCTTTGCCATTGGTTGCAGCCATCAACTTCGATACATTCGAGCGTGGCATCGCCCGAATCGGCGCATTTGACATCACCCACGGTGCAATCTGCGCATTGGGCTATGCATTCATTATTGTCACATGTGGGCTTGTCACTCGGGCATGCAGTTTCCTGCCATTGGGTACAGCCATCGGCCTCGATGCATTCACGAATCGCATCGCCCGAACTGGTGCATTGTGTTTCACCGGGGGTACAGCTTTCTGCACATTTTTCCGGGTCTTCGTTCAGGGAAGAGCCTCCACTTTCTGAGTCACAGGCAACCATCGAAAGAGAAATCAAAACAGAAATGAACCCAAAATGACGTTTCATCATACCACCTCCTTACAGCGAGTAATTGTAAGTATATTCTAACATAAATGCATACCACAGCCAAGGCAATCACGAGCAGGGCTACAGCATTTATCAATCGAATGGATAATTCTCCTACCAAAATTTTTTTTTGTCCACCGGACTGGAGACATGATCATCCAAATTTAGAATTTGGAATTCGAAACTCAGAAATCGATATCCAAAATTCGATTCACGATGAGAGCAATTCGGCACCAAATGTAGGGAAATTGTGTTCAATAACACATGAGGCAAATTTGGCACAGTTGATGCATTTGATACACTGCGTCATGTACGCGTCAAATTAACACTGCGCGTTGTATTCTTTGAAGCCTTTTTTGGCGTAATATGGAGTTTTTATGCGTCCTCATCCATTTTTTTTAATTCTAGCAATGAGTATTTTTATGATGATGCTTGTGCCCTTGTCATCTATGGCCCAAGAGACCGAATCGAATGACAGTTCCAGTCACGTATATTCCAAGCAGGATAATTTTGGGGGATGGCGATTAGGAGGCGATATTCTTTTTGGTACAGGCCGCTGCGACGATAAAGGGTGTATTGGGCATCCTGAAGATGATTTCGATCAGAAGAATTATTCACTATCCGTTATGTTACAATTTGAAGCGGGATACTTTTGGGGTGAAAATGTTTTTTTTGGCCCTGTTGTAGATGTATCGATTGGCATGCCCATGTTTACGAATGTCGATATCCGTTATAAAATCATCTTTCCATTTACAGAGCGTGATGCCATTTCATTTAGTCTTGGGGTGGGTATGGAAATCGTGACTTTATATGGAGGAACGATCAACGTACAGGGCAATGTCTATTTCCCGATTCAGATAGGGTATGAGCACGTCATGGACAGTGGTTTTGTCATCGGGGCAACGGTTCAGGCAAATCCGGTGTATGGGACAGGTCTGACGGAATGGTCGGACGTTCAAGATGAAGCATGGCTCGGCATGTTCAGTGCGGGATTACATCTCGGATATCAATTTAGATAATTGTTTTGTGTTTATGAATAAAAGCAAACGCGGCGTATCGTGTCACGATAGCCGCGTTAGCGAGCTGTAGAGCCGTGTCGCGACACGGCTCAAAGCGAGCGTCACAAAAATCACCCCTTAACCGAACCGGCAGTCAAACCGCCGACGAGGTGTTTTTGCAGTGCAAAGAAGAGCGCCATGATTGGGATGCTGACGAGAATGGCGCCAGCGGCGAAATAGCCGTACTGTACAGATTGCGCGCCGACATACTGTTTGAGGGCGACAGGCAATGTGTAATTGATTTCATTGTTCATGAAGGTGGCGGCGAGGATGAATTCGTTCCATGCGGTCATGAAGCTAAAGAGCGCAGTGATGGCGATGGCCGGGCGAGCGAGCGGCAGGACGACCGTAGTGAATATTTTTAGTCGCGAGGCACCATCGACGATAGCGGCTTCTTCGAGTTCCTTGGGGATGGTGTCGAAGTAACCTTTGAGATTCCAGACGCAGAATGGGAGTGCCGAAACGCTGTAGACGAGGACGAGGCCATAGACGTTGTCGGTGAGTCCGAGTTTGCCGAGGATGATGTAGAGCGGGATCATCATGACGACGCCCGGGAACATCTGCGTGACGAGGAAAGCCTGGAGTCCGGTTTCACGTCCGATGAAATTGAGACGGGCAAAGCCGTAGGCGGCAGTGCATGCCAGAAGCACACCGATAACTGTCGTGATGGCCGACACGATGATCGAGTTCCAGAGCTGATGCAAAAAGAGGTTTTGTCCTTCCTGATTGGTATGCCCCATGACGTACTCGAAGTTACTGAGGCTCATGTTTTCGAAAGAAAATCCACCACCGAGGCCGGCCATTTCGTTGGGTGTCAGAGCCATCTGTACAACCCACAGCACCGGATAGAGGACGAGAATACAGACGACAATGAGGATGAAATTGTAGACGATTTGTTTAATCCAGCGATCGCGTTTGTTCAGACCGACGGAGTCTTCGACCCATTCTTGTTTAGCCATTATTTTGCCTCCACGGTGTTGTCCTTGAGGACGAATTGAGTGAGTTTTGAATAGAGCACGAGAATGACGAAGACGACCATGGCGTAGGCAGCCGCATATCCGTACTGGTACTGGCGCTCGAAGGCCCATTTGTAGGCTTCGGAGACGAGAATTTCAGTCGAGCCGTCGGGTGAGCCTTTGCTGACGAGGTAAATGATGTTAAAGGCGTTGAATGTCCAGATCGATCCGAGCACGACTGAGGGCATCAAAGCGGGCTTGAGGAGCGGGAAAGTCACATGGCGGAAACGCTGCCATGCGCTGGCACCGTCGACGGCGGCGGCATCTTCGAGATCGCGGGGAATGGCCTGGAGTGCGCCGAGCGTGACGACCATCATGAACGGGAAACCGAGCCAGGTGTTGGTTGTGAGGTTTGCGGCAAATGACGTGAGGAATTCATTGTACCATTCGACAGGGGCGAGTCCGAAAGTTTTGAGAATGCCATTGATGGCACCGAAACTGTGATCGAACATACCGCGCCAGATCAGGGCCGTGATGTAGTTTGGCATGGCCCATGGGACGATGAGGAGCACGCGATAGACGCCCTTGAGTTTGAGCCATGGCTCGCGGAGCAGAAGGGCGAGGCACATACCGATGCCGACGTGCAATGCGACGTTGGTGATGGTCCAGAGGACGGTCACGATAAAGGTAAAATAGAATGACATCGAGTCGAGGAACGACGCCTGATCCGACGAGAACAGGCGTGCGAAGTTCTGCAGGCCGACGTAGACGAA
>OCTW013368047.1_pt1 | contig 29436 bp, 25 predicted proteins | sample 1539671 | NCBI WGS metagenome assembly OCTW01 (sample SAMN02144230, study PRJEB22623) | gut metagenome | biome: sheep rumen | host: Ovis aries | place: New Zealand | reverse complement strand
TAACTTTGGCAATTAAAGCCGATTCGTTATGAAACGCCAATGGAAAATCTTACCGCTGTTGTTTGTCGCTCTTTCTTGTGGAGGCGGACGTGACGCAGCCGTATTCGGCTTTTTGCCGGAAAATTCGGCCGAGGCAAACAAGGCGGCATTTCAGCAGTGTCTGGATGAAGGCGGGCGGATTGTGGTCTCCCGTCCGGGAATGTACCGGGTATGCGGGATGCTGCTGATCAAGGCGAATACCAAGCTCTCTTTTGCCCAAGGGGTGATTATCAGTCGTGAGATACCGGCGGAAGGGAAGGATCCGCAGCCTTTGCTGATGAATGCCGGCGCCCTCGACGGGAGCATCGACGAGAACATTTCCATCGAGGGTCTCCTGCTTCAATGCAACGGAAACGGCGGCAACCTGGAAGATACGCCGGTTGTGGGCCTGCGTGGCGAACTGGCTTTCCTGGGGGTAAAAAAACTGACCATCGGCAATTCCCAGGTGCTCGGTTATCCCGAAAAAAGTTTCGGCATCCAGGTTTGCGATTTCGATAACATTCTCCTGGAGGACCTGCATGTGGAGGGCCTCCACGATGCCATCCATCTGGGGAAGGGACACGATTTTGTCATCCGAAACAGCCAGTTCCGCACCGACAACGACGCCGTGGCCATGAACGGCCTGGATTTCCCGATGAATTCTCCCCGCATCGGCTGGATTGAAAACGGCCTGGTGGAAAACTGCGTGGACCTTCCCGATCCGAATGCCGCCGTTATCGGGTATTTCTCCCGCATGACCGCCGGCTCCTTCAAGGAATGGGAAGAGGGAATGTCCATCCAGCACCAGGGCGACGCCGTGCTGCACAATGGCCGGGTCTATCGTTCAACGGGATTGCGTGCGCATGGCGAAATGCCGTCCACCGTGCCGCCGACCCATCCTTCCGGAACCCGGAAACTTGCCGACGGACATGTCTGGACCATGTTGCAAGACAAAGATATTACCCTGACAGCCGGGGTGCGCAACATCGTGTTCCGGAACATCCACCTCCAGCGTCCGCGCCACCTGGGGTTCAACCTGCATTTTGACCATAGTGACTGGAACCGCAGTTTTTACCCCGGAGCCCAGAACGTCGTGCAGCGCAACATTACCCTGGAGAAGATTTATATTGAGTCGAACGTGCCCTTGCTGCTGCAGGCCCGTACGCCGGTGGATTACATCCGGGTGCGCGATTCCGATATCGGCCGGTCGCTGATCCGGCTCAATATCCTGGGTTATCCGGGCGTGGAGTATGAGAATACGGTTGTCGGTTTCCACAAAGTGAACGCGGAAGACCTCCAAAAGACCGTTATGGCGTGGTTCCGACCCTATGAAGTTGTATATGATGACAAATAAAAACCGATAAACAGCGTACAAGATGAAACTAGACGGAAGACGGGAAAGTACGAACGTGGATGACCGCAGGGGCCTTTCCGGCGGTACCAAAGCCGGACTTGGACTTGGCGGTATCCTTATTGTAGGCCTGCTGACACTCCTGATGGGCGGAGACCTGGGCGACATCTTCCAGGCCGTCCAGCAAAACGGCGGCCTTTCCGCCGGTGGACAGCAGACGGAGCAGGTTGCCTTCTCCCAGGAGGAACAGGAGCTGGCCACCTTTGCCAAACGCATCCTGGCCAGTACGGAGGATGTGTGGACGGCCCAGTTTGCCCAATATGGATTGGAATACAAGGCTCCCACGATGGTCCTCTACACCAATGCCACCACGTCCGGTTGCGGCAGCGCCAATGCCTCGGTGGGCCCCTTCTACTGTTCGGCCGACCAGAGCGTCTATATCGACCTCTCCTTTTTCTCCAGTATGAAACGCCAGCTGGGTGCGGGCGGAGATTTCGCCTATGCCTACGTGATTGCCCACGAGGTGGGCCACCATGTACAATACCTGCTGGGAACCCTGGGAAAAGCCCATCAGCAGATGTCGCGGGTGAGCAGGAGCGAAGCCAACAAAATCAGCGTCAGGCTGGAACTCCAGGCCGATTTCTATGCCGGCGTCTGGGGCCACGACGAGAACAACCGCTACCGTTCCCTGGACGACGGCGACATCCGGGAAGCCCTCCACTGCGCCGAAGTGATCGGCGACAATTATCTCCAGAAAAAAGCTACCGGCACCGTGCAGCCGGACTCGTTCACCCACGGGACTTCCGAGCAGCGCATGCGCTGGCTCAAGAAAGGCCTTGCCACGGGCGATATGCGCCAGGGCGACACGTTCAGTTTGTCCGATAATAATCTATAGCATCAGATAATGAAACATTTCAACCTCCCCAAAGACGGGGACCTTATTGACAAAAACATCCCCAAGGGAATTCTTCACAATTACGAAGCCATCTATACCGAGATCGCGGAAGACTCCTCGGTGGCCAGCGTGGAGATTGCAGACATCATCGTAAAAGCCATCCGGGATCACCAGGCATCCGGCGAAAAGCGTCCCTTCAAACTGGGCCTCACCACCGGTGTTACACCGATTTCGCTCTACCGCAAACTCGCGCGCCGCTACCGTCAGGGCGATGTTTCCTTCCACAACGTGGAGGTTTTCTCAATCGATGAATACTACCCCTCTGCGCCCGATGCGCCCCAGAGCCGCAACCGCTTGCTGCACGATTCGCTCCTGGACCTGGTGGACATCCCCAAGGAGAACATCCACATCCCGGACGGAACCATTCCGCCGGACCAGATTTCCGAATACTGCGCCCGCTTCGACACCCTGGCCAGCCATATCGACCTGCTGGTAATCGGTATCGGTGCAAATGGTCAGGTGGGTTTCAACGAGGCCGGCTCTTCGCCCCGCAGTCATTCCCGCGTGGTGATGCTGTCCTATGAGTCCCGCAAGCGCCAGTCCGAGAACTTCAACGGCAATATCGCAGACACGCCCAAACAGGCCATCACGCTGGGCATCGGCACCATGATGTCGGCCAAGAAGATCATCCTCATGGCATGGGGCGAAGCGAAAGCTTCGGTGGTGCGCGATATCGTGGAAGGTCCTGCCACGACTGCCATCCCGGCATCGTTGTTCCAAAATCATGACAATATCCGGTTCTATACCGACGAGACGGCGGCCTCGATGCTTACCCGGGTCGTGGCGCCCTGGCTGGTAGGTCCTTGCGAGTGGACGCCCAAATTTGTCCGCAAAGCCGTGGTGTGGCTGTGCCAGAAGGTGAACAAGCCCATCCTGAAACTGACCCACCAGGATTATCTGGAAAATTCCCTGGGCGAACTGCTGGACAAGTTCGGGTCCTACAGCGCCATCAACATCAAGGTTTTCAACGACCTCCAGCATACGATTTCCGGCTGGCCGGGTGGCAAGCCCGGCGCCAGCGACGACAACACCCGTCCGGTCCAGTCGACCCCGTTCCCCAAAAAGGTGCTCATTTTCTCGCCCCATCCGGACGACGACGTGATTTCCATGGGCGGTACCTTCATCCGCCTGGTGCACCAGGGACACGACGTCCATGTGGCGTACGAGACTTCCGGTAACGTGGCGGTGCATGACGACGTGGTGATCCAGATCATGGACGCCGCCCACCAGCTCGGCTTTGCCGACAAGGTGGATGAGGTGCGCAAGATCATCGCCACCAAGCGTCCGGGTGAACCGGAACCGCGTGCGTTGCTGGACATCAAGGGGGCGATCCGTCGGAGCGAGGCCCGCGGTGCGGTCCGGTCCTTCGGCCTGAATGACGACACGAACGTCCACTTCCTGAACCTGCCGTTTTATGAAAGCGGCGGCGTGAAGAAGAACCCCTGCTCGCAGGCAGATATCGACATCATCAAGAAACTGGTGCTGGAAATCAAACCCGATCAGATTTACATGGCCGGTGACCTGGCCGACCCGCACGGCACCCACCGGGTGTGTACCGAGGCGGCCCTGGAGGCCATCGGGCAGCTGAAAGAAGCGGGCGAAACCTGGCTGGAGAAGACCAATATCTGGCTCTACCGCGGTGCCTGGATGGAGTGGGAACTGGATCGTGTGGACATGGCCGTTCCGCTGAGCCCGGACGAGCTGGTAGAGAAACGCCATGCCATTTTCCGCCACCTCTCCCAGAAGGATATCGTCCCGTTCCCCGGAGATGATTCCCGCGAGTTCTGGCAGCGGGCCGAAGAGCGCACGCAGAACACCGCCAAGCTCTACGATCATCTGGGAATGGCTGAATACCAGGCTATTGAAGTCTTCTTGAAACTCTGCTAGGCCATGGATAGTTTCGGCAGGAAATTCCGGGTGTCCATCTTCGGGGAATCCCACGGAGAGGCCATCGGTGTGGTGCTGGACGGGGTCCAGCCCGGCCTGCAATTGTCGGTCGATGATTTTACGGCCGATATCCTCCGCCGCAAGAGCGGTGCCAAGGGGACGACCCCGCGCATCGAGGCCGACGAGCCGGAAATCCTCAGCGGTGTGTACAACGGATATACCACCGGGGCCCCGCTGACCGTTATTTTCCATAACCGGAACACCCGTTCTACGGACTATAAGCTTTTTAATGATATTCCCCGTCCCGGCCATGCCGACTATACGGCCTCGGTCAAGTGGATGGATTTCAACGATCCGCGCGGGGGCGGCCATTTTTCCGGCCGGATCACCCTGCCCCTGGTGGCGGCCGGTGTGGTGGCCAAGAAGATGATCGGCTGCCAGGTGAATGCGGAACTGATTGAAGTTGGAGGCGTTACGCGCGAAGCGGCCCTTGCCGACCTCTTCCGTTGCGGCTGCATCAAGACCGGTTGCGCATCGGATTTCCTGGCCGATGAAGGCGGAAAACCCGCCAAAGGCGAGAAACTGCGCAACGACGAGAACGAGAGCCTGGGCGGCGTGGTTTCCCGGGACCCCGCGGCACACGGGACAGGCGACCGCTATCCGGTACCGGGGGAGGAAGCCTCCCTCTCGGCGGCCGATATCTGGCGCAAGGTGCTGGACGATGCCATCCGCTCGCAGGATTCGGTGGGCGGAATCGTTGAATGCACGGTGGACCGGGTGCCCGCCGGCCTTGGCGAACCCTTCTTCGATTCGGTGGAAAGCCTGGTCTCCCATGCCGTGTTCTCCATCCCGGGCGTGCGCGGCATTGAATTCGGCGACGGTTTCGCCGCTGCCCGCATGCGCGGCTCGCAGCACAACGATCCCTTCGATGACGTGAGCCAGCCTTTTTCCGTGCATCCGTCCAAAAACGGTGCGGGTGGGGTAAACGGCGGTATCACCAACGGGAATCCGGTGGTGTTCCGCGTGGCGTTCAAGCCTACCTCCAGTATCGGGAAACCGCAGAAGACCTGGAATTTTGCCCGCAAGGAAATGGATACGCTGGTGATTCCCGGCCGTCATGACACCTGTTTCGCTTTGCGTACCCCGGTCATCGTCGAGGCCGTGACGGCCATCGTCCTGGCCGATTTGCTGAAAATGTAAGTATTTGTGAAAGAATCTGAAAAAATCATACAGGAATTCACGTCCCAGGAATACAAGGAAGGGTTTGTGACGGATGTGCAGCAGGTCTTTATCCCCAAAGGCCTGAACGAGGATATCATCCGCCGCATCTCGGCCTTGAAGGAGGAACCGCAATGGCTGCTGGATTTCCGCCTGGACGCTTTCCGCAAATGGCAGAAGATGGAGCAGCCGTCTTGGGGTCACCTGAAGATGCCGCCCATTGATTATCAGGATATTATCTATTACGCGGCACCCAAGAGGGATGCCGACCGCCCCAAAGAAATCGATCCGGCCCTGGCCGAAACCTTCGAGAAACTGGGCATCCCCCTGCATGAACGCGAAGCCCTGGCCGGCGTGGTGGCCGTAGATGCGGTCTTCGATTCGGTGTCGGTCAAAACCACCTTCCGCAAGACGCTGGCCGAAAAGGGCATCATCTTCTGCTCCTTCTCCGAGGCGGTGCGCGAACATCCGGACCTGGTGCGCAAGCACCTGGCGTCCGTGGTACCGGTGTCCGACAATTTCTTCGCCGCGCTGAACAGCGCCGTCTTTTCCGACGGCTCGTTCTGCTACATTCCCAAAGGGGTCCGCTGCCCGATGGAACTGAGCAGCTATTTCCGCATCAACGCCAGCGGCACCGGACAGTTTGAGCGCACGCTGATCGTGGCCGATGAAGGCTCGTACGTAAGCTACATGGAGGGTTGTACCGCACCGATGCGGGATGAAAACCAGCTCCATGCGGCCGTGGTGGAAATCGTGGTCGAAAAAGACGCGGATGTCAAATACAGCACGGTACAGAACTGGTATCCGGGCGATGCGCAGGGGCGCGGCGGGATCCTGAACCTGGTCACCAAGCGCGGCTTGTGCAAGGGGAGCGGCAGCCACTTGAGCTGGACCCAGGTAGAGACGGGATCGGCCATCACCTGGAAATACCCCTCCACCATCCTCAAGGGGGATTATTCTTCTTCGGAGTTCTATTCCGTGGCGGTGACGAACAATTTCCAGCAGGCCGATACGGGAACCAAGATGATTCATCTGGGCCGGGGAACGAAGAGCCGCATCGTAAGCAAGGGAATCAGCGCCGGCCGCAGCCAGAACAGCTATCGCGGCCTGGTCCGCATGAACCCGGGCGCCGTGGGGGCCCGCAATTTCTCGCAGTGCGACAGCCTGCTCATCGGACCGAATTGCGGGGCGCATACCTTCCCCGTGATCCAGGGTCTCTGCCCCACGGCGGTGGTGGAACACGAGGCAACCACGTCCAAGATCAGCGAGGACCAGCTGTTCTACCTCCAGCAGCGGGGAATCGGCGCCGAAGATGCGGTGGGATTGATTGTGGGCGGTTATGCGCGTGAAGTGCTTTCCCGCCTGCCGATGGAATTCGCCATGGAAGCACAAAAACTCCTCCAGGTATCGCTGGAGGGCAGCGTAGGATAAACAAGGAATATGAACGGACTTGATATTGTTATTTTTGAGCTCGCCGGCAAGCCGGTATTGCTGATTGACCTGGTGAGCTCGGTGCTGGGATTAACCTGCGTGTTCCTGGCCGGCCGCAACTCCAAGTATAATTTCTGGGTGGGCTACCTGTACACGACGGCCCTCTTCCTCCTGTTTTGGAACAAAAACCTGTACGCCAGCCTGCTGCTGCAGCCGATATCCCTGGCTATCAACGTGCTGGGACATTGGCGGTGGACCCATCCGCGGGAAAACGAGCAGAGCGCCGGCGACCCTACGGCCTTGAAAGTCTCCATGCTTTCGTGGACGGAACGGTTTTTCGCCATCGGCTCCGTCTTCCTCATCGCGGGGGTGTGGGGCTGGCTGCTGGACAGCCTTTTCCCGAACGACCCGCATCCCTACCTGGACTCCTGCGTGACGGTACTCATCCTGGTGGCGCAGCTGCTGTCGGCCCTCAAGAAATGGGACTGCTGGATGGCCTGGCTGCTGGTGAACATCACCCAGATCATCCTGCATCTGAGTGTGGGTCACGTGTTTATGCCCATTGTGTGCGGCCTTTACCTGGCCAATGGCCTGTGGTCGCTGGCCACCTGGGTGCGTTTGTACAAGAATAATGAATAGCATGAGTGATATTTTACTGTCCATCAAGGACCTGCACGCTTCCATCGGTGAACGCGAGATCCTGAAAGGGATCGACCTGGACATCCGTCCGGGCGAGATTCATGCCGTGATGGGGCCCAACGGGGCGGGCAAAAGTACCCTTTCCGCCGTCCTGGCCGGGCGTCCGGATTACACGGTAACGGCCGGCAGCGCATCATTTCGCGGTCGAAACTTGCTGGCTCTCAGCCCCGAAGAACGGGCCTGGGAGGGGCTTTTCCTGTCGTTCCAGTACCCGGTCGAGATTCCCGGCGTCACCATTACCAATTTCATGAAGACGGCCGTGAATTCGGCCCGAAAGGCCCGCGGCGAGGAACCCATGAAGGGGGCCGAGTTCCTGAAACTGATGAAAGAAAAAATGGCTTTCGTGCAGATGAAAGGCGAATTCGCCAAGCGCGAAGTGAACGTGGGGTTCTCCGGCGGCGAGAAAAAACGCAACGAGATTTTCCAGATGGCCATGCTGGATCCGGTGCTCTCCATCCTGGACGAGACCGACAGCGGTCTGGACGTGGATGCCTTGCGGATTGTGGCCGATGGCGTGAATGCCCTGCATACGCCCGAAAAGGCTGCCATCATCATTACCCACTACCAGAAACTGCTGGAGTACGTGGTGCCGGATGTGGTGCATGTCCTCAAGGAGGGCCGCATCGTAGCCACGGGAGGCCGTGAACTGGTAGATTTGATTGAGCGTAAAGGCTTTGACAGCTTCTGATATGGAACAGGAACGCTACACCGTGGGTGCGGGCGAGCAGCTGGTGCTACGCTACATCGTCCTGCCGGGCGAATCGCGCCAGATTGACGTGGCGGTGGACCTCGTGGGCGAGGGTGCTTCGCTGGAGGTGACCGGCCTGTATATGAGCACCGCCGACGAACAGGTCGATATCCGCATCCTGGTGCATCACCGGGTGGCGGGTTGTACCTCCCGCCAGACCTTCCGGGGCATTGCCGGCGGCCGCGCCCGGGCCCGTTTCTACGGCCGGGTGGTGGTGGAACCGGGAGCCGGGCAGACCCAGGCTTATCAGGAAGACCACAATCTCCTCCTGTCCGACGAGGCGCGCATCGAAACCCTTCCCCAGCTGGAGATTTATGCCGACGACGTGCAGTGCTCGCATGGCGCCACCGTTGGCCGGCTGAACGAAGATGAACAGTTCTATATGCGTTCGCGGGGCATTCCGGAAACGGAAGCGAGAATTCTCCAGGTCCTGTCATTCGCGGCACCGGTTACGGCCGGGGACGAAGCCTTGGCGGCGCAGGTTGAGGACGCGGTCCGCGCAGCCCTCGCAGAAAACAATCCGGTATGAGTGCAACAGCAGTCCTTTTGACGGTCATCGCCTACTTTGCGGCGATGATGGTGGTTTCCTGGCTTTCGGGCCGCGGCAACGACAACGCCGGCTTCTTTACCGGCGCCCGCAAATCCAAATGGTGGGTGGTGGCTTTCGCGATGATCGGCTCCACGATGTCCGGCGTTACCTATGTATCGGTCCCGGGAATGGTGGGCGTGTCGGGATTCGGCTACCTGCAGATGTGCCTGGGCTTTTTTGTGGGTTACCTCGTGATTGCCTTTGTGCTGACGCCCATATATTTCCGCCTGAACCTGGTGTCCATTTACGGCTACCTGGACCAGCGGTTCGGGGTGAGTTCGTATAAGACGGGGGCGTGGTTTTTCTTCATTTCCAAGATGCTGGGTGCATCGGTGCGCCTGTTCCTGGTCTGCCTGACCCTGCAGTTGCTGGTGTTCGACCCCTTCGGCCTCCCGTTCTGGCTCAATGTGGTGGTGTCCATGCTCATCGTCCTGGCCTATACCTTCCGCGGCGGCGTGAAATCCGTCATCAGCGGCGATACGCTCAAGACCTTCTGCATGATTGTTTCCGTGGTGCTGTGCATCGTGTTTATCGCCCGTGACCTGGGGCTGGACGGACACGGCATCCTGTCCACCATCGGCGACAGCGGCCTTTCGCGGGTGTTCTGGTTCGATGATGTAAACCATCCGCAGTTCTTCTGGAAACAGTTCCTGGGGGGCTTGTTTACGGTGGTTGCCATGACGGGCCTGGACCAGGATCTGATGCAACGGACCCTGGCTTGCAAGAATGTGCGCGATTCGCAGAAGAACCTGGTGGTGAGCGTCATCCTGCAGATTGTGGTCATCGCGATGTTCCTTTCGCTGGGTGTGCTGCTGTCCGTTTTCGCCGCGCATAACGGAATCACCGAGACGGGTGACAAGCTTTTCCCGGCGGTGGCTACTTCCGGCCTGCTGCCCCCGGTGGTGGGGGTGCTGTTTATCATCGGACTGGTGTCCTGCGCCTATTCCGCCGGCGGCTCGGCCCTGACTTCGCTGACAACCTCGTTCACGATCGATATTATCGGCACGGCCGGCAAGAGCGATGCGCAGGTTACATCCGTTCGGAAGAAGGTGCACATCGCGATGGCGGTGCTGATGGGCGTGACGATCGTGGTGTTCAACCTGCTGAACAATACCAGTGCGATTGATGCGGTGTATAAGCTGGCCAGTTATACGTATGGGCCCCTGCTGGGCATGTTCGCCTTCGGCATCCTGACCCGCTGGAAGGTCCGTGACCGTCTGGTTCCCCTGGTGGCTTGCCTGGCCCCGCTGCTCTGCCTGGTGCTCCAGCTGAACTCCGAGCGCTGGTTCGGCGGCTACAAATTCAGCTATGAGTTGTTGCTGCTCAATGCCGGTTTCACCTTCCTCGGCCTCTGCCTTCTGCGCCGGCGTGCCTAATTGGCAGTGCCTCCTTCGCCGCCGTGCCTGACCGGCTGCGGGATAGATTCTGAAAAAATGGTCGGAAAATTTTGCAGAATCGCAAAATATATCTATTTTTGCAGTCCCAAATGGGAAGGTTCCCTTTTCAAGCGGGTACATTGAGATATGGTGTAATGGTAGCACTACAGATTCTGGCTCTGTCAGTGAGGGTTCGAATCCTTCTATCTCAACTTTTTTTGTGCCTTATACGGTACGGCGGGGTAGCTCAGCTGGTTAGAGCGTCGGATTCATAATCCGGAGGTCGTGGGATCGTGACCCACTCCCGCTACAATCAGTACCTCAAAGAGGTGCAAACATCACATATAAGTCTTGGTCTGACTACGATCAACCTCCCAGACTAAACTCTCTATATATCCATTACAAGTACTTGTGATGGCTTTTTTTATTATAGGGTGGTGATAGAATGAAATACGATCGCCCACCTCTATGACAAGAGCTATCTATCCAAAAACTTGCAAAATCTGTGACCATATATGCGACCAGTGTATTCAACAAACAAAACTGGTCACAAATTATGAGCAGAAGTACAGCAAATGTTTCATTCTATTGCCGTGAGAGCAAGAAAAACAAGGATGGGTTAGCCCCCATTGAGATGGTCATTATCCTGAATACACGGAGGTGTTTCATCCAACTGCCAAGGAAAGAATACCCGGAGAAGTTCAGAGTACAGACAAGCGGAAAGAAAAGGACAGACTTGATAGAGTACCTGGATGGTGTAAGAGCAAGGCTGAACCAGATTGTCACCAACTTCCTGATGGAAGGTCAGCCTTTGACCGCTGACGCGCTCAAGGCTTACTTCAAGAGTGGTGGTTATCTGGTCTATACCATTGAGAACCTCTTCGATGACTATATGCACATCCTATCAAAGAGGGTCGGTAAGGACTTGAAACCAAAGACTTACAGAAAGTATGAGATAGCAAGGGACAAGTTCTATCAAATCATCTCCCCCAAGGAACCTGTGAGCGCTATAACCAAGGCAGTCATCCTGGACTATCAAGCCTCTATGAACCAATATCTGGACTATGTGACTACCAACGGATACTGCCAGAGGGTGAAGACTATCGTTCAGTTCGGGATAGACAATGGGAAGATCAAGATAAATCCATTCAGTGGAATCAAGCTCAGGAGAGGAGAAAAGAGCGTACAGTTCCTATCAGAAGAAGAGGTTGATAAGATACGCACAACAGACTTCCACAATGAGAGCCTTAACAGGGTAAGAGACCTGTTTGTGTTCCAGGCAGCATCAGGACTCTCCTATACAGATATGGCCAAGCTTGTTCCTACAGACTTCCAGGTAACAGAAGATGGTCAGTACTACATACACGACAAGAGGAACAAGACAGGGGTGTTCTATACCGCTGTCATCTTGGAGCAAGGTGTAGAGATTCTCAAAAAGTATCACTTCAAACTCCCTATCATCGGGAATCATAAACTTAATGTATATCTGAAAACCATCAGGGACCTGTGTGGGATTGATAAACCTATCTTTTCCCACGTTGCCAGACACACCTATGCTACCAGGTGCCTGAACAGAGGGATACGTTTGGAGGTGGTAGCTAAACTACTGGGACATAGCACAATCAGAATAACACAGCACTATGCTAAACTCCTTAAAGACAATATCTTGAACGAAGTTAAGGATGCCTTTGAGAAATCCTATTGATAGGGTACACCATCAATACAGACCTCTCAATTAAAGGTATTTTCGTTTATTTAGAATTATTTTTCTATCTTTGTAGTGCCACTGGGGCGAGAAATTCCCAGGGTAAAAGGTAAGTTCATCTTTACAAAAAATCTGGACAATTTTTACACCAGATGGACTATTCCAGTTTGATATGTTTCGATGCCATTCTTGGCGTCGCGCATATAGGCAGGAATGTCTATTGGTGTAGGCCCCGTCCAGAGGCTTTGTAAGGTAGGCAAGGTTCCTGCCTTTTTTGTTTTAATAACGCTAACGACGTAAGCCGATACTGGATGAGACTCACTTGTATTGCTATGTAAACCACAACGTGACTCAATCAAGAAACACCTTGGTATATACTGACCAAAGGGGCTATTTTATGACTCATGACACACAATTAATTAATATTTAAATAGTTTTATTATGGAAAAGATGACAAATGAACAAATGGAAAAAGGGTTTTATGATGCGCCTATGACTAAAACCATTACCGTAACCATTAGTAAGATAATTGCCTCTAGCCCTACTGATACAGATCCTGAGGAACAGATTTAAGCACACATTGTCTTTATGAAAAAGTCCGCCTTTTTATTTCTAGTTAGTTCTATATTGTTTGTTGCTTGCAACAATGAATTTAGCTCTGACTTGTATAATAATAGTGTCTGCTTTGTTGTTGAAGCGACTCTACCCGAATTGGAGGATGATGGTTTTACAAAGGCCTCTGGCAATACGGTTGTTAGGTTATCATGGGAGCAAGGGGATAAGGTATCAGCAATTAATTTGACTACCGGCAAAGCACTTGGTGGTGATTTGGTGGCAGACGATTCGGGCACCACGACCACCTTTACTGGCTCCCTGGAAGGAACAGTGAATGCCGGGGACAAAATCGCGATTCTTTATCCTTCGCAAAACTATACTGTTGAAGAAGACTTTATTAGTGCAACTGTGGATTTATCCTCGCAGAATGGATCTACTGTTCCTATTGTAGTAGCCGGAGTATTCCAAAGTCCTGGATCAAATGTTATTAATAGGATCTCGCTGAGTTTCAGTTTTCTAATGTCATATTATAGGCTTAATCTCACGGATCTTCCTGCATCAACAAATCTTACCAAAGTTACAATTAATAATGTTGGGACGAGTGCCGCACTCACTATTTCTTCTAATAAGGATGAACTAGAAGTTGCTCCCTCAAATGGGTCTCTATTACTCACGCCTAGCAGTCCCAGTTCCTTTGCTACTAATTCAAATGGCAACAGAACGCTGTTCTTTTCTGCCATGGCTTCCGCTGCAGGTAGCGTACGTTCCATCGAAGTATCAACGACGACGAAGGATTATGCTTCTTCATGGAACACAGTTGCGCTTTCGGGTGGTAAACTTTACAATACAATATTGGCGGACTTTCTAGAGTGTTATCGCTTTGCCGATAATGCTCTTGCGAATTATTGTAAGACACATTGTGATAGTAATAGTGATGGTTTTATCGTTCCGAGTGAAGTTAGCGCAATTACATCTCTCAGCGTTCCCGGATTGGGTATTACTAATCTCAGCGATATCACAAATATGCCAAATCTGTCAACTCTCGATTGTTCTGGCAACTCGCTTTCATCACTGAATGTGTCAAATAATGCAGAACTGACAGTTTTGGATTGTGCAAATAACGGGATAAGCACTTTAGATGTATCCAACAATACCCTTCTTACGAACCTAGATTGTTCTGGGAATAATATCTCCACTCTTGATCTTACCACTAATAGCGCGTTGACTGTTCTAGATTGCTCATCTTGCCAACTCACTACTTTAGATGTGAGCATGCTGACAAATCTCACAAAACTATACTGCTTCTCAAACAGTATTGCTATTCTGGATGTCTCTGCAACAGCCCTTGGTACAAGCAGTGAGGCTCACCCTCTTGACTGTTCTCCAATGTCTACGCTTATGACACTAAAAATAGCGCAATCGTGGGTGCTTCCCGGTATTTATCCAGAGCGTGGTGATGATTGGGTACCTAATACTACAACAATAACATATGATGCCCCGAGCACAGACACAGATCCTGAGGAACAGATATAATGATTGACAGTATGAAACATCTTTTACGAGTCATTCTAGTACTCATTTATATATCAACGATAGTAGTCTCATGCGTCAAAGAAAACCAATGTGATGTATTGAGCGGCCACTTTGATTTTACTATCAACGCAACTTTCCCTGATTTGGAAGAATCACAAACCAAGGCTTCCACTGGAGTTGTTGTTCGCCTCAATTGGAAAGAAGGGGATAAACTTTCTGTCATTAATCTTACCACGGGAAAAACCCTTGGTGGTGATCTTGTGGCAAAGAGCACAGGCGTGACTACTGAATTCAATGGAACTCTTGTTGGAACTGTATCATCAAGCGATAATCTTCTTTTCTTATATCCTTCACAAAGCTTTACAACAGAAGAGGCTTTTAGCGATATTGACATTGACTTCTCTAATCAAAGTGGAAAATCTGGAGTAGATGTTTGTGTTTATGCTATTAGCCGATTAGGGGGTGTGTCTGTCAGCGGAGTATCTGCCACGTTTAAATTTCTGATGTCCTATTTGGAGATGAATCTAAGCGACCTGGAAAGAGCTGGGACAATTAATACAGTTAAGGTTGAGAACATGGGGTCAGGTATTACGATTTCATCTAATGCTAACAGTGATGATATTTTAACCTCAGGAATAAATGGCACTATTACTTTAAGCCCCTCAACAAAAGTGAATGCCACTGGTTCCTGCGCTGTTTTTCTTTCGACTTTTGCATCTCCTGCACCATCATCTGCAAGAAAAGTCATTGTCAACACATCAAATACAACTGTGGCGGCCGATTGGAGTGCGGCGGCCTTGAAAGCTGGTAAGTTTTATAACACTATTCTGACTGGTTTCGAAGACTATCAAGAGCCGGCGCCCTCGGAAGATCCTGTCCCAGGTACACCGATTGACTATAAGGTGGATGATGTAGTTTTGGGTCAATCAATACCTGTGATTGGTGACTGGGATAATGATCCTGAAACCGAAAACACCTATCTGCATTGGGCCCCTGTTAACTGCGGCTATGAAAATGTGGGAACTAAAGGAAGTAGCGATGATCATAGATTTGGGAAAATGTATCAGTGGGGATATGGCAATGCCTCCAATACTCAAGCTATTAGCTTTTATTCAAATGAACGCCCAAGTGTTTTGAGCACACCTTCTTCTGCCGACACCTGGAATAACGGTCAAGGACCATGTCCACATGGTTGGCGTATGCCCACAGACAGTGAATTCACCATGCTTATTTCCGGGAAAAATGGAACCTATGGATGGGTAACCTCTGGAACTTGTGGAGAAGAAAGCGGTTACAAGGGGGCCGAATTCTTTGGTGGCAACGAAGATACAACAGAAGGGACTGGTGTATTTTTGCCCGCAACATATTATTATAAACAATATGAAAGCAATACTAATCTAAATTATATTTGTTATTGGTCTTCTACCATTCCAACAGGAACATATCCAATTTCATATTTAAGGTCTACACATGCTTCACAACCTAGTGTAACTCATTATTCGTTAGGAACCAACGCGTATCCCGTTCGTTGTGTTTGCGATTCGCCAACCACACCGTCTTCGGCACATAAGGCGACATTGGATCCAACGGTAACTATTTCGGTTAATTCTGGTTGGACAACTAATACTGCAGATATTTCGGCAACTATTCTCTCCGATGGTGGGGCATCAGTGTTTGATAGGGGAGTTATGTATGGAACATCAGAATCAACTATTACAAGCAGAGCCGCATGCTCATCTGGAGGCACCGGTGCGTATCAAGTGACACTTCCCAGCCTAACAGGGTCAACACAGTATTTTATTAAGGCATATGCTACAAACTCTGAGGGAACAACTTACAGCCAAGTTTTCTCGTTTAACACAAGCGCTATAGGGAATGGCTTTAATTGGAGCGAAGTGACACATTGCGCTATCGAGCCACTTAATAGCTGGTCCTTTGACAAACGCGCAAAGAGATGGTTCGTTTCCGATGGCGTTCTTTATACTGATGCCGGTCGCAAGGTGTTAACAGTGGACTGTGTTAATCATACAATAACCGCAGCACTTAATACGCGTGATTATTACGATTATCGAACCGATTGGTCTACTTGGACTGGGCTGGACGGTACAGTTTACTCCTGCTTTTCAACGAACGAGGATTCCGAGTACGATGATTATTATGATATTGATCGTTTTGAAAACGGTCGGTGGGAATCTATTATGCAAGGAATTCATTATACAAACTTCACCCCTAGAGGCGCAGGAATTTGGAAAACTAACAACTATCTTTATACCTATGGTTACGATAACTCTTACGGGGGCCTTGGAGGTGGTTTTTATCGCTCGAGCAATGGCTACTCCTTTGGAAGAATTACTATGAGTAACGTGCCTTCGGGATACAGTAATGATAGAGTTTGGACATCCGCCAATGGTAATGCATATTGTTCCTACGGCTCGTCACATTATCGTTTTTACGAGAACACATTAAGTTGGACTCTCCTTTCAACTTCCAACTGGCCTGCAATTACAGCCGAGGATGTTTTTATTGCCGGAGGCATTACTTATTGGGTATCAGGGGGGGACTGCTATATGTTCAACGAGTCCAGCATGACTTGGACAAGGCTTAATAACGATTTCAGAGCTGGATTATATGGTAGATATGTATGGTCGTATGACGGTAATTATTATTATGGCGATGGAACGGTGACCAAAGAACTCAAATATGGAGGGCAGACTTTCACCACAACCTCCATACTCAACTTCCCGCAAGGAACATGGGATTACAGTTCAAATTCGCGCCTCAATCCTCCGATTTGCAATGTTCGTGGGAATGTAATTTGGAATAGTTATCTAAAAGCGCCAGGAACTTGCACTTGGAATAAACTAAGCACTTCTGCTAGTCATATCGTTGCATTATCACTTAGTATGAGTGGCCAATACTATGATCAAGAGGAAGAGTGGGAGAATGATGGAAATGATGACTACTATTTGCGTTCTTATCACATGTATCCCATCGATCCAACTTCTGGCATACGTTCTTCTGATTATCAGACTTTTAGCCCAGAAACTATATTCTATAACGCACAATCATTGTGGAAAGACAGAAATGGCGCTGTCCATTATGATGAGGATAAGCGTGTTTTCAATGATGCTAGCGGCAGATGCTACTATTGTTGTGATTCAGAAGGGAGAACCGCAGGGAATAATGCGTATGCAACTCATTACAGAATCTATGATGAAACTAATGGTTGGAGTGCGATTATTCCTCTAAACACGCCAACGACAATAAGTAGTTATCTTGATCCGAGAAATTTTTGGAGTGATGGTGGGGGGAATATTTATTATACCGAAGGAAATACCCATTATCAACTTATTCCAAACGACTAACCCATTTCAGAATTTATGGAGGTGACCAAAAAGTCAATTTGACTTAGGCCACCTCCTTTCTTTGATATCACTTATGATCACCTGGTCACCTGGTCGCATATATGGTCACAAATTTTGCAAGTTTTTGGAAAGAAAGCCCTTGGGAGTGCGGTGGGTGATTGATTTCCATCTGTTCTCTATCAAGTGCTCACAGAATCTTGGGAGATTGGGCTAACTGCTTGATATAAAACAAAAAACCATCGCTGGAATAGCGACGGGGATGTATTACTTATCTGCTCTGCTATCATCATCGCTGGTATAGCCTCCAACTATTCCACGGTCTCCCCAACCACCACCCACATTTATGTAGCCCAAGGAGTGGCAAGGGACATTTTCAAGATCGTTCTCAAGGAGCAGCGATAGTCCCCCGTATTCGTTTATATCAAAGATAAACCCCACCGCACAATCGCATCGTATTCTATCCATCTATCAGATTAAGTTGAACACGCTTTCATCCACAATACAGTTATGAAGACAGCCATCATCTTTTCACGTTGTTCCAGCTCAGGAGCACTAGAAGCCAGACAGGATACCACCAGACAGGTAGAAGACCTTCAGCGTTATGCTACCACCAATCATCTCACCACCATCAAGATCTTCCAGGAGCACATATCAGGAGGGAAATCGAACAAGGACAGACCCATTCTCCAGGAAGCCCTATCATTCTGCCAGGAGAACCATATAGACATCATCCTAGTATCGGAACTCTCCAGGCTTGGTAGGAGATGTGATGAGATCCTGGAGACCATAAAGTATCTCAAGGACAACCATATCAACTGTTACTTCCAGAAAGAACAGCTCTCCATCTTTGATACTGAAGGGAAGGAGAACCCCTATCTCACCATTATGACAGCAGTGTTAGGAACGGCAGCGGAACTTGAGCGCCAGTCCATCTATTATCGCTTAAAGTCAGGCAGGGACAAGTATATCAGGGATGGTGGGAAAATCGGTAAGCCCAGGGGTTCAGGAATCAAGGACAAAGCACAGTTGGCAGCAGAGTACAAGTCTATCATCAGGTGTCTCCGATCTGGGGAATCGGTCAGGCATACCGCACTCATTACAGGCTATTCACAATCTACAGTACAAAGAATTAAGAAGTGTTTCTCTTTGTAGTAGCACATTGATAGGGGAATCCCCAGGATCTATCCATAAGGATAAAGTTCTGGGGACCCTTGACCGTGTGATCTTTATCGGCTATCTTCGCTCCTGGTCGTGACATATATGCGACCAATTGACATACTGGACATATAGGTCGCACTTTTTGTGACTGGATAGATCGCACTACAAGTGATTGTAGGGGATATTTGATAGGGTGGATAGAGATGATCGTGTTTGCGGGCAGGTGACCCACTCCCGCTACTCCAAGACATAATAAGTAAGCCGGGCAAGTACGACGCCCCTTACGCTTAAGAAACACTCCATATACCTCCGGCGCTTTGCAAGCGGCGGTTTTTTTGTGTGGACTGCCTTCGCCATCCTTGCCTGCCTTCACCATCCACCAAAACGGCCCTTTTGGTGGACGAGCCGCCCTTTTATATGAGCCATTTGTGAGCCAATTAAATAGCCTTCTCAAACAACGCGTCCATGGTCACAACCCGTTGGATGCGGTTGCTATACATGTTCATCTTAAGGCCATACGTAGTAACTAGCGTAGGCTGGATGTTTATCTTGTTCTTGGTGGCTGTCAATAGTGCATCTATTTTATTCCGCAATTTGGCATCATAATCTTTGTCTATGGCAAAGTCACCACGAGTGAATTTCATCTCGCAAAGATTCACTACTCGATCTGCTCTGTCAATAAGCATGTCTATCTGAGCGCCTGGCACATCTCCATCTGCAGTCGCTCGCCATGGATATATCTCTGCCTGGACTCCAGCGATACCAAGCGAAGCTCTAATTTGCTCTTGATGGACAAAACAAACATCTTCAAAGGCGATTCCACGCCAACGGTTGAGCTTCGGAGATGCCTGATTGTCTCGCCAGAAATGTGGATTATTGGAGGGATTCTTGCTGACAAAACCAAGATAAAAGAGACAGAACATATCTGTGAGTTTGTAGTAGAGGTTCCGCTTGGTTTCTCCAAAGTTATAATAAGTAGAGACCAGGTCGCTCTTTACGAGAGCTTTGAGCATTGTGCTTAGAGTTCCCCCCTCCGAGATGCCGGTAACGTTGGAGATTTGCTCACGCGTGGCACCATACCTAAGCCCAGAGAGTGCCTCAACTATTTTCCTGTAGTTCTCATTGTCGGCAAACAAAGACGTAAAGAGACGGTCATACTCTGCACGGAGAAAGCCACCCTCCCGGAAGAAGATATCGTCAATATTATCGGCAAGGGATTTCCCGGGCTCAAAGAAAGACATATAATACGCTACTCCGCCCATAATCATATAGGTCTGGGCAAGATCATAGCGGTCCATTGTGATATTCCTAGACTTGAAGTATCGTTCCGTCTCATTCAAAGTGAAAGGATGCATGTGCATCTCCCTATTTGTGCGTCCATAAAGCCCGCCTTTATTGTTGATGAGTTTGTCCAACATCCAGGTAGTAGCACTACCGCAAACAATCAAAAGAAGATTATGCTTGGCACAGCCCCAGTCGTTCCAGAAGTGCTCGAAGGCAGACATGAAACCTGACTTGGCCGTGTCGAGCCATGGCATTTCATCAATGAAAACCACCATCTTTTTCTTGGACCTTTTGCGGTCAAGCATATCTTCCAGTTTATGAAAGGCATCAAACCAGCTTACAAGAGGGCCGTCCAATTGCGCTCCGTATTTCTCTAGGGAATGGGCGAACTCCTCCAACTGTATTTTGTAAAGAAGTTTCTTGTCTTTATTCTCCAATTCCAATGGAGAGATGGCAGTATGCCGGAAAGCAAAGTTGTCATCAAAGTACTCCCGAATCAGAAACGTTTTTCCTATACGACGCCTGCCGTAAACGGCCAAAAACTGCGCTGTGGGTTCTTCTAACAACCTTTTGAGCGTGGCCTGCTCTCTTTCCCTTGCAATAATGAGTGATTTCATAAGTAATAAAAATATCCAGCCGCGAAGACACAAAAAATATCGTTCACGGCTTAATATTTTTCAATTATTAAACTGTTCCGCTTGTTCCGCTCCACTGTGGAACGGAACAGAACAGGAAGGTTTGTAACCGGAAGATCAATCTGCGTCAACAAAGATTTGGGGATACGTTCCATACTACGTATAGTTTTTCTTTGCACAGAAAAACCCTCTACTCATTTCTCCGGTAGCATTCTGTGAGGTGGCGTTTTTTTTTACTATATCTCAGTGTGTATTGGAGGTATAAAAAATTATCCCTATATTTGCAGCATAATAAAATACTATCAACTATGCCAACAATATTGTTCCTCTTTGGTCTTCGGTTCTTCTTCTATTCAGATGAGCACTTGCCTATGCATGACCACGTGAAAAATGGTGATGGTAAAGCAAAATAACATTGAAACCGCCGAAGTCGTAGAGAACAACGGCATAAAGCCTGGAATGAATACTTTGATGAGAACTAATGTTATGGAATCCATCGTAAAACTGTGGTTCGAAGATGGGCGGATTTACATCCTGACCGACAAGGGAAACACCTACAGCAGACCGCTGGAGGCGTTCCCTCTATTGTTGGAAGCCACCCCTGAACAGCGTGCCCACTATGAAATCGGCCTTGACGGAGACGATATCCGCTGGGATGACATCGACGAAGATATCCACATCAGCAGTTTCTTTGTTATCGCTGAGCCGGACACCAACAATCCCATTGCAGAGGTGTTCCACAAGTTCCCCCAGCTGAATGTTTCAGAGGTAGCCCGCACCATCGGCATCAACAAGAGTCTGCTTTCAAGGTATATCTACGGAATCAAAAAGCCCTCTGCCCAGCGTACAGAGCAGATTCTTGGAACTATTCGCCAGTTAGGAAGGGATATGGCGGCCATTTAATGCTATCCCTGGCCGCAATTTTTGCATTTATTAGGACAGATCTCTCTGTTCTGTGAGGTGGAAGATCGTATTCAATTCCACCCCCACTCCCGCTACAATCAGTACCTCAAAGAGGTGCAAACATCACATATAAGTCTTGGTTGGCTATGTCCCATCACACAGACGAAACATTCTATATGTCTCCGGCGCTTTGCAAGCAGCGGTTTTTTGTTTGAACTGCCTTCGCCATCCTTTTGCCTTCGCCATCCACCAAAACGGCGTTTTTGGTGGATGGGACATGGAAGGTCCCACTCAAAAATTACATCCTTTCGGATGCACTTGGCCCTTATTTGCAAAAATTACATTCGTTGTGATGTAATATGATAATTATTTCGTATATTTGCATCCGAACGAATGTAATTATGAATAGCAACCCCATATCTTCAATTTTGAAATCCTTGCGGAAAGAGCACGGTCTCACGCAGGTGGACCTGGCGATGAAATCAGGCGTAGGCCTGAATTTCGTGCGCGAATTGGAACAAGGCAAGGCTACCGTCCGTCTGGACAAGGTTGCCCAAGTGTTCAACCTGTTTGGATATGAACTGATTCCTCAAAAGAAGGTAAGATGAGTAAAGCATTGATTCAATATAAAGGGATAAACGCCGGCATCTTGAAAGAAACAGATGAGGGATATGAGTTCTCATATAACGAAGAGTATCTTGCCGATGCTGCATCCGCGCCCGTCAGCCTGACTCTACCGTTGACCGACAAGCCATATCAGTCTAAGGTTCTTTTCCCGTTCTTCGACGGCCTCATTCCCGAAGGATGGCTTCTGGATGTAGCACTGCGCAATACGGATATCAGCGAGCTGGACAGATTTGCCCTGCTTCTTCTATGTTGCAAGGACTGTATCGGCGCGGTAAGTGTAATTCCCATAAAGGAGGAAGGCGATGAGTAAGTGCTTGTATTGCTATAAGGAACTCGAGCCCGGAGAGGTCGATTTCCACAAATCCTGTTGCCGGAAGTTCTTCGGAACTAACACGGCTCCTTCGCTCGATTACACACGTGCGCAGATGGATGAATTGGCGGCACAGGTCATCCGGTCGCAGACCACTTTGACCGGCGTCCAGCCCAAACTGTCCTTGAATCTGGATAAGCGCAAGGACTCCCAGAAACTGACCATCGTCGGCCTTTGGGGGGATTATATCTTCAAGCCGCAGACGGAACGCTTTGCGATGCTGCCCGAGAATGAAGACTTGACTATGCATCTGGCTGAAATCGCAAAAATCAAGATTGTCCCGCACACGCTCATCCGCATGAAAGACGGCAGCATCGGCTATCTGACCAAGCGGATTGACCGCAAGGCCGATGGTGAGAAGATTGCGATGGAAGATATGTGCCAGCTCACGGAGCGCCAGACCGAGCACAAGTATCGCAGTTCCTACGAGCAGATAGGAAAGGCTATTCGCAAGTACTCGACCAATGCCCAGTTGGATATGGTCGATTTTCTGGAGCTGGTGTATTTCTCCTGGCTTACAGGGAATAACGATATGCACCTAAAGAACTTTTCGCTATATTCTCCTGCCGGCGAGCCCGTGCTCACTCCGGCATACGACCTGTTAAATGCCGCCATAAACAATCCTGTCGATGACGAAGAGTTAGCCCTCAATCTCAACGGGAAGAAGAAGCGTATGAAGGATGCTGACATCAGGAACGCATACCGCACATGCGGCGTACCGGAAATCGTTTTTGACCGTGTCAAGAAGAAGTATGTGGACCTCCTTCCCAAGTTTGAGGAAGAGATTCAGCGCTCATTCCTTTCTGATGAAATCAAGACCTTGTATATTGAACTTCTTCACCGCCGCCATGCTCAGTCTTCGGCGGGTTTTTGAAAAGTGTAAGAAATAAATTAACTTTGTAAGGTTTAGAAACACTAAAATGCAGAAGAAAATCATTAATTGGATGCTGGCCACTATCTTGACAATCTGCGGCGCATCGACAGCAAGTGTTTTCCTGACCTCATGCGGTCAGGCTAACGCAAATGAAGCCTTGGCGAAAGTTGTAACGACGGAACTGATACGCACCGACAAGAGCTGGGATGGCGTAGATCTGCCCGACTACCTGCAGGGCCGCCCCGAGATTGTGGGGATAAAATACGAGATCCCTGCAGGGCAGCGGTTAGGGATGCATTATCATCCCGTGATGAACTTCGGTATCCTGGTGCAGGGAGACCTGACCATCATCAGCGAGGACGGTTTGGAGAAGGTGGTGCATGAGGGCGAGGCCGTCGTCGAGATGGTAGGCACCGTTCACCATGGCGAGAACCGCGGCACCAAACCCGTCGTCCTCTACATGTTCTACCTCACGCAGCAGGACCTGCCGCTATCCGTGAAGCAGTAAACGGATAACGTTATTTAATCGCCGATTGCTTCTGTGCACCGCTGCGCTTTGGCTCCGGCGCTTTGCAAGCGGCGGTTTTTTGTTGGAACGTCCAGCCTTCGCCATCCTTTTGCCTTCGCCATCCACCAAAACGGCGTTTTTGGTGGATGGGGCATGGAAAGTCCCCCTCAAAAAGCCATAAGAGACCTATGCGGGATAGACAAACCTATCTTCTCCCACGTCGCCAGACACACCTATGCTATCAGGTGCCTGAACAGAGGAAAACGCCTGGAGGTAGTAGCAAAGCTCCTTGGGCACAGCACAACCAGGATAACACAGCACTATCCAAGAGAGAAATATCAACTCTTTTTTCATTCTTTTTGCAAGAATCGTTATCTTTGCAAAGATGTGGGTTATCCGCATAACCGAACATGAACGTAGATACATTACTTCATCAATACTTTGCTGAAAGCGGCAATATCTGTATTGAGATGTTCGACGAGAAGAACATCCAGCAGGTGTATCGCCGTTTGGTGGAAGTGTTGATTCATCAACCCGAAGTGGAGACTTCTCTTCTTCAGGCAATGAGTTATTGTTTCTACGAAGTGATGGATAATGTGCTCATCCATTCCGGAAAAACGAATGGAATTGTCATTACCAGTTATTCCGAAGCACAGCATCTAATTCAAATTCTGGTGGCCGATGACGGGATGGGAATCCTATCTTCCCTGGCCCAGAATCAGGATTATACGGATATTTCGGAGCAGGAAGCCCTTAAGTATTGTATCAGAGACAAAGTCTCCGATGGTAAAGGAATGGGGTTTGGCTTGTATTCCACTTCCAAATTAATTAACACGGCCGGTCATAAATTGATAATACGCTCCGGCAATCATACATTGTCGGCCAATGGAGATATGGCCATAACCGAATCTGAACCCTGGCAGGGAACAATTGTTTATTTTGAACTGCGCTCCAATATGGTAATCGATCCGGGTATGGTGGTTGACCACAAGACAGATCCAGCTGAGGAGTTTGATGAATTGTTCCTGGACAATGATTCAGGGCTTGAAAATCTTTGGTAGAATGAGAGTATTTAAGTTTTCAGCATACGGAGACAGTATGGGGACACGTCTCCTGGGAGCCCAAATAAGGGCCAACCTTCGGCCGCTGCTGGACGGGGATGAGAAAGTTGTGCTTGATTTCTCCGGCGTGGACATCGTTACCAACTCATTCGCAGATGAATGTATAGCCAAGTTGCTTCTAGAGATGTCTCTTGGCGAATTGAAGTCCAAGACCACCTTCACCGGCCTTACCCCGATGGCCGAGCGCAGCATTCTCACCGCCCTCAAGAGGCGTCAAATGCAGATAGCCGGCAAGTAGTCCGGAGTAATTCTGCAAGTTTTTGGATAGTTTGCTCTTGTCATAGAGGTGGAAGATCGTATTCAATTCCATCCCCACTCCCGCTACAATCAGTACCTTGCCGGCATCGTGGCAAGGAAAATGCCAATTATTCCTATATTTGTACTTCACAAAACAAAATACCATGACCGCGCCCGACTACAGCAAGCCAAAGACCGCCGCCAGGCACAAGACCCCCTATTCCACCACACGCGAAACCTTGTACAGCGTCAAAGAACTCTACGCCGGGTACGACGCGTCCGATGAAACCACCCTCGGCCAATGCTACGATGCCAAGGTGTACCGGCACTACATCGACACCGGCAAGCATGCCGTCACCGGGCAGGAGGCCAAACGGCGGGCCTTGCACGACCATGCCATCCGCCAGGCTCTTAACCGCTTTCTGGAAGGACGCGACCCCAGAAAGAGTGTTGGGATAATGGGCGGACACGCCCTTCTGCGTACGGACGCGATGTTCCGCCAGGTCGCCCTCCTGAGCAAAACGCTCACCGAAAAAGGTTTCCTGATGATGAGCGGAGGAGGCCCGGGCGCGATGGAGGCCACTCACCTGGGCGCATGGCTCGCCGGACGCACGAAAAAAGAAACGGAAGATGCCTTCCGGATACTGTCCGATTCTCCCTCATTCGATGACGCCGGGTGGCTTTCCACCGCATTCCGGGTCATGGAGAAATACCCCCGCGGGCCCTATGAGAGTCTCAGCATCCCCACCTGGCTCTACGGCCACGAACCATCGGCCGCCTTCGCATCCCACATCGCAAAACTTTTCGAAAACAGCCTCCGCGAAGACGGCCTCCTGACCCTCGCGTTCGGAGGCATCATCTACTCCCCCGGCAGCGCCGGCACGCTCCAGGAAATCTTCCAGGACGCCGCCCAGAACCACTACCTCTCTTTCGGATTCGCCAGCCCCATGATTTTCCTCGGACGCAAATTCTGGACAGAAGATGTGCCTGTCTATCCCTTCCTCGAAGGCCTGCAGGCCAAAGGGCGATACAAGAATCTCCCGCTCAGCATTCACGACGATTCGGAAGAAATCGTGAAGGAACTGATGGCGTTCGGGAATAGATGATTATCCTAAAAAGCAGTTGGTGACAGGCCACTTGCATCTGGTGGCGTTTTTTGTTGGTGCCGAGTACCAGAGTTATTCTAGTTATTGCCGCCAATTCATTCTATGTCCTTTACCGCGCCAGATAGCGCTCGCGGAGGGTTTGGATGTCGGCGTCGGTGAGGCCGATGGGCCCTTTCAGGTAGGCCTGGAGGGAGCCGAATTCCTGATCAATCCGGTCCAGTGCCTTGATGAAATTCTCCGTGTTGCAGCCCAGGAAGGCCTTGACGACGCCCACTTCTTCTTCCTTGCCGCCCAAGAACTTCACGCGCCGGGAGTACTTTCGCACGTCTTTCTCATAGACCCGGTTGGTCGCGTCGAAATCGGCCACGATGGTTTCCCGGTCGGCACCCAATGCAGCCAGCAGCAGGGCCGATGCGATGCCGGTACGGTCTTTCCCCTGGGTACAGTGGAAGAGGACGGCGCCGTTCTCGGTTTCCAGGACCAGCCGGAAAAAGCGGGCGAACTGCTGTTGGCAGTCCGGATCGAAAAGCAGCGTCGGATACATTTCCCGTGCAACGGCCTGGGCTTTTTTGTTAAAGGCGGCAAACACGATGACCTTCTTGACATCGAACTTCTTCTGGCCGGAAAACTTTTTCTTTTCCTCTTCGGTGGCCGTTGCCATGGCGTTGCCGCTGGGATCGACGGGAAGGCTTACATAGCGGGCGCCGGGAACCTCCCGGTCCACTTTGCCCACTTTCTCTTGTTCTTTACGGAAATCAATGACGACCGTAACGGGCAGACGCTCAAGGTTGCGGATGTCCTCATCCGTGGCATCGGCGAGGTGGGCCGCCCGAAGGAGCCTGCCGCTTTGGACAATCCGGCCGTCCAGCATCGTATAACCGCCCAGGTCCCGTGCATTTACAATTCCTTTTACCGGAAGGAATTGCTGGGCGAAAACGCTTGTGGGAATCAGGAGGGCCATCATTAACAGAAATTTACGATTCATGGGAGAAATATGATTTGATGAGTTTCCGGACAAAAAAACCGTAGAAGATAATTTCCGCGAAGGTCGCTTTCACGAAGTGGGTGCGCAAGATGATATCCATGCAGGCGAATTTGCCGCAGAGACGGTCGAATGCCGCATGGTCCTCCTGTCCGGTGTATTCCCGGGCAAAGGCCTCCCAGAAGCGATGGAGTTGTGCTTGCGTCATGTGGAAGATCCCCTGGACCTGTTTCATGGAGGAAAATACCTGGCAAATCTGGAACAGGTGGCCGATATCGAACAGGGGATCGCCATGGGCGAAGCGGTCCAAGTCTATCCAGTAGGTCTGCTCACCGGACAGGAGAATGTTGCCGGGCTGGAAATCCCCGTGGACGCAGTGGCCGTTCTCCGGGATGGATTCGGCAAACGCACGAATCTTCCGGCGGTTCTTCTTGCTTACGAATCCTGCCCGGTCGATGGCGCTGAGGGCCTGTTCCTTCCGGCTGGGAAAGAAATCCGTATGGCACGGCGTTGCAAAAAGCTCTTTTCCTTTCTGGCATAAGAGGCGGGCCATTTCTTCTATCCGTTCCGGCTCGTCGTGGCAGATGCGGGACAGGGATTTCTTGTTCCGGATGAGCTGGGAGATGGTGGCATAAACGTCTCCTACGCGGACAATCTCATGCATGGCCGGGACGGGCAGTCCCATGCTTTCCACGGCTTTGGATACGTCGTACTCATGCTTTACGGCCTCCAATGTGCTCAATCGGGCGTTGTTGACTTTCAAGATAACACCCGGCCGGGACGGATTCTCATACGTCTTGCCGTTGCCGCCTTCGCCCACCTGTGTCCAGGTCGAAAGGTCTATGTGCGGGTAGTTCGTCTGTTCCATCGGTGTGATGATAATCGGGTTCTGCCAGAAGCAAAGTTATCATAAGTCTGGAAGAAAAGCAAATATCTTTTGCTCCTTGTGGTGAATGGCACCACAAGACGCTCCGTCTGAATGGCTACATTTGCAAAAACAAGTGCAGTATGAATCACGGCTTTTTGCGAATCCTGCTGGGCGGGCTCATGCTGGTTGCGGGTGTCTCTGCTCATGCGCAGGCAGGCCTAAGTCAGGGCCAGGCTGTTGTGAATCCCACAACCAATCCTACCGCCGGAAAGAAACATTGTCCGCACTGCGGCATCACCATGGGTAACATTACCTACCCCTGGCAGCATGAAACCTGGTGCCCCTACTATAGGAGCCAGGGCTCGGGCGGCGGCAGTTCCTCTTCTTCCGCTTCGGTCTCCTCGGCTTTGACCGCCACGGCCCTGAGCGCCGGCTCGATGGCGCTGGGAAGCGCCCTGTCGAGCCTGCTCACCAACGCGATGGATCATAGCAACGGAGACAACAATTACTACCGGAACGACAATTTCGGCGGACAAGTTTCGTTCACGACCCAGTACCAAAGAGACGACGACCACACCTGCGTGGTGCTGCGGGACCCCAAGACCGGCAAGAAGGGAATCTGGCACAATGCCTATGTCTTCAACAAATCGGGCCGCGACCCCCAGCCCACTTCGGGCTTCTGGGTGTTAGAACCGCAGTTTGAGCAAATCTATATGGGCGAGTTTATGAACAACCCGTATGCCATTACCTGTCAGAAAGTTACCAAGAAAGGGAACACCTCGACGGAATGGAATGTATATGAGTTCGGATTGGGTACGATGTGCTACAAAGGGCATTCCTCGGTCATCGCCCCCTTCCCGGCCACGGACGTGGAGTTCAGCCTGAAATCCGACAAGGTGATGCTGCAGAAGAACAGCCCGGCCGGCCAGCCTGTCTGGGGTCTGTACAAGGTGGCCCGTTCCGGTCCTTCGGAAATCAAGAAACACCCCATCACCCTGAAAGAACTGGCTGCGCCCCAGTTTGACAGCATCCAGTTCTACAACAGGCAGTCCATTGTCTGGAAAGGCGGCCACGCCGGCATCATCGACGATGACGGAAAGGAACTGGTTCCCGTTAAATACAAAGATGTGGGAACCATCACCGCCAAAACCAAGTGGACCTGGGCGGCGGCCGACGACGGCAATTGCGGCCTTGTCAACACCAAAGGCGAGGTGATCCTGCCTTTTGTCCATGCCAGTATGCACGTGGACGAATACGGCGTTTCTGCCCGCCGGGATGGAGAGGACAAGTATTTTGTCCTGACCAACGACGGGGTCCGGACCGATGCCGTTTA
>OCTW013404672.1_pt1 | contig 29440 bp, 34 predicted proteins | sample 1539671 | NCBI WGS metagenome assembly OCTW01 (sample SAMN02144230, study PRJEB22623) | gut metagenome | biome: sheep rumen | host: Ovis aries | place: New Zealand | reverse complement strand
TTGTTTGTTTCGCTAAATTGTCGTATCTTTGCCCCTGTGAAATTCTAAGCAAAGATGAGTCATGACATATCTCAACCAGTTCCACAAGGAAGCAACGGAGCGCAAGATGCGGAAAATAGCCGCATCGCAACAATCGCCGATGAGCTCGAGCGACTTTGCGCAATACATGAAGCGCAACTTCGAGATAGCCAAGCAGATGTAAGTCATTTTGAGGCAGAGCAGCGTGCTGCTGAGCAAATGGCTAAAGCCGACGGCTATTGGATTCCCATGATGGACATTTTCGACTTGGGCGTTCCTGGGCCGAGCGGGAATGAGAATGACACCTATGTAGCCGAAAAACTTATTTTTAAGGTGAACAATCTTTTGAACAGCGGAAGTATTGTAGCCCTGCTCAAAAAGATTCTGATGCACAATCTGCTTTTTCCTGACACAGCCTATTCCTTCTATGGTTTTGCCGGCTTTGATGGCCGCACGGTTCAGCCAGTCATTACCCAGCCGCGCATTGCTGATGCTCATCCTGCCACACAGGTTATGATAGACACCTATATGGCCGCTCTCGGTTTCGAGAAGACTACCCAAGAGGGGCGTTTCTCTAATGGAACGTATGAGGTATGGGACCTTGTTCCTCGTAACGTGTTGGTTGACGAGGATGGCGACATCTTTGTGGTTGATGCAGAGATTAAGCATATTTAGCCAGTACAATTTGGGGCCTGGCCCCAAAGTCAATTGGGCGCAATGGGGTCAGGCACCATTGCGCCCGTTTGGAGTTGCATTATCTGAAGGGTGCCAGTTTTATTAAGCAACTGAAGTTGATTGTCTACTATGGCGAATTTCATCTTGTAGAGGGTGAAACGTGTATCTATAGTACTGGAGGTGAACAAAGTCCAGACTATAAAAACCTGTTGAATGCTGCCCGTAAAGCAGTAGAGCATGGGTATCGGGTGTTTATCCTCCCAAATCCAAAAGGTACACGTACTCCAGACTTTATCTTTGAGCAAAAAGGGAATTTTAAGGTATATGATCTTAAAACGATCTTAGGTAAGGCATCTGTCAGCAATCGACTGTTTGAGTCAATAGGCCAGACGAACAGAGTGTTGCTAAATATATCGACGGAGTATAACCCTATAGCCTTAGCGCGTAGCATACGTTCTTATTTTGAGCGAAATCCTCAAGCAATTGAAGTGTTAGTTTACAAAGGGCGCAAGAGCATCTCAGTATTAAGGGCAGATACTATAAATGGTGCTTCGTTCTTCAAGTATTTTGTAGCGAAATATATACAATAAAAGAGCTGCCGAAGCAACTCTTTAAAAACGGGCAGTATCGATAAAGCCTTACCCTCACGCGGGAATGTCACCCGGATAGTCATTTCTGACGCTGCAAAGATAAGAAGAATTTCAATAACTTCCAAATAATTCTGCATTTATTTTTGTTTATTTCGCCCTTACCTTTGGTAATATCGGTTATTTTTTGTAACTTTGTAGGGTAATTGATAACGAATAGAATACGTCTGATACCATGGAAAACAACAAGGGATACAAGATTTCCCAGTACGCCTGTGCGGTGCTGCTCATCGTGAGCAGCATCGCCCTCGTGGCGTATCAGGTCATAGAGATCGCCGACGTCGCCGCGGGGTTGCTCTACTACGTGGCGCAGTCGTTCCTGCTGGCGGGTTCGATCTTCGGCCTCGACCAGTATATCCGCTTCATATCAAAGCACTTCCGCGAAAGGTAAACGATTATCACGAAATTGAGATAAATCGTTTCAAACATCCAGGTATTTTATTTTTTTTGTGATAAATGTATGGTAATCTCAGATTTTATTCGTACCTTTGCCATGCCATTGATGAATATCGACTATTTTTAAACAATATCATTGAGAATCATGAAGCTAATTGCCAAGCAAGCGCTGATCAGAACGGTTTACGTTTATGTCATAACATATCTGGTATTGCTGATGGTTATACTCGGGCTGATGTATGCGTATCCGAAGCCTGAACTCCACATGCTGCTCAACTCATACCACTCCAGCCTACAGGACACTTTCTTCAAGTATTACAGCATGTTGGCCGAATGGCCGCTATACGCCATAGCACTGCTCCCCCTGTTGTGGAAGAAGGTAAAGATGACGATATTCTTCGCCATGTGCGAGCTGACGGGCGGCTCGATACTGCAGATACTGAAGCACATCATCAGCACCGACCGCCCCGTGAGCGTGTTTGAACACTACGCTTATATGGACCTACCGCTGGTGCAGGGGGTGACGATGCATCACGGCAACTCGTTCCCCTCGGGCCACGCCTCTACGTTCTTCATGTTCTGTACCTGTTGCGTAATCATCCAGGCCTATAGCTATATCCAGAGAGACAGGCCATACAGCCTGGGGAAGAAGATACTGTTCAACACGATGCTGATAGCCCTGCTGGTGGTTGCTGCCGTGGGCGCCTACTCACGCGTGTACCTTTCACAACACTTCCTGGCAGACGTATGCGTGGGCAGCGTCATCGGCTTTATCACGCCGTTCATGATGTACCTCTTGCTATGGAACAGGATTCCGAGACTTAAAAACTGAGATAAAGGATGACAGCATTATCCGACAAGATAAAAAGGGCTGTGCTACGGCCTGTTTCGCTCTTCACCTTCTCCTGTGTGGTCAGCATAGGCACATTGTTGCTTTACAACATCCCCTTCTTTCGGTTCGTCGTAGACAACAGCAATGAGAGTGCGATGGGTGTCGCATGGCTGACGGTGTCGCTGGCGGTCGTCATGCTGGCGGTGAACTTCATGATGACCTACCTGACCGTGTTCTGCCTGAGAACTGTGGGGCGCATCGTGCTGGCTATCCTGTCGATAATCAATGCCACGGCCGTCTATTTCATTCTGACCTACAACGTCATCATCAATGCCACTACCATCGAGAACGTGTTCAACACCAGATACTCGGAGGCATCGGCGTTCTTCAGCTGGACGCTGTGGCTTTTCATCCTTGGCTTCGGCGTCGTGCCGGCCTTGTACTGCCTGCTGCAGCCCGTCGTGACGGGCAAGGCGAAAAGGGCGGGGGCCTGCTGCGCAGCCTCGCTGGCAGTCATTCTCGTCGCGGGACTGCTGAACATCGGCCAGACGCTGTTCTTCAGTCAGCACGACACCGAACTGGGAGGACTGCTGCAGCCCTGGTCGTACATCGCCAATACGTATCGCGTGGTCAGCTTCAGCCAGGACAAGCAGGCAGAGGAAATCAAACTGCCCGACGGCAGGATTACTGACGAGGAGAAGGCGGTGGTGGTGCTTGTCATCGGCGAATCGGCAAGAAAGGCCAACTTCCAGCTCTACGGCTATCGGCGCGACACCAACCCCCGGCTGTCTCGGCAGCAGGGCCTGAGGGTGTATCAGGCCACCTCGTGTGCCACCTACACCACTGCCGGATGCAAGGCTATCCTTGAGCCGACGAACAGCGACGACCTGTACGAGCTGCTGCCCAACTATGCATTCCGCACGGGGGTCGACGTGGCGTGGCGCACCTCGAACTGGGGAGAGCCGCCAATACATATCGACGAATACCTGACTGACTCGGAACTGGCCGACCAATACCCCGACGCTGACAGCCGCTATGACGGCATCCTCTTTGCCGGACTGCGCCAGCGCATTGAGTCGAGCTCCAAGAACAAGGTGCTGATTATCCTGCACACCAGCACCAGCCACGGTCCGCAATATGCGGCCAAATACCCCAAGGAGTTTGAGGTTTATAAACCCGTGGCCATGAATGTGGAGGAGGGAGAGAAGAATGTGGGCACGCTGGTCAATGCCTACGACAATACGATCCGCTATACCGACTACCTCCTCGACAGCCTTATCAGCACCCTGCGCGCGATGAGCAGCTGGAAGAGTGCCATGATCTTTATTTCAGACCACGGTGAGTCGCTCGGCGAGAACAAGATGTTCATGCACGGCCTGCCGATGAGCCTGGCACCCAAGGAGCAGTACGAGATACCGCTGCTGGTATGGACTTCGGAGAACTTCAGGACGTATAAGAGCAATTTGCCGGCGGTGCTGGAGCAGCACTACATTTTCCACTCCGTGCTCAACCTGCTGTCTATCCAGTCGCCGGCCTACAACGAGAATCTTGATATATTCCAATAATCCTCTTCAGTATCTCCCCTACTTTGCCGACGGCGCGGGCAGCATCTGGTGGTCCATGAGCCGGCGCTCGGCCAGATCGGCATATTTCGTGCCGGGACGACCGTAGTTGGCATAGGGATAGATGCTGATGCCGCCACGGGGGGTGAAGAGGCCGACGACCTCGATATACTTGGGCGACATCAGGCGCACCAGGTCGTTCATGATCGTGTTGACACAGTCTTCATGGAAGTCGCCGTGGTTGCGGAAGGAGAAGAGGTAGAGCTTGAGGCTCTTCGACTCGACCATCCGCTCGCCAGGGATGTAGAGAATCTTGATCTCTGCAAAGTCGGGCTGGCCCGTGATGGGACAGAGCGAGGTGAACTCGGGGCAATTGAACTGCACCCAGTAGTCGTGGTCGGGATGGCGGTTCTGGAAGGTCTCAAGCACCTCCGGAGCATAATCCATCTTATAGTCGGTCTTCTTGCCGAGGGTCTTCAAGCCCTCATTCTCTCTTGAACTATTCATCTGTAATCTGTAATCTTTAAACCTGAAACCTGAATCCTGAAACTAAAGCTCCTTCACCTTAAAAATGTTATACGTTATGTGGCTGTCGTACACATCCTCGTGGTCGTGCGCCTTCGTGAACTTCACCACGCGCATGGTGACAGGCAGGGCAATGATCTCGTAGAGCGTCTTGAGCGACACCTGGGTGATGACGAGCGAGGGCATCTCTTCCCAGGGGATGACACCGCCGAGGGCCAGGGGGAAGAAGATGAGAGAGTCTGTGAGCTCGCCGAAGACGGTGCTCAGCACGGCGCGGGCAGAGAAGTTGCGCCCACCAGACGACAGCTTCATACGGCTCATCACGTAGGCGTTGATGAACGACCCGCAGATGAAGGCGAGAAACGAGGCGCCGGCGATGCGGGGCGCCAGGCCGAAGACCTGATGGAAGCCCTCCTGGCCGTTCCAGTAGGAGGCCCCGGGAATCCAGTCGGCGACGGCTCCCATCGCCACGAAGAAGAAGTTCATCGCGAAGCCCAGCCAGATGAGCAGGCGCGTGCGGCCATAGCCCCACACCTCGCACACCACATCGTTGATAATGTAGCTCACGGGGAACACAATCAGGCCTGCCGTCATGTTCGCAGGGCCAAACGAGATCTGCTTTGTCTCAAGTACGTTTGCCGTGATGAGACATACGCAGAACAGGGTGCCGTAAAGCATAAACAACACACTAATGCGCTGTTCTTTTCTTGTTTCCATATCTTTCTTGTTTTGTTCCCCTATGATTATCTTGCGCTTAGATCAGATAGAACAGCCAGCCCATATAGAGCAGGAAGCTGACGACGAGCACCAGTCCCTCGCGACGCGACACGTAATACTTCGTGAAGGAGAAGAGCCAGAGGAACCCGATGGTGACCAGCAGCATCGTCAGGTCGACAATCGTGATGCCCATGATGCGCAGGGGCTGGATGACGGCGGTGAGGCCGAGGATCATGAGGATGTTGAACACATTCGACCCGATCACGTTGCCAATGGCGATGGCGGAGCGGCCCTTATAGGCAGCCACCACGCTGGTAGCCAGCTCGGGCAGCGACGTGCCTCCGGCCACAATGGTGAGGCCGATGACGCTCTGGCGCACCCCGAAGCGGTTGGCCACATAGGTGGCGGAATCGACGAAGAGGTCGCTGCCATAAACCAGGCAGCCCAGTCCGACGACTATCCAGAAAATGTTTCGCAAGAGCTTCGAATAGTCTTTCGGCTTTTCGGCATTCTCCTCCAGCTCCTCTTCAGACGGCATCAGACCGTCTTTCTTGGCCATATGGAAGGTGTAGACCATGAATCCCGCAAAGCCCAGGAGCAGCAGCAGTCCGTCTGAGCGGTTGATCTCGTTACCCCAGAGGTGAGGCGACGCCATGTCGTCGAAGCAGAGTACGAACAGCAGCAGCGAGGCGCCCACGGCAAAGGGGATATCCTTGCGCACGGTAGACTTCTCGACCACCATCGGCGCCACGAGGGCAGAGCAGCCGACAATGAGCGTGGTGTTGAAGATATTCGAGCCGATCACGTTACCTACGGCCATGTCGGGCGTACCCTTCAGGGCCGATGCCAGACTGACGAACAGCTCGGGTGCCGAGGTGCCTGCCGCCACGATCGTCAGACCAATGATGATCTCGGGCACATGCATGCCACGAGCCAGCGAGGAGGCGCCCTCCGTCAAGCGGTCGGCACCCCACAACACGAGCGCCACACCGATAATGATATACACAATATTCAACAACGTCATATTAATAATTCTTTAATACTTCTCTCCTTACTCCTTCTCTCCTTTTCTCAGCTATCTTCTTCATCCCAGTCGTCGTCATCGTCGAAAAACACGCCGAAGTCGCCTTCCAGCGAGGGGCCGACGAAGGCATCCATCGCACGACGATCCTTTTTGGTAGGACGACCCGTACCACGTGCACGATTCACGAAGCCACTGATACGATTCATCTCGAGGAGCTCATACTGGTCGGCCGTCGTCACGTTCTCATAGACTTCTGGCACAAGCTTGGCGCCTACACGCTGCTCGATGGTCTTCAGAATGCGGAACGAATACGTCACAGGGGGCTTCCTCACGCAAACCGTCTCGCCGGCCTTCACCGTATGCGAGGGCTTCACATTGACACCGCCAATGCTCACCCGCCCGTTCTTACAGGCATCGGCCGCGATGGAACGGGTCTTGAAGATCCGCGCCGCCCACAGCCACTTATCGATCCTTGCTACATCAGACATAAAAACAGATTTTATTTCCCCTTTCCCAACTTGTTGAACTGGTTCATCGTGATGTCGATACCCGCAAGAACGAAGCTCTGGATAATCTCCACACCACGGTCGATGGCGGGCTGGAGCGTATGAAGCTCTTCAGCGGAATAGCGACCCAGCACCCAGTCTATCTGCATGCCACGGGGGAAGTCGCTGCCGATGCCCATGCGCAGACGGGCATAGTCCTGACCGATCAGCTGCTGGATATGGCCGAGGCCATTGTGACCGCCGTTGCTGCCACTGGCCTTCAGACGGAACTGTCCTAAGGGCAGGGCCACATCGTCGCTGACAACCAGGAGGCGCTGCTGATCGATATTCTCCTTATTCAGCCAGTAGCGCACGGCATTGCCGCTGAGATTCATAAATGTAGAGGGTTTCAGTAAGAACACTTTACGACCCTTAAGCGACGTCTCGGCCACAAAGCCATAGCGACGGTCTTCAAAATGAATATTGGATGCCTTTGCAAAAGCATCCAATACCATAAACCCTGTATTGTGGCGGGTCATTTCGTATTCGTCACCGACATTACCCAAGCCAACAATCAAGTACTTGTCCATGAACTACTGTAAACTGTAAACAGATTACTCAGCAGTCTCGGTAGCAGCGGCAGAGCGCGATGCACGGGTAGCCTTCACTGAACATACCACCACCTGGGCAGGTGTGGCAATCTCCAGACCCTCGAAATTCAGGTCGGCCACCTTGATGGCCTTACCAAGGGCGAGGTCCGTAACGTCGATCTCCAGCGTCTCGGGAATCTGCTTGTAAGGAGCTGTCACGTTCAGCTGACGAACAGCCTGGCTCAGACGACCACCATCGCGCACACCCTTAGCATGACCTGTCAGCTTCACGGGGATACCAATGGTAATAGCCTTCGTCTCGTTCACCTCGTAGAAGTCGATATGCAGCAGCGCATCCGTCGTAGGATGGAACTGCAGCTCCTTCATCACGGCCTTGTGGGGCTCACCGTCGATGGTCAGGTTGACAACATACACATCGGGAGAATAAACGACCTTACGGAGCTGAGCAGCGGGGATTGCAAAAGCAATAGCCTCGGGGAGACCGTTCTCACCCTTCTTCTCACCGTAAAGATTACAGGGCACGAGACCCTCCTTGCGCAGCTCCTTGGCTGCCTTCTTGCCTGTAGTGGCGCGCTTCTGGCCACTCACACTGAATTCTTTCATAATTGTGTTACTCTAAATTAAGAATTAAATACTTTGCCTAATTCACCATCACACGTTTTTCTTTTGTGCTTTGAGAAAAAGCGGTGCAAAGGTACACATTATTCCTGAAAAGAAAAAAGGAAAGCAAGAAAAAATGAAAAAAAAGCGTATTTTTCTGTCTTTTTCTTGCATATAATCAGATTTTTTCCTACCTTTGCATCAAGAATCAACAAACAAAACATCAAGTGAGATGATTAACAGAGAAATTATCAGAAACAAAATTGTTCAGTTAACCTATGCTTACTATTTAAATGGTAACAAGAACATCGATGCGGCTGAAAAGGAGTTGTTTTTCAGTCTGTCCAAGGCTTATGACCTTTACAACCAGCTATTAGCGCTCATCGTTGCTGTGACCAAGGAAGCCCAGCGCCGGCTTGAAGTGGCACAGGGCAGGGCCAAGCGCGAAGGCACCGAAGAGCCCTCACAGAAGTTTGTATACAACCGCTTTGCCATCCAGCTACAGGAGAACAAGGCGCTCAACGAATTCATCAGCACCCAGAAGACCGACTGGGCCGACACGCCGGCTCCGGCCCGCCTCTTTGAGACCATCGAGAGCAGCGAGATCTACCAGGACTACATGGCATCGGCAGAAGACAGCTACGACGCCGACCGCGAGTTGTGGCGCAAGCTATACAAGACCTTCATCCAGGAGAATCCCGACCTCGACAGCATCCTCGAAGACCAGAGCCTGTACTGGAACGACGACAAGGAGATCGTAGACACCTTCGTGCTGAAGACCATCAAGCGCTTCAAGGAGCAGAATGGGGCGAAGGAGGAGCTGCTGCCCGAGTGGGATAGCGACGAAGAGAAGGAGTTTGCCCGCAAGCTCTTCCGCTCTGCCATCCTCAACGAAGCGGAGTACCAGCACTATATGAACGAGGTATCGCGCAACTGGGATCTCTCACGTCTGGCCTATATGGACATCGTCATCATGCAGATCGCCATCGCTGAGCTGATGACCTTCCCCAACATCCCCGTCAGCGTGACCATCAACGAGTATGTCGACATCGCCAAGCTCTACTCTACGTCGAAGAGCGGCGGCTATATCAACGGCATGCTCGACGCCATCGCCCGCAACCTCATCAAGACCAACCGCCTGATGAAGCACATGGAGCCCCAGAAGAGCAAGGAGGCAGCCCCGAAAGAGAATGTCCCCCAGGGAGCTGTGCCCGTGAAGATGAGGCATCGCAAGCGCATCGTCAGGAAGGGCGGCGACGATGACAAGGAGACAAATGAATGATTAATAATATTATTTAAGGTATAAAAATGACAAACATCGTACTTGCTGCACAGTCAGCACAAGGAGGCGGCATGAGCATGATTATCATGATGGTAGCCATCTTTGCCATTATGTATTTCTTCATGATCAAGCCTCAGCAGAAGAAACAGAAGGAGATTCAGAAGTTCCAGAACGAGCTCACCGAGGGCACGTCTGTCATCACCGGCGGTGGCATCTACGGCACCGTGAAGAGCATCGACCTGGCCAAGAACACCGTCGACGTGAAGATTGCACGCGACGTGGTGATTACCGTCGACAAGGGCTCCGTCTTCAAGGACACCTCCAGCACGCCTCTGCAGCAGAAATAGCCGTCACCCAGCAGTATGACAGTGCGTAGCGTGTGGCGAATCGTCAAGGAATTCCTGTTCACCAAAACGAGCAAGGAGTTCCTGACATTCTTGTTCTTCCTGGCGCTCTCGGGTGTGTTCTGGCTGTCGCTGACGCTCAACGAGACTTATGAGCGCGACTTCACCGTTCCTGTCTCCGTCATCGGCGTTCCCAAGAATGCCGTGCTCACCTCCGACGATGTCGACACCGTGCGGGTCACTATCCGCGACAAGGGCATCGTGCTGATGACCTATGAATACGGCGACGCACTCAAGCACATCGAACTGCCATTCCGCAACTACACCCACAACAACGGCACAGGCCTGATTCCTGCCTCGGAGATACAGAAGCGCATCTATCAGAACCTGGTAAGCAGTTCGAAGATTACGTCCATCAAGCCCGAGAAGATGGAGTTCTACTATAGCTACGGCACGAAGAAGCAAGTGCCTGTACGCTGGAGCGGACGCGTGATCCCCGAAGAGCTCTATTTCATCTCCCGAGTATCCTACACCCCCGACAGCGTCACCATCTTCGCCACAGAAGAAAAGCTCGACAGCATCAGCATGGTCTATACCGAACAGCTCAACTACGTCAATTTCCGCGACACGCTCACCGTGGACTGCAACCTGGCGAAGCTCAAAGGCGTAAAGACGGTGCCCGACCATATCCGTGTCAAGTTCTATACCGACGTGCTGACAGAGGAGCGCATCTCGAACATTCCCATCGTGGGCATCAACCTGCCCGAGGGAAAGGTGCTGCGTACGTTCCCGGCCAAGACGTCCGTCAGTTTCGTGGCTGGCGTCAGCGTCTACCGTAGCCTGAAACCCGAAGATTTCACCATCATTGTCGACTACGACGAGATTCGCCGCAACCCCTCAGAGAAGTGCCGAATTTATCTCAAGGATGTGCCCAGCGGCATCTCACGGGCCAAGCTGGAGACGACAATGGTTGACTACCTCATCGAATCACAGGAATGAAGATCGGAATCACGGGAGGAATCGGAAGCGGCAAGAGCTACGTCTGCCGTCTGCTTGAACAGCGGGGCTACAGCGTCTACGACTGCGACAGCGCCGCCAAGCGACTTATCGTGAGCTCGCCATCAATCCGTCGGCGCCTGACGGCTCTCATTGGTCCGCACACCTATTTCGACGACGGCAGCCTCAACAAGGGTGCCGTAGCAGCCTATCTGCTCGCTTCAGAAGCACACGCCAACGACATCGACCGCATCGTGCATCCCGCCGTCTTCCGCGACTTCATAGAGAGCGGCATCGAGTGGATGGAGAGCGCCATCATCTACGAGTCGGGCATCTACCGCCTGGTAGACCGCGTCATCGTCGTCACCGCACCACAGGAGGTGCGCATCCAAAGGGTGATGGCCCGCGATGGCATCAGCCGCGAGAAAGTGCTCGAGTGGATGAGCCGTCAGATGTCGCAAGAAGAGGTCAGGCAACGGGCCGACTACGAAATCGTCAACGACGGACAGGCAGACCTCCAGCAGCAGCTGGAAGATATTTTAGAATCAATCAACAAGAAATAATACATTTATATGCAACAGACAATTTTAGCCATCTCCGGCAAGCCCGGACTTTACAAGCTCGTTTCACGAGGCAAGAACAACCTCATCGTCGAAGTTCTCGATGCGACTCATCGCCGCATGCCTGCCTTCGCCACAGACCGTATCACATCGCTGGCAGACATTGCCATGTTTACCGAGACCGACGACATTCCCCTGATGGACGTGCTCGAGAACATGAAAACGCTTGAGCAGGGAGCCAAGGCGAAGATCGACCCCAAGAAGGCGTCGAGCAAGGAGTTGCAGGACTACTTCACCAGCGTGCTTCCCGAATGGGACCGCGACCGTGTACACGTGAGCGACATCAAGAAGCTCATCTCCTGGTACAATATCCTCGTCGAGGCTGGCATCACCGACTTCAAGGAAGAGATGCAGCCCACCGAGGGCGACAACATCGACGATCGCAAGACTCAGGAGTAGTCAGCCTACCTCTCCACGCATACACAAAGCGGGGCATTCTCATCAGAACGCCCCGCTTTTTATGTTTGAAAACCTATTCAGAACTTTGCCATCTTGATGGCTACCACCGCACACTCATCACCCTTGTTGCCCAGTCGCCCGCCTGCACGGTCCTTGGCCTGTTGGAGATCGTTGGTAGTCAGCAAGCCAAACACGACAGGGATGCTGCTCGTAGCATTCAGACGGGCGATGCCCTCAGTCACACCCTGACAGATGTAGTCGAAATGAGGTGTCTCGCCCCGTATCACACTACCTAAGATAATCACAGCGTCGTAGCCGTCGTTGAGTGTCATCTGATGCGCACCATAGATAAGCTCGAAGGAGCCCGGCACCGTCTTCACATGGATGTTCTCGGGCAGTGCGCCATGCTTCTCCAGCGTCGACACACAACCGTCGAGCAGTGCCCCAGTAATCTCTGGGTTCCACTCAGCCACGACCACGCCAAAGATCATATTCGACGCATCAGGCACCTGAGCCGCGTTATAGTCCGAAAGATTCTTCGTTGCCATCCGTAAACAGTAAACTACTTAACACGCTCGATATAGGCGTCGATGGTCTGATAAGCCATCGAGTTAAAGTATTTCTCCTTCACGGTCTGATACAGTTTCAGGGCATCGTCTTTCTTACCCTGACTCTCCAGAATCTCACCTGCCTGGATGAGGAAGGTGGGCGAGAGCGAGTTGTTGTCGGCCTTCTCGGCAGCCTTCTTCAGCGTCTCCACAGCCTTGTCAAGCTGGTTCTGATGAGCATATGCATTTCCCAGCGCACCGAGGGCAGCAGGCGATACCATCTGGTCGTCGGCACCGTCGTAGCTCTCCAAATACTTCACGGCCTCATCCCAGTTGCCAAGCTGCGCATTGCAGAGTCCGGCATAGAGGTTTGCAAGGTTCCCGGCAGCGGTGCTGCTATAGTCGCTGGCCAGTGCCACGAAGCCCTTGTAGCCCGTGCTGTCACCCTTAAGGGCTTTTTCAAACTGTCCCTGAGCGAAATACTCCTGCCCCTTGGCAATAGCCGTCGAAGCCTTCTGTTCGTTGGGTCCAGAGACATAGGTCTTGTAAAGTACGACTCCCGCAATAATGACTATCAGAGCCACCACAGCGCAGATGACGGCCTTCTTGTACTTCAAGAAGAAGGCCTCACTTTTGTTCAGGGTCTCCTCCATCGTAGGAGCAGCCTGAGATTGATTGTTTGTTGTTGCCATTATACTAATATGTTTTAATTTTCGAAAATCGGCTGCAAAGTTACTAATTTTTCCCGAAACGCCAAAATATTTATAAAGATATTTAAGTTTCGCATGTTCCATCTGGCTGCGGATGATAAAAACTCAAATAAATTTGGTTATTTACCCGCTTATTCGTACCTTTGCACAATGATTTTACAGAAACTGTCGCTCATCAACTATAAGAATATCCGTGAGGCCACACTCGACCTCTCGCCGAAGATCAACTGTATGATTGGCAGTAACGGCGTGGGCAAGACCAACGTGCTCGATGCCGTCTACCTCCTTTCTTTCTGCCATTCGGCTACCAACCCTATCGACTCCAGCCTCATCCGCCATGGTGAGGATTTCTTCATGCTCGAAGGGAAATATTCATGGAAGGATGAGTCCGACTCCACAACCATTTCCTGCGGCATGAAACGCGGTTCGAAGAAGCATTTCCGGCGCGACAAGAAGGAGTACCGCCGCCTCTCCGAGCATATCGGCCTCATCCCCCTGGTGATGGTATCGCCTGCCGACACCTTCCTCATCGATGGCGGCAGCGAGGAACGACGCAGGCTCATGGACCTCGTCATCTCGCAGTACGACCGCGCCTATATGGAGTCTGTCGGCCGTTACAACAAGGCGTTGCAGCAGCGCAACACCATGCTCAAGCAAGAGGAAGAACCCGACGCTGAAGTGCTCAGCCTCTGGGAGGAGCAGATGGCATACGAGGGCGAGCGCATCTTCCTGCGCCGCAAGGCCTTCGTCAGCGAGCTCATACCCATCTTCCAGCGTTACTACGAGCACATCTCCGGCGGTAGCGAACAGGTGGCCATCGACTATGTGTCCCACTGTCAGCGCGGCCCGCTGCTGGAAGTCATCCAGCGCGACCGACAGAAAGACCGCATCATGGGCTACTCTCTTCACGGCGTCCACCGCGACGACCTCGTGTTCACCCTCGGTGGCCATCCCATCCGGCGCGAAGGCAGCCAAGGTCAGCACAAGACGTTCGTCGTCGCCCTGAAACTCGCCCAGTTCGACTTCCTGCGCCGCACCAACGGCGGCACCACCCCAATCCTATTGCTCGACGACATCTTCGACAAGCTCGATGCCAACCGCGTAGAGCAGATTGTATCGCTCGTGGCCAGCGAGGAGTTCGGCCAGATATTCATCACCGACACCAACCGCGAGCACCTCGACAAGATTCTCGCCGCCTCATCTCATGACTACAAGATCTTCCAGATTGACGATGGTGAAGTAACGCCTCTTCCCCACCACCCTTAGAGTAATCATCTGTAAACTGTAAACTGTAAACCGTAAACTGTAAACTGTAAACAACAGAAAAAAATGTTCAGGCGCAACAGCATTCTCATCCGAGAGATTATCCTGAAGAATCTCCGCGAGCAGGGCCTCGAGACCCCACTGCTCCAGAAGCGCCTTGTCGACGCGTGGCCAGTAGTCATGGGCGAAGCCATTGCCGCCCTCACCGTCAACTGCTACATTCGCAACCAGACGCTCTTCGTCCACCTCTCCAATCCCGCCCTGCGGATGGAGCTGTCGATGCAGCGCCAGGATATCGTGCGCCGCCTCAACGAACACGTCGGCAATCAGGTGATTGCCGACGTGAGGTTCCATTAGCCCCCCGTTCCTCGCTGCGGAACAGAGCAACAAAATATCCTTAGTAAGAAAAATCCGTCTTCTCTACACCATAGCCATAGATGGTCTTGAAGTCGTCGCGCATCGAGATGACGTAGTAGCCCGCCTCGCGCCACTGCTCGCCCAGCGTCAGCGCCTTTTCCCTGTTAGCGTGGTCTCTGACATCATCGTCGGCGATGAGCATGAAGGCAGCCGACTTGTGGGGACTGCTCAGACAGTAGTTATGCATCGAGCAGTCACCACCGCTATTGCCGAACGACAGCACGGGCACCTTACCGATCTCCTGACTGATCTGCAGCACTTTATTCGTCTTCAGGTTCTTGATAATCAACTCGTCGGTCCTTACCAGACTCTCTTCCTTACCCATCGTATAGTTCACACCGGCAGCCTCACCCTGACCTGTCGACTGCAGCTTAACATCCATACCGATTACACGGCTCGGACTGATACCAAGCGGCTCCACCAGGGCCCTACAGATGAATCGGTCAGACCCCGATACCACATAGAACGTGAAACCGTTGGCCTTCAGATAGTCGAACACCTGCAGCATGGGCTTATAGAAGCTCTCGCCATAGGTCATGCCCGAGAACCCGTTCACCTTCGTGGCGGCATAAGCCTTCACGTAAGCGTCGAACTCGGCCAGCGTCATGCCCGCATAGGCCTTTGCAGCAGCCAGGGCGTGCTTCATGTCGAAGTGGTCGGGCAGCTTCTTTCCTTCTCTCACGAAGTCCCTGATATCCTGTGCAGCCTCCTTCACGTCGTCGGGAGCCTGATCCTTGTATGTCGGGTCGTCGAGGGCACGATACTCCAGGAGATTATACTCAAAGTAGGTCGGATAGAGCTCACCCACGAACGTACCGTCCATGTCGAACGTGGCGATACGGTCTTCCTCCTTGATGAAGTTTGGCGAACTGGGGTTTGTCACGTCCTTCACATAATCCTGCAGGGCCGTCAGCGCCTCACAGCTGTTCCAGAGCGAGAAATCACTGTCCGTTGACGAAGTGACAGGTGTCAGCGGATTCTCTGGTGGCACCAGAGGCACCACGGGCTTATCGTTCTTCGAGCACGACGTAAACGTAGCCTGACCGCAGACGAGGGTGGCGGCCAGCACCCAGTAAAGAATCTTTTTCATCTTAGTCATATAGTTAAATTGTTTGCTTTTACTGATGCAAAGATACAGAATAATCGTGAAACGCACAAGCGTTTGGGGAATTATTTAACAAATGATGCTATCGACAGGGATATCATTGACATCGACAGGAACGGAAGAAACTTTCTGGAAATCGAAGCAGACGCCCAACAGCAGAGGATACGAACTGGAGGCTGGCTCCATTGAGCGAAGGAAACGATCATAATAGCCTCGGCCACGGCCTAAACGATGGCCCGCGTCATCAAAGGCGATGCCTGGGACCAAGACCACGTCAATGCTGGCATAGTCGGTAAAGGACTCGCCCACGGGCTCCATAATACCAAAGGCTCCTTCCTGAAGGTCGTGAGAACCCGTATAGCGACGGAGTTCCATGTGGGTAGCATCCAAGACCTTTGGCAGAAGAACGGTCTTGCCTTCGGCTACGAGATCATCGATAAAGTGGTGAGTACAAACCTCGTCAGGCAGGGAATAGTAAGCCATTATGGTCTGTGACTCCTTCACACGTTCACTCAGGCGAGCAATGACGGGCAGCGACAACTGTTCTAACTGAGCAGGAGTGTACTGCTGCTTCAACTGCCGGATATGCTTTCGAAGTTTCTCCTTAGCCACAGATAATCATTTGACCATGAATGCTACCTTCTGTCCCTGCTCGGCAACGGGTGCCGGCTGGGGGAAGGCATTACCCTCACGGAAGAGGCGGAGCGTCTCACGGATGGCCGGATCGTCGCGGTTGAGGTACTCTGTCCAAGCCTGTTCGTTGAGCATATTGTAGATGATACGGCTATGGACGTAACGCTCCAAGAGCTTGCGTGACTTCTGAATCATGAGATTACGACGCTTCAGGCCATTCTTGTCGGCATAGACGACAAACTGTTCGAGCACATTCTGGCTCTTCAGGTAACGGTCTAACTCTTGCTCGTCGTCCATCTTGCTCAGACGGGCACGATTCTCGTCGGTATAGATATAAGCGAACTGCAGGATAAGTCCGGTCATCGAGGCTTCCTTGTAGTAAGAGGTCATGCCGATGGTGTCTTCAGGGATGAAGATGTCGGGCGTGATACCTCCTCCGCCATAGACCACACGCCCCTTGACAGTGTGATATTCGGGACCGGTATGACGGATGCTGTCTTGCGAGAAGAACTCTCCGTGCTGGTAGCGCTCCAGCCAGTCGCTCTCGTACTTCTCACCGTCGCTGTAGGGCTTCTGGATGCAACGTCCCGAGGGAGTGTAGTAGCGGGCGATGGTGAGGCGGATCATGGAGTGGTCGGAGAACTCCATGGGCTTCTGCACGAGGCCTTTGCCGAAGGAGCGACGCCCCACGATGGTGCCGCGGTCGTTGTCCTGTATGGCACCAGCAAGAATCTCAGAGGCAGAGGCAGAGCCCTCGTCGACGAGGACGACCAATGGGATGTGCTGATAGGAGCCCCGACCGTCGGAGCGGTACTCCTGACGCGGATAACGGCGGCCCTCGGTATAGACGATGAGCTGATCTTTGGAGAGGAACTCGTTGGCTATCTGTACGGCCGACTCAAGGTAGCCGCCCGTGTTGCTGCGCAGGTCGATGACAAGGTTAGAGAAAGACTGCTGTGCGAGCTGCGCCAGCGCGATGATCAACTCGGGATAGGTATTCTCACCGAAGTTGCGAATCTTGATATAACCCGTCTCATCGTCGAGCATATAGCTGCAGGTGACGCTCTTCGTGGGAATCTCGCCACGAGTAACTGTAATGTGGCGCACGCTCTTCTCGCCGTAGCGGATGATGCCGAGCTTCACCTTTGTGTCCTTCGGGCCTTTCAGACGGTGCATCGCCTCCTCGTTGGTAACCTTCTTGCCTACGAAGACAGAGTCGTCAACCTCAACGATCTTGTCACCCGCAAGAACGCCCGCACGCTCAGCTGGACCGTTGCCGATGACATTCTGCACACGGATGGTGTCTTGGCGGATGGTGAACTCGATGCCAATGCCGGAGAACGAGCCACGCAGGTCGTCATTTGCTATTTCGCCCTCACGGGCTGTGATATACACCGAGTGGGGGTCGAGCTCGCTGAGAATCTGGGGCATAGCCTTCTCCACGATATCGTTCACATTGACGGTATCGACATATTGGTCTTCGATGATATGCAACAGGTTGTTGAGTTTGTTGCCGCTGGTGTTGATGATGTTCAGACGGTTGCCAGAGAAATGGTTGGCATAGAACGTGCCGATGAGGATGCCTGCAACGACACCCATCGCTATCCATAGCGGCATGAATCGGTTCGACTTTTTCATATAGTCCTACTTTTTTCCTTTTTTACACTTCCATAAAAATCACCTCGATGCCGGCACGACGCAAGAGGTCGATGCCATCGGTGAGACGGTACTGCTCGCCATAGACCACACGGCGGATGCCTGCCTGGATGATGAGCTTGGCGCACTCGATGCAGGGCGAGGCTGTGATGTAGATCGTGGCGCCGTCACTGTTGTTCGACGAGCGGGCGAGCTTTGTGATGGCATTGGCCTCGGCATGAAGCACATAGGGCTTGGTGATGTTGTTATCGTCCTCACACACGTTCTCGAAGCCACTCGGCGTACCGTTGTAGCCATCGCTGATAATCATCTTGTCTTTCACCACCAGCGCACCAACCTGACGGCGCACGCAGTAGGAGTTCTCGGCCCAGATCTTCGCCATGCGGAGATAGCGCTCATCGAGTTTTTGTTGCTTTGATTCCATTTCGCTTGAGTAATGCGTCAATGGTGGGCTCGCCACCCTTGAACCGTTTATATAATGTCATGGGATTCTCTGTGCCCCCTTTCGACAGGATACAGTCGCGGAAGCGCTGGGCTGTGGAGGGGTTGAAGATACCCTCGCGCTTGAACACGGCGAAAGCGTCGGCATCGAGCACCTCAGCCCACTTGTAGCTGTAGTAGCCCGCTGCATAGCCGCCAGCCATGATGTGTGAGAACTGCACGGTCATACAGGTGTCGGGCAGCTGCGGCAGCACCATCGCCTTCGCCCAGGCTTGCTTCTCGAAGGGGATGATATCGTCGGTAAACGCTGTCTTCTTCGTATAGTAGGCCATATCGAGCAGTCCGAAGCTCACCTGCCGCATGCAAGCATAGGCCACGTTGAAATTACGGCTGCGCACGATGCGGCCGATGAGTTCGTCGGGCAGAGGCTCACCTGTCTGGTAATGGTAGGCGAAGGTGCGGAGGAACTCTTTCTCGATAGCGAAGTTCTCCATGAACTGCGAGGGCAGCTCGACGAAATCCCACCACACGCTGGTGCCGCTGAGACTCTCGAAACGGGTGTTGGCAAACATGCCGTGAAGCGAGTGGCCAAACTCGTGGAGGAAAGTCTCCACCTCTCCCAACGTGAGCAGCGCAGGCTTCTCGGCAGTGGGCTTCGTAAGGTTCATCACCACACTCACATGGGGTCGCACATTCTTCATGTTATCGGGGCCGAAGGGCTTCCGTACATCGAGGCGTTCCATCCACTGACCCTGATACTCCGTCATCCACGCCCCACCCTGCTTGCCCTTGCGCGGATGGAAGTCGGCATAGAAGACGGCGAGATAAGAGCCGTCGCGGTCGAACACCTCATAGGCCTTCACATCGGGGTGATAGACGGGGATGTCCTTGTTTTCCCTGAAGGTGATGCCATAGAGACGGTTAGCGAGCCCGAAGACACCGTCGATGACCTTCGACAGCTCGAAATAGGGTCGCAGCATCTCGGCATCGAGATTATAGCGCTGTAGCTGCAGCTTATGGGAGTAGTAAGAGAAGTCCCAGGGCTCAAGTTTAAAATCCCTGCCCTCCAGTTTCTGTGCCATCTTCTCGATAGCAGCCACCTCTTTCTGAGCTGTCGGCTTATAGGCAGCGATGAGGTCGTTGAAGAGCTTATATACATTGCGCACGTTGCCCGCCATACGGTGTTTCAGCACATAATCGGCATAGGTCTTGTAGCCCAGCAACTGAGCCAGTTCGCGACGGATATTGATGAGCCTGCGGCATATCTCGAGGTTGTTCTCGCTATTGTCGTGGATGCACTCGGTATTCTTGGCCATATAGAGCTTTTCGCGCAGGTCGCGACGAGTGCTATAGGTCATGAAAGGCGAATAAGAGGGTGTGTCGAGTGTGATCACCCAGCCTTCGAGGCCTTGCTCGCTGGCAGCCTGTGCCGCTGCCTCACGCGCTGTGTCTGGCAGACCGTCGAGATCAGCTTCATCTGTGAGGTGAAGGGTGAAGGCCTTGTTCTCCTTCAGCAGGTTCTGCGAGAACTGCAGACCGAGCATCGAGGCTTCTTCTGTGAGTTGTCGTAGACGTTCCTTGCCTGCTGCATCGAGCAGGGCACCACTACGCACAAAGCCGTCGTAACAGTTGTCGAGCAGCATTTTCTCCTCGGGTGTCAGCCTGCGATGATGCTGGTGAACATACCTGATACGCTCAAAGAGACGCTCGTTCAGACGGATGTCGTTGGCATGCTTCGTCAGCAGCGGACTCATCTTCTGCGCCAAAGCGTCCATCTCGTCGTTTGTCTCTGCCGAAAGGAGGTTGAAGAACACACTGCTCACACGCGACAGCAGGTCGTAGTAGCCGCTACCGTCTTTTTCGTCGTCGACATTGATGATCGTATTATCGAAAGTAGGTTTTGCGGGGTTGTTGACGAGCTTGTCGATCTGCTCGTCCTCACGACGGATGCCCTCCAGCATGGCCTCCTCGAAGTCAGCCAGCGTGATACGGTCGAAAGGAGCCGTATCGTGAGGCGTGCCATAGGGCTGGAAGAATGGGTTCTGTCTCTTATTCTCGTCTGTCATACGCATTGTTTTGTTTTTAAGATGCAAAAATACTAAAAAAGCTACAGATTACACAGATTATCGCTGATATTTTAAATAATTTTACATCAGCAGGCGCTCCATCTGCGGAATTTCTATCCTGCCACGATGCAATACAATCAGTCCGCTGGCCTGCATACGGTTCAGCACATGCGACACGTTCAGACGGCGGTCGTTCACCTCTTCTGCCAGTCGCTCCATCAGGATATAGAAGGTCTTTGGCCCGAAAGGTTGGAGCGTATGCTGCACGAAGAAGCGCACGATACGGCCCTGAAGGGTCTCAGGGCAGTGCTGCCACTGGGCCTGTATCAGCTTCTGCGACTGTGTAGCGAGGTGGTTCATCAGGTTCAGGCGAAACACCAGGAAATCCTCCGTGAGCCGCAGCACCTCTTCTTTTTCGAGCGTAAGGAAATTGGAATCCGTCAGTGCATAGAAGCTGTGGGTGTAGCGCTGGTGATAGCCGAAGATTGCCTCCTGTTGGAGGATATAGGGCGACGACATCTGCTCGACGACGGAATAGCGGTTATCGTCGCTGGGTGTAACGGTGCGGAGCGTTCCGTTGATGAGGAAGCAGAGGTTGACACAGGGGGCACCCGCCTGGATGACCTGACGGCCAGCAGCCACCTTATGGAATCCGAAACGAATATGACCAGCCACTATCTCCAGATCGTCACGGCTCATGCCCTGAAACAAAGGGAACTGGAGCAGTCTGTCGTATATCTGAAGGGTGGCCACTATTCTTCGATTTTATGACGCAGGGATGGAGAGAACCACACGGCAAGATCGCCCTGCCCGTCGTCGTAGATGAGGTAGGCCATCAGCTCTGGGTGACGTTCGAGCAGCTGCTGGGCACGTTGGCGACCCATCACCATGAACGAGGTAGCATAGGCATCGGCGAGGGCACAACTCGACGTAAGCACAGTGGCAGAGAGCAGGCTGTGCTGCACGGGATAGCCCGTCTTGGGGTCGATGGTATGGGCATAGCGGCGACCATTCTTATAATAGAAATTACGATAGTTACCGCTTGTGGCCATCGCCTTGTCGGTGACATTGAGGATGGTCTGCAGCTCATGACCCGTGCTCAACGAGTCGTCAGTAGGCTTCACAACTCCCACCCGCCAAGGCAGGCGCTGGGCATTGACGCCACAGGTGACAACCTCGCCGCCAATCTCAACCATGAAATTCTGTACACCACGATCACGCAGCAGACGAGCCACGACATCCACGCCAAAGCCCTTGGCGATGGCAGAACAGTCGAGCATGATGCGGGGATCTTGCTTGTGTACCCTGCCGTTTCTGAGGGTCACCTTCTCGTAGCCGATAATCTGTCGCAGACTGTCTACCTGTCGAGGGGTAGGCATCTGCTCATGCTTGAAGCCGAAGCCCCACGCATTGACCAATGGTGCCACCGTGATATCGAAGGCGCCCTCCGTCTGGCGCGACACGTCCATCGACTGATTGAATACCTCGACGAAATAGGGATCGAGCACCACCTCACGATTCTCATTGACGGCTGTAATCACCGACTCTTTGTTAAAGGGCGACAACGAATGATCTACCTTCTTCAGTTCGGCACGAATGGATGCAGTCAGGTCGGAGTCACACTGATAGACAATCTTATAGGTCGTGCCAAACACGAAGTCTGTCACCTGACGGTAAGGCATCGAGCGTTGATGACTGATAATGAGCACCGTACCCACAATCAGCAGCGCAAGGAATGGCAGCTGCCAGATAAGTTTCTTCTTCCGTTTCTCGTCCATGAGGCTCAGATATCTATGATGACATTAAAAGTGCCGCCCAACTTTGTATCGTAGGTGCCGAAACCAGGCACATACCAGGTCTTATCGAGCGGGGCATCCTCGGAATGGGCCAGACGCTGCTTGTAGCGCACACTCCACCCAAGATGGAGCGGACCGAAAATCTTGGCATCGACGCCCACCACAATCTCAGCCCAGTGGTATTTGCAGGCGGCATCTTTTATGCCATAGCCCGCATCCCACTTCCAGTAGGGATCGACAAAGTCGGGACGCGCAATGTCTACCTTATACGACGTGAAGCCATAACGCAGACCCACGTAGAGACGGTTAGGGCCATGCTTGTCCTTCAGCATGTTCTTGTCGATACCTATCTTAAAATAGGGGGCAGAGGTACTATAGTACACCCGCGTCACCTCATCGTCGTGGGTTGCCTTACCGATACCTGCCTCCACAATGGGGAACCACTCGTCGTGAAGGTTCACCCGCAGCGCTCCCTCATACTGACCGTAGTCGGACAACATCTTCATGGCAGCACCTACTACATCGAAAGAAACGGCAAAGCCACGAAACAGCGGGATGGAGTCTTTCTGGATAGAGAAGAACTTCGCCTGAGCCTGAACACCCGTTGCCGCCAATAGCAACAACAGACTAATCGCTGACTTTCGGATAGAGAAGGACATGTACGGTTTGATCGTCATTGGTAACAGAGGGGTTTACGATGACAGCAGAATCCAGCACATTATGTGTGTGGCGGATTGATGTCAACGTGTGGAAGAAACTGGCATTACAGTCGACAGACTCGAAATGAGGGTAATCGTCTTTCTTGATCCAGACGGTGTCGGTCATGTGCAGGCTACCGTTGTCAAAATGGAACACGAGCTCATCTTCGGGATGAGAATAGCTGATGGGCAGATGGAACTTGGAGATGCCGTCGCCCTGATTAAAGATAAGCGTATCGGTGCCATCTTTGCGCTTCGTCACAACATTCAGGGTATCCATCAGCTTCAGCGAGTCGCCTGTGCTGCTGGTGAACTGATAACGGGTGCGCACAAGGCTGTTCACCGAGCAGTCGATACTCGAACATGATATAAAGAGGTAAGAGCCCAGAGGTGAGAGGAAAGAGATAAGCCCCGCCACCATCATCACGACCATCTTATGCCTCATATTTCTTATATTCATCATACTTCTCTGAACTCTCCGATTATTTATCTCTCACCTTATTAATATATATATATTATATCTTCTCTTCAATCTGATAGTCGTTGCGACCGCTCGACGAACGACTGATAAGGTCGCCCAAGAATCCTGTGAGGAATAGCTGCGTGCCAATCATCATCATCGTAAGGGCGATATAGAAATAAGGGGAGTCTGTCACTAAGCGCTGGGGGATATTGTTGGCCAGGCACCACAGCTTGTCGGCGCCAATGATGAAGGCGGCAATAAAACCGATAAGGAACATGATTGTGCCCAGGAAGCCGAACACATGCATTGGCTTCTTGCCAAAGGTGCTGAGAAACCACAGTGTCAGCAAGTCGAGATAGCCGTTGACAAAACGGTTCAGGCCCATAAACTTCGACGAGCCATACTTGCGGGCCTGATGGTGCACCACCTTCTCGCCGATCTTATCGAAGCCTGCATTCTTGGCCAGATAAGGGATATAGCGATGCATCTCGCCATACACCTCAATATTCTTCACCACCGCCAAGCGATAGGCTTTCAGACCGCAGTTGAAGTCGTGCAGGTTCTTGATACCACTGATCTTACGTGCTGTTGCATTGAACAGCTTCGTGGGCAGGGTCTTCGACAGCGGGTCGTAGCGCTTCTGCTTGTAGCCGCTCACAAGGTCGTAGCCATCCTCCTTGATCATACGGTAGAGCTCGGGTATCTCGTCTGGAGAGTCTTGAAGGTCGGCATCCATCGTAATCACCACATCGCCCTGAGCTTGCTCGAAACCACAATACAGGGCAGGACTCTTGCCGTAGTTACGACGGAACTTGATGCCCCTGACGTGGTCAGTGCGCTGACTGAGGTCGGTAATCACCTGCCACGACCCGTCGGTAGAGCCATCGTTAACGAATATCACCTCATAGCTGAATCCATTTGCCTGCATCACTCGCTCTATCCAGGCGTAAAGCTCTGGCAGAGACTCTGCTTCATTATAAAGAGGTATTACTACTGATATATCCATCTTATTTTGTTTACTTTTTACAGTTTCACCTTTTCCCGCTGCATCACCAGGCCGATGGGCACACCAACGATGAAGCCGATAATGATGTTCACCGTCAGAATGTTCAGCGCATAGTCTATCGGACGGATGTTGGCCATCTCTGAAAGACCTTCTTCCACCATCTGCGACATGCCGTACTGGCTGATAATCTGCTTTCCTTCCTCAGAGCTCATCATCCGTGAGAAAGAGCTCATCAGGTAACCGTTATCAATATAGGCGAAATAGAGGAACTGCACCACTGCCAACAGAACGGCGGCATAGAAGAACACGAAGATCGTATAGGCATAGCTGCGACGGAAGGAGATCAGCCCCTCCCTACCCTCATCTCGGAACTTCCGCAGACGACCTGCCACAAAGAATGGCGTCATAATGGCGAGCCCTATGGCTAACATTCCCAACATCTGGTTTGTGATGCCCATGATGTAGCAGACGAAACTTGCCGTCCACAGCAGGGCGAGGAAAAAACCGTCCTGACGGGCGTATGCTTTTAATTGGATGTATTCTGGAGCGGTCATTATTTAACAATTATCACTTTCAGCCTGCAAAATTACACTTTTTCCTGCACATAACGAGCCCTTTCACTCAAAAAATAGTTAAAATGCAAAACTTTTCACTTTTCACTTTTCACTTTTCACTTTTTTGTTGTACCTTTGCACCCGCTAAGCAAAAATGGGCAGTCCTGTACGGCCAGCTCCCTTTGAATCCCCCAGGGTGGGAACACAGCAAGGGTATTAGGTCGTAGCGGCGCGATGCAGGTAGCTGCCCACCCGCCTCTTTAGCTCAGTTGGCCAGAGCACGTGATTTGTAATCTCGGGGTCGTTGGTTCGAATCCGACAAGAGGCTCTAACTTTATCACTATGAACAGAAAAGTTTTATTCTTACTGGCAAGTCTGCTACTCTGCGCTACAATGGTCGGCGCCCAAGAGAAAAGTGATCTCCACAAGCGCGCCGAGGCCGTTGACCCGAAAGAACACATCGCAACAGCAAGGTCGCTGTACATCCACGCCTTCAACGACTACTACAATCGTGGTCAGATGCGTCTGGGTGTAGAGTGCGCCACCAAAGCTGCATCACTCTACTACTCAAGAGAAAACTACTATAAGGAGGCTTTCGACCTGCTCCGACGCGCTGATGATGCCATCAACGCCTCTGACAAAGACTCGCAGGCAGACAAGGCCGCCATGCACTACCTATGTACCAAGGAACGCCTTCAGATGTATATCAAGCTCAGAAAGAGCGAGAGCGCCAAGGACCAGCTGAATATCCTTGAGAGCCTGGCCAACCAGACTGGCAATGACGACGTGAAGAACGACCTGCTCTACACCAAGGCCATCTATTACTATACCTTCGGCATGAACGCACAGGGTAACGCCGTCTTCAAGGAAATGGCCGACAAGCTGACTGCCAGCAAGGAGTATGACAAGGTAGACGAAGTGTACCAGACACTCATTGCCAACGGACGCAAGAGCAACAATGCCAACATGGTGGCACAGTCGTACAGCAACTACCTCGCCTGGAAAGACTCCACCAACGCCTTGAAGCATGCCGACGAGATCGGTGCACTGAAGAAGCAGATTGCCGACAACGAGGCAACCATCGCCGACAAGGACAGCTCGCTCACCACGCGCTGGGTGTTCATCATAGGGCTCTGCATCCTCGCGGCAGCACTCGCAGCAGCATTGGTCGTGGGAGCCATCGTCCTCATGCGATATATCCTGCTCGACCGCAAACAGAAGAAGACCATCCGACTGGCCAACGAGAGCAACGCCCTGAAAGCAAAGTTCATCAGCAACATCTCTGCCCAGCTGGAGCCAACCTTCAAGAAGCTCGACAGCCGCCAGCCTGAGGTGAAAGCACTGCTCGAATTCTCTAATCACATCCAGACCCTGTCTGAACTGGAGAACAACGATGCCGAGATAGAACTTGAGGACACATCCATACCGCAGTATTGCCAGAGCCTCATAGACCAAATACGCGACAAGGTAAAGAGCGACGTCAATCTCACTGTCAACGCCTCAAACATGAGTGCCAAGATCAACAAGGAGTACGTCACGCATATCCTGCTCCACCTGCTCAGCAACGCCGCCATTTACACCCCTGCAGGAGGAAGCATCAGCCTCGACTTCAAGAAGCGCGGCCCACATGCCTACCAGTTCCTCGTCTCAGACACGGGCTGCGGCATCCCCGAGGAGAAGCGTGAAGACATCTTCAAGCCTTTCCGCGAGATACGCGACCTGACCACTGGCGACGGCCTCGGACTGCCCATCTGCAAACAGATGGCCCTGAAGATGAACGGCGACCTCGACATCGATCCGAAGTTCACCAAAGGCACCCGCTTCGTCCTCGACCTCCACGCATAGCCTACCCCCCATACAAAGGCTACCGGGATAGACAACTGTCCTGACAACGCCTGCCGGCTTTAAGTCGGTAATATTTCTATATACCTTTTACAATCAAAATGAAGCAAAACAAACTATGGACGCTTGCCGCCATCCTCACCATCTGCGGCACAAACGTATTTACATCATGTACGCCGGACAACGGCGACAACCCAGTTGCGCCGACTGACGAAGTGGAGTTGCAACTGCAGAAAATGACGCTACGCGAGAAGGTGGGACAATTGTTCTACGTACGCCCCGAGTGCCTCGACACCACCATTCATTTCAATCAATCCGGCGGCATCGACACCAGTACGGATGACATCAGGGTCATCAAACTGCAGGCCGTCAACGCCACGATGAAGGGAGTAAATGAGAAGTACCCCGTGGGCGGCATCATTCTTTATGCCCACAACATCGAGGACGAGGCACAACTCACGGCCTTTACCTCACAGATACGCGCCCTAAAAGGCTCACCATTGCTCTGCATCGACGAAGAGGGAGGCCGTGTAGCCCGCATCGGCAACAACGCGAACTTCAATGTAGAGAAGTTTGAGTCGATGGGGGCCATCGGTGCCACAGGCGACCCGCGGAATGCCTACTACTGCGGCAACACCATTGGTACATATCTGCACCGCTACGGATTCGACATCGACTTTGCCCCCGTGGCAGACGTGAACACCAATCCCGAGAACATCGTCATCGGTGCCCGTGCCTTCAGCGACGACCCAGAGGAGGCCGCGCTGATGGTGACGAACTATCTGCAGGGACTGAAGGATGCCGGCGTGGCGGGCTGCATCAAGCACTTCCCGGGTCATGGCGACACCAAGGCCGACACACACTTCGGCTATGCACAGAGCCTGAAGACGTGGGATGAGATGATGGATTGCGAGATGGTGCCCTTCAAGGCTGGCATCCAGTGGGGCACGCAGTTGGTGATGACGGCCCATATCGCCGCTCCTAACGTCACTGGCTCTGACATCCCCGCTACCATGTCGTCAGTCATCCTACAGGACAAGTTGCGCGGCGAACTGGGCTACCAGAACATCATCATCACCGACGCTATGGAGATGGGAGCCATTACCCAGCAATACACCAATGCCGAGGCTACCGTGGGCACAATACAGGCTGGTGCCGATATCGTGCTTGGCCCACTAAACTTCGTTGAAGCCTTCGATGCCGTGGTCAAAGCTGTGGAAGATGGAACGCTCACCGAACAGCGCATCGATCAGAGTGTACGCCGCATCCTGAGACTGAAGAAGCATATCCAGCATTTTGGACTGACAGGATACAGAAAGGATCCAACCTTTATGCAAAGATAATTATAATCTTATCATAAAGCAAGGATTCAATTAGTCTTTTAACTCTATTTATGCTGTAAGTTACAGACGTTCGCGCTCGCTCTTTGTAGCATAGCCACCCCTATAACGGTTTTTGGTGGCAGGTCACTTGTCAAATTCCATTTGAGTTATAAGTGGCCGCCATTTTGATTCGTCAATTCCGATTTCATTATCGCTGATGCAAACCGTGTGTTATGGGTTCCAATTCTCCCATTGCGATACGGCACGTTGATGCCCGCCACTTTGTGTCGCTATCTTCTCTCTGATTTCCCTCATCTTCCTTTGGATACTACGAACCTCTTGTTTGTCAACAGGTGTAGAATTGCTCAATCTGATCAGTTGAGACTCATAGCTGCTGTACGAACGCTCAAGACTGCTCCAGTTAGCATGATTCGCTCCTGAGGACTTCTTTGAAGAGCCAGAAGTTTCCTTGGCAGATCCTGTCCCACTGGAATTGTAACTTGTAGATTCACTTTGAACATCTGAGGAATTCGACGATAAAGCATTTCCAACGGCATAGAGAGTTTCTCCTAAGGTTGCTAAATTGCTTAATATACGATTCCATTTTTCACTGCGTTCTTTCTTAGCTAATATTTTGCTACGACGAACCATATTTTGAGTCTGTTCTGCAGACTCCATCAGTTCAGCGGTTGCCTCATGTATATCTGGGGGACAGTCATCTCTATATAATACATAACGAAAATTCTCTAGAGCTTTACTTGGAGTACCTGAACGATAATAACTATAACCTCTGTAAAAATATGCCAAAGCAGTTGGCTCTTCTTTAATAAGTTTATCACACAATTCTATAGTCTTTTTATATTGATTATCTTGTAAGTATTCACTTGCTTTTTTTAGTTTCTCTATCCCCGAAGAAGTTAATTCTAAGACAATTCGGTTATTTAATGGATAAGAGCTTACTTTATTACTAACATGATAACTACCAATACCATCACCACTTGTTTCGAAGAATCCTTTGTGATAGCTTAGGCTTCCTTTATAGTCCAATGGTAAAACTATAATTCTGCCCTGTGAGTCTAAAATTCCCTTCTTATTGTCTATTTCTACTTCAAAATAATCATAATTCTCTGTTCTATGCCCAGTTATTTTGTCGTATTGAGGGCCTATTATGACATTTCCCTGTGAGT